>LNFM01001109.1_pt1 | contig 62813 bp, 69 predicted proteins | sample 596031 | NCBI WGS metagenome assembly LNFM01 (sample SAMN04254537, study PRJNA301005) | activated carbon metagenome | isolation source: dual media filters at the Ann Arbor, Michigan drinking water treatment plant | place: USA: Ann Arbor
ACCAGCTCCAAGACCCGAACCACGTCCCGAGCCACGGCCCCCAGCTCCAAGACCCGAACCGCGTCCCGAGCCACGGCCGCCAGCTCCAAGACCCGAACCGCGTCCCGAGCCACGGCCACCAGCTCCAAGACCTGAACCTCGTCCCGAGCCAAGGCCACCAACTCCAAGACCTGAACCTCGTCCCGAGCCAAGGCCACCAGCTCCGCGTCCCGAGCCACGGCCTGAGCCACGTCCCGAACCTCGGCCGCCAGCTCCGAGACCGCCGCGATTTCCAGGCGATGTGGATGTTCAAGTCAGTGATTATAAAGTTATAATTGTTTATAAATCTTAGTGAATATGGCTTAAGGGGTTTACAAAAACCCCTTAAGTAAAATGAAGAATGAAAAAAACTAAAATAGAAGTAATAAAGAAAAACCAATAGGATTTTTCTTCTCGCAAACGCATTTTATTTTCAAAATCCATGTCACGAATGGCTGATTGTGGGTTTGAATCAAGGCGCTTAGAACCGGCTTCAGTTGTGACTAAGTCAAAAATTATAGAAATGATTAAAATAAAAAGACTGTTAAATACAAGTACGTATTCAATACTAGTAAATAAAGTTGAGCCATTGGTTGTGTTCATAATCAAGGTAAACAAAATTGGTGCAAGAAAAAATTTAATCAGTTTGGGTTGCCACTTCTTAAAATCATCTTGAATTCTTGCCCAACTGTGATCACTTAAAATGGCTGCTTTACGGTATTGCATAAAAGATTCATGGGGAAATAAATCGGGCTTAAAGCTAGCGACAGATTCAAGGATGTATTCGCTTCTTTCCAAGGCCACTGTGAATCTAAATTTAGCTTTATTATTTAATAAAATTTCAAACCATCCCCCCACATAGGGTACGTGGGCAAATTTAACAGACTGAATGTCAGTGAAGTTAATTTCACTTTTTTTACCTAAAATTTCCAGACTCACTTTGTCTGGCTGTACATGAACCACAGAAAAAGCCATAGGGCGGATATAAAATAGAGCTTGAACAAAAAATAAAGCTGGAAAAATCAAACCCGCTGCAAGGATAAGCAAAGCCTCTTGCTGAGACCCGTAGCTATAAAAACCGTAGGTGAGGTAAGAAAAATACAGCAGAAAAAAAGCAGCAGCAAACTGAAGGCCGTAATAAATCCACTTAATGTGAGGTCTATAAGTCAGTGTTCTTCTTAGATTTTCACGCGGAGTATACGTATTGATGGAATCAGCCATATTGGAACAATTATTAACTTTTTAATTCATAAAATAAAGAAGCTTTTATAAACAAGCCCAGACTTATGTCGATAGGACTTAAAATTGAATCCTTGTAGAGTTTATGGCACAATTTAATATATGTCTTATTTATATATTTTTATTTTAATTCTTGGTCTTACTGCCTGCCAGCATAAAAATCGTGCCCCCAATAATCAGGGTTCTATCGTATTACAGAATTTCATACAGTCTGACTTGCAAGCTGTTAGTGATTCTAAGCATGCCACTCAGCTGCACAATTTTGAACATGATCCCCAACGTCCCGTCATTCTTATTATCCATGGCTTACATGAATCTCCCCATTATATGAGTCATTGGAAAGATTTTTTTGTCACACAAAACTATCAAGTTGTTATGCTAAGACTTGCGGGACACTTTGAAAAGTCTCCTGATTCGCTAGAGAAAGTAACGGCAGAGCAATGGACTGATCAGGCAGAAACTGTTGTTCGATCTTTGAGCGAGAAGCATGGTCAAATTTCAGTTTTAGGTTATTCAACCGGCGGAACCTTAGCCGCCCATTTGGCCATTCAATTTCCACAAGTCATAGATAAGTTATTCTTGATTAGCCCTGCTTTAACCTTATCCAACACTGTGTTTTTATCTGGACTTACTTTGGGAAAGACTCAGATTTCGGGACAAAAAATTTGTATAAATCCAGATGCTTTGATGTGCCGAGTTTTAAAAAATGTCGATGCCCAGGCCAATCAAATGATCAGTGAAGGTCTCGAGATTTCCCCTCAGGCTGGTAGGCAAGTTCAAAGATTGATTGGTCTTATTTTTCCAACAGATAGCAATTATTATGAAGGTGTTTTAGAGCATCTATCAAAGATCAAAACCCCCACCTACATAGCCGACACAGAGCTTGATAATGTTGTAAATATCCGCACAAACAGAGAGTGGCTAAAAAGGCAAAATCAACTGGATCGTTATTTACTGATCACAAAACAGGATAATGTCTTGCATTCTCAAATCGCTAGAGGCCCTTCAAACCCTTTCCAATCGGGCCCCGTTCGCTTTAATCCTCAAATTTCAAAAATTGAAAACTTATTTTTGAAAGCGATGAAATAATAGATCCTTGCTATTGCTATTTAAAAAAGTCTTGATAGACTATTTGTAGTGGAGGGCTCAAACAACTTTGACTAAATCTGCTCAAATTCACGAATCAGAAAGAGCCCTTGTCATCGGAGTCGGCCTCAAAAGCGATCCCATCATTGAAATCAAAGAAAATTTACTGGAACTTGAAGATCTGGTTCGAGCGGCCGGCGGTGAAATTGTTGGCTCATTGATCCAAACCCTGCCCGCTTGGAATCCTGCCACACTGATTGGCACAGGTAAAGTTCAAGAAATCGCTGAAATGGTGCAGGAATCCCAAGCTAAAGTGGTGGTTGTGGACCATCAGCTGACTGGTGTGCAAACAAGAAACCTAGAGCAGACCACGAAGGCCCGTGTGATTGATCGCAATCAATTAATCTTGGATATTTTTGCACGTCGAGCACAAACTTTTGAAGGAAAACTTCAAGTAGAACTTGCACAGTTACTGGATCAAATGCCCCGAATGGTTGATGCCTGGCATGGCTCGCTTTCAAGACAAGGCGGCGGTATCGGCACTCGCGGTCCTGGTGAAACTGCCATTGAAAATGATAGACGCCGTATCCGCGAAAGAGTTTCCATCATTAAAAAGAAGCTGGAACAGGTTCGAAAAAACCGAGCCCAGTACCGACAATCTAGAAAGCGTCATGAAGTTCCAAGCTTTGCTTTAATTGGATACACCAACTCAGGAAAAAGCTCTTTACTGAATCGCCTGACGGGTGCCCAAGTCATGGTGAAAAACCAAGTGTTTGCAACCTTGGATCCCACAACTCGAAAAGTTTTTTTACCTGATGGCCCGCCTGCTGTTGTGACTGACACCGTGGGATTTATTCGAAAACTTCCCACTCAACTAATTGAGGCTTTTAAAGCCACTTTGGAAGAATCCGCAGAAGCTGATGTTTTAATTCATGTGGTAGATCTTTCATCGCCCAATATGCTAAGGCAAATTGAAGTTGTGGAAAGCTTGATGAAAGAATTTAACTGGCAAGATAAAAAAGTTTTACATGTTTTTAATAAAGTCGATATCGCAGCCATTGAAAAACAGTTTCAAGTCAGAGAATTTCCCCGAGTCTTTGTTAGTGCCGCTAACGGCCAAGGGGTCGAGAGTTTAAAGAAGATGATGGTGGATATGATTCAAGATCTCCACACCTCAGTTGAACTTTATTTTAGACGCGATCAAGAACACAAAATTTATGATCTGAACCGCGAAGTGAAAATCATTAAAAAGGAAACAGCTTCTGAAGGCAGCGTTTGTCATGCTCAGATGACACCGGCTCAATTGGCTAAGTGGCGAGAGTATTTAGTTAAGTAACAAATATTTTGAACTGACCAAATGCTAGACACAGCGACCACCATTATCTCAAACTCAAACGATCTGTAATGGTCTTGAAATCGCACTGTTTAAGACTTATGAAAAACTTAAAAAATGGCCTCCTAGCACTACTTATACTTCAAATAACTTCAGCTTATTCATTGGCCGATCAACCTCAATTGATCATCAAGCATTATCCCTTTAATAAATCACTTAACATGAGCACTGTTTATGAGGTCACACATTTACCTATAGAAAAGCTTGTTCCCTATATTCAAAATAAAAACGTTGATATTAAAATAGTTGTCTCTGCTACAGATCGCGATCAAAAAAATCCATTTTTAAGAAATTTAGAAAAAGTAAACACAGATATTTTACCGCAAATCGAGTTTGATGAGGAAACCGATGGTATGATGATCTCAAAAGATAACTCTTGCTGTGATTTCAACAAAGACACCATTATCGTTCGTGATAATGCAAGCCTCTACACCCTCATTCACGAGTTCCTACACTCTCAGATTCGAACTCAAAATAGAAATGGAGATAGAATCGGGCAAACATTTGCTACAAATCACAGAACACTCAATTTTCGACAGCAAAAGATCTTCCAAGACTCCATCAGACTTGTCGACAGCCGATGGAGAAGAGATTTGCTTTCAGCCTCTCAAGATTATGCTGATTTGTTATATGCTAAAATTCAAGAAAGCCATGCTGAAGAAGCTATTATTGAAAAAGAATTATCTCGTTACATAGATTCAAAAAGCCCCTATTTTGAACCCAAAAGAACAAAAGATGGACTTCAGTACGGAGAGAATACTGTTAATAATGCTATCGACCTCTATAACTACATTCGTCAAGTTTTGATCGTTTCCAAGGGCAATGTTTTAAGATTCCGGGACGAAATTAAAAACAATATTTTGCTCCCCGAGTACTCTAATGATTTAAGCGAAGAACAAGCTCAAGACTTTGCTAAGCAAACCGATCAAATACTTGAATCACTTAAGAAAGCTGAAGTTGAAATAATTAAATTAAAAGAATTCTATTCTAAATAAACGTTTTTTACTCACCCCAAACAGCTTTTAGCCGAGCATCCCTACCACAGGATTTACGGTAGTACTGATAGCGAATGGGATTTTTTTTGTAGTAGTCTTGATGGTAATCTTCAGCTGAATAAAAAACACTTGTAGGCTCGAGGGCTACGAAAATTTCACCTTTTAATTGACCTGATTTTATCAGCTCAGATTTTGATTTTTCAAAAAGAGCTTTTTCCTCTTCATTGGAATAATAAACAGCTGCTGTGTAATGAACACCCTTATCACAGAACTGTCCTTTTGCATCATAGGGATCTATGTTCTTCCAAAAAATCTCTAGTAATTTTTCATACTTCAACTTTGTAGCATCATAGGTCACTTCCACCACTTCCCTATGCCCTGTACCACCCTTTGAAACAGCTTCATAACTAGGATTTTTTAGTGCCCCACCCGAGTATCCCGAAACAACACTGATAATTCCTAAGTTTTCATATTTCTCAAAATCTTTTTCAATGCACCAAAAGCAACCGGCAGCAAAAATAGCTTTTTTAGTTTTTTTTTCAGATTGAGGTTTGCGTTCTTTAAACAAGGGTAGGAATTGTCCATAGCCTAATTTTTCTAAATCTTGAACTGGAATAAACCGCATGGCGGCTGAGTTCATACAGTATCTGAGCCCTGTGGGTTTAGGCCCATCATTAAACACATGTCCCAAATGAGAATCAGCATATTTACTTCTGACTTCTGTGCGTACAGAAAAAAGACTTCGATCTTCTTTTTCTACTAAATTTTCTTTTACCAGAGGTTGATAAAAACTAGGCCATCCGGATTTAGAATCATACTTATGAAGTGAGCTAAATAAAGGTTCACCCGAGACAATATCAACATAAATCCCCTCATCTTTATTTTGATCATACTCATTTTTAAATGGAGGTTCTGTGCCTTCATGCTGGGTCACTTGATACTGCATGGAGGTCAGAGTTTTTTTAAGCTCAGCATCACTCGGCTTTTTAAATTTTTTTGCGTCCCATGAGTGAGCTTGCAAGGTTAAAAAAAGGCCTAAGGTCAGAATTAATTGAGTCATATTGGCTCCTAGTAGAAACAGTCTGTGTTTAAAGGCTCCTGATTATTACACTTGCTTAAAAATCAAAAACCTGTTTCCAATCCATAGATGCTAAGTTCACTCTTAAGTTTATTCCTCAGTCCTGTTTTCGCAAACGAAATTCATTTAAAAACAGCAGGATCTGCCAAATCCCAATCTGTTGTTTTTGTCCATGGCTCACCAGGAACCTGGCAGGCTTGGGAAGAGTATCTAAATGACTCAGATCTTAAAAAAAACTTTTTTCTTATAGCTGTGGACCGGCCTGGGTTTGGCAAATCAGGTTCAGGACAATTTGAACCCTCATTGGATATCCAAGCTGAAAAAATTTTGTCAGCCGTTCAATCTCTGGCAAATGATCAAAAAATGATTCTGGTGGGTCACTCGTTTGGCGGCCCCGTCATACTCAAAATGGCAATGAAATACCCCCAGCAAATTAAAAAAATAATTTTGGTTTCATCACCGGCTGATCCAGAATTGGAAAAACTCACTTGGTATCAAAAATTAGGACTAAGCCCAATGATCAGTTGGGCGCTACCTAAAGCTCTTTATTCTTGTGTTCATGAAATTGAAGCTTTAAAGCTTGAGCTTGAAAAGATGCAAGACCATTGGAGTGAAATCCAAGCTCAAGTTATCATTCTTCACGGAAAAAAAGACTCTCTAGTGCCTGTGGAAAATGTGAGTTTTATGCTACAAAAAATTCCCAAGGAATTATTGAAATCAGTGGTCATTTTTGAAAAAGGAAATCATTTTCTTCCCTGGAATCAGAAGGAAGAAATTATTAAGGCCATTACTTTTTAAGTTGTGATTTTATAATTTTTAATTCCTCAAGGGTGGCTAATTCTCCTGCTTTTTTTAAATCCAAAAATAATTCGAGAGCTTTTTGATGAGCTTCGATACGTTGCTCATAAGTAAGGCTTAGTTTTTCGATTATAGCTGAAATATGAAGCTGACTTTGATCATCTGTCATGTTTAAGAAAATTACACAAAAAAGAGGCGTAATTCCATAAAAATTATCAACCCAGCTGCTTGTACTTTTCTTTTCGTTTTAATCGATCGGCCCTACGAAGTTCAGCTTCTTGGAAGCGCCGCTTTTGATCAACAGTCTCTGCAAGTAGTGGTGGAACAGCTGTGGGCTTGCCATCAGAGCCTAAAGCCACAAAGGTCAAATAAGCAGAAGCGGTATGAAAACTTTCTCCTGTTTTAGGGTTTTCACTTTGCACACGAACGCCCACTTCCATGGAAGATCTTGAGACATAATTAATGCTGGCTTTTAGATTCACAACCCAGCCTTTATAAATCGGTGCTAAAAAATGCAGCTCATCGATGCTGGCGGTGACGACTTCTTTTTGTGAATGTCTTTGAGCACAAATGGCACCTGCGATATCAATCCAGGACATGACAGTCCCACCGAAAACGGTGTCGAGAGCATTTGTGTGAGAGGGTAAAACAAGTTGGGTCATGACCACTTCAGAAGCTTTTACAGTTCTTGCTTCCATGATCATGACCCCCAAATAGTATCAGAACTTAATACGAGACTAGAGTCTTACAGTCCGCCCATTCCAATATCTGAATTTCCATTTCCGTTCGTACCATTACCCGTTACATTTCTGTTAATTCCAGATCCGGGAAGAGTCGTTACTGTCGAACTTCCTGCAGGAATCGTTTGAGTATAAGTATTTTGTTGAGCTGCTTGCGCGGCACTTGCTTCCACTCGTGCTTCGCTTTCCACGAAACCGAGGTGAGGTAAACACCATACGATTAATTGCGCTCGCGATTTTACATTCATCTTCTTATAGATGTTTGTAAGATGAAATTTAACCGTCTTTTCTGTAACGAAAAGTTGGTTGGCCACTTCCTTGTTGGAGAGTCCTTTCGAAACGAGTTCAGCCACTTCGGCCTCACGATTCGATAAACCCTTCTGTATCAGGACATCTCTGAGCATCCTTGCTCCTCCTGTAAGTTGTTATTGTTGAACCTTATAATTTATATTTGAGCCACGTCCTTAGTTAAGAACCATCACTGGTCCTTCCGGGTTAAAAGACCTGAAAATCTTTTAATTCGTCTAATCGCGAGACACCACACCTGTATTTAAGTCTGACAGAAAAAAACCCAGGCTGGCAAGAGGTCTATGCTTCAAGTTTTTTAAAACTAGACCGAAAAGAGAGTGTACTAAGACAATTTCGCTAACAAAGACTCTTTAACAGAGGCAAAGGATAAATATTATGTTTCCCAAAGAGACCAAATTCCTAGTGATCGACGATTTTGCGACAATGCGAAAAATAATTAAAAAGGTCCTGTCTGAGCTTGGCTACACCAATGTGACAGAAGCTGATGATGGAGCTACAGGCTGGCCCTTGATTCAACAGGCCCATGCCAGCAATGAACCTTTTCAGTTTGTGATCTCGGACTGGAATATGCCTCAAATGCAAGGCATCGACTTACTTAAGCACTGCCGTGCTGATGCCAGGTTCAAAGCCCTACCCTTCATGCTTGTCACTGCAGAAAGTGAACAAAAACAAATACTAGAAGCTGCTAAGGCTGGAGTTTCTAACTACGTGGTGAAACCCTTTAATTCTGTGACTCTGAAACAGAAATTAGAGCAAGTTTACGCCAAGGTTTCAACATCAACAGCTAAAGCCGCTTAAACCACGTTAAGCAGAATCGAGTTTTTCATGGGCGCACCAAAACTAGAGGGTCATCCATTATTTGAAAAGAAAACCATAGAGGCTTTTATCAAAGGTATCCAAGACACTCTTGGAACCATGGCTTCCACCACAGTTAAAAATGGTAGACCCCACATCGAAAATCATTTTGAAATGAAAGGTGATGTGGCAGCGATCGTGGGCCTTGTGGCTCCTCCGCTAAAAGGAAATTTTATTATTTCTTTCACCAAACAGGCCATGCTGCAGATCTATAAAAATATGCTGGGCGAAGAGCCAGGTGAAATTAATTCGGAAGTGAAAGATGCCATTGGCGAGATCGCCAATATGGTTTATGGATCATCAAAAACACTACTTAATCAAGATGGCTACAACTTTCAAATGGCCTTACCCACTGTGGTACTTGGTGAATATTTCCCAGCTAAGGACCATCAAGGTGTGACGCTGGTCATTCCCTTTAGCTTCGAAAACGATCAGCAACTTTTCGTGCAAATCACAGTTAATACATAAATACAAAATATCAGCGCTTCCTTTTCTTAGGCGCTGATTTTTTTTGCTTTTTTGATTTCTTAATTGATGCGGGTTCCCGCTTCTTTTTATTCTGCTTTTTAAATTTTTGATCGGTCTTTAAGTACTCCATGGCTACTTTTTTGCCCGTTCGAGGCTTGAGCTTTCCTTCAGAAGTGGCACAAGATAAAATAATCCCTGAGGCAATCAGGCCTGCGGTTAGAGCTTGAATGAAAGTCATGAAAATTCATCGGAAAATTTAGGTATTAACTTTAAATCTCAAGTTGAGATATTCGAAAGCCTGCTGCCTATCACTCCAACCCTGCTCTAACTGCAGTAAGTAAAGCTTTTCTAAAGCACGGCCCAAATCAGCGCCTTGAAAGTGATCCTTTAAATCATGACCGTTTAATAATGGTTGAGGCAAAGGCCCCATTTCATTTAATTTCTCTTTTAATGAAATCCACTTTGGATTTTGATTAAGCACTGTGTTGACTACCCAAGCTTTTGTGGGATCATTCCAATCCAGCCTTTGCTGCGAGAATTTTAAATCTAAAAACTGATCCACTTTTTGATAATAAGCTTGAGCTTTTAAAATATTTTTTTGAATTTCTGAGGAGAGCTTGAACTGAGTCAGTCGCTTTTGAGAATCTTGAAAGCCATACATAACAAAAAAGTAATGCAGCCAAATATTTCCTTTACTTACATGCTCAAAATCATTCAGATAGGGCTTTACTAAACCTGGATTTAAAACTTCAGCCATTCCACTTTGCCAAAATAACTGAAAAGCTTTTTTTAAATCTTGGCCCTTCCAAAGTTTGTAAATTTCATCAGTGATTCTCTCAGGGCTGACTTTTTTTATACCACCGATGTCTTGCTTCATGGCCTTCCATGTTTCGGCCTCAATTTCAAAACCCAGCTGGGAAACAAAGCGAATTAATCTTAAGCGCCTTAGCTCGTCTTCTTGAAATCTTAAAAAAGGATCCCCCACTGCACGAAGTGTTTTATTTTTTAAATCTGCCAAACCGTCCACAAAATCATACAGAACATCTTGAATGGGATCATAAAAAAGAGCGTTCACGGTGAAGTCTCGCCTTTGAGCATCTTCTTTGATGCCCACAAAATTCACTGTTTCAGGCCTTCGACCATCCTTGTAGGGTCCATCTTTACGGAATGTGGCCACTTCCAGTGATTGATGTTTGATGATCACCCGAATCACACCAAAGGCTTTCCCCACAGCTACGGTATGGGGAAAAAGCTTTTCCACTTCTTCAGGAAGTGCACTGGTTGCGATATCAATATCAATATTTTCAATATCTGATCGTAAATTGATGATGTCTCGAACGGATCCACCAGCAAATACAGCTTGATATCCTGATTCTTGTAATTTTTTAATAATCACTAAACTTGAATCAAACTGCAGAATTTTAGTAAAATTAAGTTTCAGCCCCTTGTGATCTTGCATGGGTTCATTGTAGCCTGGTGGCCTATGGAATGGGAATTAAAACTTCAAAAATACAGTGAGCTTGCGGGGGCCTTAAGATCAGGCGTGACTCAACTGACTCAGCCTTTGACCATTTCCCATTATGAAAATTGGCTTGATAGTAATCATCATGCCGACATGGAGTATTTAAAAAATCATCTGGATTTCAAAAAAAATCCTCTCACCTGGCAACCCTTGATGCGCTCCGCTTTCGTTTTCGCTTTTCAATACCACCCTCATCCTGAAGGACCTTCACCACTTCCAGGCTCAAGACTTGCCATGTATGCAAGCGGTCAGGATTACCATTTTTGGATGAAGGATCGATTACAAAAAGTCATTGATGATTTAAAAATAGAATTTCCTGAAGCTGAATTTCAAGCCCACACCGATTCATCACCCGTTCTCGAGCGGGATTTAGCCGCCCGAGCTGGCCTTGGATGGTTTGGTAAAAATACTTGCCTCATTCATCCACAAAACGGCAGTTTATTTTTAATCGGAGAGATTTTAACCTCTCTGGATATTCAATTCGTTACAAAACCTGTTCATGACTTTTGTGGAACCTGCACAAAATGCATGGACTCTTGCCCGACGGCTGCATTAACAGAATCCAGGCAACTGGTGGCCGATAAGTGCATCAGTTATTGGACCATCGAGTCTCGAAAAATCCCACCGGAAAACATAAGAAATAAAATGGGTGATTGGCTATTTGGCTGTGATATTTGCCAAACTGTTTGTCCGTGGAATCAAAAAGCCTTCAAACGTACTTTGGAAATTAAAAATATTTTAGATCTTAATACCGAAGAGACAAAAAATCTAGAAGAGGAACTGAGATGGATTTTATCCAGTAGTAACAATCAAATCCAAAAGAAATTGATGGGATCCCCCCTACTTCGAACTGGCGGAAAAGGTTTAAAAAGAAATACTTTAATTGTTTGTGCCAACAGAAAAATAACAGCACTACTGCCTGAGGTTCAAAAATTAGCTGATGATGAATTCTTAGGAGAGCTTGCCAAATGGTGTGAAAAGCAATTAAAGACCTAATTTTTTTAAAAGATCGTCGATTTCATTTTGCTGCATTTTGGTAACTGATCCTTTGGAATTTTTCTCGATTTGATCAAACTGAAAGGACATCCATTTCATTCGGTCTAAAAAAGTTGTCGTGAACAACTTTAATAGTTCGGCCCGTTTCATATTCACTTGGCTTAGCAAAGTTTTGACCATTTCGACGGCATCCAAAAGTAAAGCCACACACACACTGTAAAGCTGATCATTGTTTTGAATTTTTGCCCCTTGGTAGCCAACGGATTTACAAATGGCACAGTAATCACCCACCAAGTGCAGAGCATGCTCTGTGGAGGTACCTAATGCTAAACTTTTTGCTCCCCCCATCACTCGATCGATGAGGTTTGCAAACTCGGAAAGCTTCTCGACTTCCGACGGGTCTTGTTCAATATTTTCTAAAAGTTCTATACATTTATCGACAAGACTCAGTGACTCTTGGACAAAATCATCTAATATGGATGGATCAAGTTCTTGTGTAGACATACTACATGAAGCTTAATACTAACGAAGGCCTAAAAACAATGGATTATATTTCGATTCGAGTCAGCACACTTCGCGGCGATCAAAAAATAGACTTTGATGCCTATGTTAAAATTAACGAGAAAATGATTCTCTACGTTCGTAAAGGGGATTCTTTCGAAGGCACAAGACTCAGCCGCTTGAAAGAAAAAAAGTTAAAAAAAATGTTCATCCAACCAGAAAATGAAGGTCAGTACCGCGAGTACATGCAAAAAAATATCGAAATGGCCTACAACAACACTTCTGGAAAAGATATTCAAACCAGGTCTGAAATTATCCAAGGGGAACAACAAGCCAATACAGAAAACGTTTTTGAAAACCCAGCAGATGTGGAATCCTATCTCAGTGCTAAAGACACATCAGGAAAGTATGTCCAATTTTTATTATCCAATAATGATGCTGTGAAATCCATCATGTCCATTGAAAACACTGATAAAAGTATGTCCCATCACGGGGTTACCGTTTCAACATTAAGTGTCGCTTTAGCCCATAAATTAGGAATTACAGACCCTAAACAAATTCAACTTTTAGCACTAGGCGCAATGCTTCACGATTTTGGTCATCATGATTCCAGTCTTTATCCAAGAAAAATGCGCTCGGAAATGACCCCTGATGAAATTAATTTGTATAAATCCCATGCGGCTGACGGAGCTAAAAAAGTCCAAGATAAAAAACACTTTGATCAGTCAGTGATCAGAATTATCAATGAACATGAAGAGTGTATTGATGGCAGTGGCTACCCGCTTGCATTAAATGAAAAAAAGATCGATCCCATGAGTGTAATCGTTGGAACTTGCAATACCCTTGATCGAATGATGACCTTTGAAGGCCAATCCCGGTCTGAAGCCAGTAAAAAACTACTTCTAGAATTTGTTGGTAAATACCCTTTGGGGCATATTCAAAAAGTAAACGAGATTTTAAAAACACTTTAATTTTAAAAAATAAAAGTCAGTCTCATCGCGGGAAAGATCTCATCAATTTTGATGGGGTCTCCAATGACTTCAACCTCATTCACTAACTTCTTTTCATAAGTCATACTTCGATAAGTGATTTGTAGGCCTATGAAAAAAGGACCCCCGACGCGCATTTGGTAACCCAAATCCGCTTGTCCACCTGTGCCTTCTTCCCAGTTGGTGTCAGCAGCTGTTTTTAAAAGTTTTCCACCAGTTAAATAATGAGCATTGAGAAACCATCCGCCGGAATAAAGACCCAAGGTTCCACCGTAATGGCTTGCACTTGGTTTGGTGGTGCCTGATTCTTGATTTTTTGAACCATAAAAAGCCCCTAAGTAAATTCCAGAAGCAAACATATAACCTAAATTAGCGTCAGCATTGGTCACTGTGAGTTTAGTTTCAGTTGTACCTTCCGTTGATTCTTGACTGAAAATACCGGCGTTCAAGCTTAAGAGCATGGCACCACCCACATTGGCCGTTGGCTGAGCCCAAGATAGTGAACTCGATAAAAGAATCAGAATAATTAATTTCATGGCACTTACCTTTTTTATTTGAGTTTTACAGCCTCTTCTATTTTGATGATGACTTCATCACTATGGCAATGAAAAGAGATTTTTTTGAATAAAGATTTAAGAATTCGCGATTTGCTCACAAAAAACAAACAGGATGCGAGTTGCTATCTGTGGGGATATCCCGATGATGAGGGTATTCAGCTGAATGGTGGCAGAACTGGTGCGTCAAAGGGCCCTGATCAAATCAGAGAATGTTTTTTGAAAATGACTCCACAGTATTTTAATAAAAAAATTTGGGATGGCGGAAATTTATCAACTCAAGCTCCTATCGCCGCACGTCATGAGCTCGCAAAAGCACAATGTTTAGAAACACTTCGTGAAAAAAAATTTCTTATCACTCTCGGTGGTGGCCATGATTACGGCTATCCCGATTCGGCTGCCTTTGTTCATTATAACGAAAAATCAAAAAAAAAGCCCGTGGTGATTAACTTTGATGCTCACATGGATGTGCGTCCATTGGATCACGGCCTTACCAGTGGAACTCCTTTTTACCGTCTGCTTTCTGAATTTGGTAAAAAAGTACAACTGATTGAGGTGGGCATTCAGGATCATTGCAATTCACCTGAACACATTTTGTGGGCCAAAAAACAAGGGGCTCACGTCATTTTACAAAATGATATTTTGAAAAAAGGTCTGCTTAACTGCTTAAAGCCTTTATTAAAAAAATATCCAGGCCACCCCACTTTTATAAGTGTGGATATCGATGCGTTTTCAAGTGCCTTCGCTCCGGGCTGTTCGCAGTCATGGCCAACGGGGCTTGATGTTCACGATTTTTTTGAAGCTTTTGATGACCTGTTTAAAAAATTAAACGTCCAAGGCCTTGGAATTTACGAAGTCAGTCCTCCTCTGGATGTGGGTGTCTTGACATCAAGGCTGGCCGCTCTCATTGTTTACCGTGCACTTAAAAATAGAGGAGTTGTATGAATCCTGTAACTAAACCCTGGATCCAAATGAAAAATAATAAACGTGGATTTGGTAGTGACAATCACAGCGGAATTCATCCTCAAATTTTAGAAGCCATCAGTTTTGTCAATGAAGGTCACGCCCCCAGTTACGGCACTGATGATGTTTCATCAGAAGCTCAAGGTTTATTTAAACAAAAATTTGGTGCCCAGGCCCAAACACTTTTTGTTTTTAACGGCACTGCTGCTAACGTTTTAGCTTTAAGATTGATGTGCGATAGTTTTCACTCGGTCCTGTGCACAGATGTTTCTCACTTAAATAACGACGAGTGCGGGGCCCCGGAAATTTTAGGTCACTGTAAGCTTGTACCATTGCCATCCGTGAATGGAAAACTTCAACTGGCTGATTTAAAAAAATCCGTTGTACGCCGGGGTGATCAGCATTTTTCTCAAGTCCGGGCTGTTTCCATCACTCAACCCACCGAATTAGGCACCCTTTACACCTATGAAGAACTCAAAGAAATCACGGCCTGGGCCAAATCAGAAAATCTTTTTGTTCATATCGACGGGGCCCGGTTTTCCAACGCCGCTTGTTTGATGAATAAAACTTTCCGCGAACTGACCACAGACATTGGTGTGGACGTGGTCTCTTTTGGTGGTACTAAAAATGGACTTCTTTTTGGTGAAGCCGTGGTCATCCTCAATTCAGATTTAAAAAAGAAAGCCCCTTATATCCGTAAACAACTGGGTCAGCTGCCATCAAAAAGCAGATTTATTGCAGCTCAGTTTTTAGCGTTTTTTAGAAATGACTTGTGGAAAGATATTGCCAGCCACTCGATGAGAATGGCACAAGAACTTCGCATCCGAATCGAGGGTTTACCGCAAGTGGAAGTGCTTTACAGCACAGACAGCAACGCTGTGTTTGTGAAGCTTCCCCAAGCTTGGATCAAAGAACTTCGGGAAAACTTTTTCTTTTATGTTTGGGACGAGCATACTTTCGAGTGTCGGATCATGACTTCCTGGGACACCCAAATTGAAGAGGTGCATAATTTTAGTCAGCAACTTAAAATGATCTCTGAAAAAGCAGGAGAACTACGACTATGAGCGCACCTGTACGTTATGATGAATACCTTCAAATTGATAAGATCCTTTCAGCTCAGCAAAGAATCAGTGAGCTCAAAGGTCGCCCGGCCCATGATGAAATGCTATTTATCATCATCCACCAAGTTTATGAACTCTGGTTTAAACAAATGCTTTTTGAACTGTCTCGTGTGCTAGAAATTTTTAATCAAGCGAAAGTCAAAGACTCGGAACTGCAAACCGTGGTCCGGGCGCTTGAAAGAATTAACGAGATCTTTCGAATCTTAGTTCAACAAGTCACAGTGCTAGAAACCATGACCCCTTTTGACTTTCTGGATTTTAGAAATGATCTTTACCCAGCCTCTGGCTTTCAAAGCTTACAGTTTCGAATTTTAGAAACGCAATTGGGCTTAGCAGCTTCGAAAAGAGTGAGCTTTGCAGGTACCAGCTACATCAATCACTTGCCACCTGACCAAAAACTAATCATTGAAAAAGAGCTGACCCGTCCAAGTCTTAAAGAAGGTCTGGAAAAATGGCTAGAAAGAACACCCTTTGTTTCAGAAGGCACTTTTGATTTTTGGAAAACTTATTTTACCAGTGTGCAGACGATGTTTGCTGAAGATATGGAAATGGTCAGAAAAAATCCCCGATTGAATGAGGAAGAAAAAGCCCAATCCATTAAAAGATTAGAATCATCCTTACATCAATTTAAAAGTTTAGAAAGTGATGAGGAATTTGAGAAATTAAAAACAGCAGGCCTTTTTGAGTTTTCAAGAAAAGCCACATTATCAGCTTTATTTATTATGATCTACAATCATGAACCCATTTTACACAACCCCTTTCAAATTATGGATCACTTGCAAGACTTGGATGAATCCATCACTCAGTGGAGATCCAGACACGCACAGATGGCACACAGAATGATAGGTGTGAAAATTGGAACCGGTGGATCCAGCGGTGCTGATTACTTACACAAAACAGTGACGCAGCAAAAGCTATTTTCTGATTTTTCAAATTTAAGCACGTTTCTGATTCCAAGATCCAAGATCCCCGCTTTGCCAGAAAATATCAGAAAAAAAATGGGCTTTACTGATTTTTAAGAACTTTTAAAATTTCTTCCGCGTGCCCGTCGGCTTTGACCTTTCGAAACTCAAAGGTCAATTTTCCTTTTTCATTAAAGACAAAAGTACTTCTTTCTATTCCCATGACAATTTTCCCGTACATATTTTTTTCTTTAATCACATCAAAAATTTTGCAAGCCACTTCTTCAGGGTCACTTAACAACTCTATTTTAAAATCATATTTACAAATAAATTTATCATGGGATTTCACTGAATCCCTGGAAATTCCAAAAACCACGGTATTCAATTTTTGAAAACTTTTGATGAGTTTTGAAAACTGCTGACCTTCCAATGTGCAGCCTGGGGTATCATCTTTGGGGTAGAAATAAAGCACTACATTTTGCCCCTTTAATGCATTTAGGTTAATCGTTTCATCTTTTGAATTTTTAAGTTCAATTTTGGGCAAGTGATCACCGACTTGGAGGGGCATTGAGACTTCCTTCTGCTGGTTTTTGAGGGATCCTCACTTCCTTCACCGTGATGTCCCCAAATTGAGGGATAACAGTGGATAAAGTGGCTACAATTTCAAACTGACTTTTAATGGAACCTTGAATATTCATCAATTCTTTTTCTTTTTTTGCATAATTGAAATCTTTTAACTCCACCCACTCTTCTGAATTCAGATCTCGAGCATAAACCGGGCACTGCAATTTCTGTAAGACTCCACTTTTATTGGTTTCAAAATCACACTTCAAAGAATTAGAATAAATGCTTGTTTGTAGTCCAAAATGCTCTTTGAATGAGGCCGTCGGAATTTCGATGCTCCAAAGGGTGTCTGACTTTTTTAAAAGTTTTGCAAGCTGCACCGGAGTTGCTAAACAATGGGACGTAATGATCCATTCACCCGATTTTTCTAACACCTGCATTTTTTGACAAAGGCTTGAAGCGGGTAACTTCTTCTTTATTTGTTTATGATCGTTCAATGCCTTTTCAAGGGCACGCCATGGTGTGGTTGTGGATTTTAAGCGATTTTTTGAAATCAACCACCAAGCCTCACGTTCGACATCTTCAATTTCAGTCAAAAAATGAAAATCAGTGGCCATTACAGGCTGAGTCCACAAAGAAACGTAAAAGATGCTGAGTATCAAAAGTCTCATTTGGATCATTTTGATTGATTGCCGATGAAAAATCAAAGGATCATAAACCCATGGAAAAAATCTGGCTTAAAAACTATCCCAAAGGTGTTCCCCACGAAATCAATCTGAATTCCTATCAAAACTTAAATGAAGTTTTCGAAGAGGCCTGCAGGAACAATCAAAGCCGTTTGGCCTACACCAATATGGGTGTCAGTCTTACCTACGCGCAAGTTGATAAGATGGCACAGAATTTTGCAGCCTTCTTACAAAGTGAATTGAAATTAAAAAAAGGCGACCGAATTGCCATTCAAATGCCCAATTTGTTGCAGTTTCCAGTGGCTGTTTTTGGTGCTTTTAAAGCAGGCCTTGTGGTGGTCAACACCAACCCTCTATATACAGCTAAAGAAATGCAGCATCAGTTCAAAGACTCTGGCGCAAAAGCCATTGTTATTTTAGCTAATTATGGCCATTTGCTCGAGCAGATTATTGATCAAACAGATATTCAATCTGTGATCACCACAGAAATTGCGGATTTGTTTCCTTTTCCAAAAAATTTGATCGTCAATTCCGTTGTTAAATATGTAAAAAAAATGGTGCCAAATTTTAAAATTCCTCAGGCTTATACTTTCAACCAAGCCCTGTCCTTAGGACAAAATCAAAAGTTCAATTCTGTTGTTATCAAATCCTCTGACATTGCATTCTTGCAATACACAGGCGGCACCACAGGCGTTTCAAAGGGTGCGGTCCTGACCCATTCCAACATTTTAGGAAATATGCTGCAAATCGTAGCTTGGATGGGACCCAAACTTAAAAAAGGCGAAGAGATCGTCATCACCGCTTTACCCATGTATCATATCTTTTCATTAACTGTGAATTGTCTGGCCTTGATGTGGTACGGATCACAAAATATTTTGATCACCAACCCCCGTGATTTTAAAGCCTTTATAAAAGATTTAAAAAAATATCCATTCACAGTGATGACCGGTGTGAATACTTTATTTAACGCTCTCATGAATCATGAAGATTTTAAATCCATTGATTTTTCCCATGTGAAAATCAGTGTGGCCGGCGCCATGGCTTTACAAAGATCGGTTTGTGAACGTTGGCAGGATTTAACGGGAAGCTTACTTGTGGAAGGTTACGGTCTTACGGAATCCTCACCCGTTGTTTGCGTCAATCCCATCACGGGCGGTGATAAAATCGGAACCATCGGACTTCCCGTTCCAAGCACTGATGTTAAATTAATTGATGATGATGGCAAGGAAGTTCCCGCTGGTGGTCAGGGTGAGCTTTGCTGCAAAGGTCCTCAAGTGATGCAAGGCTACTGGCAAAGACCCGATGAAACAGAAAAAGTTTTAACAGCTGATGGATGGCTTAAAACCGGTGACATCGCACAAGTGGATGCCGATGGATTTTTTAAAATTGTCGATAGAAAAAAAGATATGATTTTAGTCTCTGGATTTAATGTTTATCCCAATGAAGTGGAAGATGCGATCAGCTCTCACCCTGGTGTGCTAGAGGTAGCAGCCATTGGTGTTCCTGACGAGCACTCAGGGGAAACAGTGAAAGTTTTTGTGGTTAAAAAATCGGCGGATCTAACAGAAAAAGAAGTGATTGCTCACGCTAAAGTATCACTGACCAATTATAAGGTTCCGAAATTTGTAGAGTTCAGAACAGAATTACCCAAGACGAATGTGGGTAAGATTTTACGAAGAGCCCTTCGAGAGAAAGCCTAAAAAGCTTACTCTCGAAGTTAAACAAATATTTAAGCTTTTTTATTCCAAGATGTGCACCATGCTTTTTCACCAACCAATTGGTTAGCAAAAATAGTACATGATCCCACTTTTCCACCGTCTTTGGTTCCTACTTCTTTGTAGAACGAACAGTTGTTACAAAACTGAGCATCAAAAGCTAATCCTTGACGTTCTGTTTTGAGTTTTGCGTCCTTAAGATCTGCGTGAGCTTTTACATAGTTCACAGCTTTTCCAGTGGGACCGTTGGGATCAACAAGTGGCCATGAAAGAGGACCAGCAGCAGCTCCAGATTTCGCTGCGTCTGAACCACCACGAGGGCGACGTCTTTCTTCTGCATTCACCAGTTGTGGTAACACAGCTGATAGAGCAACTAGACCGCTGACTTTTTTAATGAGGCTTCTTCGAGTGATATTCATTTTAAATAATCTCCTGATGTTTGAAACGTTTTAGAGACTAAAATCTAAGTAGAAATTGACGTATTATCAACAAGTTTTCAATTGGCTTTCAACACACTGTCATCCAGGTACTTTAGAAAAATCTATAGACCTGTCATGCCAATGGTCGGCACCGCCCCTTCATAGGCAAACCCAAGGGTTTTGGATAGGCCCCCGGTCTTGCTTAAAGAATCTGGTATGGTTAGGTTTTGTCTTTTTCTTAGTTCATTGCTCTTTTCTTGGTCTGCATTTGCAGCCCCCTCCAGCCCCCATTATGTGACCCGGTATTATCACCAATTTTTAGCCTCTGGGGTTTCCCCTCAACCACTGAAGGATTCGCTACTTTATATCATGAACAATTGGAATAAACCCTTGGAATCTCAAGGTAAAAAAGGCAAAAAAGTGAGCGTGAAAATCACCAATCCCCGCTTTTTAGGGATTATTGATTTTAATAAATCATCCCTAGAAAAACGCTTTTGGATTTTGGATTTACAATCCGGAACTGTTAAAAGTCATTGGGTTTCCCACGGGGCCAAAACGGGGGGACTTTTTGCCTACCAGTTTTCAAATCAATTGGATTCCAACAAAACTTCATTGGGCTTTTATCTGACAGGATCCTTTTACAAAGGAAAATATGGAAAAAGTATGAAGCTCTTTGGTCTTGATGAAACAAATGATCAGGCCTTTGACCGGGACATCGTTCTGCATCCTGCCAGCTACGTGAGCTACCGATTTGCTTACCAAAATCTAAGAATTGGAAGATCCTATGGATGTTTTGCGGTATCCCATGATAGCCTACAAGAAATTTTGAATTCTCTGCCACCTGGAAGTTTAATCTATGCCTACCATGATCAACTTCGAAATATGGATTCTAAAATCCAAGTGCCAGCAGATGATGACATAGAACTCACAGAGGAAGAACGCATCTAGATGAAATCAACACCTGTGCTAGCTACACTGGGTCCAGAGATAAGTGTCCGAGTTGAAGCTGCTGCATTTCCAAAAGCCAACTTACGTTGGTTTAATAAAAAAGCAGCCGAAAACTTAGAGCTGGGTTTTTTATCACAAATCGAAATCCAAAATCACTTTTGGAGCTTTCAAACTTTTAAAAAAAATCTTCCCTACCCCATGGCCATGGCCTATCACGGACATCAATTCAGGCACTACAACCCTGATTTGGGTGACGGTCGAGGTTTTTTACTCGCTCAATTTAGAGGCTTGGACGGAAAAGTTCATGATCTTAGTACCAAAGGCTCTGGGACCACTCCCTATTCTAGACGTGGGGATGGAAGACTGACTTTAAAGGGAGCCATCCGCGAGTTGTTAGCCAGTGAGATGCTGGAATCCCTTGGGGTCAATACCAGTCAAACTTTTTGTATTTTTGAAACCGGTGAACATTTGGTTCGCCCCGATGAAAAAAGCCCCACACGTGGAGCCGTCATGACCAGGCGAATGCACAGCTCCATTCGATTTGGAACATTTCAAAGGCTACATTACTTGGGTAAACCTGAACTGACTAAAAAATTGGTCGGCTTTTGTTTAGATCATTACTATCCAGAACAACAGGTCAGTGTAGGACAAAATGAAGCTCAGGTTTTTTTAAAAGCTGTCACAAGAAAAACAGCAGAGCTTGCGGCACAACTCATGATGAGTGGATACATCCACGCCGTTCTGAATACTGATAATATGAATATTTCAGGTGAAGTTTTTGATTTTGGACCCTACCGTTTTATGCCGCATATGAACCCTCATTTTACTGCCGCCTACTTTGATCATGAAGGTCTTTATAGCTATGCCAGGCAGCCCGAAAGTTTTGCTTGGGGCCTGAGCCAATTGGCGGAAAGTTTGAAAATGGCTTATCCAGAGGTGGATTCGGAAGTCGTGAAAAAAGAATTTTTTCTTGTGTTTCATGAACAAATGAAGAAAGTTTTTTTTCGCAGGCTTAACCTCATTCCCACTTACACCATCAACGATGAAATTTTTTATAAGTGCTTTTTTGAAACATTAGAAACCCCTGGAGTTTTATTTGAAACCTGTTTTTTTGATTTCCACTCAGGCTCTGCCAGACAAGCTTGGAAGATTTCCTCACAAAAAAAACATTACAGTTCACAATTACTACAACTGATCAATAAATTCAGTCCTGCAAAAGATAAATTGATCTTGCATCCTTATTTGCAAAATTTAAAACCACAAAGTCTTTTTATTACTGAGATAGAAGCCATTTGGCAGGCCATCGAAATCGATGATGATTGGTCTTACTTGTATAATAAGATTGAAGACATCCGAAGCTTTCGTGATGTCTATCAAGTTTAGTTGGGGTTATCTTTGTTCAGTTGGGGTTATCTTTAAGACCAATCAGGAAATCAAAATCTTCTTTTGATAAGCCACCCGATTTATGACTGAGTTGATCCAAATCGGTTTCCACATCAGAAAATAAAGCCTGAAATTTACGGCCCTTATGTTCCTTTAAGAGTTCAATTTTTTCTTCCAAGGATTCATGCATAATATAGCGATACACCTGAACAGCTTTCGTTTGTCCTAACCTGTGGGCTCGGTCTGTGGCTTGATTTTCCACGGAAGGATTCCACCAAGGTTCCAAGTGAAAGACGTAACTTGCTTTCGTTAAATTGAGACCCACACCACCGGTTTTTAAAGTCATAACAAGCACAGAGCCTTTTTCTGAGTTTTGAAAGTCAGAAAGGATCTTTTGTCTTTGAGGAGTGGAGATTCCCCCGTGCAAGTTAAAGACTTGAATGCCTTTTTCTTTTAAAACATTCACTGTTCTTTCTAAAGTTTTTAAAAACTGAGTAAACACCAAGGCACTTTCACCGCTGTCCGTGATCTCTTGTAAGGAATCCACAAGAGTTTCGAGTTTGGGTGGTATTTTTTCATACTTCACATTGGGTAAAGCAGAAGGATCCGAACAGGCCTGCCTGAGCCTAAGTAGAGCTGTTAACATTTGCAGCTGAAGACTGCCTTCAGTTTCCACCTCTAAAGATGTTTTAATGGAATTGTTATAAGATAAAGCAATGTCACGGTAGATTTCTTTTTGTCTTTCCTCAAAGGCTATACTGACCCGAGTTTCTTGCTTATCAGGAAGCTGACTTAAGATTTCTTTTTTGGTTCGTCTTAGCATCAAAGGCTTTACTTTTAATTTTAAATAATCCAAATCCGATTTTAATAAAACCTCAGGATTGACATACTGTTTTCTAAAATCTTCCAAACTACCTAAACTTCCAGGCACTAAAATATCCAACAAAGAGAAAAACTCTCCGTAGTGATTTTCCATGGGAGTTCCGGTCAAGGCGATTTTAAAATCAGCAAGTAAAGTGCGTGCTGTGCCCGTTCTTTTTGTCGAAACATTTTTTAAATTCTGAGCTTCATCAAAAATGGCTACATTCCATTTGTACTGATTGAGAAAATCCGAGTGCTCCATCAGAAGGCCATAGGTAGTAATCAAAACTGTGTCCTGTTTGGATTCCAATCTTTGACCCAGTTTGTCTTTGTCTTTGGCTGAAAACAAACAAAGCGGTAAATCAGGAGTGAATTTAAGAACCTCTGACTGCCAATTATAAATAAGCGATGAGGGAACCACGATCATCACTTTGCCGAGTTCATTTTTTGTCCGCAGAATTTCTAAAAAACTTAAGGTCTGTAACGTCTTACCAAGACCCATATCATCCGCGAGCAAAGCTCCCATACGAAGTTCATACAAAGCCAAAAGCCATTTCACACCCAAAAGCTGATAGGGCTTGAGCCACTCTTTCAAAGCTTGCGGTGTTTCGATTTCAAAATCCATTTTTCCTAAATGATCATAAAAATAAGTGGTTCTTTTCCATTGTTCATCACCACGAATGCGAATCCCAGAAGCCCTGAGCGCTAAAAGCTCTAGGGTTTGATGGCGTGGGAGCTGAAAAAATCCAGATGGACCTGATTTCTTTTTATCAGAATGACCTTTTTGTAAGCGGTCCCAGAAGCTTTCTAATCTTTTTACGGATGGAAGCTGTTTTTTGGGAATGAGGTAGTACTGCCCTTTGTACTCGATGACTCCCCCACGACCAGAATGCAAGAAAGTGTCCAATGAAACCTGTTCACCTTTTAGAAAAAAAGTAGGATTCAGTTCGAACCAATTAAATTGAGAACCGGGTTGATCGGTTTTAAGATCCATTTCAAAGGAGAACTCATCATCACCCAGCTCTTGAATTTTCTGTCCTGATAAGAAAATTTCAAAACCAAACGGAATGAGGTTTTGAAAAAAACTTGTGGCAAGACCTAAATCACTTTGCGGCACTTTTAAAACTTTGTAAGGCCCTGATAACTGATCTTTATTGGCCAGCAAGGATGGCAAGAAAACAAACTTAGGTCTTTTAAAATCATCGGCCCCCAGCCTGGACACATGAAGTTTAAATAGTTCTAGAAGAAATTTAAGCTCTCGCTCGACCAAACCCTTGGCTCGAACTTCACCTTCTTTTCTTAAAAAAACTTCTTCTGCTTTAATGAGATTTAGAATTCGCTCTGAAAATTTTTGTAAACCCACTAATAAATGACTGGAACACAATTCTTCAAATTTAAAATCCTTCACAGTGACTTCAGCACTGGAAGCGATCAGAAGAAGTCTTATTTTTTCTTTTAGATAATTAATGATTTCTTCTTGTTTTACTTTTTTCCCGTCACTGAGTTCTTTTTCAAAATACAAATGCAATGTTTCAAAAAGGACGTAATGAAGGATTCCTAGGTGCTTTAATAATCGAGTGTCCCATTCACGCTTAAGACCCATACGAGCTGTTAAGTCTTTGGCTTCCAAGTTCAAAATCCACGGTAAACCTAATTCCAGGGATTCCAGTAAGTACTGGGTCGAAGAGGACCAACCACTGAGTTCCAAGGCTGGAAGATCTGGCAATTGAACTTGATGCACAATTTGCCATAATCCATCTTGGGTGAGCTGAACTTGAATGCGACTTTTTGACTCATCCACTTGGAAGGTGGGGGTTTCCATCCACACTGAAATATTTCTTGTTCTTAAATGATTAAGCAAGGCTTTAGCTTCAAGCTCTCCACGGATCAGCACTTGCAAATGGGTGTGACTGACTTCAGAAATGCCAGGCGTAAAGGTGCGTAAAGTTTCTTGAATCATTTGCCATTCGTTTTTAATGGGATGAACGATAATTTTTGACAGTTCTGGCAACAGCACGAAAGATTCATAAATCTGCATCACTTCAGCTTTTTTGTGCACCATTTTGAATTCTGCGTTTAACACATCACTGGCGGTCAAGCTGACCCGGTAAGCCACTTCTTCAGTCAAATCAAATTCGACATGATCTAAGGGAATCAGCTTTCCTGAATCATTTTGGTTTTGGAAATAGAGTTTAATTTTTTGATTTCGATGGGCTGTTAAAATTTTAGAAAACAAATTTTGCATAATGGATTCAAGTTCACTTGAGCCCTGGGTCGAAAATAATTTTTTTTCATTTTGTAAAAATGGCCATCTTTCAAAGGGCTGAAGTGGATCTTTCCCGTTGGGCAAATAATCCAGTGGGACCTTTCGTTGATAGCGATGTCTTAAAATTTCTTGGCTGCTAATTTGTTTTCCGTCAGTGAAATTATATCTGATATGATCCGAGAGTTTTGATAGCTTCTGAACTTCACCTAAATAAAGACTTGAATAAGAAATTAATTTTTTTCTGAATACATCAGGTAAATCCCAAAGTCTGGGCGAGAGAAGTTCTTGATCGGTTTGGCTGTGAACCAATTGAAAGCTAGGGCCTGTTTGATATTTTTCAAGCTCGACCTGTTGATTAAAAAGAAGAGACCCTTCGAAGTAAAGACTAATAGATTCAAAGACCACATTTTCATCAGAAATCTCAGTCATGTTGACCCTTCAAAAGGAAAAAATCGATTGATAAGGATGACACTCTATTTAAGATTTGTCATGGGAATCTTTATGGAGCCGATTTTTTAAGGCTTAATTTTTGAAGTGTGACAGAAAATTGGGATTTTGTATCGTCCCCATCACTACTAATCCAAAGAGCCACCACATTTAATGGCTGACTCAATCTATGATTGACTTCTAACACTTCTTCAGTTCCCGTTTTTTTTGCTGCGATAATTTTTTCAAGCATAAGGTCACTTTTTGGGTGCAAGCGCTGACTTCCTAGCTGAGAGGCCTGAGAGCCCACATTAAAGAAGTAAATTTTATCTAAGCCAATCCCCTTGGGGGCCATGGAAAATAATTTTAACACCCAATCACTGGCTAATTTTTTTTCCCACCAGTTCAATTTCTTATCACCTGTGGCGACAAGACCCAGTCTAAAAAAACTGTCCTCACCTATTTTTTCATTGGGCTTGGCTGGAATTTCACCACTGACCTTGAGTTGAAAATCAAATTCTTCGATCATTAAGGGCTCTGAAAGCTTATGCACCAAAGGACTGGCCGATTGGTTGACTTTGATATCAATAGAGGACGAATTGTAGGTCACAGTGTTGGCAGGAATATTTTTATATTTGAGTTCCACCCATTCTTGAGATGCAAAAGGAACCATAGAGATAGAAAGTAAGAAACGATTGAATGGATTCATACAGATCATATCAATTGACAAAAAATAAAAGTTCAAGCCTTATTCAAGAATGAAGCTGAAACTGAACCTCAACTTTTTTTTATCAGGCTTTTTATCCACAATTGTCTTTCATCAAGGAAGCCTTGGGCTTCTCTACGTTCTTAAAATTCTACCAGCTCTACCCTATAACATGACACCCACCGAACCCCTAGGTGTGCCAGCTGTCATTTCACTTTCTTTTTTTGGTGGACTTTGGGGGATTTTAATTGGCCACTTGGTGCATCAAGAATCTGCCAAAAAATACTGGCTCAAAGCCACTTTTTTGGGCTCCCTAGGGCCCACAGCCGTTGCCTTCTTAATTGTTTTTCCCATCAAGGGGATCAACTTTAATCCTCTAATGCTTCCCATTGGGCTTTTTCTGAATGCCGCATGGGGTGTGGGACTTGGTCTTTTTATTCTTTTATTTAAAAAGTGGCTCAAGTGAGCGAAGAATTAACTCCCTATGCATGGCTAGGGGATTTTGCGCTTTTAGAAGTTGTTGATATTCAAGAAATTGGATCTTTTTTAGATATTGGTTTAGAGAAAGATCTTTTTTTACCGAAAAGCGAGCAATCCAGGCCCATCCGCATCGGTCAAAAAGTTTTAGTGCATATTTATTTAGACCGCGCTCAAAGAATGACAGCCAGCATGCGTCTGGATTCTTTTATCAGTGATGAAAAACCCCAATACAAAGAATATGAACAGGTGGATTTGATTATTGCCGCAGAAACTGACTTGGGTTTTAAGGCCATCATTAACAAAAAACACTGGGGTGTACTTTATTTTTCAGAAGTCTTTCAAGAAATAAAATACGGTCAAGCTATAAAAGGCTTTGTAAAAAAAATTAGGGATGACGGAAAAATTGATTTACTGTTGCAACAGCCTGGCCACAAATCAGCACAAAAAGATATTGGAGATTTAATTCTGAAAAGTCTGACTGAATCCGGAGGCTTTTTACCAATCACTGACAAAACCAGTGCTGAAAAAATTTACGAACTTTTTGGTGTGAGTAAAAAGAAATTTAAAATAGCTCTTGGTGGGCTTTATAAAAAGCAACTCATCAAAATTGAAGACAAAGGCATTACGAAACTCTAGATCTTAGTCTGGTTTGACACGACCCTTGTAATCATCTCAAAATAAGACATGTTGATATCTCTACTGTTAAGCCTTTCCCTTTTTGCTGCCGAGTACAATTGCCTCCAGCTGTCGCCTCAGCCCTCTGAATTTTTTAATCGAAATGTCGTTATCGATGCTGATTTAGATGTGGAAGCGAAACCCAAATTTGTGGTGATTTCTGGCAGCCAAAAAGTTCCACTCAATCAAAAAGCTGTTTATATGGGACCAGACACCGTTGATCTTTATGATCTCTTTAAAGTGACCAGCCATGATGGAATTTCATTCGGAGTGAGCCTTGCCAATGCCATGTCTATTGGCACTCCTCAAGGCGGAATGATCACTTACGAGCCAGGACGTAAAGGTCAATTCTGGAACTGCCGAATTCGAAACTAAAGTGAAAATGTTTTAGACAGTCTAAATTTTATGCGTATTGTTTTGGCTCGAAGCCATTGAAATTTTAATGAAATACCCAAGAACCTCCGAAGGATTGCTAATATAGAGATTGGGACCTGGGGGGTTTACTTTGAGTAACTATCGTTATTATTCAAGAGTCGTGTTACTTTTGTTTTCATCCATAAGTTTGACAACAGTATTTCAAAACTGTTCTCCCGGTGGATTTGCTGTTTCTGATGAACAGTTCGGTCTTGAATTAAGCTCTTCTATTTTAGCTGAAAACCCCATCACTTGTACTTTACCTAACGGCTCACAGCTCACACCTGGTAACACAATCAGTGGATTTGCCATGATGTCAGCCTTGTCACCCATGACTTGCGGATCTCAGGTGCAAAGAACATGTTTGGCGACCGGTCAATTTGATGGCTCGGTGCCTGTGCATGCGGCCTGCTTACAGCAGTGTCGTCATCCCGATAACAGTCAAGCTGTTGATTCTGGATTTCAATTTGTTTATTTCACCAGAGCTTCTGGCGCCACCCAAGCGGAGTGTGATGCCGCCCGAGTCAGCTCGAGCTGTCAACAAGCCACAGGATTGTTTGCTCCTGCTGTTCCCGCACAAAGATTTGCCACATGCTTGGTGCAAGGTCAGACCTGTGCTTATACCGCCTCTAACGGAACAGCCACACCGTCAGGAAACAATGCAGGAGCAATGGTGACTGGATTTAGTTTGCCATCCGCAACTTACCCTTCATTATGTGGAATTTCTGCAAGTCGCACGTGTCAGGCCAACGGTCAGTGGACGGGCACAACACCTGTTTACACAGCCTGCTCTCAAAAATGTTTACATCCTGATACGAGTCAGCCTGTGGATGCGAACTCTCAGTATATTTACTTTACTCGGGCCAGTGGAACTTCTGCAGAATGTTCAGCCGCTCAAATTGCATCAAGCTGTCAGCAATCCAGTGGATTATTTGCCCCAGCAGTGAGTGCTACGAGGTTTACAACTTGTCAAATTCTAGATGTGCCTGAAAAAGTCACCCACGAAATGTTAACAGGTGTAGATACTCGCTTTAACGTATTTAAACAAAACTGTACAAGCTGTCACAACAACACTCAAGCTTACGGCAATCTCAATATGGTGAGCCCACAACAATCAAAAGATAAAGCAGCACTCATCTTATCAAGAATGAAACACGTGAACAAAGCCTTGGGACCGATGCCTCCGGCAGGAACCATCACTGATCCTTTCAAAATGGCCCTAGTGGAAAAATGGGTCAGCCTCGGTGCACCTGCTGATGCACTTAATCAACCTGCACCAACAGTGCCTACGGCACCACCTGCACCCACACCACCTGCTAATTTAGCACTGAACTGTGATATCAAAACAGCGATTCCAAAAGTGCCTTTAAAAAGACTATCAAAAACTCAGTACACAAATGCTGTGATGGCTCTTTTAAATAACGGTGGGTATTTAGGTTGGTCCGAGAGAAACAACGAAGCCTTTAGACTTGTTGGAACACTCACACCGCTTATGGGTACAATTCCTAATGACAATGCAGCTTTGAATACCTTTAGCAGTATTGATCAAAGTATGACTCCCGATCATTTCTTTAGCTACGTGGTCGTTAGCTCTGCCATTAGTGATCAGATTTCAAAAAATTATAACTGGCTCAATGGAAGTTCAAAAGTCAGTTGCCTGAATACCATTGCCAACAATGTTAAACCCACAGAGGCCTGCTTAAGAACTTTTATTAAAAAGTTTGGCCAAAAAGCATTACGTAAAAAAATTGAATTGGCTGAAGAAAATGAATACTTGGCCATTTATAATTCAGGCACAACAGCACAAGATGGTTTTGCCACCTTAGTGCAAACATTTTTACTTTCACCAAGATTCTTAAATATTGTGGAAGTGGATGGAAGAGTGTCCAACTCGGATCCCAATTTACTTGAGCTGAATGATTTTGAGCTCGCGCAACGGCTTTCCTTTCATTACCTCAAAGATATCCCAACGGATGCGATGATTGATTCCGCATTATTAGGGGCCTTCACTGCCAGTGAAGCCAGCTATTTAAATGAAGTGCAAAAAGTCACAAGACCTGATTTGCATAACTTAAGTGGCACCAACAGTGCCAAATTTGACAGTTACTATTCAACCAATCCATCGGGACAATCACAACTTGAGCGAAGCTATCATAATTTTATCAACGAGTGGCTCGAGGTGGAAAAAATACCTCATGTGTCTGACTCTTACTTAGTAAGTGCCATTGATCTTCTTTATGGTCCCACACGAAACTATGGAAATAGCAATGTGAGTGCTCCTATTCAAAACGCGCTAAAAAGTGAAACCTATAACTTTGTTCACAGAATGACTTGGAGTGATAGAAAGTTCTACGATCTATTGACAGACCGATCTATCATTGCTGACGGCTACACAAGATCCTTCTATTATTTGCCTGAACCCACAACAACATACTCCTACGGACACGCAATGCAAACTTTGACCACTCACACAGGGATCCTGACTCGAGCTGTGACCACCCTTCGTGACGGAGTGGGCGATGATACTCACCCTTTCTTAAGGGGGACTTTTATTCGTCGTAAAATTTTATGTGATGTGCTGCCTTCACCCAATGCGGATGCTTTGCCAGACCGTGCCTTATCGGCAGGTGAAATCACAGGGGAATCAAAAAGGATTCAGTATGAAGCCAAAGTCACTGCCCCTGAGTGCGTGGGCTGTCACACGCAAATCAATCCTTTGGGATTTGCCTTGGATGATTACGATTCTTTATCAAGATTTAGAGGCGGAAAATTTGAGCCTGTTTATAAGCTTACAGCCGACGCCAATGGAAACGTCACCTATACCTTACTCAAACAGGTTCCTGTTAATGCTAGTGTGACTAATTTAAATATCGATCAGCCCACGGGTGAATCCGCAAACGGTGGGGTCCAGTTCAGTGAGTATGTGGGTAACAGCTACAAGGCCAATATGTGCTTTGCAAGACAAGTGATGCGGCATACTTTGGGAAGATTTGAAACTTCGCAAGATGCTTGTATGCTGAACGAAATGTATAATAAAATGAGAAGCAGTGATGGAAGTATTAAGAAAATGTATTTTGAACTTCCTTTGACGCGAGATTTTAAAATGAAAAGAATTGGTGGGTAATCATGAACAACAACAACCGACAATCTCGCCGTGAATTTTTAAAACAATTAGGTCTGTCAACATTAGCATTGCCACTACTACCCTCTTTACTCCCTTACGGAATGCAAGCTCATGCTCAAGCTGGCGGCATTCCTAAACGATTCATTTTCATTCGCACAGCTCACGGAACTCGCCAAGAAAATTGGGATCCCTTTCAAATAGCTCCCACCCAACTGGGACCCAATATCAAAGAAGGAAACCTGACTTCATTGTTTGCAGGAACTGGAATTAATAAACTTTTAAACACAAATTTCAGCCCCTACCTGTCACAAATGACCTACATCAGGGGTTTGGATATTCCATTGGGACTAGGTCACAACAGCGGCGGAGCCCTGGGCCACTATCAAGATACCGATGGCTACCAAACCATTGATCAGTTACTAGCAAAATCTCCTAAGATGTACACCACGAATACTCCTGTTATCGACTCATTATTGTTTAGTACCTATGGTGGATGTTCTTTTATGCGCCAAGGCGGCAACATCATCCGACGTCAGGGATTTTCAAGCGCTCAAGCGGCTTTTGATTTGCTATTTAATTTCTCTCAAGGACAAAATCTGAACAGAAATTCAAAATCTATTTCTGAAGCTTTAAAGAAATACACAGAGCTTAAAAACAACACTCGTGTGTCGGCGGAGGACAAAAACGTTTTGGATATTCAATCCTCCATGCTCACAGAAATTGATGCGAGGCTTAAGCAAATTAAACCAGTCCCTCCTCAGACCAGCCCTGTTCCCAACGTTCCCACATTAAGCATAACTCAACAGTATGAAGCTTTCGTTGATGTGGGAATTTTAGCTCTCCTTAATCAACTAACCAATGTACTTGTGATCAACATTGAAGAAGCAGAAGGCGTAAGTCCTTCATCATGGCACGGAGCTTCTCATGACAGTGAAAAAGCACCCTCACCAGCTCATTACCAAGCCAGCTTCTGGGCCGCACAAAAGGTCTTCCTCAGAGTCATTCAAAAATTATCGCAAATTCCTGAAGCCAATGGAAAATCCATGCTCGAAAATTCCTTGGTGTTTTGGGGTGGTGAAATGAGCCAAGGGGCCGGCCACATTCAAGAAAATATGCCCGTAGTACTTGCTGGCACAGGCCAGGGCTTCATTCGCCCAGGTCGGCTATTAGATTATTCTCAGTACGGCGTCCCTAAGATTCCATCTAATAACGTGGGCGACACTATGCATATCGGACGCCCCTACACTCAGTTGCTTAATACCATACTTCAATCCATGGGACTTACCCCTGCCGAGTATGAAAGGAATGGTAAACCTGGCTACGGACTTATTGAATCAGCCAATCTGAGTCGGAACTTAAGGTACAAAGATATGGTTGCACAAATCGGCGGGATACTTCCTAATATTCGCTGATGATTTATCAACTCATTAGCTTCAGCCCCATTGGATCCTTTAAAAATCCGATTTGGCATATGGATGGCTTATCTGCCGTTTATGAAAACTCGTTTCAATTACAAAATCTTCCAGTATTAGTTCCCTTTGAAACAATCGAAGAAAAAAACCAAAAAAATCTAAATGATTTCAAAAAACTTAAACTTCAAATCTGTCTTGATCAAATCGATCAATTAAATAGGCTAGAAACATTCAATTATCCTATCCAAATATGGATCGATCAAAGCCTGCAAACAGAACAAATTGATTTAATAAGTAAGTACAAAAACGAAAAAGAAATCGTATTCGTTCCCAATGGATTTTTTGACATCGAGCTCGAAATCCAGAAAGTTCAAAAATTGAACTGGAATTGTAGTCTTATTATACCAGTTAAAAAATCTATTCATGACTCTTGGACCAGGCCGGAAATACTTTTCTTAATGATCATGAGACTAAAAGAAAAAAAAATAGATTTTAACCTCGTGTTCTTAAAGAAAAACTTTGATTCGATGACGGTTAAAACTCAAAATTTGTTTCTAAACCCCCATCCTGAAAATGTCGAAGCTTACATGAATGATTCCAGCAAAAAATGGACATTTCATTTTTTTAAATTAGTGGATTTAGAAAATTTAATGCTGCCGCTATTTGTTATATACAACTTAAGATTCGATCACAAAAGAGATCTGTACATCAATAAATTAAAATCCATATTTCATCATTTAAAAATGCTTTTTATAAAAATAAAAATTTTTATAATGAACCTACGCTACAAATTCTACCCCTTCTTACTTATTGTGACTTGGCCACTTCGGAAAATCTATTGGGCATTCAAATACCAATATAAAAAAAGAATACTAAAGGTCAAAAAATGAGCATCGAAATTTCAGTGGTCATTCCCTGCCGAACCCGAGACCCTTTTATAGAAAAAACACTGCTATCACTGACACAGCAAAAAAATTGCAATTTTGAAGTCATTCTTGTTTTTAATCCTGAAATTGTTTTAATAAGCATGAAGGATCTTAATTACCCATTAAAAATTACAAAAAGCCAAGTGGGTGCGAATTGTGCCAGAAATGCCGGCTTAAGAATGGCCCAAGCAGATCTTGTGTTATTCTTAGATTCAGACTGTCAAGTATCGGATTCTACATTTCTAAGTCAGTATATTAACCACATGAACGCCAATCCCAAACTAACAGGATGTGGTGGCACCTATCAGATAAAAGAAACTCAAAATAAATTTGCCAAAGGCTATCAAAGCATCCAAGACCAATGGATTTGCTCTGGAATTTTAGATAATACACTAAGAACTCAAAATCTTTTCGGTGGAAATATGGTTATCAGAAAAAGTAGAATTCAAAATGAATTTTTTGATGAGCAATTAATTTTTGGTGGAACAGAGCAGGAATTTATATTTCGATTGATTAAAAAGCAGCATGTGTTGACTTTACTGCCCCAGCAAAAAGTTTTACATGACTGTCCCGTTTCATTTTATTCATTACTTTTTAAAGCTTTTAAACAGGGCCAAGGAAAACTCTATTTAGAAAAAAAATTGAATGTAAAAATTGAGCAAAAAAGTTTACACTTAGAAAAAACATTTATAAATAATTATATAACCCAACTTTACAAAATTGCTTTCCAAATTGGAAACCAGTCTTTCTTTAAAAATCGCCTCAATGAGTTTCGCTACATTTTAGTGGATTACTATTACCAATGGCTTGTTTTATTCCAATTAATAAAAACTACGAAACAATCTAAAAATTGATGAATCCAAATTCAGCTTATAAAATAAGGCTGCCATATTTTGAATTCTTCGCATTTTATTAAATTTAAATAGAACAGATTGTGTGTTTTCTTGGGATTGTGTTAAGTGCAGCAAAGCTGTTTGCTCTAAATGAAAAGAAAAGTTTTTTTTCCACAGTCGATAACCTAAATCAGTATCTTCGAACCCATACTCGATGAATTCCCGGCGAAACCTTCCAACTTCAAAAAATGTTTTTTTCTGGATGGCCAAGGCATAGGTACAAGTCATTTTCCAAAAATCAGGTAAATTCATCCAATGGGAAGCTGAAAATAACTGACCCCAGTATTGTGATTCTTCGATAAAAAGATCGGGACTTTTTTTCATTGATTCATATTCAGTCAACTCATGGGACAGTATTGCTGGAATGTGCAGTCTTTTAAACTGAGTGACATCTGATACATTAAAGCACTCATCAAGCTTTTCTAATAAATTTTGAGGCACTAGCATATCGGAATCTAAAAACAAAAGCCGATCTGCTTTAGCTTGATATGCACCCCAGTTTCTTGATAACCCAGCACGAAAAATTTTTTTCTTTGATTTCAAATTAGGCTTGTCGGGCCACGCATAAAGACGAAAATTAAGTTTTGGAAATCTTAAACCAGCACAATACTTGATATATTCCAAGCTCTGGTTTTTTGAACCGTCATCAACCACAATGACTTCAATTTGATCAGAATCTTTTACTCTAGATAAGTGATGAATCACATTCACTAAAAAATGTTCGGAATTGTAATGGGGTATTATGATAGAATATTTTAATGCTTCTAAAAACTGACCCTGCTCAAAATGACAGGGTAAATCTTCTTCAAATGAAGACCATCCTTGCCAATCACTGGAATCTTGATCATAGGGCTTTTTAAAAAATTTGATATTTTTAAACTCGGTTTGGCTTGGAATCCATTCTATGACTTCATTGATCGATTTAATCTTTGCTTTCGGATGAAAGGATAAAAATATTTTTACAGTTTCATTGGCGTTTACTTTTTTTAAGAATGCCTTTGTGTTCTTAAGGTTTGACATTTCAAGATCAATAAATTGAATGGACTGAAATGAATTTGGTATTTCAACATCAAGGTCTGATAATTTTAAAATTGTTCCTAAATATTGAGGCCCCATTTCATAAGAATATATTCTTTCAAAATCGGACTGGGTTATCAGTTGATAATAAGGTAAAGATATTTTTTTAAATTCAGTTAAAACAAAAAACTGAATAATTCCTTTTTGATAAATTCTATTTAATTGCTCTTCATTGGGCTGGTAAACAAGTAAACCTGATCCTTCTGGGTGCAAAGACTGAATCATGTCTCGGGTTGGGTTTCTTCGCAGAAAGCTGGATGATACTGGGCCCCAGTTTCCACTGCAGGCTTTGAATACATCAGTTGACTGCTCTTTTGGTATTCAGGACTCATGGTGTAGTGCCCTGAATCTATCACCTCAATTTCGTAGGCATCAGCCGTCACATTTAAAACTTTATATTTCACTTTCAATTGTCGATCACTGAGGCAACTTCCAATTGGATACTTTGCGTTCAGAGGCTTATAGGTCAGAGCCACATAGGTAAGACCTGCTATTAATAGAGCTGCAGCTGAGGAAACAATTTTAATATTCATAGTTGAAGACTTTCATATTTATAAACCAGTGTCAGCAAATGACAATTTAAAACCTGTGTCAATTTGATCGACAGCTGCACCTGCCCTTATGGCTTTTGACCTCTCTCTTAAAATGGCTTTGTTTTAGCAAGGACTTCATCTATGGCGTGGCTTTACTTAATATTCACATTGGCATTTGCAGTAAGCCCTGAGCTGGCAGAAAAGGCCTTCTACTCGACAGTGCTGATCCAATTGCCTGAAAACAGCCGCTGCACAGGGGTTCTGATCGATGAGAACACTGTTTTAACAGCTGCTCATTGTGTCCAAAAGCCAGGATTCATTCAAGATTTATCCGTCCTTCTACCCATTCTGAACAGTGAAAAGACCTTTGTTCAAGACACAGTTTACAAAGTCATTCTTCATCCTCAGTTTAATTATAAAAGTAAACCTGTTGATCTAGCCGTGATTATTCTTAACAAACCCATTCCTCAGAAACTCAACAAGGCCCGAATCCCCTTTGATCTTAAAGACTCCCCAGAGCTATCATCACTTCAGGATCAAGCTCTCCTGATGGGGTACGGTATAACTGCTAAGGCTCGGATGAATCCCGAGCTTGATAGGAATCCCATCATCCGAGGCAAAATCTTTGATCTCAAAACATCACAAATGGAAGGGGATTATTTTCTCCTCGATAATCGATCGGCCCAAGCCTGTACTGGAGATTCGGGCGGTCCCTTAATTGGAATGACACCATCAGGGTCCTATCAACTCATGGGAATTATCACCAAAGTCTTAGCCCACCGAGGAAGATTCAGGTGGGATCAATTTTTATTTTACAGCGGAATTCGCAAGACTGCCAATCAGGTTTGTACCGGCAAAGCTGAATTTTTAAATATTAAAGCCTATGCCGATTGGATTCAGCAAGTGAAAGCTTCATCATCGGCACCAATTATTTTACCGTAAACAGCCGTATCTAGAAAGCCGCCTTCAACACGAGTGTCTTGCCGAAGTGTACCTTCTAAAACATAATGGCTTCTTTCAGCTAACCTAACAGAGGCTTGATTTCTAGGGTTACAGCGAATTTCAATTCGGTGAAAACCAAGGCGTAAAATTTCTTTTTCTAATGCTTGAACGGCTTCAGTGGCATAGCCAAATCCTTGATGGGGCTTTGACAACCAGTAGCCTAATTCCAAGCGGTGATCCCCATAATTAAAAGAATGCAAATGAAGACTACCCAGCAAAACATCTTTTTTATTATAAATAAAATAAGTCATTTCAGGGCCTGGATTCTTTTTGGATCTCTTTTTTAAAAACTCTTGAGTTTCAATTAAACTATTTAAATAATTCCAAGAAGTGCCTAGGTTTTTTCGATCTTCTTTGATGGCACTCCATAAGGCTCGGGCCTGCCCTAGGTCAGCAAGCCTTAAGTGAAGTCTTTTGGATGATAGCTCTTTAGCAAAAACTTTTTCATGCAAAACAAGTGGTTTCATAGCTGTTACTTGTACCTGAAGGGCATCCCAATTGCAAAAGCTGTTACCCATGAGGTTCATCATGCCCTGTACTTTATTTCAGTCTCGAAAAATGTCGATCCTTTTATCTTTGCTGACAATTCTAAGCCCCCTTATCGGCCATGGAGAACTGAATCATTTTTCAGTACAGCCTGCTGACATTAAAAAAGCGGCTTGCAGCCAGCTGACTCCACCCACTTCTCAAAAGATGAGTGATTTCATCGATTCACAAATACAAGATCTTGATCTCACCATTGATGGAAAATTCCGAGGACTGGAATTTAAAGATGAGCATCCCCACTTAGTGGAACTCTTTAAAAATATGCATAACAATTACGAAAAGTCCTCCTCGTTCCAACTGCCAAAATCCAACTGCAATAAAGTTTTGTGCGTTATGAAACAGTATTACGGCTCAGAGTCACCAATTAAGATGCTTTATATCCAAGCTAAGTTTGGTCTTCCCACAAGTCCCTTTGCTAGCCCCGAGCCAAGGAATCACAGAATCTGGAAAGCTGAAGAGTTGGACGATTTAATCATAGCCCTTGAAACTTTACCTCCCAGTTTTTTACCGATCAAATTCACTTACCTGCTGCATTTTAGAACAGGATACACGCTTAGCATTTACAAAAAAGGCGAGGGAGAAGTCATCGCCAACGCAGCCATTGATGTTTTTGATGTCTGGGATGAATTTTCAAAGTTTGAAAAAATAGCTGTCATCATCCATGAACTGGGGCATGTGATTGGCAGAAAGTATGACTTGACCTCTGAATGGAAACGCCTGCCTCACGAGATGGTCTCTCGGTATGCTCAGACCAACGAAAGAGAAGATTTTGCTGAATCCTTTACCGCTTATAGAATGGCGCCGAAACACTTAAAAAAAATATCACTTGCCAGGTATGAATTTTTAAAAAAACAAGTCTTTAACGGTCTTGAATTTCAAAGTACACTCGAGTGCGAAGCTCCTTTCAAACAGCATGATAAAGCCATTCAAAATATTATCCAGCCCCGCAGAGAAATGCAAAATTGGACAAAAAATAATAAGTCTCAAATTTCAGCAGAAATCAAACGACAAAAGATTGTGGGGTCTTTTGATAAAATAGTCTTTCAGCAGTGTGCAAGCACTTACATAAAATACAACTATGATAAGACTGGTCAATGTATTGAAGATGTAATCAAAAAAAGAGCTGCCATCGTGGAGCTCAGAGCACAAAACAAAGAAGACATAAACGAGAAACACTTCTCTGTTAAAAATTGGGATGAACAAAAAATTGATCCTGTGAAAGTTCATTCATTAAGGCAAAGCATCAGAAGACAAATCATTGAAGATTTCGATAGGGACTTTGATAGAGGTTTAGAGCACCTAAGCTCAGCTACGTGTAAAGCCGGTGTCGAATCCTTTGTAAAATACTTTCCTTTGAAAAGTCAGCTGATTCGATCCACACCGGAGAGCTCGATTGCAATACTCAACCAAGCGTGTGAGATGAAAGATAAGCTGCCTTTTTGGGAACCTTGGATCCGGTCCAGGTTCGACAGGATCATCAAATAAGAATGCAGTTCACTAAGCCAACAGAATAAAGACCCCACTGCCCAGACTGGTGATCATAACTACTGTGATAAGACGATTGGATTTGGGCTTTGTACTGGTCAAACACACCATTATCAACACGCACAGTGAAATGAAAAATGGAATTGAAGAAGTAGTCAGTTATTCCTTGATCCACTTGTTGTTTTGTAACAGTCGTTTTGATTTCAACTATGTCTTTAAAATATCCGCAGGATTGCTGCAAAGATTGGATGATCAATTTTTGATGCCTTAAATCCATGGTGGAATTTTGGATCAAATCACTGGCCTGAGCATTGAATGCAAAAAGAGCTGAGATAAGAAATTGGATCATAGAATTTCCTTTTGTTAATAATTAAAAGGATATCTAGCTCAAATACACAAGATGGCAATGTTTCATGCCATCTTGACCGATTCTTAACAAAAATATTAACTATAATGCAGAACAATTCGTAGGATTGGAATTAACTGATAACTTTCGGCACTCATCTACAGCACTTTTATCTGTGCCTACGATGATTTGACCAATGGATCCCCATGTACCATTGCAATCACATTTAAAAAAACCACTCGCTGAAGACAATGGTTTACAATCACGAGGAACAGCCGATGCCGAAATTTTGCCGCACTCTGTTGTTGGACTTAAGTTCGCTGAAACTAGAACTTCGCCAATTAATCCCCAAGTACCATGGCAACCACAGCTGATAGCACCAGTTCCATGTGTCGGACCACCTGAACAAGTCACAGTTTGACCATTAATAACGGCCGATCCACCAACGGGTAAATTAATAACTGCAAAAGCATTCAGGGTCATGAAAAGTATCGATAGAGAAATAGTTTTAAGCATATTTATATCCTTTTTTGTTTGTTTTTTTAGGAAGCAAAAAAGGTATAACTTATATTGGCTATAAATTTTAAATTAATTAGAATTTGATAAAAAGTTCACTGCCACTGTCAAAAGTTTAATCACTTATGAAAGCGACCAGACGTTTTACTTTTTCCTTACATAAATGGTTTTTTCTATTTTTGCAATCACCTGCTGATTTTCATCTAAAACACTGACTGGAAGATCAAAAACATATTTACCAAGCTTTCCGACTTTATCTTTCACATCGTCTATCAAATTTTGATCAATTTTAAATTCAGCATAAAGATTTGTCGTTCCAGGCTTCAAAAAATCAACTTTTGCACCCTTGTCCCAAACGATGTACTCTTTACCTAAATTTTGAATTAGCATCAGCATAAAAAAAGGATCTGTCATAGCATAGATCGATCCACCAAACTGGGTGCCCACATAATTAGAATTATACCAGCGCTTTTTTAAACAAACTTGAATGAAGCGAAAATCTTGTGATGCCTTCAAGACTTTGATTCCAGCTCCAAAAAAGGGAAGCCAAAGGTTACCTAACCACCGAAGCAACCAACTGGGGGAATGATTAGATATTTTTCTGATTAAATTGGCGCTCACTGGACTTCCTTTTTTGGACTTATGTAAACTGTAATATCGGCATCCATGACAATGACCTGATTGAGATCTTGAACTATGACCTTTACTATATGCTCACCAGTTCCATAATTTTTAATGTCAGGACAGTTACAGATGGCAACTAATGATGTTTCTGCTTTTTTAAGATAGCGAACAGACATGGCTTTAGGAATCCAGCGCAGACTTTTTTGTACACCTGCTTCCATTGTTAAACCAAAGGCCAATTCGCAGGCATTACACATCGCGATCGCATGCACTGTGCCAATATGATTTAAAACTTTTCTTCTTTTTCTAATAAAAATTTGGCAACTGGTCTGAGTCAGTTCTTGAACCACAGGACTTATGGTTGAAAAGTAAGGAGCTTTAAGAGTTGCAATGAATGAAAATAAGTTTTTTCCTAATGGGTATTTTTTAAGCTGATTGTACACTTTAACAATATCCATAAAAATTCCTTTCAATTCATGGCTAAATGAATGGCTGTTCGAATCGTATTTTCTAAATAAGTGCTGGATTGTTTTTTATTTTTTATAAGTCTTGAATTCTGTAAAGCTCCAATACACATGGCCATTAAAGCTGGTGCATTTCGACTTGAACCAAGCCTAATACTTTCTAGTCTTAGTTTAAGAATTTTTTCAAACTCTTCGATATAGCCTGCTAAGCCCGTTTCTTGCTGCAAACCAAGTTTAAATATTTCCTGAGACATGGTCGTCAACGGACAACTGAATTCAACAGTGTCCCTATGTTTTTCAGATAAGTAAGACCTGATCACTCTTTCAGTCCAATCCCTGTCTGATTCTTTGTCTTTTTTGGTTAGCAAACTAAGCCTGGACCTTGCAATTTGCTGAGCCAAAACAACTTTCAAAAGTTCATTTTTGGATTTAAAGTTAGCATAAAAAACGCCTATCGTTAAATCAATGGATTCTACGATTTCATCCACACTGGTTTCAGTGAAGCCTTTTTTAGAAAACAAAGCCTGGGCAGCCATTATCAGTCGCTGCCGGGTCAGTTCTCCTTTTGAGATTTTTTCATCACTTTTCATGAAATAAGAATATAGCGATCGCTATATTAAATACAAGAAAAATATAGTAAACGTTATATTTTAAGAAGTTGACGTTATCCGATTTTTAAATCAGTCTCATTCTATGGCAAAAACACTTTTAGATTTGCACGGATATAAAACAGAAGATGTGGAAGAAGCTGTTGATCGGTTTTTGATGCAGCTTTCTAATTCCAGCCTCAAACAGGCTAAAATCATGACTGGCAAAGGCACTGGAAAAGTTCAAGCCATGACCATTAAGTACCTCAAGCTTGCTGGCTACCAATGGTCATTTGAAAAATTATCGAATGGCAAAAACAACGAAGGTTGTCTTATAATTCATCTTTAAGCGGACTTCATAGCTTGCGCCATCGCCACAGCCTGTTTTGCAATTTGACTTTCTTTGTACTTCTCTTGCTCGTTAAAAATGATGTTTTTAACTTTGCTTGGATTCTCTGTTAACATAAAACTTTTATCACCGCCGGAATTGCTTACGACAACAAAACCGTAGTTAAAAATTCTACCAAAAATTGACTGCTCGATAGAAACAGAAGTGATTTTATCCAATGTGGTATCCACTTCGCTTGAACTGATAAGACCCCATTTAAGATGAATTCTATCTTTTGTTAAGACCCCTTTTGACACCAATGCATTTAATATTCCTATTAATCCAAATGGAATACCAATAATAGTTGCACATTTGAAACCTTGCATAATCCAATAAAAAAGGGGAACAACGCTGTTATGAACAACCGGTGAATTTGAATTTTGACTCATGATAAACTCCTTATAGTTGATGGCTTTAAGGTTTATCGGGTCATGGTACAGGAACTTAATAGGAATGAATTATTCTTGAGTAAGTCTTGAAATTCAAAAATTATTTTTTATAATTTTTAAACAAAGAAAGCCCGTAATTCAGGGACTGGCGACTCATGACCACTTTTTTGGTTAGCAGTCCTGCCAGGCCAAATCCCACAGGTAGAGTGATCCTATCGAATTGGCTTTGAAAACTTTTTTGATCTAAATTTTTTAGATCATCACCTGATGAATCACCGTAAACATAACCCAGTGATCTTTGCTGAGCCTTCGAGAAATCCGAGTGGCTTTGGTAGGCAAAAACTCCACCCACACCAAGGCCTGCTGCAAGTGCCACAAATGGTGGTGCAAAAAATGAAGCCCCCATAATGGGAAGTCCAAGGGCCAGACCATTTCCGAGCTCACGGTCTGAAAGTGTATAAAGCAGTGATGTCGCAATTTTACAATCTTTGGAATCCTCTAATAAAGTTTCCTCGACCAGGGAGCTGTAATTCATAAGTTCTAAAACAGAACTTGGCAGTGGACCCGATGATTTAAGACTTTTCTCAATGGCATCTAATTTATTAGTTTCTTCTTTAAGACTTTCTTGCATTTTTGTAATGGCACCTAGTAAATCCATTTCAGTGAAGTTTTGGGTATCAAGATGCTGCAATAACGGCAACTGAGCCATCATTTGATGGTAGGAAAGGTAATGTTTGTAGCGAACACTTAAAAGGGATTGGTTTTTAAAATCAATGATTTCTTTGTGACTGGCAGCCTTTGGCTGATTTGCTTCAATTTGTTTTTGATAATCTTCAAGATCCTTACTAGCCCGCAAACTTTCTGTATCATCTAAGGGCTTCCAGGGTACTGCTTTAAAACTTCCCAAAGGATCAAGCTTAGAATTGGCGCTACTTTTTGCCTGAGTCATCCAACTTTTCACTTCACTGGGACTTTGCGCAAGACTTAAATGGTATCTGGCCTCGCTGATATACTCTGGTAGTTCTTTTTTCATCCAATGTTTAAGTTCATCACATCGTGGATGATTAGAACCGATGCACTTTGAAATGTTGAGGTTAATATTCTGACCTTCAGATACTTGCTTACGGACTTTTTTAACTATCTTTTGTAAAAAAACCCGCGCTGTTCGTCCCTCATCATCTTTTTCAGGAACAGCCCTTTTTAATAATCCAGTCTTAGGCCGTCCCGTTAGTAAACCCTCAGGCTGATGACAGGCTTTCATAAACGGAGAAGTTTCCACCTGATCTAGAATAGCTTGTAAATTCTCTTCAGGAGTTGTGGACTGCGTAAAGATACAATCATTAGAAAAAAGAGAAACAGAATAAACAAATAAAAGTTGAATGACTGAAATCACAGTCTCAGTTTAATACAGTCTCATTATGAACCAAAGAGATGTCTTTTTTATCGACATATGTCGAGCGCGAAAAGGGTCATGAACACTTCAATTTAAATTGATAGCAATAGACTTAGGTCTTGGACTTGCTTTGATAACAAGTATAAACAATAGGAGATCTTAAAATGAAATCAAATCAATTATTAATTCAAGCCATTATCACTGCCCTTTTCCCTTTCTCTGCATTCGCAGAAAACACCAAATGGTGTTCCAGCGAAAATAAAGAATGGAACGGCACACGTTGTGTAACGACAGGAACCGCCGCTGTAGGCGCTACAGCTTCAGGCATTTATTCGGTAAAAAAGTATAAACAATCATCATCTTTAGAAGACCTGCACACAAAAAGAATTTTTGATGGCCGTGGTGAAATGGGCCGAGACCCTATGTTAATTGCAAAAGCCACTTCAACAATTGCTGACGGTGATAAAGTCACAATTAAATACGAAAAAAGCCCACAAGAAAATAGAAAGCATCATATTGAACTCATGGAAAAAGGTGCAGAAGAAGCAAAATCGAATTCCCAACACTACAGTTATCAGTCTCAGTATGCCACTAAAACGGAAACCATTTATACGGCTGTTCGTGATGCTCAAGGCAACGTAAGCATGCAAGCCACAGGTACTCAAACAGTGCCAGATCATGAAGCCAGAGCTAATTACGCAAGAATGGCTCTTGAAGAAGCCCGCAAAGAAAATGATTACAAATTAAAAGCTCTTGATGCACGTCGAGGCGGACCTGTGCCAACTTATGATTTCACAAAATCAATTGATTTTGATGCAATCGAGCGTACACGTGATTACACAAAAGAAAGGCTTGCCGCTGGTGGTACGATTACCAGAATCGAAAGACTTCCAGCTGAAAAGTTAGCACTTGTAAAAGAAGCTTACAAAAAAGGTTCTTTAGGAGCTGTAGGATTAGCCGTAGGAGTTGTTGCTGTTGGTATTGAAGCTGCTACTGGAGTCACAGCAAAAGCCATCGATAAGTCCTTAGGGAATTCTTATAGTCCTGACGTAAAAGCTTATAAATAACAAAAAAATAAAGTGCAGCTGGAAATCAAGCTCTGCTGCACTTTATTTCTTTTTTTCTGAAAAGACTCGATCACCCAATTCTTTTCTAGTTTCTTCCACCACATCAATAATTTGATTTCTTCTTTCTAAAAAACCTCTGATTTGCTCTGATGATAAATGTGGCCCCAAATCTTTTTTCCACTCATCCGCTTTTGTGTTAACCAAACGCTCATAGGATTCTTTTGTGGGCATAAAAGCTTGAATTTTTTCAAAATAAGCGGATTTTTTTTCTACAGACGGAGCTGCTCGGTGAAACATGAGATGATTTTCTACCACACCACGAAAGGTATGGTTCGTGTAATATTCTTTGTTTTTGGCCTTTAAGACATCAAAGGAATATCCATGATCGATGGCCACCACACGATTTTCACTTATTAAAATATTTCCACTATGGCGATCCGTGTTGGCAATGAGATCATCAAATAAGGCCAGTTGACGTTTAGAGCCTGGGTCCTTTTCAAGATTTACAACTCGAAGCTGCAAGCTACCTTCTTGACCATTTAATATTTTCTGAACAGTTATGGGGACTGCATCTAAACCTAGTTTTCTGTCAATAACAAATGCAGCCACTTCATATTTGGCCCCTTTATCATGGGCCACTTCTAAATCTCGGCCCATCACTTCCTTCGGTTTCCAAATTCCCTCTAAACCATTATCTAATTTTACATATTGAGCTCCGTTAATTCCCACACCCACCGGAGTTGTTGGTCCTGCAATATTTCCAGATTCCAAATCTTGAATCAGCTTGGACTCTAGGGCTTGAGCTTTTGCAAAGTTTCCTTCACTTTTCAGTTTCCAGATAGCCAATTGAGGATTCTTTGGAATCTTTGCAACAATTGAAGCTTGTGTAACACCAAAGCTTTTGAGTTTCGTTTGTAAGGTAAGACCTGCCCCCACCCCACCCGTCAGCACCGAACTTAGGATGTAGCAATTCATTTCTGCTTTAGCAGCTGGTGTATAGCAATCCCACCGAAGACCCAGTTCTTGGCGAATGCCATCCACTATCTTGACTAAAGGCGATGGATCTTTTGAGGCTTTGTACTTACCACTCGCAATTAAAGGTCCTAAATAAGACTGATAGTTTTTTGTTTTCACCATTAGATGATTTTGAATATCCCTGCACGACCAATCCTTGATCATGGCCGATTTAATCTCTGGACTGATTCGAAACTTGTTGTGCTCTTCAGGGATCACGGAATCAAAAGCTTGAATCAAAGACTCTTTTGCACCATTTTGATTTTCAAAACAGGCCCGGTCTTTTGCAAAACTGTCTGCTATCAGCTGAAGAACTTGATAGGGAGCTGTTACGATTCCAACAGCTGCATCCCAAACAAAATTAACTCCGCCAATAAAACAAGAGGCTTCAACTGAGGCTGTATCGGTTTGACATATTTGCTCTGGTTTACAATTTTTTAGTTTGTTTTGATCGACTTTTTTTGCAAGCTCGTTACAGCCCTGATTAACTAATGAGGCTTCACATTGCAATTGCAATGCTTGCAGTCCTATTTTTTCAAATTGTGATAGCGACCTACAAGCTTGAACAGAATGGCAAAGTGACGTCTTGTCTTGTGCAAAAACCTGCAGACTTAAGAGATGAAAAATGAGTAAGAGCACAAACCTCATACATAGTATTTTCGGTTCTTTTCAAACATAACCGAAGGTCCATCACAGACTTAATTCGTTAGAAATGTCTCAAAATGGGATAAGGCCAAAACATATTCTGTATGCGGCACAAAACACTAAAATGAGTGGTCTAGTTTGCGACTGGCTTAAAGTTATTTCGGTAAACTTTAATTTCGATCAGGATAACAAGAAGTATCACAAGAATTTCTACGGATAATAGTAAGACTCCCCACTTCGTGATTTCGCTTCGAAAAACAATCAATAAACCTGAAACAATGCAGTACAAAAAATTTCCGATTATAATTAAACTAAGCATCCATTTTTTCGTTTCTTGAACTAAAAAATAGCAACTTAAAGAGTAGACCAAATAGACAAATGGAAAAACTGCCAAAAGGTAAAATGTTTCTGGGGTTAAACCTAGATAGGTTGAAAATAGAGGAAGAACAAAGGCTGTAGACAAAAAACTAAGCGCAGCCCCAGTGCCATCAAAAAGAAAAACAGTTTTTTTATCTAGCTTCATACTGGAATCCTTTAATTGAACTACGTCTCACAATGAGGCAAACCACTGGCCCTCTGCTTGCTTCCTATAATATCAATGAATACCCTCTATTCTCAACTTCATTTAAGATCTTTAAAAAAGGCAACTTATGTCTGCCTACTTGTCACCTGTATAAGCTTTTTCAGCTCTTTAAGTCATGCAACACCCGCCTTTCGCTGTGAATATTTAGTAAGTCCAGAATCATTTAAACCCAAATTTAAGATGGAAGAGCTCTATTCTGATTATATAATCGTCAATGATGCACTTGTATCAGGTGAATTCCTTTACAATTTAGAATTTGTTAACAAGAGTTTAAAAATTTCAAATGCTCATCTTGCAAAGTGGCATGGAAAGAAAATCCTAAGCCTAGCAGAAGGTGTTAGTGGTCTGGTTCCAAATCTTTTGCGTCATGGACATGATGTCACAGGAGTAGACTTAATCTATTCGACTGAAAATTTGCCCCGTAATTTTTCTGGCAATCTGGTCCGAGAATATATGAATCATTATGGTCCCCATCTTGTTTTAGCTGATGCACGAAGAACACCTTTTGCAGATGGCTCTGTTGATATTTTACTAAGTCATATGCTGGTTAATAACATTAATCAGGCTCGTAAGCAGTCTGTCCTAAAAGAAGTGATGCGGTTATTAAATCCTAAGGGCGGTGAAGCTAGGATTTATAATTTTGATTCAACTGATGCCATTTGGATTCAAAACCTGGTGGCAAAGCAGTGCAAAGACTGTAAAGTCGAGCGATTTGAACAGGTTTTCAATGAAGTGACTTACAACGGAAAAACCACAAAATTCAATGACTATCTTTTGGTAATCAAACGTCAGTCAAAATAAAAGCTATCGCATCGCAATAAATTTTTTACTTCACACAGCGAATTTTCAGGTTCTTAATCTAAAGCATACATATTGAGGTCATCATGATCTCTCAACAACAAAGGATACAATATGAAAATCGTAGTTACATTAGCACTATTCGTAAGCACAATGGCTTTTGCAAACCCAACAACAACTACTACTACAACGACAACAACACCTGCAGCGACTGAAGCAAAAGGAACTATGGACCACTCTAAAATGGGACATGGAAAAACAAAAGCAGCCACTGCTACAACAACTGAGTGTAAAACTAAAGCAGCTGACGGTAAGTGTTTAGACGAAGTTAAAAAGTAATTTTAATTGATCTCAAAATAATAAAAAAAGCCGACCCATAGTTGAGTCGGCTTTTTTTTCACAAGATTTTATAAACTACAGGTGGGCCAAGCGGATTGGGGCTCTGCATCCCATTGAGTCCAACCTGAATTTTGACTTGAGCTCGCGGTCGCAGTATTGGAGCAAGTGGTCGTCAGAGTTCCAGCAAATACACTACCATCACACTTTAGGTCAAAATAGTACTGAGCATTTGGGCATACAACACTGACGGACTCTGTGTAGGTTGATCCATCTGGTTTTTCAAAATCCATACTACATTGGCAAGTTGAGGCCGTAGCAATAGATTGAAAGTGAAGGGAAAAAAGTGCTAGTAAAATGAGTTTCACAAAATGACTCCTTATAAATGGTTAAAAAATAGAATTGCAACGACCGGACCAAACTTTTTGACACCACTTAAAATTCAGGGGCCTTAGGTACAATAGTTGCCTCAAAAAACGGCAAAATCAAAAAGATGAATTAATTGAACGAATCTCTGTTTTCAATTAGAAAACGATAAATCCTGCAACTGCTATAGAATCAGATCCGTAACTCCGAAGCTTAAACTCAGGAGGACCACGATGAAACTTTACTTTATTTTAAGTACCTGTTTTTTTAGCCCACTTATATTTGCAAAGGCAGCTGAACCCACAGCTCAGCAGATAAAAAATGTTGAAGCCTGCTACACCACTTACCCATTTCTGCTGACCAGCCTTCATGAGGTTTCTGATCATGACTTTATGGATGATGAAAAGTCCATGCAAAGAATTTCAGTCTTAAAGGATACTAGTAAAAAGTCCTCAAAAAAAATTCTTCAATGCGTGGATCAAATATTATTAGTCGCAAGCCTTGAGACTTCGCCTGAAAGCATCACTCTAGCAAGGCTTCGATTAAGTGAAGTGCGCATACTTCTGTTACTTGAGAAGATCTCCGAGAGAAATCTTGCAAAGAAATAGAGTTTGAAAGGCTATTGATAACTAATTTGCCGTTTGGGCTTTTTTACCGGTGCAACTTCACCAGACTGTGCTTCTTTATACCAGTCACTCTCAGACTCTTCTGCTTTGCAAATATCCAAAGTGCTCTTATGCGCTTCTTGCTCTTGACTAAGAATTTGTTCTGCAGGCACTAACATTGATGCCTTGTAGGCTGTTTCTAAATTTTTAATTCTTTCCTTAAGAAGGCTGCTGACTTTCTGTTTGCTTGAATTGCATCCACCTTTACTTTGAACACTTGTGCTGCTGCCATCTTGTTTGATTATGGTGATCGAATTGTCTTTTTCTACTCGGCCGTAGGTACCCTTCCCGATGGATCGATAGCCGTAAAAACTAAGCAACATGGGTTTACATTTTTTTAGAGACTCAGGATGGATCGCTTCATTTACGGATTCTGACAAACCTTCGAGTGTTCCTGAAATAAAACCACCCGGAGTGGGGCAACCGCACTCAGCACCAGGGGGACCTACAACAGGTGCCCAGCACCAAAGGGCTTCGGCATGACAGACTGTACCGCGAACATGGGGTGGTATTTTGGCAAAAGAAAAGCTAGAAAAAAATAAGAATTGAAGTAAAGCAGATAACAAAATTAGTTTCATTGGACCCTCTATTTATTTAAGGGTATCCATCTTGATTTTGTTTATAAAGCCTGAAAAGGCATTCCCCTACAAATGTCGAGTCCTACTTATCTCAATAATCAAATCAATATATTTTTAGTTGAGCTCCCACAAGTGAAGCTCCAACACCACCAGCTGCCATAGCAAAAAAACAAGACCGAGTTGAATTATAAAAGACTCCGTACCCTGAACCAAAATTAATACTCGCTGAAACATGGGCACCGTAGTAGTCCCCTTTCATATTTTCAATGGCTGTAAATGGACAATTAAGTACGATCGTCCCGTTGTAATCGTTCATCCGAGCCGATAGGCCGTAGCCTTCTATTCTAATTTTAATGCCATTTTCACAACGAGATGTGATGACATCTTTTATAAGTCCATGATTTTTGTCACGAGACCAGTTTTCATCGGTCGTGTGGCTTTCAGATCCCCTATATGAATCATCAAGTTGGCCGTTATGATTTGTTTTACAAAATAAGGTCTCTGCGTACACTGAAGACACAGAAAGCATCACTATAAAAATTGTCAGCATTTTTTTCATTTTTAAATCTCCAATAATATTGAATTCAAATTTATTGGCTGCAAATCTACTGACCGCAAGCAGGCAATTGATTTAAAGACTCTGCAATCAAGTGATCCGCATTTGAAAAAGCTGAAATCACATCACGGCTTGAGCTCACATGGAGATCTTTTTTTGATCTTAAGTTTTGCATTGAAACTATAACATTCGTGTCCGTATTAAGCAGAGTGCTTCGACTTGTAAGCCAAGTCACCGGTGTCACCTGCATGAAAATATCTACGTTTTGACCTTTAAAGGAAGTCTCGTTAATACCGCCGTAGGAAACCCCGTTATCATCTTTTGCAAGCTCTGCAGCATCAAGTTTTACAAGGTTATAGCCTTTAAGCTGACTGAACTTAGAAAGCATTTCTTGTTGGTCGGTACTGACAGATTTTTGACCAGCTAATGCGACTGATAAGTTGCAACCTGTTTGAGCAAACACACTGTTTGCGAAGAGTGCAATAATTAATGATGCAAGTAAGTGTGTTGATTTCATAAGAATACCTCCGCAGCGGGAGTTGCAAAGCAAATACCTACCCATTCAATCGCCTAGAGCCTGTAATTCTTAGCGGGATGTCAAAAACTTAAACAACAGGCTCAAGCTCGGCGGTTCATCATTTACCGAAAGCTCACTGGCCGCTTCATATTTTCAAGATACCAAGGCTCGACAATTTTCCAATTTTCCACCGTAGAGGGTGAAAATCGACCTTCATTAATCATCGCATTCACCCAGTTAAAAACCAGTGCCAGGCGGCATTGATAGAAAGCTTCAAAGTGACCTTTTGATTGGCTAGAAATGGGGCGTACACTTTCGTACCCCTTAAAAAAACACTCAATAATTTCTTGGCGGATAGTTTTAGTCGTAGCGACTTTCAAAACTGTCGAAAGTGACGCTGCCACATCGTACATAAACCAGTGATAACAAGAGTCATCATAATCGAAAGAAATAATTTTACCTTCTACAACAAAGAAGTTTCCACGGTGAAGATCCCCATGGATGAGCCCGTAATTTTCACTTCCCTTTTCTAGTTTGGAAAGCCAGTCCACACATTCTTCGAGTCTTGCACTGGCTACTCCGGATGAGGATTTTGCAAAAGAGAGGGCCTTTACTTTCACGGCATCAAATTCCCAATGAGACCTTTGGTCAAGAGATGTCTCAATTTTTTCGAACGCAATCGAATGATTGTGAAGCTCGGCCAAATACGCCCCCCACTTAAAAAGAAAATCAGGGTTTAAAGACTCTTCGTCACTTAGTCTTTTACCATCAATTTTTTTAAACACAGTTACAAAAAACTTTTTATTCCTGAATTTCATTTCTTCAACAAGTAATCCATTCTTTGAAGCCACAGGAACGGCTAAAGAAAAATTATTTTTAGCCAGATAATCCATAAATGAAAGTTCAGCGATGACTTCACTTTTTGTGCGATGATCAGCTGGCGTTAGCCTTAAGACCAAATCATCAAATGCATTGGCAGTGAAATAAATGTGATTCGCAAGGTAGCGATGAAAAATTGGAGGCTTAGTAAGTTCCCACAAAAATTGAGCTGCACTCAGATGATCAGAACTCGGTTCTTGGTCGGCAAGTTTCAATATTGAATTAATAAAGTGAGTTTTAGAATCGGTATAGGCTTCGCGGTCAGTTGAAAATTTCCTAGCCAATTCTTCTTTCAGATGGGCGTAAGCCAATAAGGATTCTGGATGAGCCCTTAGATAATCACGAAATTGAATATGCTTTTTGAATTCATCACTCTGCTTTTGATAAACATGGACATGATGGGTTCGACCGGATCCCCCCATTAAGGGTAAACCTTTAACAAAATAAAGATTCCCCTCATTTGGATTTTCGCGCCAAAAGCTATAGCCCATTCCTTCTAGTGGCTTAATAAATTGCTGGGCATCTTCTGTTGAGTCGATTCCAATGAGTAAATCGATAATGGGTTTTGCCAAAAGCCCTGGAACAGCCGTGCTACCAACATGTTCGATTTCAAAATTGAGATCTGGAACAGCTGCACGGATATATACAATTTCTTGATTTGCAAGTTCAGGCCATTTTTCATTATAAGGAAGTAGCTCAATAGAGTCATCACGCATAATTTAAAGTCTTCCAAACACTGAAAATATGCAAACAGAAAAAGTAACTACTACTGGTACTGAATCTCTAGAAAAGTGATGGGGCCTGGTCTTCCAAATTCGTTGATAGCCCGGGCTTCGATCCGATTTGACTTATTATTCGCATTCCAATCAAATTTACTTCCAGACACTTTTTTCCATAGGCCAGAGCTACTTTCGCGGAACTCATAAGTTTGTTTCATTTTCGAACTGGACTTAATTGTAACCTTGAAATTTGGCTTTGCAGCAAATCTTGCCATATTTTTAAGATAATCTGCATCTGTTTCAATCTTTAACTTTTTCATCAATTTCATGAAACTTGCATTTCCTTCTTTAAAACTTAAAAGTAATGCAACCCGATTCATTTCTGGATAAAATAGCTCAGGGCGATTGGTGAAAAGCACATTATCAAGTGGGTTTCCTTGAAAGGTTAACGGCGTTGTTTTGGATTCTAGCAACAACGATGCAATTTCGTTTTTTGCCTTATCTGAAATGGCTATATGACCAAAATAATTCTCAAGAAAACTTTTGTACCTTAGTTTATCTGCCATTTTCATAATAAAACTTTTTGATCCTGAATTGGTATTCACCACCAGATCCTGGAAGCGACCTGCTTTTTTTTCCTGATAAATTTCAAAGAAATTCAATGGCACCTTGGAATTCTCAGTGGTTAAATATACACCAAACTGTGGATCTAAAAAAATCCACTTACTAATATCATTTAACCAGACTTCCATAGCAACATGACCCTGACCAAATCCACCATAGGCCACATCGTTACTGCGTAAGCCTATTGATCGGGTAACGAACCCGTAAGATTGCAAAACTTCAGAAAGAACAAGGCCGTATTCAACACAACGATAACGAGTTTTATTACTATGGACTTCTTTTAAAATTTCTAATGCTTGAAACGACTTTGGTGGTTCGTTCATCCCATCGTGTTCCCACTGACCACTGACCCAAGTCAGCGCGGAAAGAACGAACTCAACTTCTGAACCTTGTACAGGAGTAAATCCCTTTTTTTCTACATAACTTTTCAGTTTTTTGAGTTCTGAAGATTCTAACGGAGAAAAAACCCAGTCAGGAGCTACCAGCAAATCAAGGAAATTATTTGTGCTAGTAACTGAAATTTTCTGCAGTTTCATTTTATCTGATGCCATCAAATTCATTCCTAAAAAAATAAATAGAATAAAAAATTTTTTAAACTTCAATTGCATAAAAATTTAATTTTTTTCCTATGGGAAATAAGTTAAGTTCCAGTCATCTTCAATTTGCTACCAGTTAAGGTCTAATTTTGACACCGTTTATTCTTGCAGTTTCTAGAAGCCCTAACTCTGATAAAGAAATTTCTGAAATTCTGTTGCCTTGCAAATTGAGCCAAGTTACGTCCAAATTTTCAAAAAGTTTTGGGGGAAGATTTGCAAACAAATTGTAGGAGAACTCAATCCATTGAAGTTTTCTTGAATTCCGAAATAAATCTGCGGGAATGTGGGTGATCTGATTTCCACTGATGTCGAAGTGGGCAAGAGAAGTCAAATCCTCTAGATCCTTTTGTGAGATTTCATTAAATTGATTATTATCCAAATCCAAGCTTATCAATTGACCTAAATTGGCTAAAAGTCCTGGAGGCAAATGTGTGAGTTTATTGTAACTCAAATCAAGTCTTTTCAGATTTTTTAGACCCTGAAAATGAATTGCAGAAATGGTAGATATTTTATTTTCCCCTAGAGAAATTTCCTCGAGGGAATCAAGCCCTTGAAAAGTATCTTCATGAACAGTGGTAATCGAGTTTCGCAGCAAATTGATCGACTTGAGATTCGTCAATCCTCGAAATAAATTTCTAGGAATTTCGAAAATCTGAGCCTGCATCATGTTGACATACTCTAAAGATACAAGTCCCTGAAATGATCTTTCATTCAACTTAACATTGGCTGAGTAAAGAAAATTCAGGGTTGTTAAATTCTTGAGCTCTTGGAAAGCATCATTGGGTAATTCTAAGGACTCCCCATCACGGGCCCCCAATCGCAAATTTTTTAAGGAATCAAGACCTGCGAAAGAGTTCGGAGGAATCGTTTTCAATCCATAAATACTCAGGATTTTAAGCGCGGCCATCTTTTGAATAGAGACTTGCGAACAATCCTTGGCACCAGTGGCATAGGCGATTTTTTCTCCGATCAATCCCCGGTTGCAGATGTCAACAAAGCCAGACGCTAAAGTTGAGGTGCTGATAGATAGAAAACACATGACAACCATCAAAAATTTCATCTGGCAGATCCTTTAGTAAGGTTGATACGCTCAAAGCCTATCTTTCTGTGATACCTTGTCAACAAACTGAGCTGAAGATTGACAGCTAGCAGCAGTAATTTTGTTCGGTCATGTTCTAATCACGGTATAATTCAAATCTTTGCTTGTTTATATTGAGACAGTCACATGTCTAACCTTTGTACAGATCTTGGAAAAATTTCCCGGGGCAAATGAATGCCCCACATTGGGGCATAAGTTCTGGTGAGTTAACAAAGCTTCGTTTAATATCAGCCTCATGGAAAAAGAAGTGAAACTCAACTCAACCAACATCACTGAAGACGAGCGAATTCATTTTAGGCTCTGGCTTCAGCGGCAGTTGACAGAGCGTTGCAAACGTAACCCTCGGTACTCGCTCAGAGCTTTTGCTAAAATGCTTGCTATGGATCACTCCTCTTTGTCCCAGATTCTAAGTGGAAAAAGGTCGCTATCAAAGAAAGCGATGCAAAATCTTTGTACCAAGCTTTCTGCTACACCAAAAGATCTACGGGGCTTTGGACTGCTCGAGCGAGATCCTTCCGATGAGACCTACTTCCAGCTCGATGTAGATTCGTTTTCGGTCATTGCCGACTGGTACCATGCGGCCATCATGGAGCTCACTTATGTACAAGGATTTAAATCAGATGCAAAATGGATCGCTCGCAAACTTTCAATTACGGTTGAAGAAGCGAAAGCTGCCACCGAACGACTAATTCGATTAAAACTGCTCGTTCTTGAGCAAGGAACTCTGAAAAAAACATCACGGCAATTAACAAATCAATCTTCTGTAATAACAAGTGCTGCTCACCGAGAATTTCAAACTCAGATTGTTGAAAAAGCCCTTTCTGCCATCCAGGAATGCGATAGTTCTGAAAAGGATATTACGTCCATGACCATGGCCATCGATGAAAAAAATCTTGCGAAGGCTCGTGAGCTAACTAAAAAGTATCGCAGGGATCTGTGCGCCCTTCTTGAAGATGGTGAACCAACAAGAGTCTATAATTTAGGAATACAACTTTATCCAGTTTCAAAAAAAGAGGAAAACCTATGAAGCATTTTTTATTAACATTAGTCCTATCCACGGCTTTCTTTGCAAATGCACAAAAAATTAATCTAGAGCAAACGACTAAAATTAAATCTGGAGTTAACGTTCCAGTCAATGAACGTCAAAGGACTCAACAATTTGATGTGGAAATTAAACAAAACACTTATCAATTTTCTCGGGGCACGGAAGGTGTCGGCGGAGGAGACCTCTGTGAGGATAGGATAAAGACAATTCGATCAGACATTAAGTCTTGGATTGAAAAAAAAGGCTCTGATGCCCTTCAGTTGCCAGTTGGTATGACGATTCGCCAATACAATGATGGCATGTTAGATGCTATTTCTAAGGCAAAAGTCACATGTGTCAGCTCTGGCGATCAGAACTATCCCGTTGAAGTTCATGGTGTTGCAAAAGTTTGTAAGTTCAAAGTGTCAGGAACTACAAGCCGAATAACTTGCGACTTCAATAAATTTCAATCGATGACTGAATCTGACCAATACGTTTTAATTCACCACGAGTACGCTGGCATTGCAGGCCTTGAAAATCCTGATGGCGCTGAGTCGTTTTACGATATATCCAACCAGATCACTGATTACTTAGTCGATAAAACTGTAAAGCGTCTTGCTGTAAAACCGCCCAACATCCCAAATGAATTAGAAGAAGTCAGTGGTGCAAAAGCCGTTCAGCTGACCGAGATGTTAATTTTAGCCTTGAGAAACACAAATTTTAAGAAAAGTAATTGTGAATACACGGAACAAACGATTGAAATGTCAGAAGCTGAATGTGAAACCGGCACTCGCCCTGAAGTTAGATTTATATTTACACTGCCAATCAACGCCGTACGAACGCAAATTTTACGAGATCCCTATAGCCATGCTTGTAAGTCGTTCATTAGGCCCGTTCCTGAAAAACTATTTTTGGCAAATAAAAGTAGCACGCCAACTCTTATCGCAAAGGGCGATAGCTTCTTAGTCAATAATATGCCCGGTTATACAAGTCGGTCGATCGAAACGAAGTACTTCCTTAATCTGCGGGGCGATAAAGTTCAAAGTGTTGTGTTTAACGTCGTAGGAGAAAAGGAAATCAACGTAGGCTCTGTACACAATCCTGAGATTAAAAGAGTTGGCGAAATCGTTGAAACAAAAGCCTGCACTGGAATGGAATGATTACGTAAAAAATAGAGCCATGTAGCAATCATATAAAACCAAAGGAGTCATCGTTATGAATAAAATTTTAATGTTCTTAAGCCCAGTCTGTTTGACAGTCATTGGAAGCTTTTTAAGCCCTTCGATTACATATGCACAGCCAAAACCGGTTCCTTATGTTTTCCAATATGAAGTGGGAGTTCCCGGAACAGAAGAAGCTATTCGTTCTAATGCCAAACTTTTGGAATTTATAAAGAAGTCGAACATCGAAGGTTGGTCTGTGCAGAGCGAAGAAATAGTTTACACCCAACATGTTCAAGTCCTTAAAGACAATGGTAAGACCATCGAGGACATGGTTGTAAACCAACTGAAGGGCTGCGAGGCTTTTGATGACAACTGTAAACGCTATGTTGGAAATCTGAATCGTCGCAAAGTCGATGCGGTCTTAGAACTTGAAGCTTACGAAGGTGAGATCACCCTTCCTGCACAAGCCATTCGCTACAAGGTGACCGTTAGTGCCAATACGGCAAAGAATCACTATATTGAAGAGTCAGTCGCTGTTACCGGGCAAACGCAATTAAAGTTGGTTGCAATCATGTCGCCAGAATTCAACCAAGCACTCGCTCCCCTACGACCACAAATAATTGCTGGTTGGGCTTCGTTCTGTAATGGTGATGGTTGTATACAGCTTTACGAGTTTAAAGTTCAGTAGTTGCCAAATTAGATGAACACCATGAGTTCAATGTTGGATCCAGAAGGGTCTGAAACATAGAAATTAAGAAATGTTCGACCTGCTCGCTCGAATTGACCATAGCCTTTTTTAGAATTTCGAGCAGGTTCTGAGCGGGGTTCCAGCCCCATCTCTTCAGCACAAGCTAGAATTTTTTTGAACCGATTGACATCACTGACCTCAAAAGCAAAGTGAGTGGGATTTGGCAGATTCGTATTAAAGGGCAAAATTAGAAGATCACTTTCAGTGCCATGAAGAACTTGCCCGCCGACCGCCCCGGGATCATCGGAAACTTTCTCAAATCCAAAAAGTTCACAATAAAAAGCCACTGACTTTTTAACATCAGATGATCCAACAATGAGGTGGTTAATTTTCATAACTAAATATTAACTGGTGCCCTTCGCTGGTCAATAATCAAATCATTTTGCGAAGAGACCCAATAGGTTACTTATGAACGACTAGATAAAAATTGTGGATATCCTGCATTAGCTCTCGCTGTTTATGATTTTTATGCTAAGTTACGATTCTAAAAAACAGGAGTCCATTATGAAGTCGAAATTTGTCTTAGCGTTTTTGGTTGGCCAAGTTGGATGGGCTTGCCCCGATCTTACTGGAACTTTTGTCAGTCATGCACCAACTCCTGAGACCCTAATTATCAGTCAGACGAAAAGTGATGATATGATAAAATACCACTTTATAGTAGTTGGTAAGACAGAGTTTGATCTTGTCGCCGATGGGAAAACCAGGACAGATATCTACCATGATTATTATGGCTCTAAAATTGAAACCTCACTAACAATCAAATGTGAGGGTCAAACACTTGTGCGACATGATATCCGATTGGCATCTGGCAAATGGGAACGCCGGATCACATTCAGTGAAGACTCCACCATCAAATTGAAAATAAATGATGCCAATGACCTGCATTTATCAAGCAAGCACACGGAAAAATTCTCTGGCTTTAGTGATACCCAGGACATCACCTATAGCCGTAAAAAAGAATAGTCAGAAGAGATAAGCCAGAAGATGCAAAATTGATTCATGAAGCACATATGCGCTCTATCCAAGAAGTCTGCGCTTCGGTGGACATCTGATACGATGCTTCCCAATGTCTATGGAGATCGAGACGGAGTAGGTTCAAAATTTTCCAACTTTGCACAAGTTTCAAAACATGCCTTGAATGACACCATTTCTTCAATCTGGTACCGATTTTTAATTTTCAAAAGACAATTATCGTTGCATCTAACACAGGCATCCGCCTTATTTTTTTTAACCAAGGTACATTTCTTATCAATTATCTCGCAAGAAATGAGATGACTACAATCTGCGCCCACAGTAACGACCCCAGGGCAAAAACCAATGTTTCCTCTGTGAGTAAACTTGCATGCGCGTGCAGGTAAAGTGCAGTCAGGATCTTGCCAGCACACATGATCTGGTGGGGATTGGCTTTTTTTATATTCCCAATCTTCCCATTCCTTTTTTGATTCAGCCATTATTTTACGGGCAACCAAAAGATTGCTTTCAGTTCCAGCTATTCGGCAATAACCAGACAGATGAGCAATTTCTGCTTTTTTCTTAGATTTATCCAAAAAAAGATTAAGAATCATTTTCGAACTTATCGGTGGAAACTCTGAAGGCTTATTATAAAGACTAATATTGTGATGCTTAAGTTCTTTAGGCCAAATTAATGTGACCTGCTTCGGTGAGATTTCTTTAGCTAGATTTTCTTCGACCCGTATTTTTACTTTTGCGCTACCATCTTTTTGGATACGAACAGACTTAATTGTAGCCAACACAAGACTTCCCGTTTGGGTATAGCCCCAGGAACCTGGCCTTGCAACACCGTGACCATTGCTGACATAGTATTCCTCGCAGTGATTAAGATCATCAAAAAAGGCAGGCTCAGAGGGTCTGTTTTTATATTCATTTTTTTTCGCTTCAGTCAAAACTGAAGCTTGAGTAAAAAGTGATAAACAAATTAAAAACGTAATTTTTAACATGTTAATAGTGCCACATGGAATTGAACGTAAGTCAAAGTGTGCCTATCAAAAAAATCTTTCTGTTCAGCCCCGCATTCAAAGGGCAACTAAACAAAAGTGAATTAAACAAGTGCTTTCGTGCCATTTCAAAAAGCCAGCTATTTGAACAAAGCCCATAGTTTATGGATTATAAGGCTCGCGCTGCGATATATTAGAGAAGCCCAGGTAAGATTTCTTTCTAGACATTTACATTCGAAAAACAGACTATTTCCAAGAAGATCAAATTTTTGAATTGGAGATGGTATGCTCAAAAAAATAGTTCTTACTTATTTTGTCTTTGTCATCGGCGCAGCAACATCACAAGCGACTCCCCAGATGACGCCAATTAGAAATATTGTCGGGGGCGAAGATCATCTCTGTGTGCTAGGTGATGAGAAGTTGAAATGTTGGGGAATGCCTTATCATCTGCTTCCGAAAGATTTAAAGTTTCCGCTAAAACTTGCGTCTGGAAATGATGAGTTATGTGCAGCTAGTGTTGATGGAGTAAAATGCTGGGGCTTTAACAACAAGTTCGCAGCTGCCCAAAAGTTTTTATCACAGTTTAAGTATCCACAAAATTTTACTCTCTTTTCTCAGCATGGATGGGAACTAACCCTTGATATCTGTGCAATAAGTTCTGGAACCGTTGATTGTTGGAATTCTAATCAGGGAAAAATTGAGGTTCCTTCTTTTAGTTCCGCCACGGAGGTCACCATCGGCGCTAGACACAAATGTGTCATTGATGGTGGGAAGGTTAAATGTTGGGGCTCAAATTGCGGGTATGTTTTAGATGTCCCAAGGGGCCTTAAAAATCCTAGAAACTTGACGGCTTCATCTTTTCATAGTTGTGTTGTAACTGATGATGGGCTGACCTGCTGGGGCTCTGACAGAGACAGCATGTGTGGCTTTGTTGTCCCACCAATCGCAACTCCTAAGCTAACAAACCCTCGATCCCTTACCTCTGGTCTGTACCACACATGTGTTATAGGAGAGGAAGGTGTTAAATGTATCGGTCTTAATAACGAAGGCCAATTAGACATACCTAGAGATCTTAAAAATCCAACCGCTGTTTACGCTGCAGATGAGCGAACTTGTGCCGTAACGGATGATGGCTTAGTCTGTTGGGGTAAAAAGGTTTACGAGAATGGCGGTTGGGGTGGTCCCGAAGTGATTATTTCTAAAGATCCTCTGAATTAATTCACTATTGTGCTTTGCTGAATACCATCTGAATTTTCCGTAGTATCCAGAACCGATAGCTTAAACGTTCTTGGCTGCATCCCCCCATCTCATGCCATCACGGGATACGACAGGGAACAAAACAAAGCCTGTTATTTTGTAACAGGCTGCAGTTGCAATCAGCGGCTTGTTTAGAAGGGGTTTTAGACACCCATTTCTTTTGATTTGAGCGTATTTATACTTGGAGCCATGAAAACCTAACCACTGTAAGTAGATCTGACTCCAAGGTGTTAATAGTTAAGGTTCAATATATGTAGCTTCAAAGCAGCCTCTTGCGTATTGCCCCTTTATTGTTTTACCATCCGCAGAAATTGTTCCATCCATATATTTTTGGCCCCAGAGGCCGTCAAATTTACCATTGTCGTCGATGCGCCAAAGTCCGTGCTCGATCATTGACAAAGTTCCATTATCAAAAAGGTACAAATTATTTGTAGAAGTGCGACTTCCATCGCAGTAGTAATCAATTTTTGCCTTGTAATTCCCGACAAAAAGAATTTGTCCATTTCGTGATTGGATTGGTGAAAGGTTCGATTTGAATTTGTGGTGATTTTCAAACAACCAAGGGTATTTTGCCAACAAGGCCTGAACAGAAGGGTTTTTATCATTTTTTGGATCATTCGATAAGGGCCCTACTTTTTTTAAGAATATATTTTCGTCAAACAGATCCTCCGAAAAATAGGCATTTTGGTTTACTCTCCAAGAAAGAAATTCGAGATTTTTTAGGATAGCAAGTTGGCTCTTTGCAAAACCCATAAAATCAATATCATCCAGAACAAAGTTACGAAGAGAATTAAGAGGTTCAAGGGTCTCAGCAGAAAAAACATAAGGTCTTGATTTACATTTTGAACCATACTCACTGCCGACCCTAATTTCATCAAGCTTTTCGAGACCTTGAAAACTCCCTCTTTCAAGCAGAGAAAAATCACCATTGGTCAATGTGAGTTTACGTAAGTTGGTAAGACCTCGAAAAAGATCATTTGGAATAGCTGCACAATTGTCAAATTTTAAACTGAGTTGCTCAAGTGCCATTAGCTTCTGAAAAGAGCCCTGACTGAGTTTTTCACGAATTGATAGATTTAGACGCTTTAGCGTTTTGCTTTCTAAGAGTGATGCTGGCAACTTCTCAGATACCAAGCTTACGTTTTCTAATGAGTTTGAATACGATAAGATATCATCTGGAATATGATAGGTTCCATAAGGCCAATAAGAAGCGTCATTGATTATTAAAGTTTCTAAAAGTATTTGATCGCGAAGAAGCCCTGTCGGAAAATGAAAAATGATGTTGTCGTAAAGATTTATTCGCAAATTTCTTAAATTTGTAAGACCAGAAAAATCATTAGTTTTAAAAGTAAAATCTTGCCTTGATTCATGGTAGCGAGTGACATTAAGTACTGTAATCTGTTTTAAACCCTCTTCCGTCACTCGACTGCAATCTTTAGCTGAAATTTGAATTAGAATGGCATTAATAACACTTTCGCTACGATCGCAAATATTAGTAGTATTAGCTTGAGCGATTGTGGATGCAGTTAAAATTAAAATCAGAATAGCTTTCTTCATTTTATCTCTCGTTTCTTAAAATTAATAATCCATGTGAAAAAATAAAATTTGGTCCGGATCTACAGATTCAATGTGGAGAGATCATAACTGATGTGAATGTCAGTATCTACTGTAATAATACTGATACTAGTGGAATTTCTACTTCCGAAAAGGTGGTTTAAGAATTCTTCCTCAACCTCTTGAAATAAATCAAAAAAGTTGGTGCAGTCAACTTGAGGAGTTTCGAACTGCTTGTGTCAGTTTAAATAGAGTATTTAAACTTGTTCAATGAAAACCCGTAGCACGCAATAGG
>LNFM01000078.1_pt1 | contig 62752 bp, 51 predicted proteins | sample 596031 | NCBI WGS metagenome assembly LNFM01 (sample SAMN04254537, study PRJNA301005) | activated carbon metagenome | isolation source: dual media filters at the Ann Arbor, Michigan drinking water treatment plant | place: USA: Ann Arbor
CCCTTGTAGGAGCGGCCCATGGCCGCGAAAGCGTTGGTTGCGGGTGAAGCGCTGCCTTGCATCGACCGCTTTCGGGGGCATGGCCCCCTCCTACCGGGGTGATACGTCCCTATCCCGCGCGTCGCGCCAGCGCTGCATCTCCCACGTACGGATTGCTTCGCCGTTCCTCGCCGAACGTCGACGTCGGGCCGTGGCCGGGGACGAACGTCACGTCGTCGCCCAGGGGCCAGAGGCGCGTCGTGATCGATGTCAGCAGGGTGTCGAGGTTGCCGCGCGGGAAGTCGGTGCGGCCGATCGACCCCTGGAACAGCACGTCGCCGACGAAGGCGATGCGGTGATCCGGGCTGAAGAACACGACGTGGCCGGGCGTGTGGCCCGGGCAGAAGTGCACGCTCATCGATTCCTCGCCGAACTGCACCGTGTCGCCCTGCTCCAGCCAGCGGTCGGGCGTGAAAGCGGCGAGCCGGGGGAATCCGAACATGCGGCCCTGCTCGGGGAGCTGATCGATCCAGAAGGCGTCCTCGCGTTGCGGACCCTCCACGGGGATGCCGAGGCGCGCCGCCAGTTCGGCCGTCCCGCCGCAGTGGTCGATATGTCCATGGGTCAGCAGGATCTTCTCGGCCGTGGCGCCCATCTGGGTCAAGGCATTCTCGATGCGGTCGAGGTCGCCGCCCGGATCGACGATGGCGGCTTTCAGCGTACGTTCGCAGACGAGGACGGAGCAGTTCTGCTCGAAGGGTGTGACAGGGACGATGGCGACTTTCATGGACCGGGCGGCGATGACGAGGCGGGCCTGGATTCTCGCACGGGCCCCGCGCGCCGTTGCCCTGCGGTACGCTCCGCACCCTTTCCCGCGAGCGCACGCCATGGCCCTGAAGGCGACCATCCATCGCATCGAACTGCAGGTCTCCGACCTCGATCACCATCACTACGCGGAGCATCCGCTGACGGTGGCGAGGCATCCGTCCGAGACCGAGGAGCGGATGATGGTGCGCGTGCTCGCGTTCGCCCTGCATGCGTACGAAGGCCCTGCGTTCGGCCGCGGCATCAGTTCGGACGACGAACCGGATCTCTGGTGCGTCGACGACACCGGCGCGGTGAAGCACTGGATCGAGCTGGGGCTGCCCGACGAGCGACGCCTGCGCAAGGCGGCCGGCCGGGCCGATGCCGTGTCGCTCTACACGTACGGCGCGCGCGGTGTCGACGTGTGGTGGAAGCAGAACGGTGGTCTGCTCGCGGGCCTCGCCAACCTGGCCGTGTGGCAGGTGCCCTACGAGGCCTCGCAGGCACTCGCGAAACTGGCGGACCGGACCATGCGCCTCACGTGCACGATCCAGGAGGGGCAGGTCTGGATGGCGGATGCGTCCGACACCGTGCCGGTGGTGCTGCAGTCCCTGAAGGCGCCGACGGAACGCTGAACTCAGGCGGCGCGCAGCCAGCCGCCGTCGCGGACGACCGCGCCGCTCCGGACGAGATCACCGAGGAGCAGGTCCGCGAGGGCCGCGGCACCGAGTCCGAACCACGCGGCGTCGTACTCCCGATAGAGCGGTACCTCTGAGATGAACGGGACCATGGCGTCCTCGGCCATGCCTCCGCGTTCCAGCAGCGTGAACACGACCATGACCTTCATCACGTGCCGCGCGAGCTTGGTCTCGTCCGTTTCGAACGCGGCAATGCGCGAGAGGCAGCGATCGATCGCCGGGTCGACCGCATCGAAGGGCTTGCCGTGGCCGGGGATCACCAGCCGTGGGCCGAGCGCCCGGATCGCGTGGAGCGTGTCGCGCGCGGCCTGCAGGCGCTCGCGCCAGCCCGGCCCGGGGAGCACGACGCCGAAGCCGGTCTCCCAGAGGGCGTCTCCGGAGATCAGCACGCGCGTCGCGTCGTGCCAGAACATCAGTGCGCCCATGTCGTGGCCCGGCGCTGCGAGCACGGCCCAGTCGGCATCGCCCAGTCGCAGCGTGTCGCCAGGGCGGATCACGGCGTCGAACTCGAAGCGCTCCGCCTGCTGCCCGGCGTAGTCGAGCCAGAGGCCGCGGCCATCCCACGTTCGCACCAACGGCGCTTCGTCCTCGGGGATCCACACGGGGCAGCCGAACGTGCGAGCAACGGCAGCGTTGCCGCCCATGTGGTCGGAATGGCAATGCGTGTTCACGAGGCGATGCAGCGGCTGCCCCGCGAGTTGCTCGCGTACCAGGCGCAGCGTTTCGTCGACGTGGGTCACGTGGCCGGCATCGACCAGCACGTTTTCGTCGCGGCCCATGAACAGCACGTGGTTGGCGTTCAGCCAGTCGCGGACGATCACGCGGATCGAATGGGGCAGGGCGGTGGTGCTCACGTCAGCGCGGGAGGCGGGCTTCGAACGATTCGATGGCGAGCCGCGTGCCTTCGCTCGCGACGTTTGCGCGGCGCTCGACGACGTCTGCGGATTCCGCCAACTTCTGCGACCCAGCGATGGGGAGGGCGGTCGCCACGGCCAGCAGGCAGGCAACGAATCGATGGCGGTCCACGGCGCGCCTCCAGAAATCAGCTGCGCAGGGCTTCGAGACCCTGCCAGTCGAACGCTATGCCGTGGCCCGGGCGGTCCGGCGCCAGCGCGAAACCTTCCTCGATCACGAGCGGATTCGCGATGTAGCGGTCCAGGCCGAAGCCGTGGGCTTCGAGGTACGACCGATTCGGGCACGCGGCGAGCAGGTGAACCGTGACGTCGTGCGCGCCATGGGACGTGACCGGCAGATTGAACGTCTCGGCGAGCCGCGCCACCTTCATGAAGCCGGTGACGCCGCCGCAGACGGTGACATCGGGCTCGGGGAACGTCACGCCGCCCGCGTGGATGAACTGCTGGAACTCGTGGATCGTGTGGAAGTTCTCGCCGGTGGCCACCGGCAGCCCGCCTTCGCGGACGATGCGCACGTGGCCCTGCACGTCGTCGGGAATCGTCGGTTCCTCGAGCCACGTGAGCTGGCTCGGCTGGAAGGCCCGCGCGGCGCGGATCGCCTCGTCGGCCGACCAGCGCATGTTGGCGTCGACCATGAGCGGGAAGTCCTGACCGAGGTGGGCGCGCATCGCCTCCACTCGCGCGACGTCCTCGGAGAGCCTCGGGCGGCCCACCTTCATCTTGATCGCGCGGAAGCCCTTCGCGAGGTTGTCGTCGGTCTGCGCGAGCAGCTTGTCGAGCGGGAACCACAGGTCGATGCCGCCCGCGTAGCAGGGCACGCGCGCATCGAAGCCGCCGAGCAGCGTCCAGAGCGGCACACCGTAGCGCTTCGCCTTGAGATCCCACAGGGCGATGTCGATGGCCGCGATCGCCATGGTCGCCGCGCCGCCGCGACCGCCGTAGTGCACCCGCCACCACATCTTCTGCCAGAGCGCCTCGATGAGATCGGGGTTCGCGCCGACCAGCCCGGGTGCCAGGTCGTGCTCCATGGTCGCGTGGATGGCGCGGCCATTGGTGCCGACGGTGTAGGTGTAGCCCACGCCCTCGACGCCGTCGCTGTCGACGATGCGTGCGGTCACGAGTTCGAAGGCGGTCATCTCGCCGTGCGTGCTGTCGGTGAGGGTGACGGGGAGCGGGATGCGATAGAGGTCGCTGCGGATGGTGCGGATGGTCGGCATGGCGGTGTCCTCCTCAGCGGCCGCCGGAGACGTCGACGATGGCGCCGTGCGTGAACGACGCGCGGTCAGAGAGCAGCCAGAGCGCGGCTTCCGCGATCTCGTCCGGCGTTCCGAGACGCCCGAGCGGCGTCGCCGCTGCGACGCGCCGCGCGAGTTCGTCGCCGCCGATGCCCGACAGGATGTCCGTCTGCGTGGTGCCGGGCCGCAGGCAGTTCACGCGGATGCCTTCCGGTCCGGCCTCCTTCGCGAGGCCGAGGGTGAAGCTGTCGACCGCACCCTTCGATGCCGCGTAGGCGACCATGCCCGACATGCCGCCGTAGCGCGCGGCAATCGAACCCACGTTGACGATCGCACCGCCGCGTCCGCCGTGCTTGCGGGCCATGCGGCGCACGGCCTCGCCGCAGCACCAGAAGAGGCTGAAGGCGTTCACGCCGAAGATGCGGTCGAGATCGGTCTCGTCGAGATCCTCCACCGGTTCGAGCGGTCCGGTGATGCCCGCGTTGTTGACGAGCGCGGTCACGGTGCCGAGTTCGCGGTCGACGGTCTCGAAGAGACGCCGGGTCTCGTCGCGCCGGCCCACGTCGGCCTGGACGGCTATGGCCTTGCCGCCGTGGGCGCGGATCCCGGCGACGACTCCCTCTGCTGCAGCCTGGTTGGCGGCGTAGTTCACGCAGACCGCGTAACCCTCGCGGGCGCCCATGCGGGCGATGGCAGCGCCGATGCCGCGACCGGCGCCTGTGACGATCAGAACCTTGTTCATGCGAGTTGCCTCCGTGGGCGCGACGCCCTTGCGAGGGTCGCCGCGGTGAATGCACTCCGGGGCGGTACGTGCCGTCCCGGTCGATGTGAGTGAGGTCAGCGTCCCGTCGGGGCGGGTGCGGACTGGGGCTCGATGGCGGGTGCTGGTTCGGATGCCGGCGCCGGGGCCGGGCTCGCCGCCGGAGCCGGCACGGCTTCCTGGGCGGGTGCCTGCGCCGGGGGCGGATTGACGAGGTCCGGCACCACGCGCACGTCCGTCACGAAGTATTCGGTGTCGGCGAAGCAGCTGCTGGGGATCCCGATGTGTTGTTCGTAATCGAGACTGACCCGTTGACCCATGGCGGCATTGATCTTCGCTGCGATCTCGTCGCTGCGGACCGAGAACTGGAACTTCTCTGCCACTGTGCCGGGAATCGTCACGAGGGCGATCTCGCCCTCCCACGTCTTGCACAGCCAGCCGCGCTGCGAGAGTTTCTGTACGTAACCGGCGCGTTCACCGCGGGAATAGCTCCAATTCAGCACGAACCACGTGTACGCGGCAAACAGGAGCAGGGGCAGGATCACGAGGTAGAGAAGCCACTTTGCCCGGCCAGATTTCCTCGGGGATTCCATGGATGCGGTGTTTCCTGCGATGGGGGACCGCTATTTCAACTGCTGCCGTCAGGGCTGTCCAGCCCGGATGCATGGCGTGCCGCGCCGCGTGGCTTCCGGTGGCCGTCCGGGGTCCGCGGGCTGGCCGTCCCGCGCTGTCGGTGAAACACCTGCATGCCGTCATGAATTCCGACAGTGCGCGAGCGCGGCGTGAATGGCTCATCGGAGGCACCGGGTGCCGGGCGTTGCCACCCCAAGGCCGATGCGTGCGGCAGCGTCGTCGGGCGTCGCCATGGTCGCTTCCGCCATCGGGCGCAGGGCGAGCGAGACAGGGGCGCATCCGCATGCCGGCGATGAGGAGGCCGCGGGCGAATCGGTGGCATGCAACCTGCTGAATTGCCATCGAAGGCCTACACCCCGGGCCACTGTCGAATCGGAGGAGTTCCCCATGCCGTTCCTTGCCCTGTTCGGATTCGTTTCCAACCTGATGCGGTCGGTCGTCCGTGGTGGGGTGGGCGAAACGCCAGCGTTGCGGCCGATCCCGATTTCCGAGCGACAGGACCCACGTCGGCGTCGCTGATCCCATTCCGGCTCCCCGGAACCACCCACTTCACAGGCGGGCATCCGAGCGCGCGATGCGCGGCGGTCCGCTGGCAGATGCACGTGCCCATCATCCTCTTCCTCGTCACCGTCGCCGGGTTCCTCCTGGCCATCGGCTATTTTCTGTACACCAGCCTCTTCGCCGGTCGATTGCTGGCGCGTTGCCGGATCCCCGGGGATGCGCTTTTCGATCTCACGCCGCAGATGAGCCCGGTGGAGATCTCCGCCTTCCTCGGTCCCGGACATGTTCGGGCGCGATCGGTGGTGCGCGTCGACCTCGAACGCGAAGGAAGCTGGTTGTGGAGCCGCGACGTGATGCCCGGCGAGGTCAGGGGGCTTTTCGACGATGCGATCTCGGTGCAGCGGTTCCGCGTCGAGACGCCCGGCCGCTACCGGATCCGGGGCACGGTCTCCACGCCGGACGGCAAGACGCGACTGCCCGTGGCAGCGATCCAGGTGCACGTACGTGTCCGGGAACCCCGCCCGGTCGTGTACGTTCTGGCCGGCAGCATGCTGGCTGGGGGCTTCGTGAGTCTGCTGGTCGTTCTTGCCTGATCACGCGCTGACCTGATTCTGCTGTTGCCGGCGCCACGCCGGACCCTGTAGTCCCATCCGCCCGATGCCCTGCGCGGCACCGGTCAGGAGGTTCCCCGATGTTCCGGAAGTCCCGCTGCTTCCTGGTTGCTTCCCTGTTGCTCGCCTGCGTCGCCTGCCCTTTGCGAGCCGCACCGTCGACCGACCTCGATGCGGGGCTCACCGCCCTCGATCGCGGAGACCACGCAGCCGCCTTGCGGCTGCTCGGTGCTGCCGCCCGCGGCGCTGATCCCCGTGCGGCCTCCGCCCTCGCCGAGATTCACGAACGCGGTCTCGGCGTGCCGCGCGACCATGCGGAGTCCCTGCGCTGGCGGCTGATGGCGGCCGAGCGGGGCGATCCCGAGTCGGCGTACCGCGTCGGTCTGCGGCATGCGAGCGGCGATGGTGTCGAGCGCGACGACGCCGTTGCAAGGCGCTGGTTCCGCATCGCGGCCGAGCGTGGCCACGGACCGGCGCAGGAGGCGTTGGCGCAACTGCTGGGTGCGGCGGGAAGTTCGGATGCCGATGCCCGCGAGTCGGGTGTCTGGTATGCCCGGGCCGTCGCGGCCGGCGCCGTGGCCCCGCCGCCCGAGGCTGTTCCCCAAGACCGAATCCCGGTCGGGCCGACCCTCAGCGACATCCGCGAAGCCCGTCGGTTGCGCCTGATGGGACGGACCAGTCCGCAGCTTCACGCCCCGGGTGTCGTCGGCTGGGGCGGCTGGGGCGGCTTCCGCGACCCGGTCACGGGCCTGCCGCTCGGCATCCCGGGATCTGCAGTGCTGTTGCCCGGGTCATTGCTCCTTCCGGGCCTCGCTCCCCTGGTGATCTGGCCGGACGGGTCTGCGCGGCGCGGGTGGTAAGCTCCGACACATGACGACGGGAAAGGGGCGCGGGTCGACCGCGCCCCTTTCCATTCCTGGCCGGCGTCCCCATCGACCAAGGGATGCCACCACAGGCGTCGCGCGACCTTCTTCACCTGATCACCCGGAATCCTCCAATGAGTCCGCACGGCAGCGCTTCCGCCTCTCCGCACGCCGGGCCTTCCGGCACCGCCCCAGCGCGCCCCCGCGGCGAATGGCGGGTGCTGCGTCTCCTGCTGCCCTATCTCCTCGAGTACCGCGGACGTGTCGCACTGGCGCTCACCTTCCTCGTGACCGCGAAGGTCGCGAACCTCGGCGTGCCGCTGGTCATGAAGGAGATCGTCGACGCGCTCGACACGCGGACGCAGATGGTCGTCCTGCCGCTCGCGCTGCTCCTGATGTACGGGGCGCTGCGACTATCGACCACGCTCTTCGCCGAGCTGCGCGACATCGTGTTCGTGCGCGTCTCGAAGCGCGCCATCCGGCGCGTGGCGCTCGAGGTGTTCCGTCATCTGCACTCCCTCAGCCTTCGCTTCCACCTCGAACGGCAGACGGGGGGCGTGTCCCGCGACATCGAGCGCGGCACCCGGGGCATCTCGAGCCTGCTGTCGTACATGCTCTTCTCGATCATCCCGGTCATCCTGGAGTTCGGCCTCGTGGCCGCGGTGCTGCTGACCCGCTTCGACTGGCGCTTCCCCGCCGTGACCTTCCTGGCCGTGACGGTGTACATCAGTTTCACGATCTGGGTGACCGAGTGGCGCATGGACATCCGCCGGCAGGCGAACGAACTCGATTCGAAGGCGAACTCGCGCGCCATCGACAGCCTGCTCAACTACGAGACGGTGAAGTACTTCAACAACGAGGACTTCGAGGCCGGGCGGTACGACGAGAACCTCCGCAAGTACGAGTCGGCCGAGGTGAAGAACGAGGCGTCTCTCGGCCTGCTCAACATCGGCCAGAGTCTGATCATCGCGTGCGCCGTGACGGCGCTCATGGTTCTCGCCGCGCAGGGCGTGGTCGACAAGTCGCTGACGCTGGGCGACCTCGTCCTGGTGAACGGCCTGCTGATCCAGCTCTACATCCCGCTCAACTTCCTCGGCATGGTGTACCGCGAGATCAAGCAGTCGCTCGCCGACATGGACCGCATGTTCCGCCTGCTACGCGAGAACCGCGAAGTGGCGGACCGCCCGGGTGCCCAGGACCTCCGCCTGTCAGGGGCCCGCGTCGCCTTCGAGGGCGTGAACTTCAGCTACGAGGCCAACCGCACGATCCTGCACGACGTCAGCTTCGAGGTGCCCGCGGGCAAGACGGTTGCGGTGGTCGGTGCGAGCGGCTCCGGCAAGTCGACGCTGGCCCGGCTGCTCTACCGCTTCTACGACGTGCAGGGCGGGCGCATCACGATCGACGGTCAGGACATCCGCGACATCACCCAGAAGAGCCTGCGCGGCGTGATCGGCATCGTCCCCCAGGACACGGTGCTCTTCAACGACACCATCTTCTACAACATTGCCTACGGCCGCCCGGATGCCGCTCGCGAGGAGGTTATCGATGCCGCCCGCGCCGCGCACATCCACGACTTCATCGAGAGCGTGCCGGAGAAGTACGAGACGCGTGTGGGTGAGCGCGGACTGAAGATCTCCGGTGGCGAGAAGCAGCGCGTCGCGATCGCGCGGGCCATCCTGAAGAACCCCGCGATCCTCATCTTCGACGAGGCCACTTCGGCGCTCGACTCGAAATCGGAGAAGGCGATCCAGGAGGAACTGGCGCGCATCGCGGCGGATCGCACCACGTTGATCATCGCGCACCGCCTCTCGACCATCGTCGACGCCGATCAGATCCTGGTGATGGAGGGCGGTCGCATCGTGGAGCGCGGCGCCCATCGCGAGCTTCTCGCGATGAACGGCGCCTATGCACAGATGTGGGCGATGCAGCAGCAGGAGGAGACCGCGGAGGCCGCCTGAGCCGCGGCCGGTGGCCGGTTCAGAGCCTGGCCTCTGGGCCTGCCTCCCCAGGACCGCTGTCGATCAGAAGGGGGCGGTCCGGAATGGTGCGCGGGCCAGCGATGAGAGGTGTTCGATGGTGCGGGCGCGCGTTCCTTCTGGTGGTGTGCAGACAGGCGCCCGCCTTGCATGGTCGTGAGTGTGGTTGAGCCCATCCTGGCAGAGCGCCGCTCGCCCATATGCCTGCTCCCGTGGCGCCTCGGCGGAACCACCGGGACCCGTATGCTCCCTGGCGCCCTGGCCCGCCCCGATTCTTGCTCCATGGCATCCCCAGGGAAGACACATATGCACCAGATCGGTGAAAAACCTCATCCGATGCATCTGAACGCTGGGCTTACCCTCTGATTTTTGGTATTTTCGTCACCAATTCAGCAGGGCGTCATTCTGTCGGCCGAGTTCACACTTCAGCGGCCGTCGGGGCGTCCGATAAACCCCGGGCAGGTCGTCGGTCCCGACGATCACCCGAACAAAAGGACACAGCATGCGCAGAATCCTGGCGCTGGTCGGCATTGCGGCATCTCTGGGGCTTTCCCAGCCGGCCGCTGCCGCACGCGAGGCGGCTGGTCTGCCTCCTCGCCTCGAATCGAACGCCGTGATCGTCATCGACCAGGAACAGGGCGAGGCGATCTACGCGAAGAACCCACGGGCGATCATGCCGATCGCTTCGATCACCAAGCTCATGACTGCGGTCGTGGTGCTCGACTCGAAGCTGCCGCTCGACGAACCTCTCGTCGTGACACACGAGGATCTCGATTTCATCAAGGGCACCAGTTCACGCCTCGGCATCGGCACCGTCCTGTCGCGCGGCGAGATGCTCAAGCTCGCGTTGATGGCGTCGGAGAATCGCGCCGCATCGGCCCTCGGTCGTCACTATCCCGGCGGGTCGTCTGCCTTCGTGGCCGCCATGAACCGGAAAGCGCTGGAGCTCGGCATGCGGGACACCCGCTTCGTCGATTCCACCGGACTCAACCCGGACAATGTCTCCACCGCTCAGGATCTCGTCAGGCTCGTCGAGGCGGGGTATGGACATCCCGTGATCCGTGACTTCACGACCTCCAGTTCTCATCTGGTCGCTGTCGACGGCTCCTCCCGCAACCGCGTGCTCGCGTTCAACAATTCGAATGGTCTCGTCCGCGCCGGCGAATGGGACATCGGCCTGTCCAAGACGGGTTACATCTCTGAAGCCGGTCGGTGTCTCGTGATGCAGGCCCGGATCGCGACGAAGCCGGTGATCATCGTGTTGCTCGATTCCTGGGGGAAGTTGTCCCGTCTTGCCGACGCCAACCGGATCAAGCACTGGATCGAGAGCGAGACGGGTGCCTCACAGGAACTTTCGCACGCCCGCCCGGTGATGGTCCGGAGCCCGGGGCGCGTCACCAAGGTCATCCGCGCCCGCAGCGCCGAGCCGCGCCGTCCTCTTCGTGGCACCCGACGCATGTGATGCGAGCATTTCACGACTAAATACATCGACGGGGCGGAGACGCCCCGTCGTCGTTTTCAACCCGCCCCCACGCTCACGCCCGCGGCGGTACCCACCCGATGGCCTTCGATATCTGATCGGCGGCCTCGCGGATCCGCAGCCCCCACGCCTTGTCGAGGCGATTCGACGGCGCCGACACCGACAGGCCCGCCACCAGCTTCTGCTCGTCGTCCCGGATGCCGGCCCCCACGCACGACACGCCGGCCTCGGCCTCCTCGTGGTCGAAGGCATAGCCGGACTTCCGGATCTTCTCGAGTTCACGCGCGAGCGTTGCCTGATCGCAGATCGTGTTGCGGGTGAGGGCGGCAAGCCGGGTGCGCACTGCGTACTCCCTGCACAGGTTGGGGCCGTCCTCCAGCAGGAAGATCTTGCCCACCGCGGTGACGTGCAGCGGTGCCCGGGCCCCGATCACGTGCGCGACGCGCATCGCCTGCCGGTCGGACACCAGGCGCTCGACGTACACCATCTCGTCGCCTTGCCGCACCGACAGGTTCACCGTTTCGTGCAGTTCCTGGTGGAGGATCTGCATCACCGGCATGGCTTCCGCGCGGAGGTCGATGCGGGACCGCACGATGTGTCCGAGTTCCATGAGCCGGGTGCCGAGCCGGTAGGTGCCCGGTTCGACGCGGTCGACGATGCGATGGTCGACCATCATCGCGAGGATGCGATGCGCGGTGGAGGTATGGAGGCCGGTTTCCGAGGCGAGCCGCTTGAGATTCATCGGTTCGGCGTTGGCGGCGAGCGTATCGACCAGATCCATCATGCGTTCGATCACCTGGATCGAGGTCCGACCGGTAGGGCTGGTCACATTGGCATCTGGGCTAGGGAGATGCGCTGGATTCTAGACGACGCTCCGGGGCGTCGCCATGGTGCCAGCGCGGTGTCTCCCCAGGGGGCGCGTGCTAAAATCCGGCCCCCGCGAAGTCGGACCGGCCTGGGATGTTGCGTCGTCGTAAGGATGCGGGTACCAGCGGTGGTCCGCTCATGCGATCGGTGAGTTGCCTGCCGATGCCGATCGTGGCTGCGGGGATGTTCGTGTGCTGCCGTTCCGGTCACGCAAGTTGACCTCTGTTTCCAAGTGCACCCGCGCCCGATCGAGGCGCAGGGTGCCGAGTCCGGAGAATGTTCTTGAAAGTTGGCCTGTTCGTGACCTGCCTGGTGGATCTCATGCGTCCGCGCATCGGCTTCGCTGCACTGAAGCTCCTGGAATCCGCCGGCTGTGAAGTGGTCGTCCCCGAGGCACAGACGTGCTGCGGCCAGCCGGGCTACAACTCCGGAGATCGTCCAGCCGCCCAGGCGCTCGCGCTGAAGGTGTTGCGCGAGTTCGATGACTGCGATTACGTGGTGTCGCCCTCGGGCTCCTGCGGCGGCATGATCCGGGCGCACTACGTCGAACTGCTCGCCGAGCTTCCACAGCACGCCGATGCTGCCCGCCGGCTCGCCGCGAAGACCTACGAACTGACCGACTTCCTGGTGAACGTCGCGAAGCTCGAGGTCGTCCCGGGCCGCTTCCCGGGCACCATCACCTATCACGACTCCTGCTCCGGTCTGCGCGAGCTGGGCGTGAAGACCCAGCCGCGGGCATTGCTCGCGAAGGTGCCCGGACTCGAACTGAAGGAGATGGCCACGCCCGAGTACTGTTGCGGCTTCGGCGGCACGTTCTCGGTCAAGTACGGCGAGATCTCCTCCCGCATCGCCGAGCGCAAGTGCGAGGACATCACGACCACCGGCGCCGACGCCGTCGTCCTGGGGGACCTCGGGTGCATGCTCAACATCGAAGGTCGCCTGCGCCGGCGCGGCGACAGCCACACCCGCGTCTACCACGTGGCCGAGGTGCTGGCCGGTGTCGAAGACACCGACGGCAACCGCTGAACCCGCAACGAGACTAGGAGCCTGTCGGACTTGGGATGATTCGGCTGCAACGGTGGGAGAGCGGTCCATGTTTCACCGCATCCTCCTCACGTATTCCCGATACGTTCGTCGAATTCGACAAAATCTGTCCTCGCTCACCCACCGTTTCGCTATCGACCACCCAAGTCCGACAGGCTCCTAGCCATGACCACACCCCACGCCTCCGGCGCATCGACACCGAACACGGGCGCACGCCCTCACTCGACCATCTCGTTCAAGGACCGCGCGCACGACCGCCTGAACGACGCCAAGGTCCAGCGCGCCATGCGCAACTTCAACCTGGCCGGCGCCCGCGCCCGCGGCGTTCTCGATCTCGAGAACCTGGAGGACATCCGCACCTCCGCCGCCGCCATCCGTGATCGTTCGCTCGCCATGCTCGATGTCTGGCTCGAACGGTTCGAGCGTGAGGCCACCCGCCGCGGCGTGACCGTGCATTGGGCCGAGAGCCACGACGACATCAACCGGATCACGGTCGAGATCGCGAAGGCGAACGGCGTGAAGAAGGTCATCAAGTCGAAGTCGATGGTGAGCGAGGAGAGCCATCTCAACGCCGCCATCGAGGCCGCCGGCATGAAGGTCGTCGAGACCGATCTCGGCGAGTACATCGTGCAGCTCGCGGGCGAGACGCCGTCGCACATCATCGCCCCGGCCATCCACAAGAACCGCGACGACGTCGCCGACCTCTTCCACGAGCACCACAAGACGCCGCGCAACAACGATCCCGCGGTGCTCACGATGGAGGCGCGCAAGTTCCTCCGTGAGCACTTCCTGTCGGCCGACATGGGCATCACGGGCGGGAACTTCCTGATCGCCGAGACCGGCTCGCTCGTGCTCGTCACGAACGAGGGCAACGGTCGCATGACCACGACGATGCCTCGCATCCACGTCGCCATCACCGGCATCGAGAAGGTGCTCGGCACGATGGAAGACCTGTCGTGCATCCTGCGCCTGCTCACGCGCTCGGCGACCGGCCAGTCGATCAGCAACTACATCACGGTGAACACGGGGCCGAAGCAGGCCGGCGACTCGGATGGTCCCGAGCAGATGCACGTGATCATCGTCGACGCGGGCCGCGCGCGCCTCCTGGGCACCGACATGCAGGAGGCCCTGAGGTGCATCCGCTGTGGCGCCTGCATGAACCACTGCCCCGTCTATCAGAACATCGGTGGTCATGCGTACGGTTGGGTGTACCCGGGCCCGATCGGTTCGGTACTGACCCCGAACTACATCGGCCTCGAGAAGGCGCTCGATCTCCCGCATGCGGCGACGCTGTGCAACCAGTGCGGCGTGGTGTGCCCGGTGAAGATTCCGCTTCCCGAGTTGATGCGCAAGCTGCGCGAGAAGCAGACGGAGCGGGGTCTGCGGCCGTGGCAGGAACGCACCGGGCTGCGGCTCTGGTCCTGGCTCGCCCAGCGGCCGTCGCTCTACGGACTCGCGACGCGCGTGGCGGCCCGCCTCGGCAAGAGCGTGGGGGGGGCCGAGCGAACCATCCATCGTCTGCCGGGCAAGGGGTGGACCGAGGGGCGCGACATGCCGGCCCCGCAGGGTAAGACCTTCCGTGAACTCTATGCCGAGAGGAACCGCAAATGAGTGCCCGCGATCGCATTCTCGGCCGCATCCGCGCTGCGCGCGGCGCCGGTGTGAGCGTCACCGACGCCGAGCGCGCCACCGTCGAGAACTTCATCCGTGAGAAACCGCGCGGTGTCGGTCCGGCGATGCCCTGGGAGATCGGTCCGCGCTTCCGCGAGCAGTGCATCAAGATGGCCAGCACCTACGATGAAGTCGCCACACGCGCGGACGTCCCGGAAGCCGTGGAGCGATATCTCCGCGAGAAGGCACTGCCGCTGACGGCCGTTGCCTGGCCCGAGATCGCGTCGTTGCCCTGGGCGGGGATCAAGGTCGAGGGTCGACCCGCGCGCGGTGATGATCTCGTCGGCATCACCGGTGTGCATCTGGCCATCGCCGAGACGGGCACGCTGATGTTCCTGTCCGGCGCCGAAACCTACGCCGCCACGAGCTTGCTGCCCGAGACGCACATCGCCGTGGTGCCTGCATCCCGCATCGTCGCTTCGATGGAAGATGCGTGGGCGCAGACGCGCGAGGAGGTCAGCGACCTGCCGCGTGCGGTCAATTTCGTGTCGGGTCCGTCGCGCACTGCCGACATCGAAGGCGTCCTGCAGATCGGCGCCCACGGCCCGTTCCGGGTGCACGTGATCGTCGTGGCGGGCTGAGACGCGGGCGTCGGGCGTAGCCCGACCCACGGGGGTTGTTTTCAGTGGCGCGGCATCCAGTCGCGAAGGCCCATTCGTGGGTCGAGCATCGCTCGACGCGGCGCTGGCTTGGGTACAGCGACGAATCCAGGAACGCGGGCGTCGGGCGGAGCCCGACCCACGGGGGTTGTTTTCAGCTCCGCGGCATCCAGGGGCGAAGGCCCTTCGTGGGTCGAGCATCGCGCGACGCGGCGATGGCTTGGGCACAGCGACGAATCCAGGTACGCGGGCGTCGGGCGGAGCCCGACCCACGGGGGTTGTTTTCAGCTCCGCGGCATCCAGGGGCGAAGGCCCTTCGTGGGTCGAGCACCGCTCGACGCGGCGTCAGTCACCACCAAGCCATCCTTCCTGACCGCCGCCTGGCCCCGCGATCCGGGCATCCCCTCAATCGTCCTGCGCTTCCGCCATCCGCCGCAGAATCTCCGCCGTGCGCGCATCCGCCGGGAACAGTGACTCGATCGCCAGTTCCGACAGGGTGACGTCCACCGGCGTCCCGAAGACCGTCGTCGTGCTGATGAACGACAGCACGCCCGCTTCCGTCCTTAGTTGCAGCGGCACCACCAACGCACCGGTCGTCGGCGCCGCGTCGCGTTTGGGTGGTGTGGTCCAGCCGCCGGGTAGCGGATATGCCGCGAGCTCCTTCTCCAGGGCTTCCAACGTCGCATCCCCGCTGGCAACCACCTGCTGATGCAGGCGGGCGAGGATGTGGTCGCGCCACTCCGTGTAGTTGACGATGCGATCGGCGAGGCCGCCCGGGTGCATCGACAGGCGCAGCACGTTCACCGGAGAGGCGAGCAGCACCGGATCCACGCCGGCGAGCAGCGGACCCACCGCAGCGTTGGCCGCGACGAGTGTCCAGTGGCGGTCGACGGCGAGCGCCGGATACGGCTCGTGTCCGCGCAGCACGAGATCCACGGCCTGCCGGGCCGCGTGCATGTCGGGATCGTCCAGCGCCCGCTGGGGAAACATGGGCGCGTACCCCGCGGACAGAAGCAGGGTGTTGCGTTCCCGCAGGGGCACGGCCAGATGCTCCGCGAGATTGAGCAGCATGTCGCGACTGGGCATCGCGCGGCCGGATTCCACGAAGCTCAGATGCCGCGTCGAGACGCCGGCATCCACCGACAGCGCAAGCTGGCTGAGCCGGCGGCGCTGGCGCCACGTGCGGAGAAGGTCGCCGACGGCGGGCGGGGCGGCAGGGGCGGTTGAGTTCATGGCCGGCAGGATAGCGCCGCGTGGTTCGCGGGACGATGACCTCGGAAGTCATGGTCGCCATGTGCGGTCGGGCGCACCGTCGGGGCGGAGTCCCGATAGAATCGGCCGCACACCATCACGCCAGGAAAACCATGAAGCCACGCATCCTCGTGAGCCGGGAAGTGTTCGATGAAACCCTCGCCATGCTCGCCGAGCACTTCGAGGTGGAATCCAACCAGACGGACGTCCGCCACTCGACCGACGCCCTCGCCGCGCTCCTGGCCGACAAGGACGGAGCCGTCATCTCCACCAGCGATCGCATCGACGCGTCGGTCCTGGCCCGTGCACCGAAGTTGCGAGTCGTCGCCAACGTGGGCGTGGGCTACAACAACATCGACGTCCCGGCCTGCACGGCTGCCGGTGTGATGGCGACGAACACGCCCGGGGTCCTCACCGACAGCGTGGCCGATCTCACATTCGGACTCGTCATCGCCACGTGCCGGCGTCTCACCGAGGCCGAGCACTATCTGCGCAGCGGCGAATGGAAGGGGTCCTTCCTGAAGCAGATGCTGGGCAAGGACGTCCACGGCGCGACGCTGGGCATCGTCGGCATGGGGCGCATCGGGCAGACCGTGGCGAAGCGTGCGATGGGCTTCGAGATGAAGGTGCTGTACCACAACCGCACGCGCCTCGACGCCGCCACCGAGGCCGAGTGCCGCGCTGCCTACCGCTCCAAGGACGATCTTCTGCGCGAGGCGGACATCGTCGTGCTGCTCATGCCCTACACGCCCGAGACCCATCACCTGATCGGCGCCCGCGAACTCGCCCTGATGAAGCCGTCGGCCGTGCTGGTGAACGTCGCCCGTGGCGGCATCGTGGACGATGCAGCGCTCGTGACTGCGCTCCGGAACGGCACGATCTGGGCGGCCGGGCTCGACGTCTACGAGAACGAACCCAAGCTGAACCCGGATCTCCTCACGCTGAAGAACGTGGTGCTGTCGCCACACATCGCCTCGGCTTCCGAACCGACGCGCAAGGCGATGGCGAACACGGCTGCCCGCAACTGCATCGCCGCACTCACCACGGGGAGCCCGCCTAACCTGCTCAACCCCGATGTGAAGGACCGCGTCCGTTCCTGATATCGACCGCACCGCACGCCATCACCGCCCCCGACGACGGAGATCACGATGACGCAGCCTCTCCATGCACGCGGCCTCGGGCAGATCGCTGCCGACATCGCCCGTGGTGATGTCACGGCCGAAGCCTTCACGGCGAGTTGCATCGACCGCATCCGCGCCCTCGAGCCCGAAGTGCAGGCGTGGGTCTGGTGGGATGCCGACCGCGCCCTCGACATCGCGCGAGATGCCGATCGCCGGCGTGCGCAGGCACCGTCAGCCAGTGATGACCCTTCGGATGCGCTGACGCCGGGCGAGCGGGGGCGGCTCACGGGCATCCCCATCGGCATCAAGGACCTCATCGACGTGGCCGGGATGCCGAGCGGCATGGGCTCGCCGATCTACGCCGACTACTGGCCGAAGACGTCGGCGGGGCTCGTCGAACGCCTGGGTCGATCCGGGGCGTACGTGCTGGGGAAGACGGTCACGACCGAATTTGCGTTCATGGTCCCGTCGAAGACCCGCAATCCGTGGAACACCGGGCACACCCCCGGGGGATCCTCGGCCGGTTCCGCTGCAGCTGTCGCGTGCGGCATGGTGCCCGCCGCCGTCGGCACGCAGACGAACGGGTCCGTCATCCGGCCGGCCGCGTACTGCGGCGTCGTCGGGTACAAGCCCGGCCATGGACGCATCGCCACCGACGGCGTGCTGCCGTTCTCCACCACGTTCGACGCGCCGGGGGTCTTCGCAAGAAGTGTCGCCGACGCCGCGTTGCTCGCTTCGTGGCTCACGCGCCGCGACGGCGTGATCGGCCATCGCGTGACACCGCTGCGCTCCGGGCCGCGGGTGCTTGCCGTGCGCTCGCCCGTGTGGGAGCGCGCCGAGCCTGCAATGCGGGAACGTTTCGCCGCCGACCTCGAGCGGCTGCGGGCTGCGGGCGCGACGGTCGTGGCGCGCGAACTGCCCTCCGATTTCGACGACATGCTGCGCATCCACCGGACGATCATGCTGTACGAAGCCGCGGCCGCGGCGCGCGCCGTGCGCGCAGTCCATCGGGAGGCGATCAGCGACTTCCTGAACCGTGCCTTGGACGAGGGAGAAGCGACGTCCGCCGACACCTACCAGGCGGCGCTCGCCACGCGGACCCGCCTCATCGACGCCCTGGTCGCCTTCATCGGTGACGATTTCGAAGTGATCGCCACGCCTCCAGCGACCGGAGAGGCCCCTGCGGGTCTCGGCGCCACCGGGGACCCCGCGTTCTGCAGCCCCTGGTCATTGCTCGGCGTGCCCGCGATCGTCATCCCGACCGGACTTGGCCCCAGGGGGCTTCCGCTCGGGCTGCAACTGGTGGCGCCTCCGGGGGCCTCGAACACGCTGCTCGCCGTGGCGGCCTGGTGCGAAGCCCGATCGTCCTTCACCGGGATGCTTGCCGGCGACGTCTAGGCGGGAGGCCGAAGCTGCACCACGCCGCGGGACACCCGGCGCGCGCCGATCGTCTCGGAGTCGATCGCCTCGGTGTACGACTCGAGGATGTAGCCCTCGGCGCCGTTGCGTGCCGCGAAGTCGTCCGCGTGCCGCCTGAGCAGTGCGAGGGCTTCGCCGTCTCCGCCGGTCGAGAACCGCTTCTTCCGGAGCGAGATCTCCACGCGAGTGGTGTCCAGTTGGGCCGTCTTCACCTCCCAGTTGGGTGCCATCGGGTCGATCACGTAGTAGGCTACGGCTCCGATCGCCGCCGCGACCACGAGCGACTCCACCGCGGGCTGGTAGTCGCTGGTGAGCATCACGGGCGTGTCGGGCAGGTGCAGGGCGCTGCAGCCCTCCAGGTTGGCGAGGGTCGCCAGCAGTGCGGGCAGGACGAATCGTTTCATGGGGTCTCCTGTGACTTCGATCCGGAGTTGCCTTCGATCCCGACGGCGGTGAACCGCCGCGGGACCCCGGGCTCTTTACGGCACGAACGCGGGACTACTCGAGTGTCATTTCAAATTCATCATCCGCCCCCTTGCGGGACGGTCGTCAGCACATCGTGAATTTCACCGTCTTCCCCCGACCCGGCATCCTCGCTTCGGCGCGTCGGCGCGTCGCATGAGCGACGCCCGACTGCTCGTCCTCATCGTCCTCCTGCCGTTCGCCGGGGTGATGATCCCGGCGTTGCTCGCGCGCCGCAGCCGCACCACGATCGCGTGGGCCTCGGGTGTCGTGCCTCTGGCGGCGTTTGGTCTGCTCGTCCATCTCGGCCGTCGTGTGTTCGCCGGCGAGGTCATCACGGCGTCCCGGCCCTGGATCGAGTTCCTCGGGCTGGAGATCGCGTTCCGGCTCGACGGGCTCGCGATGCTCTTCGCCGGGCTGATCCTCGCCATCGGTCTGCTGGTCATCGTCTACGCGCGCTACTACCTCGCGGACGAGGATCCGTTCGGACGCTTCCACGCGATGCTGCTCGGGTTCATGGGCGCGATGCTGGGCATCGCCCTCTCCGACAACCTGCTGCTGACCGCGATCTTCTGGGAGCTGACGAGCCTGTCGTCGTTCCTGCTGATCGGCTACTGGAGCCATCGCCCCGACGCCCGCACCGGGGCGCGCATGGCGCTTGCCGTCACCGGGATGGGCGGCCTGGCGCTCCTCGCCGGGGCACTCGTGCTGGGCAACATCGGCGGCACGCTCTCCATCTCGGACCTCAACCTCCAGGGCGAGGCGATCCGCGCGCATCCGCAGTATCCGCTGGCGCTGGTGCTCATCCTCCTCGGAGCGTTCACCAAGTCGGCGCAATTCCCCTTCCACTTCTGGTTGCCGAACGCGATGGCGGCGCCGACACCGGTCTCGGCCTATCTGCACTCGGCGACGATGGTGAAGGCGGGCCTCTTCCTGATGGCGCGCCTGTATCCCACGCTCGCCGGGAGCGATCTCTGGTTCTGGATGGTGGGAGGCACCGGTCTCGCGACGCTCGTGTTCGGTGCGTGGGTCGCGCTGACGCGCCACGACCTCAAAGGCCTGCTCGCGTACTCGACCATCAGCCATCTCGGGCTCATCACGCTGCTGCTGGGCCTGGGCAGCCCGCTCGCCGCCGTGGCCGCGGTGTTCCACATCATCAACCACGCCACGTTCAAGGCCTCGCTCTTCATGGCGGCCGGGATCATCGACCACGAGACCGGCACCCGCGACATGCGACGCCTCGGCGGGCTCTGGCAATGCATGCCGATCACCGGGGTCCTCGCGATGGTGGCCGCGGCCTCGATGGCCGGCGTCCCGCTGCTGAACGGCTTCCTGTCGAAGGAGATGCTGTTCGCGGAGACGCTCGCGCTGTCCGGAGCGGGCGTCGCGGGCTACGTCGTGCCGCTCGTGGCGACGCTCGCCGGCGTCTTCGGCGTCGCGTACTCGATGCGATTCATCCACGACGTCTTCTTCAACGGCCCGCCCAAAGAGTTCGATCGCGTACCCCACGAGCCGCCCCGATGGATGCGCATCCCGGTCGAGGTCCTCGTCGTGCTCTGCGTCGCCGTGGGCGTCGCCCCCGCGGTCTTCGTGGGGCCGCTCCTGCACGTGGCCTCGGGGGCCGTCCTCGGCGGGCCCGTGCCCTCGTTCAGTCTTGCGCTGTGGCACGGGTTCAACCTGCCGCTCGCCATGAGTCTGGTCGCGATGGTGGCGGGGCTCGCGCTGTACTTCCAGCTGCAGCGCGGTGGGCGGCTCCATGCGATGACGCCCGGTGGCTGGAGCGGTCATCGCGTCTACGACGATCTCGTGCGGCTCGTGGTGAGGCTCGGCGAATGGTTCACCGGCCTCGCGATGGCAGGCGGCCTGCGCAGGCAGGTGGCCGTGCTGCTCGCGACGAGTTTCGTGGCCGGCATCGCGCCGTTCGTGATCGCTGATGTGCCCGACCGGATGTTCGTCTTCCAGACACCCATGGATCCCGTCGCGGTGACCGGCTGGATCGTCGCGGCTGTTGCCACTGCACTGGTGGTCGCGATGCATCGCCAGCGGTTCGCCGCGGTGATCCTGACCGGCGCCGTGGGTCTCGTGGTCGCGGGTGCCTTCGCGCACTTCTCCGGCCCCGACCTCGCACTCACGCAGATCGTCGTCGAGGTCGCCACCGTGCTCCTGATGCTGCTGGCGCTTCCGCATCTCCCGGCGGTCGGCGCCCTCGATTCCTCGGCACTGCGGCGGTTCCGCGACGCCGCATTCGCCATCGTCGGTGGCGTCGCGATGGGTGGTGGTGCCTGGTGGATGATGACCCGCGGCGGCACGACCGTCTCTGCCGAGCAGGCCGCGTTGAGCGTGCCGGGCGGCGGCGGGACGAACGTGGTGAACGTGATCCTCGTCGACTTCCGCGGGTTCGACACCTACGGCGAGATCACCGTGCTGGCGGTGGCGGCGCTCGGCATCGTCGCGATGCTGTCCCGCGAGCCTTACAGTTCACCGCGTCCGGCCGACGCGCCGCTCATGCTCACCCTGCTCGCGCGCATCCTGCTGCCGTTCGGCCTGCTCGTGGCCGTGCACCTCTTCCTGCGCGGCCACAATCTGCCGGGCGGGGGATTCGTCGCCGGTCTCGTCACCGCCGCGACCCTCGTTCTGATTCCGCTCGTGGCCGGCCGCGCCTTCGCCGAGCGGGCGATCCGCATCGACTTCCATCGCGTGACGGCCGCCGGCCTCGCCATCGCCGGCGGTACGGGGCTGGGTGCCTGGGCTTTCGGGAAGCCCTTCCTGTCCAGCGCCCACGGCCATCTCGACCTGCCGATCCTCGGTGATCTCCATTGGGCGAGCGCCGCGCTGTTCGATCTCGGCGTGTACCTCGTGGTGGTCGGCGTCCTGATGCTGGTGCTGCAGGGACTCGCGCGCGTGGTGCCGCGCGACACGGCAACCGGACCGGGGACTCGCTGATGGAACTGCTCCTCGCCACCGCCATCGGCCTCTTCACCGCGGCCGGGCTCTACCTCATCCTCCGCGCACGCACGTTCCCCGTGGTGCTCGGCCTCACGTTCCTGTCGTACGCGGTGAACCTGTTCGTGTTCGTGGCCGGCGGCGTCCGTGTCGGCGCGCCGCCCATCGTGACGGGCGCGCCGATGACCGATCCGCTGCCGCAGGCGCTCGTGCTCACCGCCATCGTGATCGGCTTCGGGATGACGGCCTTCCTGATCGTGCTGGCGGTGCGCCTCCGCCGCGAGACCGGCACCGACCACGTGGACGGTGCGCCATGAATCACCTCGTCGCGATCCCGTTCCTGCTGCCCGCCGTCACCGCGTGCGCGCTCGTTGCCCTGTCCGGTCGGCCGGCACTCCAGCGTGCGCTCTCCGTGACGTCGGCCCTGGTGCTGTGCCTCGCCGTGCTGCGCCTCGCGCTCCAGGTGCGCGGCGGGGTCGTCGAGGTCTACGCCTACGGTGCCTGGCCCGCCCACCTCGGCATCGTCTTCGTGGCCGACCGGCTCGCGGCCCTCATGCTCGTCGTCGCTGCCGCCGTTGCACTGCCCGCGCTCTTCCATGCCTGCGGCGGTGCGGACCGCCAGGGGCGGCATTTCCACGCGCTCTTCCACTTCCAGTGGATGGGGCTGAACGGCGCGTTCCTCACCGGTGACCTCTTCAACCTCTTTGTCTGCTTCGAACTGATGCTGATCGCGTCGTACGCGCTGCTGCAGCACGGTGGCGGGGCGCAGCGCCTGAAGGCCGGCATGCAGTACGTCACGGTGAACCTCGTGGCGTCGGCGCTCTTCCTCATCGCGGCGAGCCTCATCTACCGGGCCGGCGGCACGTTGAACATGGCCGACCTCGCCGTGCGCCTCGGCGACGCCGGGTCCGACGATCTGCCGTGGATCCGCGCCGGCGTCTGGTTGCTGGCAGTGGTGTTCCTGCTGAAGGGAGCCGCAGCGCCGTTGTACCTCTGGCTCCCGGGGACCTACGGTGCGGCCACCGGACCGGTCGCGGCGCTGTTCGCGGTGCTCACGAAAGTCGGGCCCTATGCGCTGCTGCGGGTCACCGGCACGGCGTTTCCCTCCGTCGACGCAGGTGGGATCCTCCTGGAGGTCGTGCTCGTCGCCGGTCTCATCACCGCCGTCGTCGCGGCCCTCGGTGCGATCTCCGCGCGGACGCTCACGGCGCTCGCCGCGTGGCTCGGGCTCGGTTCGTCGGCGTCGATGCTCGTGGCGGTCGGGCTCTTCAACGAGACGGCCACCGGCGGTGGGCTCTTCTATGTGCTCCCGGGCACGCTCGGCGTGGCAGCGATGCTCCTCCTGGCGGACAGCATCCGCGCCGCCCGGGGAGACGCCGGTGACGAACTCACCCGCGCGCCGCGGATGCGTGACCATGCGGTGCTCGGTGCGCTCTACTTCGGCATCGCGGTCGCCGTGGCCGGCATGCCGCCCTTCGCAGGCTTCCTCGGGAAGGCGATGCTCCTCTCCGGCACCCCGACGGTGTTTCCGGTCTGGCCGGTGATCCTCGGTGCGTCGCTGGTCAACATGATCGCGCTCGCCCGCGCGGGCTCCCGGCTCTTCTGGGCCGTCGATCCGGACCTCGCAGGCGGCAGCGCGCGACACGTGCATCCCGTGGCGCCCGCGCTCCTGCTGGCCTTCATCCTCATCGCCACCGCGGGGGCGGGTCGTCTCGAAAGCTTCGCGCGCGGCGCGGCGGAAGGCGCCATCGGCCCGGCGCGATACATCGCGGAAGTGCTCGGGCCGGAACGGCTGCGCTGGATGATCCGCATCGATCCTTCTTCTACGGAGGGCGGACGATGACGAGACGCTGGCTTCCCTACCCGAAACTCGCGCTGTTCCTCGCGATTCTGTGGCTCCTGCTCGCGCAATCGGTGTCGGCTGCGCACATCGTGCTCGCGCTCGTTCTCGGTCTGGGCCTGCCGCTGCTCACCGGGGGCATGCTGCCCGACCTTCCCGCCATCCGTCGCCCGGACCGGCTGGCGGCCTACGTGCTGCTCGTGCTCTGGGACATCCTCGTCGCGAACGTGAAGGTGGCGAAGCTCACCCTCGGTCCGCTGTCGCGTCTCAACCCCGCGGTGGTCGAGGTGCCGCTCGACATCGAGGACCCCATCGTGGCGTCGCTGCTGGCGGCGACCGTGACCCTCACGCCCGGCACCGTGTCGATGGATGTCGACATGGCGGCGCGGCGGCTCACCGTCCATGGTCTCGACGTCCCCGACGCGGCCGCGCTGGTCGCCGAGATCAAGGACCGCTACGAACGTCGCCTCCTGGAGATCTTCGGATGATCGACATCGCCCTGATCGCGGCCACCGCCATGCTGTGCGTCGCGCTCCTCCTCGCCCTCTGGCGGCTCGCCATCGGACCCGGCGTCTGCGACCGGATCCTCGCGCTCGACACGCTGGCCGTGAACGTCACCGGTCTCCTCGTCGTGTCCGGCATCCGCACCGGCCGCACCGATGTCTTCGAGGCGGCGCTTCTGTTCGCGGTGCTCGGGTTCGTCGGCACCGTCGCCCTGGCGCGCTACGCCGAACGCGGCCGTATCTCGGAGTAGGCCATGGTCGACGCCTTGATCGCCTTCCTGCTCGTGACCGGCGCCGCCTTCATGCTCCTGGGCTCCCTGGGGCTCGCGCGCTTCCCCGATCCGCTGAGCCGCCTCCACGGGCCGTCCAAGGCCACGACGCTCGGGCTCGGCGCCCTGCTGCTGGCCTCCGTGTTGGCGTTCGTCACCGCGGGGCGGGAGCCCGGCGCCCACGAACTACTCATCACCCTCTTCATCGCCCTCACCACCCCGGTCAGTGCCCTGTGCGTCGCCCGCGCCATGCGCCGCCGGCGCGACTGATCCGCCACGACCTGGTACCAGACCGCACGCCCTGTGTGGTCTCCTTGACCTGAATCAATGAAATGGACCCCGAGCGGCGGCACACTCACGCCGTGCTTCGGGGTGAGGCACACGCGGAACGGGGCGGCTCTGTCGCTCCGGATCGCACCGCAGTTGGTTGTATCCGCCGTCGGATGTAGCGATCCGGCGGAGTTCGGTGGTTGCTTCGCTACGTCGTTTCAGGGATTTCGGGGCACCCGCAAGGTGCCCCGTTTTTTTTGGGGGGCTGGGCACCGCATCCGGCCACGCGATCGTGCTGGGATCCGCGCACCGTGCCCGCTACGATGCGGGATCCCGTCGAACTGCCCCACCCCCCATGCCGCGCCTGAAGCCCACCGCCGCCCTGATCGCCGATGTGCAAGTCCGCTTCCACGACAGGCACCGGGTCGATCTGCCGCTTTTGGTCGATCTCGCCCGCGCCTACGAATGGCGCGGCGGGAGTCCCGGGCTTGCGGACCGTTTCGCAGCGCTGACCGAAGCGCTGGAAGCGCACATGTTCAAGGAGGAGGCGCGCCTCTTCCCGATGATGGAGCAGGGCGGCAGCTCGCTGATCGGGCAGTTGATCGACGACATGCAGGCGGAGCACGCGATGCACACGGCCGCGGTGGCACGCATCCAGACGCTCCTCTCTGCCGAGCGCGCCGAGCCAGCCGCCGAAGCCCAGCTGTCGGCGCTGCGCGCCGCAGCCCGCAAGTTCTTCGAGGATCTCGCCGAGCACATGCGCATCGAGGACGAGCAGTTGTTCCCGCAGTTCGCGCGCCGGGCTTCGTAGGGTTGTGCGTGAGTCGAGCTACAGCTCGACGCGGCGTGGACTTGGGTACAGCGACGAATCCAGGAACGCAGGCGTCGGGCGAAGCCCGACCCACGGGGGTGCTCACAGCGCCGAGATATCCAGTGGCGAGGCCTTTCGTGGGTCGAGCTTCGCTCGACGCGGCGCTGACTTGGGTACAGCGATGAATCCCCGAACGCGGGCGTCGGGCGAAGCCCGACCCACGGGGGGTGTTTTCAGCGGCTCGGCATCCAGTCGCGAAGTCCCTTCGTGGGTCGAGCTTCGCTCGACGCTGCGCTGACTTGGGTACAGCGACGAATCCCGGAACGCGGGCGTCGGGCGAAGCCCGACCCACGGGGGATGTTCTCAGTGCCGAGTTATCCAATGGCGAGGCCCCTTCGTGGGTCGAGCATCGCTCGACGCGGCGAGGGCTTGGGCACCACGACGAATCCAGGAACGCGGGCGTCGGGCGTAGCCCGACCCACGGGGGATGTTCTCAGCGCCGAGGCATCCCGTCGCGAAAGCCCTTCGTGGGTCGAGCATCGCTCGACGCGGCGTGGGCTTGGGTACAGCGATGAATCCAGGAACGCAGGCATCGCCGCTCAGACCTCCAGCAACCCCCGCACGTGCGCCGCGATCGCGAGGCTCGCCGTGAGCCCGGGCGATTCGATGCCATACAGGTTCACCAGCCCGGACACGCCGTGGTCGAGCGGGCCGTGGATGCGGAAGTCGGCAGGCGGCTCGCCCTTCGCCGAAATCTTCGGGCGGATGCCCGTGTACCCGGGTTGCAGGGCGCCATCGGCCAGGGCCGGGTAGTAGCGGCGGATCGCCTCGGCGAAGAGCGGCTCGCGCGATTCGTCGAACGCGTAGTCGATGCCGTCGACCCACTCGATGTCCGGTCCGAATCGCACCTGTCCACCGAGGTCGATCGTGACGTGCACGCCAAGCCAGGAGCCGTGGCCCACGGGGTAGATGAGGTGCCGGAACGGCGCCTTGCCCGACAGCGTGTAGTAGTGCGCCTTCGCATAGAACTGCCCGGGGATCGTCTCCACCGGAACGCCCGCGATGCTGCGTGCCGTCTGCGGTGCGGTGAGGCCGGCCGAATTGACCACCGTCCCGCACAGGATCTCCATGGGCTCGTCACCACCCACACGCAGCAGGATGCCTTCCGGCGTGACCTCGCCCCCCAGAACGGGACTGCGAAAGACGGGCACGCCACCGGCATTCTCCAAGTCGCCCTGGAGTGCGAGCATGTACGCATGGCTGTCGATGATGCCGGTGGACGGCGAGAACACGGCAGCCACCGCCTGCACATGGGGCTCCAGCTCACGCACCTCGGCGAGATCCATCTCGCGCAGATCGTGGACCCCGCTTGCCGCGGCCGTCGGGATGTACTTCAGCACTGCGGGGATCTCTTCCTCGCGGCTCGCCACGACGATCTTCCCGCACTGCGCGTGGGGCACGCCGTGGTCGCGGCAGTAGGCGTAGAGACGATGCTTGCCGTCGACGCAGAAGCGCGCCTTGAGCGATCCCTTCGGGTAGTAGATCCCGGCATGGATCACCTCGGAGTTGCGCGAGCTGGTGTGTTCGCCGATACCGGACTCGGCCTCGAGGATCAGGACTTCGCGTCCGGCGAGCGCAAGCTCCCTCGCCACCGCCAGCCCCACCACCCCGGCGCCGATGACGGCGCAGTCGATTCTTTCTGCCACGTTGCCCTGGAGATCGTTCGTTGAAAAAGCGACGGCGTCCGTTGGGACTCCGCGGGGGTTGGATGATACCGGCAGGGGACGGGCGGATCGTTGGATGCGGTGCGGCTTCTCTTTCGTGGGTCGAGCATCGCTCGACGCGGCGATGGCTTGGGCACAGCGATGAATCCAGGAACGCGGGCGTCGGGCGGAGCCCGACCCACGGGGGGTGTTGTCAGCGCCGAGGTATCCCGTCGCGAAAGCCCTTCGTGGGTCGAGCATCGCTCGACGCGGCGTGGGCTTGGGCACAGCGATGAATCCCGGAACGCAGGCGTCGGGCGAAGCCCGACCCACGGGGGTTGCCTTCAGCGCCGAGGCATCCCGTCGCGAAAGCCCTTCGTGGGTCGAGCATCGCTCGACGCTGCGATGGCTTGGGCACAGCGATGAATCCCGGAACGCGGGCGTCGGGCGGAGCCCGACCCACGGGGGTTGTCTTCAGCGCCGAGGTATCCCATCGCGAAGGCCTCTTCGTGGGTCGAGCATCGCTCGACGCGGCGATGGCTTGGGCACAGCGGTGAATCCAGGAACGCAGGCGTCGGGCGAAGCCCGACCCACGGGGGGTGTTCTCAGCGCCGAGGTATCCCATCGCGAAGGCCTCTTCGTGAGTCGAGCTACGCTCGACGCGGCGATGGCTTGGGCACAGCGATGAATCCCGGAACGCAGGCGTCGGGCGAAGCCCGACCCACGCCGCGACCTGCGCCAACCCTTACAGCAACCCGCGCGCTGCCTGCATCGCCGCCTGCATGTCGGGCAGCGCAGTGACTTCCGGGACGACCTGGAGATAGCGCACCACGTTGTTCTTGTCGGTGACGATCACCGCGCGCGCGAGGAGGCCGAGGGGTTGGATCACGAGGCCGTTCTTCTCGCCGAACTCGCGCATGTTGTAGTCGGACACGAAGGTCACGTTCGAGATCTTCGCGTCCTTCGCGAAGCGCGCCTGGGCGAAGGGGAGGTCCATGCTGACGGTGATCATCTCGACCTGCTTGTCGAGGCCACCGTTCTTCTCGGACAGTTCGTGTGTCTGCTTGTCGCACGTGGGTGTGTCGATGGACGGCACGACGCTGATGATGCGGACCTTCCCGCCGCCGTCCCCGAGGTTGACGGGCTTCAGACCGGCTCCGGTCACCATCGCCGCCGGGAGGGGCTGGCCGACGACCACGGCCGTCCCGGCGAGCGGCAGCGGATTGCCTTTCATCTTGACGCTGCTGCCGGCGCCGGCAGCGACCGTGCCTTTCTCCATCGGCATGTCGGCCTGGACGGCGTTGGTGCCCTTGTGGGCGCAGCCGACCAGCGCGGCGGCTGCCATCAGGGAAACGATGATCCTGGTCATGGGGAATCCTCCTCGGGGTGGGTGCCGTGCGCGGACGCGTACGGTCGTCTATCGTACGCAGGAATCTGCCCCGGGACGCGACCATCCGAAACGCCCACCATCCCGCCTTTGCGCCAGCCGCCGCGCTCGTGGACCTCACCGCCTTTTCCGCCGCGACGGACGCGCCCGCGTTGCAGGCCTTCGTCGCTGCGGCACCGGTGCCGCCCAGGAATGCCTCCGGCCTGCCGTTGCACCCCGTGGCCCTGCCGGCTGGCGGCGCTGCGACGTACGAGCGGCGGATCAGCGAGACCGGCGAACTGGCCGTGCGCCCCGACACCTGGCACGACCGTCTCAACGTTCTCGCGTGGTGTCTCTTTCCCAGGGCCAAGGCGGCGCTGAATGCGCGCCACGTCGGGGATCTCGCGTGCGCGGATGCGCCCGTCCGGTCCCGCGTCCGCGATGCGCTCACGCTCTTCGACGAGGACGGCCTCGTCGTCGCCTGCGCGGACCCGTCTCTCGCGGCGCTCGTCCGCGCGCATCGCTGGACCGAACTGTTCGTCGATCGTCGCGCGGATGTCGTGTCGCGCTGGGCGTGCGCTCCGTTCGGACATGCGCTGATGGAGAAGTTGCTCGACCCGTTCATTGGCCTCACCGCGAAGGTTCGCTTCGTGGACGTCCCGGCCGCGTGGTTCGACGCACCGTGGCCGGAACGCATCGCGACGCTCGACGCCGCCCTCGCTGACGCACTGCGCGACCCCGCGGACTTCACCACGCCGCGGGTGCTCGCGCCGCTGCCTGTGCTCGGGCTGCCGGGATGGTGGGACGACAACACCGATCCGCGCTTCTTCGAAAATCGGGGATACTTCCGCGCCTCACCGGAGCCCGGATCACGCCATGTCAAAGAACGTGCATAACGATATTCTCGGCGCCATCGGCCACACGCCGCTGGTACGACTCAACCGCATCGTGCGCGACATCCCCGCGACGGTGTACGCGAAGGTCGAGACGACCAACCCGGGCCACAGCATCAAGGACCGCATGGCGCTGCGCATGATCGAGGACGCCGAGCGCGCGGGCCTGCTGAAGCCCGGCGGCACGATCATCGAGGGCACCAGCGGCAATACCGGGATGGGTCTCGCGATTGCGGCCATCGTGAAGGGCTACAAGTGCATCTTCACGACCACCGACAAGCAGTCGAAGGAGAAGGTCGACGCGCTGCGTGCCTTCGGTGCGGAGGTGATCGTCTGCCCGACCGACGTCGACCCCGAGGACCCGCGCTCGTACTACTCGGTCTCGTCGCGCCTCGTGAAGGAGACGCCCAACTCCTGGAAGGCGAACCAGTACGACAATCCGAGCAATGCCCGCGCGCATTACGAGAGCACGGGCCCCGAGATCTGGGAGCAGACCGAGGGCCGCGTGGATCACCTCATCGTCGGCGTCGGCACGGGTGGCACGCTGTGCGGGACCGGTCGCTATTTGAAGGAGAAGAAGCCGGGCGTGCAGATCCTCGGCATCGACACGTACGGTTCGGTCTTCAAGAAGTACAAGGAGACCGGCATCTTCGACAAGAACGAGATCTACCCGTACGTGACCGAGGGCATCGGCGAGGACTTCCTGCCCGAGAACGTCGACTTCTCCGTGATCGACCACTTCGAGAAGGTGACCGACCGCGACGCCGCCATCTGGACCCGCGAGATCGTGCGCCAGGAAGGCATCTGGGTGGGTTACTCGGCGGGCTCGGCCATCGCCGGCCTCATGCAGATGAAGGACCGCTTCCGCGAAGGCGAGACGATCGTCGTGATCTTCCACGACCACGGCACGCGCTACGTCGGCAAGATCTTCAACCCCGAATGGATGCGCATGATGGGGTACGAGAACGTCGAAGGCCCCACGGCCCGCGAACTCGTGCGCAATAAGAAGGCCGCCGCGCTCGTCGGACTGGAAGTGACAGCGAGCATCGCCGACGCGATCCGCCTGATGGGGGAACACGACTTCTCGCAGATTCCCGTCACCCAGGACGGCCGGATCGTGGGGTCGCTCTCGGAGTCCCACGTCTACGCGTGCATGGTGAAGGACCCGAAACTACGCAATGAACCCGTGAAGGCGATCCTGCAGAAGCCGTATCGCTTCGTCGACATCGAGACGCCGGTGTCGCTGCTCGCGCCGATGATCACGCCGGAGCACCCGGCCGTGCTGGTGAAGGACTTCCCCGCCGACCGCACCTACCTGCTCACCGGCTACGACGTGCTCGGGGTGGTCTGAGGGACGGCAGGGGCGTCAGGCGTTGTACCGGTCGATGACGTGGCCGGGCCCGTCGTCGAGCGCCACGTAGTCCGTCCCATCGAACACCTGGGTGCCGTTCACCCACACGCCGTGGACGCCGGTCGGTCGGCGGATCATCCTCTCGCCGCCGGCCGGGAGATCCCGCTGCCGCACGAGGCCTGAGAGACCCACCCGCGCCGGATCGAACAGCAGGAGATCCGCCCACCCGCCGGGCGCGATGCGCCCGCGCCCCGGGATGCGATATTGCGCAGCCGGATGCGACGTCAGCCGACGCACACCTTCCTCCAGCGTGAACGTGCCGGTCTCGCGCACCCAGTGCGACAGCAGGTGCAGCCCGAACCCCGCATCGCAGAAGTAGATGAGATGCGCGCCCGCATCCGAGAGCGCGATCACGCCGGCCTCGTGCTTCAGCAGCTGGGCAACGCCTGCGTCGTCATTCTGGAAGAGCTTCGCGATGAAGCGCGTCCGCAGGCCGTCGGCGAGCGCGGTGTCGAAGAAGAAGTCGAGCGGATCCACGCCGGCCTCGGCCGCGCGCTGCGAGACCGACGTCCCGTCGGGCATCTCGACCTTGCGCCAGTCGCCATGGAAGAGGATGCCCGGCTTCGTGTGCGCGAGGTTCTCGCGCAGCCGCGCACGGAAGGCAGGGTCGGCGTATATCGCCGGCAGATCGCCCGGTGTCGCGGTCTTCACACGGTCGAACGCATCGTGCGAAAGCATCAGGTACGGGTCTTCCAGCGTGAAGTCGAACGACAGCGGCTGGCAGCTCGTCTGGATGGCGACCTCATGACCCCGAGCGCGCGCCGCCGCGCAGCGTTCGTACCAGTCCATCGCGGTCTTCGGCGAGCTGGCGTTGTGCATCGTCAGCACTGTGACGATGAACGCCGGGCGGCCCGTGCGCACGGCGATGTCCTCCATGAACTCCGGCGTGCCGCGCGGGCCGGTGGCCATCACGAACACACCGCGACCGGCTTCCCGCAGCGGCTCGACGAGCGCATGCAGCTCGGCGTCGGAGGCGATGGTCGATGGCATCGGCAGGCCGGCGAAGCCGCTGTGATTCGGCGAGAACGACGACGCGAAACCGGCTGCACCTTGGTCCAGGGCGTCCTTCACCAGCGCGCGCATCCGCGCGAGTTCGTCGGCGGTGGGCGTCGCCCGCGTCGATGCTTCCGCGCCCATCACGGCCGTCCGCACCGTCGAATGGCCGAAGAGCACGCCGACGTTGGCGTACGGCTTCACGCGTCGCAGCTGATCCAGGTACTCCGGGAACGTCTCGAACTCCCAGCGCGTACCCGTGAGCAGCGCGTCGAGGTCCATGCCTTCGACGACCGAGAGATTCTTCACGATGGTCTCGCGCAGCGGGGCGGGGCAGGGCGCGATGCCGAAGCCGCAGTTGCCCATGATCGCCGTCGTCACGCCGAGCGATGGCGACGGCGACAGCGTGCGATCCCACGTGACCTGCGCGTCGTAGTGCGTGTGGACGTCGACGATGCCGGGCATGAGTGCGAGGCCGTCGGCATCGATGGTCTGCCGGGCAGCGTCCGTGATGCGGCCCACCGCGACCACGCGGCCGTCCGTCACGGCGACGTCGCCCGTGATGCGGGGGGCACCACTGCCGTCGATGATGGTGGCGCCGCAGATCAGGAGATCGTGCATGGACGTTCCGATGAGGAGGGGGTGGCCCGCCGGTCCGTCGTCCGGCAGGGAGCGTGCGATTCTATGCGCGCGCACCGCCGGAATCGCGCTGCAGTGCACGAGTGCGCGACCCGCGATCGCGGCGCGATAATCGGCATCCAAGACGCGCATCGGGATCCATCGCCATGACCGCCACCGCCCGCCAGATCGCATCCCCCGGCATCCGCCGCCTCACGCCCGCCATCGGCGCAGAACTGACGGGCATCGACTTCTCGCGCGACATCGACGACGTCACGTTCGCCGCCGTGTACGACGCGTTCCTCGAGTACGGCGTGCTGCTCTTCGGCGTGCAGGACCTCCCGCCCGCGCAGCAGGTCGCGTTCGCGCGGCGCTTCGGCGAGGTGCAGATCCACGTGATGAACCAGTACCACGCCGACGGCTTCCCCGAGTTGTACCGGCTCTCGAATCTCGACGAGCACGGCAACCCCAACGGGCGCCATCCCGACAAGGGCACGCTCGCGTGGCACACCGACGGTTCGTGGCGGCCGGTGACCGGGCAGGCCACGATCATCTATTCGGAGATCGTCTCCGGGACCGGCGGGGAGACGCACTTCTGCGACATGGTGGCGGCGTACGAACGACTGAGTCCCGATTGGAAGGCGCGAGTCGCCGGCCTGCGCGCCGTGCACAACCTCGATTTCTCGCGCACGCGCCGCCACGGCGAGGATCCGATGACCGAGGCGCAGAAGCGCGCGACGCCGCCCGTCGATCACCCGATCGTGCGCACGCATCCCGAGACGGGCCGGAAGTGCATCTTCCTGGGCGACCACGCCGAATACATCCTGGGGATGGACTACGACGCCGGCCGCGCGCTCATCGAGGAACTGAATGCGCTCGCCATCCACGCGGACCTCACGTACGAGCACCACTGGAAGCCGGGCGAGATGCTCGTGTGGGACAACCGCCGCCTGCAGCACCGCGCCACTGAGTACGACGCGGCCACCCAGCGGCGCGTGATCCGTCGTTGCACGGTGCTGGGCGAAGTGCCGCACTGACGCAGGCCGACCGCTGGCAGGCCCCGACCAGCGGTTACCATCGCGCCCTCGCCGCGCGCGCTCCGCGCGGTGACCCGTCATCACCCACCACCCCTCAGGAGGAATCCATGCTGCTCGACGTCCGCACCTACACCTGCCGCCCCGGCACCATCAAGAAGCACCTCGCGCTCTACGAAGCCAAGGGGAAGGGCCCGCAGACCCGTCACCTCGGTCAGCCGTTCGCGTATCTCACGACCGAGACCGGCAACGTGAACCAGTACATCCACATCTGGGCGTACGAGAACGCGGGTGATCGCGAGACGAAGCGTGCCGCCATGTGGGCCGATCCGGAATGGCTCGCCTACACGCAGGAGAGTGCTGCGCTCGGCGCGCTGGAGTCGCAGGAGAACCGTCTGATGACGCCGGTGTCGTTCTTCCCGATCACGCGCTGATGCCGTGACGCGGCTGGCGCGCGCCGCGCACGCCAGCCGTGGCCTACACCGCCAGCCGCGCCCGCTCCTGCTCCACCAGCTTCCGGCGCAGGATCTTTCCCGAGGGGGACTTCGGGATCGCGTCCACCACCTCGATGCGTCGGATCTTCTTGTAGGGCGCCACGCGCTCCGCCACGAAGGCGAGGATGGCGTCGGTGTCGATCGGCGACTTCAGCACGACGAATGCCTTCGGGACCTCGCCGGTCTCCTCGTCCGGGCTCGGAATCACCGCAGCGTCCGCGATCGACGGGTGCGTGAGCAGCACGGCCTCCAGTTCGGCCGGTGCGATCTGATACGCGTTGTGCTTGATCAGCTCCTTCACGCGATCGACGATGAAGAAGTAGCCGTCGGCGTCCACATGGGCCACATCACCGGTGCGCAGCCAGCCGTCGGGCGTGATGGTCTCCGCCGTGGCGTCGGGCCGGCGCCAGTACCCGTGCATCACGTTCGGCCCGCGCATCCAGAGTTCGCCGCGCCCGCCGGGTGGCGCGTCGAGGCCGGTCTCCGGATCCACCAGGCGCGCCTCCATGAGCGGCCAGCACACGCCCACCGACCCGCTGCGCGAGAAGCCGAGCGAGTCGATGTTCGTGATCGAGGCCCCGGCGAGTTCCGTCATGCCGTAGCCCTGGTAGATGGCGCATCCGACGCGCCTGGCGCAGGCCTCCTCCACCTCCTGGCCGAGCGGGGCGGCGCCGCTGCCGATGGTCTGTAGGCTCGAGAGGTCGTACTTGTCCACGAGCGGATGCTTCGCGAGTGCCAGCACGATCGGCGGGACGAGCGGGGCGTAGGTGACGCGATACTTCTGCACGCAGTCGAGGAACACCTCGAAATCCCATCGCGCCATGGTCACGAGCTTCGCGGCGACGCGCAGCCCGAGCATCAGGATCAGCATCATCCCGTAGATGTGGAAGAACGGCAGGGCGGCGAGGATGACGCTGTCGGTGACCTGCGGGCGCGTCGGCTCGGCCTGGCAGAGCTGCGCGACCAGATTGCGGTGCGTCAGCATCACGCCCTTCGGCACGCCGCTCGTGCCGCTCGAGTAGGGCAGGGCTGCGAGATCGTCGGCCGGGTCGATGGGGACCACAGGCACCGGTCCCGCATCGCGCATGAGTGCCGCGTAGGGTGTCGCGCCCTCCCCCTCGCCGAGCACGATGATCTCCTCCACCGGCGTACCTGCCGCGGCGGCGATCGCCTGGGGCAGCAGCGGTCCGACGGTGAACAGGATCCGCGCGCCGGTCTCGGTGAGCTGGTGCGCGACCTCGTCGCGGGTGTAGAGCGGATTCAGCGTCGTGACGATACCGCCGACGAGATTGGTGCCGAGGAAAACGCAGGCGTACTCCGGGACGTTCGGCGAGAGGATGGCGAGGACGTCGCCCTTGCGGAACCCGCGGGTCGCCAGCGAGGCGGCGAAGCGTTCGGTCTGCGCGACCACCTGCGCGGCCGTCAGCATCCGGCCGCTCGGTCCGTCGACGATGGCGGCGCGTTCACCCTGGGCGCGCAGCGCGCCCAGCACGAAATGCGGCAGGGACACATCGGGGACGGCGACGCTTTCGCATGGGCTTCGATGGATCATGGCGGCGCACTCGCTGCGTGGGTGAAGTGCCGCATGGTAGGGGGGCACCTCGTCCCGGACAATCGAGAGCCGTGCGGCACTGCGACATCGCATCTGCGTGCGAGCGCGCCTCGTATCTGTCGGATCGTCGAGTTCTTCGATTCCCGAGAGTGCGCCATGTCCCGATCGACCCCGTTCCCATCGACTGTTCCGCTTTGCGCGGTCCTCCTCGCCGCAGCGACCGGTGCGCTGCCGGCATCCGCGGCATCTCCCTGTGCATTGAAGTCAGGACCGCACCGGACCCCGGTGCTGGAGCTTTTCACATCCGAAGGATGCAGCAGCTGTCCGCCGGCGGACCGCTGGCTCTCGATGACGTTCGACGCTGTGCGGCCCCCGATCAACGCCGTACCGCTCGCGTTCCACGTCGACTACTGGGACCGCCTTGGCTGGCCCGACCGTTTCGCCGATCCCGTGCATGGCCAGCGGCAGAACGAGGTGGCGCGTCGGGCGCGTTCGCGTACGGTCTACACGCCGCAGTTCGTGTTCGATGGTGGTGATGCCGGACCCGGCGGCATTGCGACGCAACTCGCGCCGTTGTCGCAGGCGGCTGCCGGACAGGCGGCCGAGCGCAACATCACCGCGAGCATCGCCCGCCAGCCGGACGGCAGCCTGCGGATCTCGGGCACTTCCCTGGCCACCGCCACTGGCGGAAGCGCGGTGGCCAGCCACACTTTCGTCGCGCTTTACCAGAACGCCCTGGTGTCGCGGATCGCGGCAGGGGAGAACGCCGGGAGGTTGCTGCGCCATGACTTCGTCGTCCGCCGTTTTGCGGGCCCGTTCCCGTCCGATGGCACAGGCCGGTCCGCCTTCGATGTCCGTTGGGCGCCGCCGACCGAGTTCCGCGCCGACGAGGCGGGCGTGGCGGTGTTCACCGAGGACGCGGTGACAGGCCGCACCCTGCAAGCGGTGGCCGGACCGCTGTGCCCGGGCGGGTGACGCGTTCGTGTGTCGGGCGAAGCCCTCCAGCGCTGACGGTTCCAGTGGCGAGGCTCTTCGTGGGTCGAGCATCGCTCGACGCTGCGCGGGCTTGGGCCCAGCTGCGAATCCAGGAGCACGGGCGTCGGGCGAAGCCCGACCCACGGGGGTTGTGTTCAGCGCCGAGGCATCCAGTCGCGAACGCCCCCTCGTGGGTCGAGCATCGCTCGACGCTGCGCTGGCTTGGGTACAGCATTGAATCCAGGAACGCGGGCGTCGGGCGAAGCCCGACCCACGGGGGTTGTTTCCAGCGCCGCGGCATCCCGTCGCGCAGTCCCTTCGTGGGTCGAGCATCGCTCGACGCTGCGCGGGCTTGGGCACAGCGATGAATCCAGGAACGCGGGCGTCGGGCGAAGCCCGACCCACGGGGGTTGTGTTCAGCGCCGAGGCATCCAATCGCGAAGGCCCCTTCGTGGGTCGAGCATCGCTCGACGCTGCGCTGGCTTGGGCACAGCGACAAATCCAGGAACGCGGGCGTCGGGCGAAGCCCGACCCACGGGGGTTGTTTTCATCGCCGAGGCATCCAATCGCGAAGGCCCTTCGTGGGTCGAGCATCGCTCGACGCTGCGGGGGCTTGGACGCAGCGCTAAATCCAGGAACGCGGGCGTCGGGCGAAGCCCGACCCACGGGGGTTGTGTTCAGCGCTGAAGGTTCCAATGGCGAAGGCCCTTCGTGGGTCGAGCATCGCTCGACGCGGCGCTGGCTTGGGCGCAGCGACGAATCCAGTCACGCGTGGCGGGCGCCTCCAGCACTGTGTTGTCACGACACTGCCGTCGCATCCTGCTGCGGCGCGGTGTACGCTCGCGCCACCGCGCACGACGCATCCTTCCCGGCGCGCCCAACCCCGTGCAGAGGATTGTCCGATGCCTTACGCCATCCAGACGCTCGACAAGCCCGGCGCAGCGGACATCCGCGCCCGGACCCGTCCGGCGCATCTCGAGTACCTGACCACGCACCAGCATCTCCTGCTTGCGGCCGGTGCACTCATCGACGACGACGGCACGGGCGGCAGCGGCGGCATCCTGATCGTCGACACCGACGATCGTGCCGTGGCGGAGCGTTTCATTGCCGAGGACCCGTTCACGCTGGCTGGGCTCTTCGAGAAGGTCACGGTGACGCGCTGGCGCAAGGCGTTCTTCGACGGCAAGCGCCTCGTCTGACGCGATGACAGGGCTTGCAGGAGGGCCCGCGGTGCAGCCCGACGGGCCGTCCGGGGCGAACGACGGACTCGGACCATGAAGCCGACGCCGTCGATCGAGCAGCGCGCCTCCGGCGTGGGTCCGCAGCATGCGCTGGCGTTCGCCGTCGCGCCGTGGATCGTGCTGGGTCTATCGCTCACGCTCACCCTCGTCGCATGGTGGTCCGTGCGCGCCGACCGCTCGCAGGATGAAGCAAGGCATTTCGACGCCCTCGTCGCCGACGTCGTGCAGCGCGTGGACGCGCGCTTCCTGGCGACCGAACAGGCGGTACGCGCCGCAGCGAGTTTCATCTCCACGAACAAGGACGTCACCGCGGCAGACTGGGAGCATTTCGTTCGCGGACTCTCGCTCCCGGAGACCACGTTCCCGGGTGCCATGGGGATGGGATACGTCCAGCGTGTGCCGGACGGCGACCTGCCGGGACACATCAGCGCTCTGCGTCGGGGCCGGGCGGGATACACCATCTGGCCGGACGGCGCGCCGTCCGACCACTATCCAATGGTCTTCATGTGTCACCTCGACGGTGCCGTGGCAGACCGGGCTCTCGGATTCGATTCCGCGACCGACGGGCCGCGGCGTGATGCGATCGAACGCGCAGCGAGAACGGGGAAGCTGGCCTACTCGCGCATCGTCACCAATCGACCCGATCGAGGCGCGGATACGAAGGGGTTGGCCGCGTCCGGACCGGCGTTCGTCATGTACGCACCAGCGTGGGCGCCAGCGGCCCCGGGCCTGGAGGCGCAGGTCACGGGTCTCGCCCTGGCGCGTGTCGACATCCAGTCGCTGCTGAAAAGCGCGCTTCCCGCCGAATCCGTTGCCGCGATCGTCCTTGCGAGCGCGGATTCAGACGGCCGCACGGTCGCGACCGACACCCATCCTGATGTTGCGCGACTCGTGCGGGTGGCACCTCGCGAAGTGGCGATCACCCGGGGCGGCGTGTCGTTCTCGCTTCGCATCACTGCACTGCCAGAGTTCGGCATGGCCGGCGGAGGCGGCCTGGTGTTGTGGGTGCCCATCGTCGGAGGCCTGGCGTCCTTCGCCCTGTTCGGTGGCGTGATGGTGCTGGACCGGCGGCGCCGGACCGAGGTCGCGTCCCTGACCGCAGCGATCGACGAGAACGAACGCCGCTTCCGCGACATGGCCGACACGGCGCCGTTCACGGTATGGCTCGCGGACACGAAGATGTGGATCACCTATCTCAACCCGGCCTGGTCGGAGAGCACCGGATTGCCGTCCGGTCAGGTCACGCTGCAGAGTTTCGCGCCGGCCTTGCATCCCGAGGAGAGGCCGCTACTGGAAAGCACCGCCCGCAACGCCATGGCCACGCTCGCCGACTTCGCCGTGCAGCACCGCATCCGGCACGTGGACGGGCAATGGCACTGGCACCTGACGCGCGGACGCGCCATCCGCGATCGTGATGGGAAGCCGGCCGGGTTCATGGGCATGTCGCTCGACATCCATGACGTGAAGGCGGCCGCCGCCGAGCGCGAGGCGAGCCTCGCCTTCATGCAGGACCTGGTCGACGCGATCCCGATCCCGATCGTCGTGAAGGACGACAACCTGCGATTCGTGTACATCAACACCGCCGCGAGCCAGATGTTCGGCCGCACCCCCGCCGAAATGCTGGGCCAGGACGACTTCTCGCTGTTCCCTCGCGAGGATGCCGAGCAGTACCGCGAGCGGGATCACGCCGTCCTCGCATCGGGCCAGCCGATGCGCTACGACGTCACCTATGTCCCGGTCCACGGAAGACGAGCCGTGAAAGGCCTCGGCATGAAGGTGCCACTGCGGCGCCCCGACGGCAGCGTGTTCCTGGTGGTCTCCGCCATCGACATGACCGACCGCTACGAGGCCGAGCAGGCCGCGAGCCGGGAACGGGGCTTCCTCGATGCGATCATCGATGCGATGCCGCAGCCTGTGTTCGTGAAGGACGACCAGCATCGGTGGGTGCGGGTCAACCAGGCATTCGCCGACCTCTTCGGACAATCGAAGGACGCGATCGTCGGTCGCTCCGACAACGAGTTTCTCCCGCCGGAGGTCGTCCTGGCGGCCTACGCGGAGGACGACGAGGTTCTCGCCACCGGAGAACCCGTGACGCGGGAGATCCGCGCGAGGCGGCCGGGCGGTGGCGGTGGTTGGGTCCTGTTGCGCAAGGCCCTCGTGCAACGCGAGGACGGTCAGCGTTTCGTCGTCGGCACCACGGCCGCCATCGATGATCTCAAGGCGGCCCAGGAGCGCTCGGAGAACGACGAGCGGCTGCTCGCCCAGGTCCTCGATGCCCTGCCCATCATCTTCGTCGCCAAGGACGCGAAGGGTCGCGTGGTGCTCGCGAACGATGCGTTCCTCTCGTTCCACGGGCTCGAACGCGAGGCGACGCTCGGCCGCACCGACGTCGAACTGTTCGGGCCGGATCGCGGCGGTTGGTATCTCTCCCAGGACCGCGCGATGTTGGACGGCGGCCCGCCGCTCGCATTCGAGGAATCCATGAATGCGGCCGACGGCACCGGTCACTGGGTCATCAAGAGCAAGCGGCTCATCGACACCCCGGGAACGGGGAAGCTGGTGCTGGTCACGGTGCAGGACATCACGGCGCGGCGGACGGCCGAGGCCTTCCTCGACGCCGTGTTGCAGTCCATCCCCGTGCCGATCGTCGTGAAGGACCGCCATCACCGGGTGGTCCAGGCGAATCGCGAGATCCTCGAATTCTTCGGGCGCAAGCGCGAGGACTTCATCGGGCGCACCGACGACGATCTGTTCGAGCCCGCGACCGCGGCCCAGAACCGCGCCGAGGACGACGCGCTGTTCGCGACCCACGGCGAGACCTCCATCGAGCAGCGCTACGACATCACGGGTTCGCGCAGCGCGTGGATCCTCAAGCGGAAGCGCGCGTTCTCGATGCCCTCGGGCGAACAGTTCATTGCCGTCTCGTTCGTCGACATCACCGAGCGCCGGGAGGCGGAACTCGAAGTGCGCCGCAGCCGCGCCTTCCTCGACGCGCTGATCGGGGCGATGCCGCAGGGCGTGTGCGTCAAGGACGAATCCGGCGTCTGGGTCCTGGCGAACGAGGCCCTGTGCCGCATGTCGCGCCAACCGGCGGGGCGGGTCATCGGGCACCGCAACGCCGACATCTACGGCGAGAAGGCCGGCCGTCGCTACGACGCCGAGGATGCCGAGACGATTCGAAACGGTGTCCCGGTGGTCGTCGAGGAGTTCACGTCGGCCACCGCCATCGCCCCGTGGATCCTGAAGACGAAGACACCGGTGACCATGTCCGACGGCAGCCGGTATCTCGTCGTCACGGTCACCGACATCACGGCACCGAAGCGGGCGGGCGAGGCGGCCGAGCGCGCCCGCCATTTCCTCGACGAGATCGTCGACGCGGTGCCGGTGCCGGTGTACGTGCGGGACGCCGCGCATCGAATCGTCGTCACGAACCAGGCCGCCGTGCGGCTCCATCGGCGACCCAAGCGCGAGCTCGTCGGTGCCACGCTGGCGGCGCTGCTCGCTGTGCCGTCCGATCTGGAGGGGCGGCTGCTGCAGGCCACGGGGGAGTCCCGCGTGGTCGAGGTTCCGCTGTCGTATCCCGATGGCCGTGTGCTCTGGACGATGCGCAGCGAGGTGGTCACGCGGCTCGCCGACGGCAGCGAGTACGTGATCAGCGTCGACGTCGACATCACGGAGCGACGCCGGGCGGAGCAGGCGCTCCGCGAGACGACCCTGCGGCTCGAGGTTCTCAATGCGATTTCGCGCGCGATGACCGCCGGTGTGGCGATCGACGAGATCCGGGAGATCGCGGTGCGGGAGCTGTCGCTCGTCCTCGGAGGGCGGCTGGTCGCGCTGTGCGAAGTCGAGGCGGATGGTCGCCTGAACCCTCTCGCCCAGGCGATGCCCGATGGCATGGTGGCCCCGATCGGCGCCATGGCCGAGCAGCGCGTCGCGCCGGGAGTCGTTGCTGCCCTGCGCGCCGGCGAACTGGTCCGCGTGGAAGACGCATCCCGGGATCCCCGTTGTGAAGGGCAGCAGTTGATGATCGGCAATGCACCGGTCGCCGCCTTCCTCGATGCGCCCATCCGGGTGGGCGGCGACGATGGGCTCTTCGCCGTCCTGTGCGTGACGTCGACGACCCCCCATGCCTGGACCGACCAGGAGGCGACCATCGTCACCGAGGTTTCCAAGACCCTGGCGGTGGCCGAGATCAACGCGCGCACCGAGGCAGAACGGCGGCGCGTCGAGACCGAGCTTCGCGATCGCGAGAACCTGTTGCGCACGACGGTGTGGGCGGCCGACCTCGACGTCTGGTCGTGGGATCTCCGGACCAACGTGCTGAATCTTTCGCCTCGGGGCGCGGATCCATACGGTCGGCACGGTCATCCGCTCGAACTCGATGTGCCGGCTTTCATGGAGTACGTCCACCCCGACGACCGGGAGCGCGTGGACCGGACGGTGCGGGCGGCCCTCGACTCCGATGCCGATCAGTACGAGATCGAGTACCGCCTGCGGCATGTCGAGGGGTTCTACGTCGACACCCTCGCCCGCGCGCACATCAGCCGCAACTCGCACGGCGCAGCCGTGAAGGTCATGGGCGGCAGTCTCGACGTCACCGAGTACCGCGCTGCGCAGGAGGCCCTGCGGCGCCATCGCGACGACCTGGAGCGGCTCGTCGCCGAACGCACGCGGGAGCTGACCGAGGCCAAGGAGGCCGCCGAGATGGCCAACCAGGCGAAGTCGGCATTCCTGTCGAACATGTCGCACGAACTCCGCACGCCGATGCACGCCATCCTGTCGTTCTCTCGCCTCGGCATCGACCGGAGTCATGGAGGGCAGGGCTCCGTCGATCGCCTGACACAGTATCTGGAACGCATCCACCAGAGCGGCAACCGGTTGCTCACGCTGCTGAACGATCTGCTCGACCTCTCGAAGCTCGAAGCCGGCAAGATGCAGTACGAGTTCGACCACCACGAGCTGCCGGACATCGCGGGTACGGTGGCGGCGGAGCTGGCCGAGCTGGCCCGCGAGAAGGAGGTCCAGGTGACGGTCGAGGAAGACGGCCAGGCGCCTCGCGCCTGGTGCGACGCCGTGCGGATCGCGCAGGTCGTCCGCAACCTGCTCTCCAACGCGATCAAGTTCACGCCGGCCGGCCGCCGCGTCCGCGTGGTGATCGACGCCGACGTCCTGGGCGGCGAGCCGGCGGTGCGGCTCCGGGTCATCGACGAAGGCGTGGGCATTCCACCCGACGAACTGGAGGCCGTGTTCGACAAGTTCGTCCAGAGCAGCAAGACGAAGAGCGGCGCCGGCGGCACCGGTCTGGGCCTCGCGATCTGCCACGAGATCGTGCAGCAGCACGGCGGCCGGCTCTGGGCCAGGAACAATCCCGACGGCGGGGCCTGCTTCACGTTGCTGATCTGCATGCGTCCCGGCGTCACCACGTCCACGCACTGAACATCCCGGCGGGCGATCCGTCATCGCGTCGTGACCCTCGGGTATTCTCGGCCCGATGCTTCCCGTGACCCGGCGTTCCACGCTCTTCCTCCTCGCGGCCGCCGGCTTCGTGTCGGGCGCCTCCATGCGCGCCACCGATCCGCTGCTCCCCACCCTGGGCCACGATTTCGGGGCGCGCGTCGCCGATGTGGCCGTGGTGCTGACGGCCTTCACCTTTGCCTATGGCCTGTTCCAGCCGATCCACGGCGTCGTGGGCGACCGGTTCGGCAAACTGCGCGTGGTCTCCATCGCAATGCTCTTCGCGGCCGTGGCAGCGACGGCAAGTGCGTTCTCCGTCGGTCTGGGCGGATTGACCCTCTTCCGCTTTCTCACCGGCATGGCGTCCGGCGCGGTGATCCCGCTTTCCCTCGCCTTCATCGGTGACCGCTTCGCGTACGAGGGCCGCCAGGCGCGGCTCGGCCGCTTCATCGCAGGCACGTTGCTGGGGCAGAGCATGGGGCCGCTCATCGGTGGCCTGCTGTCGGATCTGCTCGGCTGGCGAGCGGCCTTCGTGGCGCTGGGCGGCGCGTTTCTCGTGGTTGGCTTGCTGCTCGGGTGGGAAGCCTTGCGGGACGACGACCGCGGCAGCGGCGTCTTCTCGGCGCCGTGGCAGCGCTACGGCGAGATGCTCCGCTCCGCCCGTGCCCGCGCCGTGCTCGCCACCGTGGGCATCGAGGGGTTCCTTTTCTTCGGCGCGTTCGGTTTCGTCGGCGCCTACCTCAAGCAGGGGTTCGGCCTGTCGGACAGCCTGACGGGCCTCATCGTGGCCGGCTTCGGTGTCGGCGGCGTCGCGTACAGCGTGATGGTGGTGCGGCTCGTGAAGCGGCTCGGCGAGGCGGGGCTGGTGCGGGCCGGCGGCATCACGCTGCTCGTATGCTTCCTCGGCATCGCCGTGATGCCGGCGTGGTTCGCGACGGCGCCCTTCGTCGTCCTCCTCGGGTTCGGCTTCTACATGCTGCACAACACGCTGCAGGTACGCGCGACCGAGATCGCCCCCGCAGCCCGCGGGGCCGGCGTGTCGTTCTTCGCGCTGTGCCTGTTCCTCGGTCAGGCGGTGGGCGTGTCGGCGTTCGGGTGGCTCATGGACCGCTTCGGCTACCCCGGCCCGTTCGTCGCGGCCGGACTGGGTCTCGCGCTCCTGGCGATAGGCTTCCGACGTTTCCTCCGCGCGCATCCTGTGGGCAACATGGAACTGCCCCGTCGAGTCAGCTAGCGCGGTCCAGGACGGCCCTCGCGACTGGCGCTCCCGGGCGCGAAACACCCCCCGTGGGTCGGGCTCCGCCCGACGCGCGCGTTCCTGGATTCGTCGTGGTGCCCAAGCCCACGCCGCGTCGAGCGATGCTCGACCCACGAAGGGCCCTCGCGATTGGATGCCCCGGCGCTGAACACAACCCCCCCGTGGGTCGGGCTCCGCCCGACGCCCGCGTTCCTGGATTCGCCGAGGTACCCATGGCAACGCCGCGTCGAGCGATGCTCGACCCACGAAGGGACTTCGCGACTGGATGCCAAGCCGCTGAAAACAACCCCCCCCGTGGGTCGGGCACTGCCCGACGCCCGCGTCCCTGGATTCGTCGCTACACCCAAGCCCACGCCGCGTCGAGCGAAGCTCGACCCACGCCGCCGCCGGTGGCGTGCCGCCCCGGCGCTGTGCGAGCATACGCGGCTACTCCCGCTCCCCGGCCCCGCCATGGAAGACACTCCGCCCGCCATCACCGCCGACTCGCAGGTTGCTCGCGTCTTCGAATGGCGGCGCGGGTTCAACACGATCCACCTGATCGACCTCGGCATCGAGCTGGGTCTCTTCGCTGCGTTGGCCGAGACACCTGGCATCACGGCCGAGGCCCTGGCTGCGAAGCTGTCGCTGCATGGGCCGTACGTTCGTACGTGGCTTTGGACCGCTCATGGACTGGCGATCGTGGATGCCGACGAGGCCGGCGCCTTCCGGCTGGCACCGTACATGGACCAGATCCTCGCCAGTCCCACGCATCCGCGGTATCTCGGTGGGTACGTGCAGCTCGGGACGCAGGTGGCGGCCGACGACTTTGCCCGCAGCGCGGATGCGTTCCGTACCGGCAACGTCGCGCCGTTCCAGGGCCGCGGCGAGGCGTTCGCCCGTCTGGTCGCGCAGTCCACATGGGGGCTTCAGATCGCGACAGCGAAGAAGCTGCTGCCTTCGCTCGCGGGCATGCAGGCCGCTCTGGAGGCTGGCGGGTCGGTGCTCGAAGTGGGCTGCGGGACGGCGAACTTCCTCGTGCAGGTGTTGAAGGCGTTCCCGAAGGCGGGCGGTGTGGGCGTCGACATCGACGAAGACAGCCTCGCCGTGGCGCGCAGTCGCGTGGCCGAGGCCGGGTTCGGCGATCGTATCCGGCTGGTGGCCGGTGACATCGCCCAGGCGGTGCCGGCGGGGAGCGTCGATGCTGCCGTGATGATCGAGGTGCTCCACGAGATCACGCCCTATATCCGGCCCGCCGTGGTGCAGGCGGCGGCGGGTGCGCTGAAGCCGGGCGGCTGGATGCTGATCGTCGACGAGACGTATCCCTCGACGCTCGCCGAGAGCCGGGAGCCGGCATTCCGCTTCCCGCTGCAGACTGGCATCGAGGAACTCACGTGGGGCAACGTGCTCCCCACCCGCGAGGAACAGGAGCGCCTGCTCCGCGATGCCGGATTCACCGGCGAGATCCACCGGTCGCTGATCGGTGAAGGATTCACCGTGCTCGCGGCACGGCGCTGACGTGCCAACGGACGAGCGCATTCCGGAGTCCCCATGAGCAAGCTGTACGACGAGGTCGTTCTCGATCACATCCGCAACGCGCGCAACTACCGTGTGATGGCAGGCGAGCACCGCACGGGAGAGGCCGTGAATCCGCTATGCGGCGACACGTTCACGGTGTTCGTCCGCCTGACCGGCGACGTCGTCGACGAGGTGAGTTTCCAGTGCGAGTGCTGCGGCATCTCGATGGCGTCGGCGTCGATCATGACCGAGTGGGTGCGCGGCCGGCGCGTGGCCGAGGCGCTCACTGTGAAGTCGACCTTCCTCGCGGCTGCGCGTGCGCGGGCCCTCTCGGCCGGCGACGACGCACCGCCCGATCACGAGGCCGTCCTTCGCGTGGTGGCCGCGACACCGAATCGCGAGGGCTGTGCGACGCTTGCCTGGACCGCCCTCGAGAACGCGCTCGTCGATGCCGGACCGACGGCCCCGTGACGGCGGCCCGATGACGTCCAACCCTGCTCCGCGGATTCCCGCCATGCGCCGCTTCCATGTCGCGATCGCCCTGGTCCTTGCGTTCTGCATCGCTTGGATCGCCCCCGCGCAGGCCGCGCCGGAGAAGCCCCGCCTGCGCATCGCCGTCGGCGGCAAGGCGACGCTCTACTACCTGCCGCTCACGCTCGCCGAACGCCTGGGCTATTTCCGCGACGAAGGGCTCGACGTGGAAGTCATCGACTTCCCCGGCGGCGCGAAGGCCCTGCAGGCCGTGATCGGTGGCAGCGCCGACATCGTGTCGGGCGGCTTCGAGCACACGATCCAGATGCACGCGAAGGGGCAGAAGCTCCAGGCCTTCGTGCTGCAGGGCAACGCGGCGCTGGCACTCGGGCTCGTGAAGGGGCGCCTCGACGGATACCAGGGGCCGAAGGATCTCGCCGGCCGCAGGGTCGGCGTGACGGCCCCCGGTTCGAGCACGCACACGCTGCTGAATCACTTGCTCGCTTCGGCCCAGCTAAAGCCTGCCGACGTGTCGGTCGTGGCGGTGGGCACGGGGGCCACTGCCGTGGCAGCCGCGCGCGGCGGGCAGATCGATGCGATCGTGAACGTCGAGCCAGCGATGGTGATGCTCGAACGGGCGGGCGACATCCGCATCGCGCACGAGACCTTCAGCGACGCCGGTTCGCGCCTCGTGTACGGCGGCGTGCTGCCGTCCGCCTGCCTGTACGCGAAGATCGATTTCGTGCGCGCGAACCCTCTCACCGTGCAGGCGCTGACCAACGCGATGGTGCGGGCGCTGCGCTGGTTGCAGGCCGCGACGAACGACGACGTGCTGAAGGCGATCCCGCCCGAGTACGCGCTCGGTGATCGCACGGCCTACCTCGCAGCGCTCACACGGCTGCGTGGGGTGTACTCGAAGGATGGCGTGATCCCTCCGGCGGGTGCCGAGTTGTCGCTGCGGATCACCGCGCAGGACGACCCGGCGGTGCGCGCCGCATCGATCGCGATCGACCAGATCTACACGAACGCCTTCGCGCAGAAGGTGCCCGCGCGCTGAACCCGGCGATGGTGCACGGGTCGGACAGAACAACGACGGAGGAGGGCACCATGGACGGAACCCGGAGTGAAGTGCAGCACCCCGACGTCAGCCGCCGGCGCGCGATCCTGCAGATCGGTGCCGGTGTCGCCGGTCTCGCGTTCGGCGCGCCGCGCGCCCATGCCGCGCCCGAGAAGCCACGCCTCACCCTTGCGGTCGGCGGCAAGGCGACGCTCTACTACCTGCCGCTCACGCTGGCCGACCGCCTCGGCCACTTCCGTGACGAAGGACTCGAGCCCGAGATCGTCGACTTCCCTGGCGGCGCGAAGGCCCTGCAGTCGCTGATCGGCGGCAGCGCGGATGTCGTCTCGGGCGCCTACGAGCACACCATCACCATGCAGACGCTCGCGCAGAAAGTGCAGGCGTTCGTGCTGCAGGGCATGAACCCCGGACTCGAACTCGGCATCGTCCGCGCCCGCGCGGCGGCGTACTCGTGGCCCAAGGACCTCAAGGGGATGCGCGTCGGCGTGTCCGCGCCGGGGTCGAGCACGCACATGCTGGTGAACCATCTGCTCGCCTCCGTCGGGCTCACGCCGGACGACGTCTCGATCATCGGCGTGGGCAGCGGGGCCGGTGCCGTGGCCGCGGTGCGCGGCGGGCAGATCGATGCGCTCTCGTCCGTCGAGCCGGTGATGAGCCTGCTCGAAAAGAGCGGCGATCTGAAGATCGTGCACGAGACGATCACCGACGACGGCACGCGCAAGATCTTCGGCGGCACGATGCCGGCGGCGACGCTCTACGCGAAGCAGGCGTTCATCCAGGCCAATCCGAACACGGTGCAGGCGCTCGCGAACGCGATGGTGCGGACGCTGAAGTGGCTTGCCGCGGCCTCCACCGACGATGTCCTGAAGGCGGTGCCGCCGGAGTACCTGCTGGGCGATCGCGCGCTCTACGCCATGGCCTTCGAGCGCCTGCGCCGCACCTACTCGAAGGACGGCCGCATCCTGCGCAAGGGCGTGGAGAACAGCTACCAGGTGCTGCTGGCGAACAACAACGCGGTACGCCGCGCGCCGGTGCTCTTCCTCGAACAGACCTACACGAACGTGTTCGTCGACAAGGCGCTCGCGCGGTGACGGAGACTCTGATGGATTCGAGCGGAGGGTCGGGGCGAATGCATCAGAGTCTCCCTGGGATGACGTCGCCCGCCGCCCTGTCCTTCGAGTCCGTCGACTGCCGCTTCACCAGCCGCGAAGGTGTGGCGACCACCGCCGTGTCGGGCGCGACGCTGGACGTGGGCGAAGGCGAGTTCGTCAGCCTCGTGGGACCGACCGGCTGCGGCAAGTCCACGCTGCTGAATGCCGCAGCAGGCCTGTTGCGTCCGGCCGCCGGCGAAGTCCGGGTGTTCGGAGAACCGCTGTCGGGTCGTAACGTCCACGCCGGTTACCTGTTCCAGGGCGAGGCGCTGCTGCCGTGGCGATCCGCCCGCGACAACGTGTGCTTCGGTCTCGAACTGCGTGGCGAACCGCGCGACGCGGCGCTCGCGAAGGCCGACGACTGGCTCGGCCGCGTCGGCCTCGCGGGCCACGGCGGCAAGTATCCACACGAGATGTCCGGCGGGATGCGCAAGCGCGTGGCGCTCGCGCAGACGCTCGTCGTGGAGCCCCGCATCCTGCTCATGGACGAACCTTTCTCGGCTCTCGACGTGCAGACGCGTGTGCTCATGGAGAACGAACTGCTCGCGCTGTGGCAGCAGGACCGCAAGTCGGTGCTGTTCGTGACCCACGACCTCGAAGAGGCGATCGCGCTCTCGGATCGGGTGATCGTGCTGTCGGCCGGACCGGCGAGCCGCCCGGTGGGGACGTTCCCCATCGACCTGCCGCGCCCGCGCGACGTCGCGGAGGTGCGCCTCACGCCGGAATTCGTCGATGTGCATCGGCGGATCTGGGACACGCTGCGGGCCGAGGTGATGCGGGCGCATCGGGTGGGGTAGGGGGGTGTCGGGGGTGCGTGGGTCGGGCTCCGCCCGACGCCCGCGCTCCTGGATTCACCGCTGTGCCCAAGCCAGCGCAGCGTCGAGCGATGCTCGACCCACGAAGGGCTTTCGCGAGTGGATGCCTCGGCGCTGAGAACAACCCCCGTGGGTCGGGCTTCGCCCGACGCCCGCGTTCCTGGATTCATCGCTGTGCCCAAGCCAGCGCAGCGTCGAGCGATGCTCGACCCACGTAGCTGCCTCGCGACTGGATACCGCGGCGCTGAAAACAACCCCCGTGGGTCGGGCTTCGCCCGACGCCTGCGTTCCTGGATTCGTCGTTGTACCCAAGCCAACGCAGCGTCGAGCGATGCTCGACCCACGAAGGGCCCTCGCCACTGGATAACTCGGCGCCGAGAACAACCCCCGTGGGTCGGGCTTCGCCCGACGCCCGTGTTCCTGGATTCGTCCTTGTACCCAAGCCAGCGCAGCGTCGAGCGATGCTCGACCCACGAATGGCTTTCGCGACTGGATGCCTTGGCGCTGAGAACAACCCCCGTGGGTCGGGCTTCGCCCGACGCCCGTGTTCCTGGATTCACCGCTGTGCCCAAGCCAGCGCTGCGTCGAGCGAAGCTCGACCCACGTAGCTGCCTTGCGACTGGATACCGCGGCGCTGAGAACAATCCCCGTGGGTCGGGCTCCGCCCGACGCCTGCGTTCCGGGATTCATCGCTGTGCCCAAGCCCTCGCCGCGTCGAGCGATGCTCGACCCACGAACCCCGACCTACTCCGCCGCCTGCCGCTGCCGCCGTTCTTCTTCCTCCTCGATCACCGCATCGATGTCGCGCAGCAGAGCCGCGATGTCCGGCGGCGTGGTGTCGTGGTCGAACTTGCCAGTGAGTTCCACCTCGGGCGTGAGCGCGCCCGCCGCGTACAGTGCCCAGATCTCGTGGCCGTAGTCGGTGGTGAGCAGCTCCGGGGCGAATCGCCCGAAGAACCGCGCGAGGTTGCCGACGTCGCGGATCAGCATCCGGCCCGCGTTGTTGTTGCCCGCCGCGTCGATGGCCTGCGGCAGGTCGATGATGACCGGGCCGTGTTCGTCGACGAGCACGTTGAACTCCGAGAGGTCGCCGTGGACGATGCCGGCGCACAGCATCCGCACCACCTGCCGGATCAGCATCGCGTGGTACTCGCGGGCGTCCTCCGGCGTGAGTTCGAGATCGTCGAGGCGCGGCGCCGCGTTGCCGTCCGCGTCCATCACCAGTTCCATGAGGAGCACGCCCTCGTGGAAGTTGTAGGGCTTCGGCACGCGCACGCCGGCGTTTGCCAGCAGGAAGAGCGCGTCGACCTCGGCGTGCTGCCACGCGGCCTCCTGCTCCTGACGGCCGTAGCGCGAACCCTTCTGCATCGCGCGCGCCTGCCGGCTGTTCTTCACCTTGCGGCCTTCGGTGTACGCGACGCTCTGCCGGAAGCCGCGCTTGTCGGCCTCCTTGTAGACCTTCGCGCAGCGCACCTCGCCGCCGCACACGACCACGAACACCATGGCCTCCTTGCCGCTCTTCAACTGCCGAACGACCTCGTCGACGAGACCGTCCTCCACGAGGGGCAGCAGGCGCGGGGGCGTTCTCATGGGCGGTGCGCTCCTGCGACGGACGGGATCAAGGGGCGAACTCGAGCATGAGATCCCGTGCGGCCACGGTGTCGCCGGACCGCACGTGCACCGAGCGCACGATACCGTCGCGGTCGGCGCGGATCTGCGATTCCATCTTCATGGCCTCGATGGACACGAGCGGATCGCCGGCCTTCACCTGCTGGCCGACTTTCACGGACACGGTGACGATCATGCCGGGCATCGGTGCGGCGACATGGGCGATGTTGCCCAGTTCGGCCTGCACGCGCCGCGCTGCCTTCGGGGCGCCAGCCTTCTCTACGCGCATCGTGCGCGCCTGCCCGTTCAGTTCGAAGAAGACCTTCACGAGGCCATCCTCCTCGGCCGGCGCCGTGCCCTGCATGCGGATCACGAGCGTCTTGCCGGGGTCGAGATCGACCGCGATCTCCTCGCGCTCGGCCATCCCGTAGAAGTACGCAGACGTGGGCAGAACGCTCACGTCGCCATAGTGCCGGCGATGCTCCGAGTACTCGCGGAAGACCTTCGGGTACATGAGGTACGAGGCGAGATCGGTGTCGGTGATCTGATGGCCGGCGATCTTCTCGGCGTCCTTGCGGGCGGCTTCGAGGTCGACCGCGGGGAGCGTGTCGCCGGGACGATAGGGCCGCGGCGGGACGGGCAGGATGGGTGCCGTGGTGTCGCACTTCAGCACCTTGCGAGACAGCTGCTCCGGGAATCCGTCGGGCGGGAAGCCCAGTTCGCCCTTGAAGAGCGACACCACGGATTCCGGAAACGCGACGTCGCGATCGGGATCCATCACGTCCTCTCGCGAGAGATCGTTCGCCACCATGAAGATCGCCATGTCGCCCACGACCTTCGACGTGGGTGTGACCTTCACGATGTCGCCGAACATGCGCGATACGTCGGCGTAGGCCTGCGACACCTCGGACCAGCGATGCTCGAGCCCCGTCGCGCGCGCCTGTTCGCGCAGGTTCGTGTACTGGCCGCCGGGCATCTCGTGCCGATACACGTCGGCGGTGCCGGCGCGGATGTCGGCCTCGAACGGTGCGTAGACCTTGCGTACGCCCTCCCAATAGTCAGACAGCGCCTGGAGCGTGTCGCGATCGATGCCTGCGGCGCTGCCGTCGGACAGCCGGCACGGATCGCGGGCATCGCCCTCCAGTGCGGCGACGATGGCACCGAGGTTCGGTTGCGACGTGAGACCGCTCATGGCGTCGAGCGCGCCGTCGACCGCATCGGCACCCGCCTCGACGGCCGCGAGGATGGACGCCGCGCCGATGCCGCTGGTGTCGTGGGTGTGGAAGTGGATCGGCATGCCCGTCTCTTCCTTCAGCGCCTTCACGAGTTCGCGCGCCGATCGCGGCCGGCACACGCCTGCCATGTCCTTGATGCCGAGGATGTGCACCCCGGCCGCCTGCAACTGCCGGGCGATGTCGACGTAGTACCGCATCGTGTACTTGCGCGACGTGTCGTGGAGGTCGCCCGTGTAGCAGATCGAGCCCTCGCACAGAGCCCCGGTCTCGCGGACGGCGTCGATGGCGACGCGCATGTTCTCGACCCAGTTGAGCGAGTCGAACACGCGGAAGAGGTCGATGCCGCCCTTGCCGTCGATGCCGCGTGCCGCCTGCTGGACGAAGTAGCGGACGACGTTGTCGGCGTAGTTCGTGTAGCCCACGGCGTTCGACGCGCGGAGCAGCATCTGGAGTAGCACGTTCGGCACGGCCTCGCGGAGCTTCGCGAGGCGCTGCCAGGGATCTTCCTTCAGGAAGCGCAGGGCCACGTCGAACGTGGCGCCGCCCCAGCATTCGAGCGAGAAGAGCCCCGGCGCCATCCGAGCGTAGTGCGGCGCGATGCGCAGCATGTCGGCCGTGCGCATGCGCGTGGCGAAGAGCGACTGGTGGGCGTCGCGCATCGTCGTGTCGGTGAGCAGTACGCGCCGCTCGGCGAGCATCCACTGCGCGAACTTCTCGGGGCCCGATTCGCGCAGGCGGTCGCGCGTGCCGGCGGGAATCGGCAACGTGATGTCGGTCCTCGGGACGATGAGGTGGGCGTGTGTGAGGTCCGGCTTCTGCCGCCCCTTCATGTCGGGATGGCCGTTCACCGTGACGTCACCGAGGTAGCGCAGGACGCGCGTCGCGCGGTCGCGGCGCTTCGCGAACTTGAACAGCTCCGGCGTCGTGTCGATGAAGCGCGTCGTCACCGTACCCGCGGCGAAGTCGGGATGGTTGATCACGTTCTCGACGAACTGGAGGTTCGACGACACGCCGCGGATACGGAACTCGCGCAGGCCGCGGTCCATGCGTCGGATGGCTTCCTTGGCCGTCGGTGCCCACGCCGTGACCTTCACCAGCAGCGAGTCGTAGTAAGGCGTGATGACGGCGCCGGTGTAGGCCGTGCCGCCGTCCAGCCGGAGGCCGAAGCCCGCTGCGCTGCGGTAGGCCGTGATGCGCCCGTAGTCGGGCGTGAACGCGTTCTCGGGGTCCTCGGTGGTGATCCGGCACTGGAGCGCATGGCCGTTCAGGCGGATGTTCTCCTGCCTGGGCACGGGGCAGTTCTCGTCGCCGATGCGGCCACCTTCGGTGATGCTGATCTGCGACTTCACGATGTCGATGCCGGTCACCTGCTCGGTGACGGTGTGCTCGACCTGGATGCGCGGATTCACCTCGATGAAGTAGTACTTGCCGGTGTCGGCGTCCATCAGGAACTCGACGGTGCCCGCGTGCGTGTAGTTCACCGCGCGGCCGAGCCGGAGGGCAGCCTCGCAGAGCGAGGCGCGGGTGGCGTCGTCGAGGTAGGGCGCCGGAGCGCGCTCGACCACTTTCTGGTTGCGACGCTGCACGGAGCAGTCCCGCTCGAAGAGGTGCACGAGATTGCCGTGCGTGTCGCCCATGATCTGGACTTCCACGTGCCGCGCGCGGCGCACTAGCTTCTCGAGATAGACCTCGTCGTTGCCGAAGGCGCCGGCGGCCTCGCGCCGCGCGATGTCCAGTTGCGATTCCAGATCGGCCTCGGTCTCGATCACGCGCATCCCGCGACCGCCGCCGCCCCAGCTCGCCTTCAGCATGAGCGGGTAACCGACCTCGGCCGCGAGCGCCTTGGCCGCTGGCAGATCGCGCGGCAGCGGTCCGGTTGCCGGCATCACGGGCACCCCGGCGGCGACCGCCGCGTTGCGTGCGGCCACCTTGTTGCCGAGCGTCGTCATGACTTCGGGTGTCGGGCCGACGAACCGGATGCCGGCCTCGGCGCACGCGCGCGCGAAATCGGGGTTCTCGGAAAGGAAGCCGTAGCCGGGATGGATGGCATCCACCTTCGCCTGCTTGGCGATGCGGATGATGTCCGGGATGTCGAGGTACGCCTGCAGCGGCTTCTTGCCCTCGCCGACCCGGTAGCTCTCGTCCGCCTTGAAGCGGTGGAGCGCGAAGCGGTCTTCCGTGGAATAGATCGAGACGGTGCGGATGCCGAGTTCGGCGGCAGCGCGCATCACGCGGATGGCGATCTCGGAGCGGTTGGCGACGAGCAGGGACTCGATGGCGGACATGGTCGGCGGGAGGATCGTAGGGTTGTCGAGTGCGGAGAAGACGGCGCAAGCAATGGATGGCGCTTCGCAATCGGTCGCGCGTACGGCAGCCACGGCGCCATGCTCTTCTCTTGCCCGAATGGTAACGGACATGGCCCGAGCGAAGGGCGTGGATTTGCGCGCTGCGGAAACGGCTTGTTTCGAGGAGCTTTCGCGCGATCGCGGCAGCGGAATGCTGCTGTACGGCATCAAGTCCCGGAATGCGGGACGGAGGAGGGCGTCGTCCTCTTCTCCAGCGGCAGGCTGCCGCGTCGCTCTGCAGCTCGACCCACGAAGGGCCTCGCCGTTGGATGCCCTCGGAGATGGCAACAACCCCTCGTGGGTCGGGCTCCGCCCGACGCCCGCGTTCCTGGATTCATTGCTGTGCCCAAGCCATCCCAGCGTCGAGCGATGCTCGACCCACGAAGGGGCGCTCGCCACTGGATTCATCGACGCTGGAAACAACCCCGTGGGTCGAGCCCTGGATTCGCCGCTGAGCCCAAGCCCACGCAGCGTCGAGCGATGCTCGACCCACGAAGGGCCTTCGCGATGGGATGCCTCGCCGCTGAGAACAACCTCCGTGGGTCGGGCTCCGCCCGACGCCTGTGTTCCTGGATTTATCGCTGAACCCAAGCCCACGCCGCGTCGAGCGATGCTCGACCCACGCAGGGTCCTCGCGACTGGGCGCCTTGGCGCTGAAAACAACCCCCCGTGGGTCGGGCTTCGCCCGACGCCTGCGTTCCTGGATTCGCCGAAGTGCCCAAGCCATCGCGGCGTCGAGCGATGCTCGACCCACGAACGCCCCTACATCCGTTTGTCAATCTTGCCCCGGCCCCCGCCTTCGGCCATATTCCCGCGATTGTTCCTCCCCTTCGAGCCCCCACGTCTTCATGCTGCCTTCCATCGAACACCGCATCGCCGCCGAACTCGCCGTCCGTCCCCAGCAGGTTGCCGCCGCCGTGGCGCTCCTCGACGAAGGGTCCACCGTGCCCTTCATCGCGCGCTATCGGAAGGAGGCCACCGACGGACTCGACGACACTCAGCTTCGCAACCTGGAAGAGCGGCTTGGCTATCTGCGGGAGCTGGAAGCGCGGCGCACCGCGATCGTCGAGAGCATCGTCGAGCAAGGCAAGATGACGCCGGAGTTGCGCGCGCAGATCGAAGGCGCCGAGACCAAGCAGCGCCTCGAGGATCTCTATCTCCCGTACAAGCCGAAGCGCCGCACCAAGGCGATGATCGCCCGCGAGGCCGGCCTGCAGCCGCTCGCCGAAGCGCTGCTCGCCGACCCGACCCTCGTGCCCGAGTTGGAGGCGGAGAAGTATCTGAAGCCGGCGTTCACCGCGCCCGACGGCGAGAACCCCGGCGTGCCCGACGCGAAGGCCGCGCTCGACGGCGCGCGCCAGATCCTCATGGAGCGCTTCGCGGAGGATGCTGAACTGCTGGGTCAGCTGCGAGACCACATGCTCGCGCACGGCATCCTCGTGTCGACGATGGCGGAGGGCAAGGAGGAGGCCGGTGCGAAGTTCCGCGACTACTTCGAGTACTCCGAGCCGGTGAAGGACATCCCCTCGCACCGCGCGCTCGCGCTCTTCCGCGGCCGCAACGAGGACATGCTCCGTGTGGCGCTGAAGCTGCCCGAGGCACTGGATCCGAATACGCCGAAGGATTCCTTCGACACCTGTGAATCGCGCATCGCGACCCGCGCCGGCATCGCCGATCGCGGACGCCCCGCCGACAAGTGGCTCGTCGAGACGGTGCGGTGGACGTGGCGCGTGAAGGCCGCGTGGCAGATCGAGAGCGATCTTCTCGGCGATCTGCGCGCGAAGGCGGAGGAGGAGGCCATCCGCGTCTTCGCGCGCAACCTGCACGATCTGCTGCTCGCAGCACCCGCGGGCCCGCGTGCGACGATGGGACTCGACCCCGGCCTGCGCACCGGCGTGAAGGTCGCGATCGTCGACAACACCGGCAAGGTCGTCGCCACCGACACCGTCTATCCGCACCAGCCGCGCAACGACTGGGTCGGCACCATCGCCACCCTCGCGAAGCTCGCACAGAAGCATTCGGTGGATCTCGTCTCCATCGGCAACGGCACGGCCTCGCGCGAGACCGACAAGCTCGCGGCGGATCTCATCAAGCGGCATCCCGAACTGAAGCTCACGAAGATCGTGGTGTCCGAGGCCGGTGCGTCCGTGTATTCGGCGTCGGAACTGGCGGCGCGCGAGTTCCCCGAGATGGACGTGAGCCTTCGCGGCGCGGTGTCGATCGCGCGGCGCCTGCAGGATCCGCTCGCGGAACTCGTGAAGATCGATCCGAAGTCCATCGGCGTCGGCCAGTACCAGCACGACGTCAGTCAGACGAAGCTCGCCAAGGCGCTCGACGCCGTCGTCGAGGATTGCGTGAACGCCGTGGGCGTGGACGTGAACACGGCCTCCGCGCCGCTGCTCGCGCGCATCTCGGGCCTCACGACATCGCTCGCCGAGAACATCGTGCGGCATCGCGATCAGCACGGGCCCTTTCCGAACCGCGATGCACTGAAGGGCGTGGCGCGATTGGGGCCGAAGACGTTCGAGCAGGCCGCCGGATTCCTGCGCGTGCCCGCGAGTGACAACCCGCTGGACGCGTCTTCCGTCCACCCCGAGGCGTATCCGGTGGTGGAGCGCATGCTGGCCGATGTGAACCGTACGGTGCGCGACATCATGGGCCGCGGCGATGTGCTGAAGGCGCTCGACCCGCGCAAGTACACCGACGAGCGGTTCGGCCTGCCGACGGTGCAGGACATCCTGCGCGAACTCGAGAAGCCGGGGCGCGATCCGCGGCCGGAGTTCAAGACGGCGTCGTTCAAGGATGGCGTCGAGGAGATGAAGGACCTCCAGCCCGGGATGCTGCTGGAGGGCGTCGTCACCAACGTCGCCAACTTCGGTGCGTTCGTGGACATCGGCGTCCACCAGGACGGCCTGGTCCACGTGTCGATGCTCTCGAACCGCTTCGTGAAGGATCCGCGCGAAGTCGTGAAGGCCGGTGACGTCGTGAAGGTGAAGGTCCTCGAGGTGGACCTGCCGCGCAAGCGCATCGCGCTGTCGATGAAGCTGGATGCGCCCGTGGGCGAGAAGCGCAGTGAGCCGGGGCGTGCGCCGAACCGGGGTGCCGTGCCTTCGAAGTCCGCGCCGCGCGCCGCGGGGCCCGCACCGTCCGGCGCCTTGGCCGACGCGCTCGCGAAAGCCCTGAAGCGCTGACGCATCCGTTCGCCATGATCGCCACCCCGCCCGACGTCCACGTCCTGCCCGCGAAGCTCCACGCCCTCACGAGCGCGATCTTCGCGCGCGCCGGGTGGAGTGCCCGGGATGCGGGGCTCGCGGCCGATCACCTCGTCCTCGCCAATCTGAGCGGCCACGACTCCCACGGCGTCGGGATGGTGCCGCGGTACATCCTGTCCGCAGGCAAGGGGCTGCTCAAGACGGGCAACACGCTCACCACCGTGGTCGATGCCGGCGCGCTGCTCACGCTCGACGGCGGCATGGGGCTCGGTCAGGTGGTCGGCCATGACGCCATGGCCATCGCCATCGAGCGGGCGCGGCAGCACGGCGTCACGGTCCTCAGCCTGCGCAACACGCATCACCTCGGCCGCATCGGCCACTGGGGCGAGCAGGCCGCGGCTGCGGGGCTGGTGTCGATGCACTACGTGAACGTGATCGGACGCCCGGCGCTCGTGGCGCCGTGGGGCGGCAGCCGGGCGCGGTTCTCGACGAACCCGGTCTGCGTCGCGTATCCGCGGCCGGGGCAGGAACCCATCGTTCTCGACTTCGCGACATCCCGCATCGCGCACGGCAAGACGCGCGTCGCGTGGAAGCGCGGCGTGCCGGTCGCCGACGACAATCTGCTCGATGCCGCAGGACACCCGACGAACGACCCGTCGGTGATGTGGACCGAACCGCTCGGTGCGCTGCTGCCGTTCGGCGATCACAAGGGCTACGGCCTCGCGATGATGTGCGAACTGCTCGCGGGTGGCCTGAGCGGCGCGGGCACCATCCCCGGTCGCACGGACTGGAACGTGATCGACAACAACATGCTCTGCGTGCTCATCGACCCCGCGAAGCTGGGCGGCGCCGACACGCAGGCCGCGGAGGCCGAGCGCGTCATCGATTGGGTGCGCTCGACGCCCCCGGCCGAGGGCTTCGACCGCGTGCGCATTCCTGGGGAACCCGAACGCGAGATGCGCGCGCAGCGCAGTGCCACGGGCACGCCGCTCGATCCGACGACCTGGGGGGAGCTCGTCGCGACTGCGGTGTCGCTGGGGATCGATCGCGAGGATGTGGCTGCGCTGTCGGGGGTCGCCGTCTCGGGGTGAGATCGGATGCATTTGCGCATCCCTTCGGATGTGTACAGGCCCGAGCCTGGCGCAACCCCCGACTGTCGCATGTCTCCTCGGCGCATCGAGCCGATCACGTGGTCACCCTGGCACTTGCTTCCGAGTGCCCATGGGTCATCCGTCTGGCCGTATCCCGCCGTCCGGCTGCAGGTCATCGGAGATCGAGCGAGAAGAGTTCCCGCGAAGATCGCGCGCCGAAGGAGTTCTCGTACTGCTGCCGCACCAGGACCAGCTTGCCCTTGACGGTGCTCCACCAGTACGTCGCCCGTTCGGTGCCCTTGACCGGGGGCTGCGAATCGTCGCGGCGTCGCGCCTCGATCTCGCCTCGCATCGACACCCGCCAGGCGGTGAACTGGCCGGCCGGCGTCTCGACGTAGGTCAGGGCCTCGACCTTGCGCTGCTGCGCGACCTCGCTCACGAACTGCTCGCCCGTCACGACCATCCGGTGCGACCACTCCGCTCCTTTCTCCAGGGGCAGCTTGACCCAGGTCTCCCCGGGTTCGAAGCGACAAGCCTCGCTGTTGGCGACGCAGATGCCTTCCATGCGCGCCATGTCGTTCGTGCCATAGGCCGCCTCGTAAGTTCGACCGCCGATCTGCTGGCGCGTCCGTACGCGGTCCCCGATCACCTCGGTGACCTCTTCGGTGGCGGGCATGGACCTGCCGTTCAGCACATAGGCGTGACCGAACTTGTCGCCGGCCTCCCATGGCCGGACTTGTTCGAGCGACTGCGCGAACGCTGCCGCGGGGGCGAGGCACACAGCGGCGAACGCAAGCGATGGGACGGAGCGATGGGTCGGGTTCATCTGGATCCTCCTGTTCGACATGGGGATGCACGCCGGTGTCTCGTCGCCACCCGAGGCCCCGCGACCGACGTGCGCCGGGCCTCGCCGGTGTATGGCAGGGGCGTTGCGGCGGGGTTCATGGCGATCGCGAAGCGTGCCCGGATTTTCGTGCGCGCGGACGGTGCCACCGGCGAACGCTGCGCTACGCCCAACCGCGCAGCGTCCAACGGCTACCCCACGAACCGCACCCGCCGATGCGGCTGCCGCGGCCGCGCGATGTGGTCCAGCGGCAGTTCGCGGGTCTCCTTCACGCTCGCGATGGCGATGTTCGTCTTCACCTGCGCGACCCCGGGCAGGGTGAGCAGCCGCTTCATCATCAGCTCCGAGAAGACGCCGAGATCCGGCGCGACGATGCGGAGCACGTAGTCCACCTCGCCGGTCACCGCGAAGCATTCGAGCACTTCCGGGATGAGCGCCACCTCGCGCTCGAAGTCGGCCGGACGCGTCTTGTCGTGCCGCTCCAGGATCACCTGGGCGTAGGCGGTGACCGACAGGCCCACGGCATGCGGATCCAGTATCGCCGCGTAGTGCGTGACGACCTGCGCTTCCACCAGACGCTGCACCCGCCGGCTCACCTGCGAGGCCGACAGATGCGTGATGCCGCCGAGCACCGCGTTCGTCGCGAGGCCGTCCCGCTGCAGGGCCTGCAGGAGGGTGATGTCGTGGCGGTCTATCTCGATGTCGTTCATGGAAGTCTCGTTCGGTGCACGGAATGTGCGCAGGGTACGCCGATCGGGGGGCATGTCGAACGCACCGTGCGGGTTCTCTGCGCGAGAATGAATGCGTCGATCACGCCTTGCGGAGTGTCCCCGTGAACCTCGTCGAATCCCTGCTGCACGCCCTCGTGGCCCGCGGCGCCCGCCAGATCTTCGGCATCCCCGGCGACTTCGCGCTGCCGTACTTCCGGGTGATCGAGGAGTCGGGACTGCTGCCGCTTTACACGCTCTCGCACGAGCCGGCGGTGGGCTTCGCCGCCGACGCCGCAGCGCGCATCGACGGCGCGATCGGTGTCGCTGCGGTGACGTACGGGGCGGGGGCGCTGAACATGGTCAACGCCGTCGCCGCGGCGTATGCCGAGAAGTCGCCCGTGGTCGTGCTCTCCGGCGGTCCCGGCAAGGGGGAGGCTGCGTCGGGGTTGCTGCTGCACCACCAGGCGAAGACCCTCGACTCGCAGGCCCGCATGTTCGAGGAGATCACATGCGCCCAGGCGCGCCTCGACGACGCGATCCGGGCGCCGGCAGAGATCGCGCGCGTGCTCGATGCGTGCCTCGCGCACTCGCGGCCGGTGTACCTCGAGATCCCCCGCGACATGGTCGACGTCGATTGCGGGGCTGTGCCGTCCGTGGCGCCTATCCCCCTGGACCAGGCCGCCGTGGCGGCGTGCGCCGACGAAGTGCTCGCACGCCTCGCGCAGGCGGAACGCCCGGTGCTCGTGGTCGATGTCGAGGTGCGACGCTTCGGCGCAGAGGAGCGCGTCGCGGAACTGGCCCGGCGCCTCGGGCTTCCGGTCGCCACCTGCTTCATGGGTCGCGGCTTGTTGGCCGATGCCGACGCACCGCTGGTCGGCACTTACATGGGCGTGGCCGGGCTGCCGGAGGTGACCCGCCTCGTGGAGGATTCCGACGGTCTGCTGCTGCTGGGCGTGATCCTGTCGGACACCAACTTCGCGGTGTCCGAGAAGCGCATCGATCTCGCGCGGTCGATCGTCGTCTGCGATGGCATGGTGCGGCTCGGCTACCACGTCTATCCGGACGTCTCGCTCGTGGCTCTCGTCGACGCGCTGCTCGAACGCACCGCACCGCGCGCGGTGCGCTACGAACCCGTGAAGACCCACTATCCGCGTGGCTTGCCAGCCGACGACGCGCCGATCGCGCCGAGCGACATCGCCACCGCGGTCAACGATCTGATGGCTGCCCACGGGCGCCTGGACATCGCGTCCGACGTGGGCGACTGCCTCTTCACCGCGATGGACATGGAGCACGCCGCGCTGGTCGCGCCGGGCTACTACGCGACGATGGGCTTCGGCGTCCCCGCCGGGCTCGGCATCCAGGCGGCAACGGGGAGGCGACCGTTGATCCTCGTGGGCGACGGCGCGTTCCAGATGACGGGCTGGGAGCTGGGCCACTGTCGCCGGTACGGCTGGGATCCCATCGTGCTGGTGTTCAACAACGCGAGTTGGGAAATGCTGCGGACGTTCCAGCCCGAGTCGACCTTCAACGACCTCGACACGTGGGATTTCGCGACGCTGGCGCGCGGCCTCGGTGGCGACGGCACCCGCGTCCACACGCGGCGCGAGTTGCGCGATGCCCTGGACCGGGCGATGGCGACGCGCGGAAGGTTCCAGCTGGTCGAGATCATGATCCCGCGCGGGGTGCTGTCACCGACCTTGGAGCGATTCGTCGCGGGCGTGAAGCGGTTGACGGCGCCGAGCGTGTAGGGGCACGCGTCGTCGGAAGGGCACGCGCTCGTGTAGGAGCGGGCCATGCCCGCGAAAGCGCCGGTTCCGGTTGGAACGCTTCCCGGGCATTCACCGCTTTCGGGGCCATGGGCCCCTCCTACAAGGGAGGTCGCCGCGCCACCCGCTTTCGGAATGGGCCACGCTTTTTTGTAGGAGCGGGCCATGCCCGCGAGAGCGCCGGTTCCGGTTGGAGCGCTTCCCGGGCATTCATCGCTTTCGGGGCCATGGGCCCCTCCTACAAGGGAGGTCGCCGCGCCACCCGCTTTCGGAATGGGCCACGCTCTTTTGTAGGAGCGGGCCATGCCCGCGAGAGCGCCGATTCCGGTTGGAACGCTTCCCAGGCATTCACCGCTTTCGGGGCCATGGGCCCCTCCTACAAGGGCGGTGGACGCGCCACCCGCTGTGGGAATGGG
>LNFM01002887.1_pt1 | contig 62746 bp, 60 predicted proteins | sample 596031 | NCBI WGS metagenome assembly LNFM01 (sample SAMN04254537, study PRJNA301005) | activated carbon metagenome | isolation source: dual media filters at the Ann Arbor, Michigan drinking water treatment plant | place: USA: Ann Arbor
CCCGACCTCTTAACTGAACCATGAGACATCGGATCACCTCCTTTCGTTGAATGGAAATTGCTTGCTTCAAACATTTTTCTGCCCTCCGCGACTCCATGTGTGATTCAAACAAAGTTGCGAAACAAGTCTTGTAATATTTTTTTTTTGCGGCAATTATATTCGCTTCGCGCGGCGGGGTGTCAGCTGCGACAATCTTCCACAATTCGCGTGATTTCTGCCCATGACGGTATGGCTAGCGGTGTCTGTCCATCGCTTTCGATCGCTATGCGTCCTCGGCTCAACGCCATCGCGTCGAGGATGGGATCGGTGGGCAAGATTTCGACTGCACGATATGCAGGCGTTCCGCCAGTTGGGCTGGCGGCAAATTCCTTTAGAGCCGAGCTCGTGCGGACAACCATCCGTCCACCCGTCCCGGCCCCTTCGCGTGCGAGATAGACCCTGCGACGCGTGTTATCGCAGCGCAAGGTCACAGTCGCGTTCTGTCCAGCCGGGCCAAATAGCGCGATTGAACCGCGCTCGTCGCGGCGATAGACCCAATCACCCGTTGCCAAAGACCAGTCGGTCCATTCTGCGGAAGGACGTTGCACCGGGGGCGGCGCAACCACCACCGGCTTTGGCGGAGGGGAGGGTTGTTGCATGGGCGGCGGTGGCGGCGCGCTGCAAGCTGAAAGCGCGAAGACAGAAGCGAAAAGCAAATGACGAATATTCATATGCGCCTTATGGCCAAAACATCCGTCGTTCGCTAGCGCTGTGCGACATGGCGACGCAGAAAATCCGGTTGGACCAGTTAATTGTCGATCGCGGCCTAGCCGAGAGCAAGACGCGCGCGCAGGCGTTGGTGATGGCGGGGCATGTTTTTATAGGTGATGCGAAAGCGTCGAAGCCTGGACAGCAGTTGGCCGAAGATGCCGAAATTACCGTCAAGGGCAGCGACCACCCATGGGTTTCGCGCGGCGGTATCAAATTGGCGCACGCGTTGCGGGAATTCGATATCGACGTCGCCGATATGGTCGCGATCGATGTGGGTTCATCCACCGGCGGTTTTACCGATGTATTGCTCACCCACGGCGCGGCCAAAGTCTATGCAATCGATAGTGGCACCAACCAGCTTGCCTGGAAATTGCGGCAGGACGACCGCGTCAGCGTCCACGAGCAGACCAGCGCGCGGATATTGACCGATGCGCACATCCCCGAACCAGTCGATTTGATCGTCTGCGATGCCAGCTTCATTGGTCTTGCCAAAGTGCTCGAACGCCCGATGACCTTTGCCAAAGCAGATGCGCAACTGGTTGCGCTTATCAAACCACAATTCGAAGCGGGCCGCGAGGAAGTTGGCAAGGGCGGCGTGGTTCGTGACGAAGCTGTTCACAAACGCGTATGCGACGAAGTTACAGCTTGGCTAGAAATCTGCGGGTGGGCAGTACGCGGCCTAACCACCAGCCCGATCACGGGACCACAAGGCAATGTTGAGTTCTTGATCTGGGCAACAAACTCCGTTCACAATAAACTACACATGATTTAGTCAACAAAATTTTTAATGCTGCGTGTTAAGATTACTTCGACACAATTTGCATTGGAGGGAAACGCGATGAAAGAGATTGCGTTTGGTCTGGTCGCGTCTTTGGCTGTAGGTGGCGGTGTTTATTTTGCTGAGGGTTCTGGCGGATATGAAATGAGCGCTGCCCAAGCCCGGACAAAGTTAATGATGCCAGTTCCAAAGTCGAAAACGGCCCCTTTGATTCTGGTGATGGAGACTCGACGGTCAAAGTAACCACCCATCGGCTGATCAGGTTCAATGGACGGTCACCGCTGGGGGTCTCACCACGAAAAAGTGAACGGCGACGTAGACCCCGCTTGGCGATAAGGAAGTCCAGGTTACGCCTTTATGCAAATCGTTGTTGTTTAATGAGACTGGTCAGGGCGCTGTTTTCGCCGAGATGGCCCAGGCGAACATCACCGAATTCGTCGATGCGACACTGACGGGTCGGCCATATAATTATAAACGCAAATTTGAGGCAGGCACTGCGTCGGTTGCGAAGAATATGGGTTCGATCATGGGCGACGGACGCAAGGTAAAACGGCAAATTGAGGAAATGGAGTTCGAAGATACGGCTGAGTTCGAACCGGAACCCTTGTCTTTCGACGATAACATCATCGGCTAGGTAGAACCGCCCACCGACTATAGCGTCGAAGCCGCCGAGTAAGGACCTGAAACAGCAAAGCAACACAGGGAACGATCGAATGCCGGGTTTGAGCGGTGTTGTTTTCCGCGCCGTTTCGACAACGATCGGCGCAGGCTTGATTTTGACGGGATGCGGCGCATCTCCAGGGCGGACTTTCGATATTCGAGCATCCGAAGCAAAACAAATTCTGACGCAGACCGAGGTTCCCTACGATGGTTTGGGCAGTTCCGATCTGCGATCCTACGTCGTCGAGAAAAGTCCAACGGAGCTTGAATGGAAAGTGACGCTCGACGGAGCCAAATATTGCAGTTCCCCGCCGTGCTAAGCTCGATCGACCCCAAATCCACGCACGTTTCGGTGTCGGTCCAAGGCGCGACGAGCGGCCGCTATGCCAAGATGGGTCAGGCGCTAAACGATAACATCACCATCAAGAATCTGTCTCTGGCAGCAATGGAGGAAGAAATCGCGGCTGCGCTTGAGAAACGCGACTTCGACATGATGAAAATTACTCCGCAAGTGCTTTCAGCAACGGGGGCAAATTTGAGGGCAATATCTGACAGGTTTGACCATCCGACACAGCCGAGCGAGAAAAAGGCGCGGGCAGTCGAAGAACAGGCCGCTGCGGACCGGGAAATGGCCCGATGGAATGCCCTTGAACCCGATGAGGATATCGGTGAGTAATAAGCCTAGTTTTTAGCCGCGCGGCGCTTACACTCAATCCTTATACATGCCTTTGACCCGGTCCTGATAGCGTTCGCGGATGACATGCCGCCTGATTTTCATGCTTGGCGTCATTTCGCCGTTTTCAATCGAAAAAGGCTCGTCGGCAAATTCGAATTGACGTATTTTCTCGGTCACTGACACATCGGCATTGACCCGATCGACCGCGGCGCGGACGGCTGAACGGAATTGCGGATTATCCTGCAATGCGGCAAAATCACATTTCATGTCTTGCGCGCGGCACCATTCGACTGTCCATTCGGGGTCTGGAACGATCAGGCCGACGATATATGGCCTTTTGTCACCCGAAACCATCGCCTGCAATATTTCAGGTTGCAGCGTCAGCATGCCTTCGATTTTTTGCGGCGCGATATTATCGCCCTTGTCATTGACGATAAGGTCCTTTTTGCGGTCAGTAATCGCGATCCGGCCTTTTTCATCGATATGGCCGATGTCGCCGGTGTGCAGCCAGCCATCGATGATGACTCGGTCGGTTTCGGCCCGGTTGCGCCAGTATCCCTTCATTACCAGCGGTCCGCGCACCAGAATTTCACCATCCCCGGCAATTTTTACTTCGGTGTTTTTGAGCGGCGGGCCGACGGTATCCATCTTGATGCCAAAGCTCGGACGGTTGCAGCTAATGACTGGACCGGATTCGGTCTGACCGTAGCCTTGCAGAATAGTGATACCGAGCGACTGGAAGAAAATACCTATATCGGGGTTCAACGGCGCACCGCCCGACACCATTGCCTTCAACCGCCCGCCGAACCGCGCCTGAATCTTTGGCTTTATTGTGCGCGATAATATCACCCGCATCGGCGCATCGCGCAGCCGGTTGCGGCCATTATAATCGCGCTCGCCGATGGTCAGCGCCTTGTCGAGCAGATAATTGGGCATCTTGCCCTGTTTTTCGACCGCCTTGATCATCCGCGCGCGCAGCACTTCGAACAGGCGCGGCACGACTACCATCAATGTAGGCCGGGTTTCCTCGATGTTGGATGCAAGCTTCTCAAGCCCCTCGGCATAATAAATCTGCGCGCCGACGCCGATTGGCAAGAACTGACCGCCCGAATGTTCATAAGCGTGGCTCAACGGAAGGAAAGACAGGAACACTTCTTCTTCATCAAGCCCGAAATCCTCGCGCAGGACAGCCGCCGCGCCGTCGGCATTGTGCAGGATGGCGCCATGATGCTGCATAACCCCGCGCGGCGCGCCGCCGGTGCCACTGGTGTAGATGATGCACGCCAGATTATCGCGGGTGATGCTTCCCATCGCCGCTTCGGTCGCGCGGACATCGGCGTCGGTGCCGTTTACCATATCTGCCCAATTATGCACCGACAGCTGGCCGGTTTGCATCGCTGGCATTGGCTCCATTTCGATGACAAACTCGCACTCGGATGACTTGAGCGCAGCCGGCATCACCGTTTTTGCCAGCTTTGCGGTCGACACAATGACTGCACGCGCCGCGCTGTTGTTCATGATGTGCTGGTGATCGCGCACGGTATTGGTGGTGTAGGTCGGCACTGTAACGCATCCGGCGGCCATGATGCCCAAATCGGCAATGCACCATTCAGGCCGATTTTCTGACACCAGCATCACCCGGTCGCCGGGTTCGAGACCCATTTTCCGCAGTGCCTTGGCGAGACCGGCAACACGGCGCGCGGTTTCAGACCAGCTGACCGATTGCCATTCGCCATCATGTTTGGCCCACAGGAACGGCGCGTCGCCACGATGCTGTGCGCGCGCCAGAAACATGGATACCAAATTGGGGAAGCTGTCAAAATCGTCGAATTGCTCGGCAGCCACTATTCTCTCCTCAGCATTGCCAATGTGGTTCGTTTTACGAGCTCTGTCTTTGATTTACGCTAGCGCGCCGAGCGACGCGCTGCAATGTGTCTTGGGCGCTAACCTACATCCTCGCTAGGTGGTTCCGCCGATGCCCTCGGTATGGTGACGGTAACCTTGCCCTTTGCGTTGACAGTTGCGGACGTCCCCTCGCTTCGTGGATCGGAAGCGCCAGCCCAACCGCCGCTGACACGTTGCGCACCATTGACTTTTGACCCCAGATCCACAGCGCGGACCTTCTGCCCAAATTTACCGAGCTCGTCAGCCATCGCGGATAGAGACGTATTTTGCTCGACTTCAAGATTGCCGCCACCAAAATATATGTTCGGCAATGCTATCGCCTGATCGAGCGGAAGGCCAAAGTCGATCACACCGATAAGCGTCTTGGTCACATGCATGATGATCCGCTTGCCGCCCGCCGAACCTAGTGCCATTACTGCTTTGCCATCGCGATCAAACACGATTGTCGGCGACATCGACGATAACGGCCGTTTGCCCGCGGCAACGCGGTTGGCAACCGGCGCGCCGTCTTTTTCAGGAGCGAATGTGAAATCGGTGAGTTCGTTATTCAGGAAAAACCCGCCCGCAACCAGCTGGCTGCCGAACGGGCCTTCGATGGTTGAAGTCATATTGGCGATACTACCCTTGGCATCGACCGCCGTGAAATGTGTGGTGCCAGCAACCTCGCTCGATATCGCAGCTGTGCGAGGTTTTGCTCCTGGAGGATTGCCTGCAGGATAGTCGGTGCGCGACTTGGTTTCATCGATTAATGCCGAGCGCGCTTTAATATATTCAGGATTCAAAAGCCCCGAGACAGGTACATCGACAAAATCGCTGTCGCCGAGATATTTCTCACGGTCGGCATAGGCGAGCTGCATTGCCTGCCCGATCAGATACCAGCTTTTCGCGTTATCTTTTCCGATCGCGGTCAAGTCAAAACGCTGCAGCGTTCCAAGTATCTGCAGAACAGTAGTCGCGCCGGACGACGGAGGGGCCATGCCGCACACGACATAGGCACGATAAGGCGCGCATACTGCCTTTTGTTCCTTCGCCCGATATTGCGAGAGGTCGGTCATCGTCATGTCACCGGGGCTCAGCTTGCTCTTACCCACCACATCGACGATCTGGCCGGCGATCGGTCCTTTGTAAAATGCATCGGGGCCTTTTTTTGCCAGCAGCCTTAGTGTCGCCGCCAATTTCGGGTTTTTGAATGTCGTGCCTGCCACGACCGGCTTACCATCGGTCCAGTAAATAGACTTGGCCTCATCGAAGTTGGACCAAAGCGGCCGAATTCCCTGCAAACGCGATTCGAGCGTTTTGTTGACGACGAAGCCCTTTTCCGCGAGCCGGATCGCCGGTCTGAAAATCTTCGCCCAAGACAGCTTGCCCCATTTCTTGTGCGTTTCTGCCATCAGGCTGACATTACCTGGCACGCCAACTGACCGACCGCCCTGAAATGCGGCGAGAAAACCGAGCGGCTTGCCGTCTGGTCCAACGAAACGGTCAGCCGCCGCCGCCGCCGGTGCAGTTTCGCGCCCGTTGATGGTGCTCAAAACGCCTTTGCTGCTATCTTGATATAGCAGGAAGCCACCGCCGCCGATGCCGCTGGACTGAGGCTCGACTACGGTCAACGCGAGCATCATCGCCATTGCCGCATCAGCCGCCGAACCCCCTTGCCGCAACATCTCCATCCCCGCGTCAGTGACTCGCGGATCGGCTGAGGATGTCACCCCGACTGTATTGGCGACGGCATTTTGGGGAAGGAGCGCAAAGGCGGTAAGCGCAAGTACAATATTTTTCATACCCTGTTGTCTAGCGGCGCTTCACTGCCAAGGCAAAGAACGTTTTATCCGTCGACGCCAACCGCATCGGCAATACATGCAAAACCGTCGCGTTTTAAAAGGTGCGCTAGCCCCTTGTTGATATGACGCGCCAGCCCCGGCCCTTGATAGACCAGCGCACTGTAAATTTGAACTAGCGATGCACCCGCCCGTATGCGCGCATAGGCATCGCCCGCCGATGCAATGCCGCCCACACCTATCAGGGGGATATTGCCGCCGCTGGCTTTGCGAAAATCGATCAGCCTTTGGTGGGCAAGGTCGCGCAAAGGCGCGCCGGAAAGGCCACCGCTTTCGCCCGCATGTCGCGATTTGAGCGGAGGGCGGCTGATTGTTGTGTTCGACACAATCAGGGCCGCAATGCCGCGCTGCATCGAAACTTCAACAATATCGTCGATATCGGCGGACTCAAGATCCGGCGCGACCTTTAGGAAAACCGGTGTATCCATAGTCCGCGCCGCCATCGAACGTGTCAGGAGGTCATTGAGCGCAGACTTGTCCTGCAACGCGCGAAGACCCGGCGTGTTCGGCGAGCTGATATTGATCGTCAGATAATCGGCATAGACTTCCATATTGCGAACGCCGGTGACATAATCCGCAATCCGGTCTTTGCTGTCCTTATTGGCACCTATATTGATACCAACCAGCCCCCCGACCGAACCGCGCACCAGATATCTCAACCGTTCGGCAGCGGCAGCGTGTCCTTCGTTGTTGAAACCCATCCGGTTGATTACAGCGCCATCCTCTTCAAGCCGGAACAGCCTCGGTTTGGGGTTACCCGCTTGCGGCAGCGGGGTCAGTGTGCCCACCTCGGTAAATCCGAAGCCGAGTCGCAAGATTTCGAGCGGGACTTCAGCATTTTTGTCATAGCCGGGCGCGAGACCCACCGGATTGGGAAAGCGCAGCCCTGCGACATTTTGGCTTAGGCAATTGTCGGTAAATCCAATCGCCGGAATCGGCGCCAGCTTCAACGCGCCAATTGACAGATTATGGGCGCTTTCCGCATCAGCAAGAAACATAAATCGGCGAGCGAGTGCGTAGAACATGGCTGCGCTATCCAACACAATAGGCACAGACGCAATCGGGCTGTCACATTTTTGCAAGAAATTATGTTTTACAGAGCCTTAAGCAAAGCAATTTGGTTATTGGCCGAAAATGTCAAATGTTACCGCCATGACTGACGATTCCGTGCAAGGCAATTTTACAATTTCCGTAGATAGAGGCGATGCGACCCGAAGGGCTCGACGTCGAAAGGCGCAGAGTTCTTTTTCCTTTCCGGACCCGTCAGAAATGGCGGGTCTTTTTTTGGCTTTAGATCAGCGCAGCCCGCCGTGACGCGGCACGATTTATTGCAAATTTAGTCTGCCGGTGTCACTTGGGTAGCGCCCGCAGCGGCTGGCCGATCCTGCTTCACCTTGCGCCGCCGTAAATTGGCGCGTAGCGCGTCGCGTAAACGGTCGGATCGCGCCTGAGCTTTTGTATCGCTGTCTTTTGACATGACGCCCCGATGCCAAATGTATGTCAGCGGCGCAAGCGGCTTGACAATATCCCCGCCGCTTCGCATAGGGCCGCCCTTCGGTGCAAGCTGCTGTAGCTCAGTGGTAGAGCGCGTCCAGCAGCACCATAGCTTAACCCTTACTGCGAATCCGCTTCCTGCGGGAAGGCCATAACTCAGTCAGCTGCGTGGGTCTGGCGTGGGTCGTACTCTCGCTCACTAATTTTTGGCCAAAAGTAATTCCATCAAACTTGCTCGCTTTTGCTTAACAGCACAAAGCATTCCTCGTGCTTTCAAAGCAAGTTTATGCTATGAAACTAGCAGGACGGGATAACACGCCGCGCCGAGGAGAGGACCATGAACCATTTAAGGCTCGTTGCTTGTGCTGCACTGCTGCTCACACACACAATAACTCTTGCGCAGAATGAAAGCTTAAGAACTGGAGTTAAGCAGAAATCTTGGACGTTAGCTAATTTTCGCAGTTTCACATGCACGCTAATGCCCGGTTCCTCCCCTGCACTCATCGGCGAAGGCATCGCTGCGTTCGACACCAATGAAGACAACGGCGTCGAAATAGCAGTATCGTCGGGCGACGGTAGTAGTCCGATGGTCACGGCCCATGCGATAAATACAAAAGGGACTGGCGGGAGCAATCGTCGAGGTGCGGCACCAACCTGTTCCAGCACTGGAGCTCCACCGAGTGATGTTGCTACTGCTTGCAGCATGTCGGGTGACGATAAATCGCCATTGATACGGTTTACTGTGCCACTTTCCGCACTCGGTGAACCCGCTACAAACAGAAGCTATGTCGGCACGGTTACAATCGTGAAGCGAAGCGCCAGCGAGGCTCCATCTGAAGTTGCCCGATCCAAAAAAGGCTATGATTATTACAAGTCCCATAGCGACATGTCGGCCGCACGCGTTGGTTTGACCTTTATCGCTACGTGCGACAGCAGCAAACTCACCGCAAAAGGCGGAAAGCCAGCTGCGGCAACCTACGACCTTGCTGTAGGGAAGAAATAGGCCGCCGCGCCCGTATCAAGCGCGGCGTGCAATAAAGGCGCGAACAAATAAGTATCAATTGAACCCGGCAATTTGGCCTACTTAGAATCCGCTTCCTGCGGGAAGGCCATAACGTAACCAGTCGCTTGGCTATAACGTGGGTGGTGCTTTGCGTTACGATTATCGGCGAACGTCAATTTCGTTTACAGCTAAATATTAGGTGCGATGATCGGTCAGCGGGTGGAAGCGAAATGCTCGGACCTCGGTCAGATCAAAATGCCGCCGTATCATCTTCCTATTGTACCGCTACCTTTAGTCAGTGAGGAAACGTAGGAGTGTCGTCTGCAATGGTGGCATATGCTCCATTAGCATCTTCTCATTTCATGGACGTTCGTTACTCTCTCCTCTTCAGGCCGACTCAATCTGAGGAGAGGATGTCGCAATGAAAATCAGGTTTCTGGTTGTCGCCAGTCTGTTTGCAGTGCCGGTTTGCGCAGTTCAGGATGGCGATACGTCCGATCAATGCAAGCCGATGGATGTGATGATGGGCGTGCATAGGGCTGAGCCGGATAAACCTGATCGGTCCCCTGAAGCGCCATTATTGCCCAAGGCCCGAAACGAGAGCACCGGCCCGGCCGTCTTAATCCCCAACTGTAAAAACGAAGACATGAAGCGTCGTAAGAAGGGTGACTATCCTCTGGCATGATACGGAACTTGAGATCGCGATGTCACGAAAAGGATAAATCGATCTTGGTTGCAACTGAACTGGGCCTGGGTGTCTGGCGACCTCGATTTTATGAACTGTTTTCGTCACCCACTAACGCCTCCACACAAAGCGATGGTCGTCGAGAAGTACCTCCCAATCGATCCGCGTGAATGCGTATAGCGCAGCAATCACGACAAACTGGGTGGCAATAAAATAACCGCTGGCGTAAATTGTCGACTCGAGTGAATCGATCTGGAAACGCCGCCCCGCAGCCTGGCCACCTATAATGAAGAACGCGTAGCTCACAAAACGCCCAAGACAGAAAGGCAGTGCTACTCTAAGCAGCGGCAGCCCGGTTAAACCATAAGCAATGAACAGAAAGTTCGATGGCAGCGGACTGAAAGCATAAGATAGAAAAATACCGAATGTCAGCGTCGTCCGTTTTTCGAGACGCCGTTTGATTACATCGACATTGGCGCGCTGCGCCTTACTTAAAAGCTTCCTGCCGACAATCTTGTGCGAAAACAGTGCCAATGTCAGCCGACCCAGTGTGGCGGCCCCCGCACCGGTCAATGCCAAAGCCCAAGGGTTGGTTTCAGGGAATTGGAAACCCACAAACGCGAGCGCCATCCATGTCGGTGGAGCAAATACCGGAATAAGGTTGAGGGCAAAGATCAAAACGATCAATACAGCGAAGGCGAGTAATTGTTCGGCCATATTTTACGCCTCCAGCCTCAAAAATCTTGCCTAACATAAACGCTGTATCGTCACCACATGAGTGATACGAAAATTTCGCGTCAACTTTCGATGCGATAACTAACGATAGCACCTATTGCCAAATGTTCTTTATATGTTCCATAATGGCGGCATGACACGAATCGATTCAGACGCACTCGCCACGCACTTAGAGGTTGCTTTAGCCTGCACTCCTCTCGGCACATTAGCTGCGCTTCAGGACGGCGATAGCCAACGCCGACGCCGTGCCATATTCTCACTTGCGCAGCATCTTGCCGACCGCTTGGGTTGTTTCGAGATTACGGGCAGTGGCCTTGGGGGTGACGCAGCACAACAAGTCTCGCTATTTCAGGAAGTCCCTTGTGCGGTAAGGTGAGCCGGGAGCCGCCTTATGGCTGGGTGCCGGGAAAAGAAAACTATCGCTCAATCCGCACACTGTTTGAATGCGCGTTATACAAGCGCTACCTTCGTGTCACTTGCTGGCAGTGCAAATATAGCGTCATCATGGATGCTCCCGGTCATTGGTGGCGGTGTGAGCAGAAAGGCTTGAGTGATAGCATCGCTGCGTTTGTCCGGCGCTTGCATTGTAGCCAGTGCTTCAAGCGATCTGGCATTAAGGTGCGTCAGCCAAAAGTGGGACAAACCAGTGAAGAACCTAAAGGCCCTTTGCTGCCGGGTCCGGATCATTATACATGGAAGCGTATCGTCAACCGGCAACGGTCCTGAGGGGTTTATAATGTCCGCGTTTCGTTTTATAATTTTATCAGTAGCGCTCGTCACTTCCAGTGCGTCATGGGGCTGGGGCCAGACCGGCCACCGCATCACAGGCGAAATAGCCCAGTCACGCATAAACGGGAAAACCGCTGCTGAAATCGAGATGATTCTGGGCAAGCAAGGCCTTGCTGAGATGACTACATGGCCCGACGAGCAGCGTTCAAATCCTGAGCCATTTTGGCAAAAGGATGCAAACCCTTGGCATTTCGTAACACTTCCCGGCGGCAAGCAACCGAGCGAACTGGTGTCGCCTACCGAAGGCGACGCGTTGACCGCGTTAGAGCGTTTTGCAGCGATTGTGAGTGACCGGCAAAAGCCGCGCGACGAAAGGGCGCTTGCCCTGCGTTTCATCATCCACATTATTGGCGACCTGCATCAGCCGCTTCATGTGGGCAACGGTACTGACCGTGGTGGCAACGACGTTAAGGTAACTTGGTTCGGTGATCAATCAAATCTGCACAGTGTCTGGGACAGCGGCATGATCGACCGCCAAGGGATGAGCTTTACCGAGTATACCGACCGGCTCGAACGACGTCTTACCGCCGGGCAAACAATTAGCTGGTGGGATGCAAGACCCCAAACTTGGATGGGAGAGAGTGCTGTGCTTCGTGATGAACTTTATCCAGCTGGCAGTGAACAACCAGCCGCGTTAGGGTATTCTTACCAATTCCAATACCTCCCGACGGTTGAGAAACGCCTCGCGCAGTCGGGCGTTCGGATTGCTGCTTATCTGGACGCGTTATTCAAATAGGGCGGGCGGCAACTTTGCGCCCAAATGAAGTCATTATGAGTGCCGATTAGCTCCCTCATAAGCGGGCCCTACATCATCAAAGTCGATATGGCCGCTATGTTGGACATTACGAACAGTCCGCTTTTGAGACCGCACCTATGATGAGCAGTCCTTCGTTCATCCACTGTCTTTCAATAAGCTTACATCCGGCTACTGCGCTGGCATAAGTAGGCCGGTTTGTTGGAATGAATATGCTTTGATTGCTAGAATTTGAGCGCGTTAAACTATATGTGCGAATCCGGCAGCGCCCGTCGCTGGCGTCGCACGCGCCTTCGGCTTGTTCACTTGCAGGACGTTAATCAACATCGCCTGCGTATCACCTTCGTCTCCGAGGATGGCTTCCATGCTGCGAACACACAAGCAGACCTTGTCATCGGCCAGATCATACCAGATTTGCTTGGAAGCTCGCCGCGTCTTGACGAGTTCGTTGCGGCGTAATTCGGCAAGTTGCTGGCTAAGCGCGGGTTGGCCGATACCGGTTGCGGCATCAATCTCGCCAACGGTTAGCTCGCCGCGCAACAGACAGGACAGTATCATCAACCGCTGTGGTTGTGCATAGACCTTGAGTTTGTCTGCGGCTTTTCCGGCTTTCTCACGGCTTTCATATAACGCGCTCATTCCTTGCCACTCGCATGACAAAACCAGTCGCTGCGTCCGGTCATTGAATTTGTCGTCAACGCGGGCGGTGAAAGCAATTCCTGTCCGGGGTGCCAATTTTCAGGCGCGACTTTCTGCCCGTCGGCTACTGCTTGCAGAGCTTGCAACAGGCGCAGCATTTCGGCAACCGAGCGCCCTACATTGTGCGGATAGGTCGTGATAGCGCGGACAAGACCTTCAGGATCGATGAAATAGGTCGACCGGATCGCGGTGCTATCAACCGCATTATCGTCGATCATACCATAAGCACGGCCAACAGCCATGCTTGGGTCTTCGACTATTGGAAAACCAATTTTGGTGGCAAACAGCTCCTCGATCGCGCGCACCCACGCGAGATGTGAATAAAGGCTGTCAACGGAAAGACCCAGCAAAGCACAATCCGCCCGGTCGAAATCCGCTGACGCCTTTGCGAACGCCACAAACTCTGTCGTGCAAACTGGTGTGAAGTCCGCAGGGTGCGAGAAAAAGATCAGCCAGCGTCCGCGAAAATCGGACAGGCTTTTGTCACCCATCGTTGTTCGCGCCCTGAAATCAGGCGCTGTGTCGCCAATTCTTAACGGCCGTAACATTTCAGCCTGAGGTTCATTCATCATAATGTCCTGTCTTTCAACGGCCGCTGCCATGAGAGTCTTGTTGACGCAATATCGATAGTGTATTACATAATTTATGTAAATATGATTTTATAAGGAAATTCCGATGTCCGACTCAGCTTTAGACAGTGCCATTGCGCAAGTAAGCGGCGCACAAAGCGGTGTTCCTGTAATCCACGCCTTTTTCGACAAGCCGACTTTCACGGTGAGCTATGTGGTGCATGATCCCGAAACCAAACGTGCTGCCATCATCGACAGCGTGCTGGATTTCGATCCCGCTTCGGGCCGGACGTCGTTCGGGTCGGCTGACGCCATTATCGCTTATGTCGTTGATAAGGGATTGACCGTGGACTGGCTGCTGGAAACCCATGCGCATGCCGATCATCTCTCGGCAGCGCCTTATCTTCAAAAGAAGCTCGGCGGCAAAATCGCCATTGGCGAGCATATCGTCACAGTCCAGAATGTGTTCGGGAAACTCTTTAACGCAGGCACCGATTTCCAGCGCGACGGATCGGATTTTGACCAGCTTTTTGCGGACGGCGACCACTTCCAAATCGGCAATCTCGACGTGACCGTCCTGCATGTCCCCGGCCATACGCCAGCCGACATTGCTTATGTAATCGGCGACGCTGTATTCACCGGCGATACGATGTTCATGCCCGATTACGGCACGGCGCGCGCTGATTTTCCGGGAGGCGACGCGCGGCAATTGTTCCAGTCATTGCGGCGGATCTTGTCGCTGCCTGATACGACTCGCCTATTCATGTGCCACGACTATTTGCCCGCTGGTCGAACCGAATATGTGTGGGAAACGACCGTCGAGGCCGAACGAAAAGGCAATGTCCACGCCCATGACGGCGTAACCGAGGATGAATTTGTGGCGATGCGTGAAGCGCGCGATGCGACCCTTGATATGCCGCGCCTTATATTACCGTCAGTTCAGGTGAACATGCGCGCAGGGCATCTGCCACCGGCGGATGATAATGGCGTGACCTATCTCAAAATCCCGGTCAACGCTGTATGATCCCGGCGTTCCCGAACGCCATGCCAGTTGAAGGCTTTATCGGCGGCTTGTTGATCGGGCTGGCGGCGGCGATCATGATTGCCGGTGTAAGCGGGCTTGCCGCTCGGGCCACCGGCATTGCCGATGCCGGTGCACCAAGAAATGTCGCTGTCGCGTTCGTGCTCGGCCTTCCGCTCGGGGCGTTTCTCATGGCACGCGCGTTGGGCGAGGTTCAGGTCAGCTTTCCCGACACGATCTGGCCGCTGATCATCGGTGGATTACTTGTCGGTTATGGCACAAGACTCGGTTCGGGGTGCACCAGCGGTCACGGCGTGTGCGGCCTGTCCCGCCTTTCGCCGCGATCAATGGTTGCGACGGGCATGTTTATGACAACCGGTTTTGTCACCGTCGGATTGCTCCGCGCTGGAGGCTGGTTATGAACCGGACACTGATCGCACTCGCGTCCGGCCTTTTGTTCGGTGCCGGTCTTGCCTATTCGGGTATGTCCGATCCTGCTCGCGTTCAGGCCTTTCTTGACCTTTTTGGCAGATGGGACCCGACACTGGCATTCGTCATGGGCGGCGCGATTCTGCCGATGGCATTTGCCTGGATAATCAAATCGAGGCTGTCTTCACCGCTTGCCGCGCCCGCATTCGATCTGCCGGGCACAGCCAAGCTTGATCGCCCGCTCGCCATCGGTGCCATAATGTTCGGCATGGGTTGGGGAATAGCCGGCCTTTGTCCGGGGCCAGCACTTGCTGACCTAGCAATTGCGCCGGTCGCTGTTCTGCCGTTCGTCGCCGCGATGTTCGCTGGCATGGCCGCGCACCGTTTCATTCCCGTTTCGTCCAAGTGAGAGGATAATAAAATGACAAAAAATATGGGAAATCTTGACCGGGCACTCCGCCTCATCGTCGTCCTGGCAATCGGCATTGCCTATCTGATGGGTGCGTTATCTGGTATACTCGCAATAGTACTTGGAATCGTGGCCGCTGCTTTTCTGTTGACCAGCCTCGTCGGGACATGCCCCGCTTATTTGCCTTTCGGACTGTCGACGCGCGGCAAAAATTAAGACCGACAAAAATCGAGCCAAGCAGGAAATCATCATGCCTTTCAAGAGAGTTTCACCGGTATTTTCTGTTTCAGGCCAATTGACACGCGACGACGTGCGCGATGCCGCTGCGCAAGGCTTCAAAACGATTATTTGCAATCGCCCCGATAATGAGGAGGCCGCCCAGCTGTCATCCAGTATCGTGCAGGAGCAGGCCGAAGCGCTCGGCATGAAATTCGCTTATATCCCGGTGTCCTCCTCTGGGGTCACCCCAAGCGATGGCGTCAAAATGCGGTCCGCGCTTGACACATTGCCTTCCCCCGTTCTGGCCTATTGCCGTTCAGGTGCCCGTTCCGGGAAGGTCTTCGACTTGGCGCAACAGGCGGTTGAAAAGCCCAAGGGCGGTAAGACTTATGATGTCGTGATTGTCGGTGGTGGAAGCGCCGGGATCGCGACGGCGGCCAGTTTGCTCAAACGCAATGGCGACCTCGATATCGCGGTCATCGAGCCTGCCGATGTGCATTATTATCAGCCCGGCTGGACAATGGTTGGCGCAGGCGTGTTTTCCGCAGAGTTCACCCGCCGGTCCGAAAAATCGGTGATGCCGCGTGGGGTCGAATGGATCAAAAAGGCCGTTACGGGATTTGCGCCTGAACAGAATTCTGTATCGCTGGATGATGGCAGCACGATTTCGTACCGCGCGTTGGTTGCTTGCCCCGGTATCAAGCTTGACTGGGATGCAATCGAAGGTTTGACCGACACGCTGGGTAAGAATGGCGTTACATCGAACTATAGTTACGACTTGGCACCTTATACCAACCGCCTCGTTAAAGACATGAAGCGCGGTCGTGCGCTGTTCACTCAGCCCCCTATGCCTATCAAATGCGCTGGCGCGCCGCAAAAGTCGATGTATCTGTCATGCAGCAATTGGGAACGAGCGGGCGTGTTGAAAGACATCGATGTGCAATTTCACACCAGCGGCGCGGTTCTGTTCGGTGTCGCGGCGTACGTGCCTGCGTTGATGGAATATATCGAACGCTATGATGCGCATCTGAATTTTGAATCAAAGCTGGTCGCTATAGATGGCCCCGCCAAAATCGCGACATTTGAGCAAAAGCGCGGCGACACCGTCACACGGACCCAAGAGCCATTCGACATGATCCATGTCGTTCCGCCACAGGTCGCGCCAGACTTCGTGCGCAATAGCCCGCTTGCCGCCGCCAGCGGCTTTATCGAGGTCAATGAAGCCACATTGCAGCATGTGCGTTATCCCAATGTATTCGCCTTGGGCGATGCCTGCTCGGCGCCAAATGCCAAAACAATGGCCGCCGCGCGCAAACAGGCGCCCGTAGTCGCGGTCAATGTTTTAGCTGCACTCGAAGGCAAGCCACCGGTCGCTGATTATGACGGCTATGGCAGCTGCCCGCTGACCGTCGAGCGCGGCAAGATCGTCCTCGCCGAGTTCGGCTATGGCGGAAAATTGCTGCCAAGCTTCCCCAATTGGTTGATCGACGGCACCCGGCCCTCGCGGCTTTCATGGCTGCTGAAGGACACTATCCTTCCGCCGATTTACTGGCACGGCATGCTCAAAGGGCACGAGTGGATGGTAAAACCGCACAAGATCGGGGCGGCGTAACCCACATGAAATTGGCGCGCTATCTGCCGATACTGGAATGGGGACGTGGCTATGGCGGCGTGACGCTGACCAATGATCTGGTCGCCGCCGCAATAGTCACCATCATGCTGATTCCGCAGAGTCTGGCTTACGCCATGCTCGCCGGACTACCGCCTGAGATTGGACTTTACGCCTCGATCCTGCCGATTATTGCCTACGCCTTGTTTGGAACGAGCCGTGCACTCGCGGTTGGACCGGTGGCGGTTATTTCGCTGATGACCTTGACGGCGGCAAGTGCAGTTGCACCTCCGGGCAGTCCGGATTTTATCGCCGCTGCGCTCATTCTAGCGTTGCTGTCAGGCCTCATCCTGATTGTGATGGGCGTGTTGCGGCTCGGCTTCCTGGCCAACCTGTTATCGCACCCTGTCGTGTCTGGCTTCATTACGGCGAGCGGCATCATCATCGCGACGAGCCAATTAAAGTCGGTGCTCGGGATCAAGGCATCGGGCGAGGCAATGCCCGAACTGGTCACTACATTGATCGCAAATGCCAAGGACACCAACGTTTATACCTTGGCGATAGGTGTGATTGCGACGGGCTTCCTGTTCTGGGTGAGAAAGGGTTTGAAGCCGCTGCTCGTCCGTTTCGGGTTGGCCGCACGACCCGCCGATCTTGTTGCCAAAGCCGGACCAATCGTGGCGGTCGCGCTCTCGATCCTGGCGGTCATTGCCTTCGATCTCGAAGCCAAAGGCGTAAAAGTTGTTGGCAGCATCCCGCAAAGCCTGCCGCCATTTACCGTGCCCTTGTTCGATGCCGAACTGTGGCAGCGGCTGGCAATTCCTGCCCTGCTGCTGAGCGTAATCGGTTTCGTCGAGTCAGTTTCGGTTGCGCAAACGCTAGCGGCGAAAAAACGCCAACGCATTGTCCCCGATCAAGAATTGATCGGTCTTGGCGCAGCCAATGTCGCTGCAGCCTTTTCGGGCGGCTATCCGGTGACGGGCGGATTTGCACGTTCGGTTGTCAATTTTGACGCAGGGGCCGAAACGCCAGCGGCAGGCGCATTCACTGCCGTTGGTATATTGCTCGCGGCATTGTTCCTGACGCCGTTGCTCGCTTCGCTGCCGATTGCGACATTGGCTGGCACGATCATCGTTGCGGTCTTGAGCCTCGTTGATTTCAAGACGCCGCAAGCCATCTGGCGCTATTCCAAGCCCGATTTCGCAGCAATGGCGGCCACGATAGCGGTAACGCTACTGATAGGCGTCGAACCCGGCGTGATTGCAGGTGTCGGCCTCAGCCTCGCATTATTTCTCTGGCGCTCGTCCCGCCCGCACGCGGCTATTGTCGGACGCGTCCCCGAGACTGAGCATTTCCGCAATATAAAACGCCACAAGGTGTTCACCGACCCGCGCATCCTGACCATCCGCATCGATGAAAGCCTGACTTATCTCAACGCACGCTGGCTGGAAGAATTCGTGCTCGAGCAGGTCGCCGAACAATCCGAGCTGCGCCACCTTATCTTGATGTGTTCTGCCATTAACGGCGTGGATGCGTCTGCACTCGAAAGTATCGAAGCAATCAACCATCGACTATCCGATAGCGGGGTAAAATTACATCTGTCCGAGGTCAAAGGGCCGGTAATGGACGCGCTCGAGAAATCGCACCTGCTCGATGATTTGACCGGCAAGGCCTGGTTGTCGCAAAACGAAGCGTTCCAGTCGCTTATTCGCACGTCCGATGAAGAAGACAATTCACCAATTGTCCCCGATAACCTGGCCGCGCGGGGCTGGATATGAACCAGTTCTGAGCGTTGCGGCATTGGCGATAGTTGGCGGTATCATCCTCTGGGTATTGCTTTAAGAGGCTTCAAAGGGAGAGGCACAAAATGACCGAGATGGAGAGCAGCCCCGAAGCATTGAAGGGCGAAGACTGGGCGGGTGAGATGGGCGCCAAATGGCTCGCCAATCTCGCGCAGTTCGAAGGTATGATTGCCCCGATTGGCGAGGCTCTGCTCAAACAGGCAGATTTCAAACCCGGCGAGCGCGTGCTCGATATCGGATGTGGTGGTGGCGGCACGACGATTGCCATCGCGGAGGCTGTCGCGCCTTCGGGCGACGTCCTCGGTATCGACATTTCACCCGACCTGACGACCGCCTCTACGCAGCGGGCCATAGATGCCGGTGTCAGCAATATCCGCTTCATCTGCGCCGATGCGTCGACCGTTGCACTCGATGCTGCACCGTTCGACCGGCTTTTCTCGCGCTTTGGCAGCATGTTTTTTGCTGAACCGCATAACGCTTTTGCAAATTTACATTGTCTGTTGCGTCTCGGCGCGCGCATTGATCTGGCTGTATGGGGTCCGCCACGCGACAATTTGTGGATGATGGAAATGATGGGGATCGTTCGCCGCTATGTTGACATACCCCCGGCAATTCCCCGCACGCCCGGCCCATTCGCCTTTGAAGACCTCGACTATTTGAAAGAAATACTTGCAAGCGGCGGCTTTTCCGGAGCAAACGTTATCCCCTATGAAGGGCTTCAGCCGATTGGAGGCGTGAATGTCGTACCGCAGGATGCGGTGTCATTTGTGCTATCTTCAATGGCGGTTGGGCGAGCGCTCGACGAACAGGGCGTTGAAATTCGCGCGGCAGCCGAGGTGGATTTGGTCGATCTATTCCAGAAGCATTACGTGGCCGGGCAAGGCGTGATGATGCAGGGTAAGGCTTGGCTCGTGTCGGCGACGGCTTGAAGGTGGTCCCTTTTATCTGAAGCGATGTTTTGGCAAACCTGAATGAACGGCTTGTTTTGAACACGAAGTTTGGTCGTTTCAACGGCCAGTATGTTCGCGTTAAGTGCCGCTACACCGTGCCTCTTCGACACTTTGGGAAAAGCCCGCAAATTCGTAGCCGAAGTCAGCCCGAAATATGCGTCGACAGCCTAGCTATCGACTCAGCCTGTTTTCCCAGCACGTCACACTTAGCCAAAATTATTTGCCGCGTATGACTTTGCGTGAACGCACTTTCCCGGCGAGGTCCTCAGGATAGAAGTATACGGTTCGCAAATTCCCTTGAGCATACCGCTTCGCTTGATCGTTGAAGTGCGGCGAGGCGGGGTCGCTGCTCAGACCTCCTGCGGTCACAGCGCGAGCACGGACACGGGGACCGAATTCGACGACCGCGACGAAGCTGTTTCCGTAGTCGCCATAATAGCGACGTGTCCCCGGATAGCGCTGTGCGCCGAACGAGGCGAGCGAGCCCCAGTTGGCCGAGACGAACGGCACCGGGATACTTGGTTTGGCATCATCGAATGTTCGAACAATCGCGCCGTCGAGACGCTGGAAGCGGTTGATGTCGCCCCACGGCACACGCCACGACCCGAAGTCCGCTGTGAGCCGGGCGATTGCGGCGTCGAGCGCCGCGAGCTTGTCGGCATCGCTGGCCCCAACCATCCGTGCGTGTTGAAACGGTGACAATGGCACCCCGGCGGCGGCAGCGACCCGTTCCCATAACGCGTCGGCCCAGAATGCCGCGAGGCTGGTCTCGGTCGAGGTCAGGCTCCAGCGATGGTCCCACTTGGCGAGGAGTGCGATGGCGTCCGCGCGCGCGGGATCGGGGGCCTTGGCGTGGGCAGCTATCAAAACAGGCAGCTGTTCAGCGAAGAGTGGCAGCCACGGATCATAAGCGGCGGCGGCCAGACTATCGAGCGTGAACTTCGGCAGCGCGGCCAGCACCCGCTGCGCTGCCGTCGTGCGCGGGTTGCGCCCGACCCGGTCAAAATAGCGGGCATAGTCTTGCTGTTTTGGGCTGTCTTTGCCCGCGGCCCACCATGGCCCGTCATTGACATTGAAGGCCCAGCCATTGGCCGGATTGACCACTTGGGGGAGTTCGCCGAGCGAGTGGGTCCCCCGCCAGTCGGTCGCAGGATCGTTGCCATCGACCGGCCGGGAGTAATCGAAGCGCGGATCGCGGAGCGGCATAAACTGCGGCAGGAACAGCGCGGTTTCGCTCTTGCTACTGGCGAACAGCGTGTTGTTCGAGCTATTCGCCTGCAGTGCGGCGACGTTGCGGAAACCGGCCAGGTCGCGCACCTTGGTGCGCAGGAAGCTCTGTTGCAGTGCGGCCACGGGCTTGTGCATCATCGCCGCTGCAATCCACTTGCCATCGGCTTCGCGGACGACCGGGCCATGATGCGTGGCATAAGTCGTGAACGCCCGGCTGCCCATGACGCCGTCGGGCTTGCGATAAGCGAGCGTCATGATCCGGGCGGTCACCGGGCGTTGCTCCGTGCCATAATGATAGGTCGGCCGATCGTCCCCGGTCACCGTTACGGCAAATTCATCAATCGTATCGGCGGTGCTTGTGGTGTGCATCCAGCCCGCATTCTGGTTGAAGCCCTGATAGATGAAAAACTGGCCCCAGGTCGCCGCGCCATAGGCATTGAGCCCTTCGCCGCTGGTCACCTTTTGCTCAGCGCGGAAGAAAAAGCTGGTGTGCGGGTTGATGAGCAGCAGCGGATGACCGCTCGCGCTATGTGACGGTGCAATCACGAAGCCGTTGGAGCCGGTCGGTTCGCGCGTTATGAGTCCGCGTTCTTCGTCAGTGAGCGCGACTGTGCGGCGCTCGTAAAAGGCTTGCAGCTGACTGAGCGAAACGCGGCTGATATCGCCACCGATTGAACCTTCGGAAAAACTTAGCGCCATCCACGGTTCGAACCGGGTCAATACCTTGGGTCTTACTTCCGGATGGTCCGCCAGATATTGGTTGAGGCTCGCAGCCCAAGCCTGCATCAACTTGCGCAGCCAAGGCGGGCTCTTGGCATAGTCGGCCTTCAGTTCGTTAGGATCGATCCACAGCCGCTGGCGCAGGTCCTGCCACAGCGCCTTTTCGCCTTCGGCCTCAGCCAAGCGGCCAAGGCTGATGAGGTAGTTCATCTCGATCCGATTGAAGTCGTCCTCGGCCTGGGCATAGATCATCCCGAACACCGCGTCGGCGTCGGAGCGACCGGTGATGTGCGATACGCCCCAATCGTCGCGGACGATTTCGGCGCGATAAGGGGTGGCTTGCGCTGCGGTGCTTAGAGACATCGTAATGGCGCAGAAACTCGCAAATCGATCCACAGGCAGTTCTCCCCTCAATTGTCCAGCGTTGAGCGTAGCGCCGGATCTGCCCTCGCGCCAGCGGGGCTTATCGTCCGGCATCCAACCCGGCGGAAGAGTAGCAGACTCAGAGAATTTTCACCTTTTTGCTCGAAACTTAATGGATGGCCCCTTTCTAAGACCCCGACGAGGTTTATGAATGTCTGTAAAGTTAGCGAAACTGGCTCTCCCCAAGGCCACGAGACTATCATGCTGAAAGCATGCTTTCCGGTATCCAGCTTATTTACAGCGAACCGATAGTTAGCTGTTTGCTTGCCTAGAACGCTTGGGCCGTGAGCGACACGAAGGTTGAAGGAGTGATTTGGGGGATCAAAACCGCCTTAATACTATCCCCGTGTGTCGGAGCGGCAACGGCATCGTTGATCACACTTAATGGAAATATCCAGAAGTGCCCAGCGTGGCCGAGAGTGGTGCCCCAGAGGCACCAAAGACGGGCACTCAAATCATTGGGAAATTTTGGTGGATTTGCCTGTCTAGTTCGGTGGCAGCTTCGTTGGAGATTCTGACAGTCCGGTATGTATGCGCCAGTAGGGCTTAGCGGACGTTCGTACATCCGATAAGTCAATGACAGCTGCGCGCTCCATTTTCCGACATTAGCTTGTGCAAGCGGTCCAAGTAAAAGCGGACTCAACTGGTGTCAAATAAATCGACATCTGCCTCAACTCGATAAGCCTCCAGTGCCTGCGTCGTCAGCAACTTATCGATGCTCATTTCGGAAGTAATATAATGAAGCATCATTGCTTATCGCAGGTTAAAACTGCATTGCCGGACGTGCAAATAAGCGATGATGGGAGATAGGGATGCCGGCAGCGCTGCCACTGGCAGTTATCATTATTTACGCTGTGTGCTTGTTCGCTTTTGCGTCTTGGGCGGAAAGCCATAGCAATGCGAGGCTGAAACAGCGATTACGCGTGCCTGCTTACGCACTGGCACTGGCGGTTTATTGCACATCTTGGACCTACTATGGCGCGGTCGGTTCGGCGGTGGCCGATGGTTGGTCCTATCTGCCGATTTATCTGGGGCCGATCCTACTGTTTGTTTTCGGCCATCGGTTTTTGCGCAAGTTGATCGATGCAGTCAAAAGCGATGGCGCGAATTCTATATCCGAATTTATCGGCGGGCGTTTCGGCAAAAGTCAAAGCGTTGCGGCACTGGTCACTATTCTCGCCTTGCTCGGCAGCATTCCCTATCTCGCGCTTCAGCTGCGGTCATTGGGCACCACATATACGATGATATCGGGCGGCGGGAGTGCGTCGACTGCAATGGCGGTTGCGGCGGTTGGCCTTGCATTGTTTACGATGGTCTATGGCACAAGGCGGTATGAAGCTGCTGGCCGAAACGATGCGGTGCTGTTCGCGGTTGGATTTGAATCGTTGTTGAAACTCGGCGCTTTGCTGGTTGCGGGTGCCCTTGCGATATGGCTGCTTGCACAGAGCAGCCCGGATAGTTTTCCCGGCGGCTTGTCGCAGCTCTCGCGAAATTTTGCACCGTCGAACATCGGCATCGATTTCTTTGTCATCACGTTGCTGTCGATGGCGGCGATCATCTGCTTGCCCCGGCAATTTTATGTGACGGTGATCGAAGCGGAAAGCTCAGGCGATCTGACTCGCGCGCGCTGGCCGTTTGTCGCTTATATGGTGGCGACGCTCATTGTCGTCCTGCCGATTTCTGCGGCAGGGCTCTCGCTGCTGCCGCCTGATACCCGCCCGGACCTGTATGTGCTGCAACTCCCACTGTCGCAGCAGATGAACATGCCGACATTGCTGATTTTTCTCGGCGGCTTTTCGGCGGCAACCGCAATGGTGCTGGTCGAAACCATCGCGCTGTCGACGATGATATCCAATGATCTGGTTGCGCCCTATCTGGTTCGAAGTGAGCGCCTGAAAGGCGAGGGCGATCTGGGTCGTGCGCTGCTAACGACACGACGGCTGGCGATGGCTGCGATCATGCTTGCGGCCTTGGGTTGGGCTTTGGGCATAGCCGATAACCAGCGATTGGCATCGATCGGGTTGGTCGCATTTGCGGCGATGGCGCAATTTGCGCCGGTGTTGATACTTGCAGTATTGGGGAGCAACCGGGACTCATCGGCTGCAAAAGCTGGACTGATAACTGGTTTGATCGTCTGGATTTATACGCTGGCGATGCCACAAATGTTGGGAGAATATTGGCTAGGCGGGCTTCGCGGCACGCTGGCTGACCCTAACGCTCTGTTGGGAATTGATGGGCTTAGCCCAATCAGCCATGGTGCGCTTTGGAGCATCGGGGCCAATCTTGTCGCGTTTTCGCTGGTGACGATGCGGCGCGTGCAGACGGGCGCACTCCCAAGTTTGCTGCGCAACTCCTATCCCGACGCAGCTTCGGTCTCCAGCATGGACGAACTCAAATCGGTTGTTGCCCGCTTCGTCGGTCCAGAGGCGGCTGCCGAAGCATTCACTGGCATGTCGGGAGATGCACAGATCGATCGGTTCAATACGCGTAAGGCCGAACGCCTGATCGCTGGCGTTGTCGGACTGCCGTCCGCAAGGGCATTTCTACGCTCGGCGCTTTACGGGTCTAATCTTACGCACGAAGAAGTCTCGCGGATATTGGACGATACGGGGCAGAGCCTGCGTTTCTCGAAAGGATTGCTCGCGGCGACGCTAGAGAATATCGATCCTGGGGTGAGCGTGGTTGACCGCGACTCGAACATTGTTGCATGGAACAGCCAATATCTCGAACTGTTCGAATATCCGCCGGGGATGGTCCGGGTAGGCGCGCCGGTTGCTGATCTTATCCGTTACAATGCAGAGCGCGGCGACTGTGGGCCGGGTGAGGTCGAGGCGCATGTCGAGAAGCGCTTGGGGCATATGCGCAATGGGCTGGCGCACAGTTTCGAACGCGTCCGGCCTGACGGGCGTGTATTGAAAACCGTCGGCGGACCGATGCCAAGCGGTGGCTATGTGATGTGCTTTACCGATGTGACCGCTGAAGCACAGGCTTTGGCTGCACTCGAGCGTGCGCGGGCAGAACTGGAAACGCGCGTTACCGAACGGACGAGCGAACTGCAGGCGGCAAATGATGCCTTGGCAGAAGCCGACTCCGAAAAAACACGGTTTCTTGCAGCCGCCAGCCATGACTTGTTGCAGCCAATTCATGCGGCAAGGCTGTTTGCGGCTGCGCTCGGCAGGCAAATACCCGATGCGCAAGGCGATATCTTGGGCAAGCTCGATCGGTCGATTGAATCGGCTGACACGCTGCTGCGTGCGCTTTTGGATATATCGCGATTGGATGCAGGCGGAGTGATACCCGAACCGAAACCACTTCAATTAAGGTCGCTGCTGGTGGAAATCGCGGAGACATTTGCTCCGCTGGTACGCGAAAAGGGGCTCTCGATCCGCATCGGGCCGGGTGACTCGATTGTTGAAACCGACGCCGGACTATTACGCTCGATCATCCAGAATTACCTGTCGAATGCGATCCGCTACACGCAAAAAGGTGGAATAATTATCGGTGTCAGGCGCCGAGGCGGCATGGCGCGGATCGACGTCATCGACTCAGGCCCGGGTATTCCAGTCGACAAGCAAAAACAGATATTTCGCGAATTCGAACGGCTAGAAAACGCGAACGAAGGCGGCATCGGGTTGGGACTTGCCATTGTCGAGCGTACCGCCCGCGTTCTGGGGGCGCGCATTTCGCTTCGGTCGCGCGAAGGGCGTGGCAGCCGGTTCAGTATTTCGCTTCCGCGTTCGAATGTGGAGCCAGAACTAACTCAGCACGCAGCGATACGCGAACGAGAGCATGTCGGAAGGCTCGGCATTCTCGTCGTCGATGACGATCCTGCAAATTGTGAAGCCATGGAAAGCTATTTGCTTGCTTTGGGGCATTGCACATTGTCGGCGACCTCGGCGCAGGGTGCATTAGAGTTGCAGTCCGATTTCGAAGTGGCGCTGATCGATTTCAATCTCGGCGACGAGGAGGACGGTCTTTGGCTGATTGCGCGGTTGCGGGAGCAATATCCCGATGCGCGTTACGCGCTTGTAACCGCAGCACGCCCGGACGAATATTCGATGCGGCCTGAACTTGCCAACGTTTCGGTCCTCCGCAAACCCGTCTCAGCATCTGATCTGGAGCAATGGTTGCACGCCAAAACCGGGATTTAATCGTGCACCAATTCAAGGCCCAGCGCCTTGGCGGCCAAAACCGCCTGAGTCCTGTTCTGGACATCAAGTTTCTTGAGGATCGCCGTCATATGCGCTTTGACCGTCGCCTCGCCGACGCCGAGATCATAGGCAATCTGCTTGTTGAGGCGGCCCTTCATAACTCCCAATAACACCTTGAGTTGCGTAGGCGTCAGCGACGCGATTTGCGCTGCAACCGTATCGACCGCGTCGTCAACTGGCGCCTCGATTTTGCGTCCGTCCAATGCAGCAGCAATGGCCTGTTCAATGGCATCGAGACCTGCGTCCTTGCCGAGAAATCCAACCGCTCCGAAACGCACAGCATTGCGTGCAGCTTGAGCCGCTTCCGCACTCGACACGACCAATATGGGAATCCCGGGCTTTTCGGCATGGAGCAAGGCAACTCCGGAATAGCCCTCTGCACCGGGCATTTTGAGATCGAGGAGGATTAGGATAAGGTCATCTGCCGCAATCGCTTCATTCAATGCTGTGGGCAAATTGGCGCATTCGACGATCCGCGCATTGGGCCGCACCGCCGCTGCCGCCATGGCCAAGGCTTGACGAAACAGCGGATGGTCATCCGCGATGAGGATGCTGCCGGTCATGCCGCGACGGAACGCGAACCCACCAGAGTTTCAACAACGGACGGATCGGCAAGCGTCGATATGTCCCCCAGGTTGGACACATCGCCCTCTGCGATCTTGCGCAGTATGCGGCGCATGATTTTGCCCGACCGCGTTTTGGGCAGACCGGGTGCAAAATGGATGACATCGGGGGTCGCAATGGGGCCGATTTCATGGCGGACCCATTTGATGAGGTCGGCGCGCACTTCGGCCGATTCTGCTTCATTGGCGTTCAGCGTGACATAGGCATAAATTCCCTGTCCTTTGATGTCATGTGGAAAGCCGACAACTGCTGCCTCAGCGACTTTAGCATGCGCGACGAGAGCGCTTTCAACTTCTGCGGTTCCCATGCGGTGCCCCGATACGTTGATGACGTCATCAACGCGGCCGGTAATCCAGTAATATCCGTCCTCATCGCGGCGGCACCCGTCACCGGTAAAATATTTGCCCGGATAAGTGGTGAAATAGGTCTGGAAAAACCGTTCATGGTCGCCCCAGACGGTGCGCATTTGCCCTGGCCAGCTGTCGGTGATGCACAGATTGCCGTCGGCCGCGCCTTCAAGCAATTTACCTTCGCCATCGACCAGAACAGGCTGCACGCCAAACATCGGTTTCGACGCTGCGCCAGGCTTAAGCGCGTGCGCGCCCGGAAGCGGCGTCATCATCGTCGCGCCCGTTTCGGTCTGCCAATAGGTATCGACAATCGGGCAGCGGCCTTCGCCGACGACATGATAATACCATTCCGAACCAAGCAAGTGCAGCGAACTGCGCGAGGTTTTCTTCACCCATTCATCGCCTTCGCGCATCAGCGAGCGTAGTGCCGTCGGCGCGCCATAAAAAATGTTGACCTGATGCCGGTCAACGATCTGCCAGAACCGGCTATGGTCGGGATAATTGGGAACGCCTTCGAACATGACCGTTGTCGCACCATTGGCGAGCGGGCCGTAGACGACATAAGTGTGTCCGGTGACCCAGCCGATATCGGCGGCGCACCAATAGATTTCGCCGGGACTGTAGTTGAACACATAATGATGCGTCATTGCCGCCCACACCAGATAGCCGCCGGTGGTGTGCAACACGCCTTTAGGCTTTCCGGTCGATCCCGATGTGTAGAGGATAAACAAGGGATCTTCGGCGCCCATGACCTCGGGCGCACATTCCGCCGCCACCTTCTCGCGGGCTTCATCATACCAGACATCGCGACCTTCGGCCTTTTCGATAGCATTGCCGACATGGCGGATAACCAGACACGCTGTGACCGAATTGCAATGCTTCAGCGCTTCATCGACATTGGACTTAAGCGGAACCAGCTTGCCGCCGCGCATTCCGGCGTCAGCAGTAATGACGATATTCGAATCACAATCCTGGATGCGCCCAGCCAGCGCGTCGGGCGAAAAGCCTCCAAAAACGATCGAATGGATTGCGCCAATGCGCGTACAAGCGAGCATCGCCATCGCCGCTTCCGGGATCATCGGCATGTAAATGGTGATGCGGTCGCCGCGGCGCGCACCCAGTTTTTTTAGGACATTAGCCATCCTGCATACCTCGGCGTGTAGTTCACCATAGCTGATGCGCCGCTGCTGCGATGGGTCATCGCCTTCCCAGATAATGGCTATGTCATCGGCACGGTCGGGCAGGTGTCGGTCGAGGCAATTTGCCGATACGTTCAGCGCGCCGTCCTCGAACCATTTGATGCCGAAATCGGCTTCGTTGAAGCTGGTGTTCTTGACCTTGCTAAACGGTGTGATCCAGTCGATGCGCTTCGCCTCGTGCCGCCAGAAATTGTCAGGGTCGCTATTCGACAAAGCATACGCTTCTTCATAGCCGTCTGCCGTAATAAATGCCTTTTGCTTCCATGCATCTGGAACGGGATAAATTTCTGACATTGCGCCTCTCCATATCTTCCTCATTTTCAACCGGGATAGCCTACACCCACCGGTTCGACATCCCCGACCAAAGTCGAACAGGAAATGCCCAAGGATTAGACCAAAGTCTATCTATCACCGCCGTCAAAGTAAGGCGACCATATACATTCTCGCAAATAGGATCGGCACAACGCCAGACAGGAGAGGATGATGGATAAAAAGAAACTGGCGAGATGGCTGCTGACTGGCGTCGCAACTGCGGGCCTTATGCCGACCAGCGCGCTGGCTGACACAGCGAAAGAAGCGCAGCTCGAAGCCAGGGTCGAAGCGCTCGAGCGCGCATTCGGTACACTCCAAGGCGAACTGCATACCACCAAGGCTGAAAATGCCGAATTGCGCCAAGCGATTGTCCGTGCCGACGCTAAAGCAACAGAGGCTATGACTGCTTCGCTGGCCGTTAAGGCTGCACCGGCAGTGGTTGTCGACGGTTTTACGGTTGGCAACGGCGCAACACGCGTCAAAATCGGCGGCTTTCTGAAAACGGTCGGCAGTTTCAGCCGGTGGAGCGATGGCGACGTTGCGGCCAACACATTGGGCCGCGATTTCTATTTGCCGCAATCGATCCCCGTGGGGGGTATCCGCGAGGCAACCGACAACGACTTTTCTGCCAAGCAAACTCGGCTCTGGCTGAATCTGGAAACGCAAATCGCCGGACATACGCTCAAAGGCTATGTCGAAACCGATTTCCAGACTGCTGCTGGGACGCAAGGTACAGAGCGGACGACGAACGGCTATGATTTGGCGCTTCGACGCGTTTTCGTACAATATGACCGGCTGACAATCGGGCAGGATTGGAGCACTTTCCAATATGTAGGAGCGCTTCCCGAAACAACCGATTTTGTTGGTCCGACTGAAGGAACAGTGTTCGTACGGCAGCCCTTGGTTCGCTATTCGATGCCCGTTGGCAAGGGGCTGACGCTGCACGCTTCGGTTGAAAATCCCGAAACCGCGATGGCCAATCAGGGCGCGACTTCGCTCATCGAGAATGACGATGACAGTCTACCCGATTTTGCTGCCCGGCTGAATTACACCGGAGCTTTCGGCGAGCTGTCGCTCGCAGGGCTCGTCCGGCAGCTTTCATTCGACAATGGCGGCATCAGTGACAAGGCGACGGGCTATGGCGCGAGCGTAGCAGGGAAGATTTTCCTCGATAGCGCCAAGCGTTACGACCTTCGGTTCATGGCGACTTATGGCCGTGGAATTGGCCGCTACGTGGGCATCAATTTTGCTCCCGACGCTGTGATTGCAACGAGCGTAAACGAACTACGGCGCGTTGGCACATTTGCTGGCCTCGCCGCGCTTCGCCTTGGTTGGACGCCTAAGCTGCGCTCGACCTTTATGGCGAGTTATCAGGACGCCGATTACGACGCTGGCCTGTCCGCCGCATCAATTGCCGCCTTCAACCAATCGGCATGGAGCGTCGCTGGCAATCTTTTCTGGTCGCCCGCGGCTGGCTTCGATCTGGGCATCGAATATCGGCACGCCGTCCGGCAGCTTGTGAACGGGGCCGACGGCAAGCTCGACCGCGTGGAATTTGCCGCAAAGTACAGTTTCTAATCAATGTTCAACACGAGTGGGAGAAAGAATATGGCTACGACCTATGACGCCGTCCCCAAGCATCATGCAGTCACGGGGGGCGAGAAAAAAGTCATCCTGGCATCATCGCTTGGTACGGTTTTCGAATGGTATGATTTTTACCTTTACGGCCTGCTGGCCACAATTATTTCCGCCCAGTTTTTTTCAGGCGTAAACGAAACCACCGGATTTATTTTTGCGCTTGGCGCGTTTGCCGCCGGCTTTGCCGTCCGCCCGTTTGGCGCACTGGTATTTGGCCGCCTCGGCGACATGGTTGGCCGCAAGTATACGTTTTTGGTCACGATGGGCCTGATGGGCGTTGCCACGTTTACCGTGGGGGTATTGCCGAACTATGCAACCATTGGCGTTGCCGCACCGATCATGCTGGTCGTGCTTCGGCTGTTGCAAGGGCTGGCGCTTGGCGGTGAATATGGCGGCGCGGCGACCTACGTTGCCGAGCATGCGCCGAACAACAAACGCGGACTGTACACCAGCTTCATCCAAACCACAGCAACGCTTGGCCTGTTCGCTGCGCTGCTTGTGGTAATCGGAACGCGTACGCTAATCGGTGAAGAAGCATTCAAAGACTGGGGCTGGCGCGTGCCGTTTCTGGTTTCGGTCATTCTTCTTGGCGTGTCGCTGTGGATCCGGATGCAGCTTCAGGAAAGCCCAGTTTTTCTTAAGATGAAAGAAGAAGGCACCAATTCGAAAGCACCAATATCGGAAGCTTTCGGCAATTGGAAAAATGGCAAGTTCGCGCTGATTGCATTGCTGGGCGCGGTCGCCGGCCAGGCGGTGGTTTGGTATACCGGGCAATTCTACGCGATGTTTTTCCTCGAAAAGACCCTGTTGGTCGATGGTGCAACGACCAATATCCTGATCGCGATTGCGCTCGCCATAGGCACTCCCTTCTTCATTTTCTTCGGTTGGCTATCGGATAAAATCGGGCGAAAGTGGATCATCATGACTGGTTGTGCGCTTGCCATGCTAACTTACTTTCCGGTATTCCATGCTTTGTCGAATGCGGCAAACCCTGCGCTGACCCAGGCAAGCGAGGCGGCTCCGGTATCAATTACAGTCAACGACAATGATTGCTCGCTTCAATTCGATCCCATTGGCAAGAACAAATTCGACAGCAAAAGCTGCGATATTGCCAAATCCTATCTCGCGAAAAGCGCGATTGGCTATTCCGTGATCGACGCACCTGTCGGAACTATCGCTTCGGTGAAGATCGGGGACAAGGTCATCACCGCTCCCGATCCGGCGAAGGTGGCAGGCGACGACAAATCGGCGGCGATCAAGGCATTTGGCGGAGAAGTTATAGCAACGCTTGAAACTGCTGGATATCCTGTGAAGGACAATCCTGCTGTCGCCAAGGATCCAAAAGCGGCTAAGAAAATACTGTTCGCTGACCCGGAGCAGATCAACAAGCCACTAGTGGTGTTGATCCTGACGTACCTCGTTTTATTGGTAACGATGGTTTATGGTCCGATCGCAGCTTTGCTGGTCGAGCTTTTCCCAACCCGCATCCGCTACACATCAATGTCGCTACCTTACCATATCGGCAATGGCTGGTTTGGCGGCTTCCTGCCAACAACCGCCTTTGCGATGGTGGCAGCCACCGGGGATATCTATTACGGACTTTGGTACCCCATAGTTGTAGCTGGCGCGACGTTAGTAATAGGCGTGATGTTCCTGCCTGAAACATTCCGCCGAAATATCGACGACTAAATTTTTAAACGTCGCACCAAAAATCAAGAGGCGGCCGTCTGGCCGTCTCTTTTTTGTTTGCGTGTTTCACCGATCAGACTGCCTGTATTCGGCCCATTACGGTTTTCCGCTTTGCGCCCGGTTTCTGCCAACAATCTTTCTGACGCGAGCGAGTGAACAGACGGCAGCTATCAGGGAGCTAGTTTATTTAAACGAACGGCAGCGATGTTAGAGGTATCGGTAGTGATCGTCCTTGCTTGGCAAGGCGCCGATTTTATCGAACTGATGAAGGTTTTTTCATCGCAATGATGGCATAAACATACGTCAACGCAGCTGCCCCGGCGACTGCCGCCCCTCGCAATTCTTCTGTCGTGAAAAGATAAGCAGCGTAGCACAGGATTGCTCTCAGTACGAAGTGAATGAAACCAGCTGGATCATTAGCCCCCCAACCGTGTGGAACCCAAATCATTCCTGCAAGAATCGCGAGCCCCAAGATTAGTAAATCAAGTTCTCTTGCTGCTTCCGTTGCGATAATTGCAAAAGGGATGATTAGTGCTACGACCGTGATGAACCGCATAAACAGTTGGCTCACTGGATTTCCTTGGCCCCTTTTCCAGTAACCAAGCTCGCCGCGCGCCATATCGATAGCGAGGGCGATCGGGACTGGCGCAGCTGCCGCTACGAACGGTGCGAAGCTTGGAAGGCGGTCACCGAGTTCGTAAGCTGCAATAGCCAACGCCGCCCACGCAATGAGCCCGCCAATAGGCATGGCAGTAGTACAATTCGCTAGATATTCGCGACGGGCATTCGCGAGCGTGATAGTTGAATAGTCCTCCATTAGACTCCCCTCGATGACAAATGACGGTCTCTTAGATTGTTACCTCAATAGTCGATAACCAACAAATAAAGATAACGCTGCCGATCTGTCGCCATTTAAATACGGCAAGTTTCGCCGCATGTTTGATTCTGCCTAGACGGCATTAGAGTTAGCGGAAATTCTCATCAACTGCCTCGAGCAAAGCTGGATATCTCTGAGAAAAATTGAGGCTGAAACCGGTTCACGTCGGTCAAGCCGGATTTGCACAAAGTTCAGCCTGCTCACTGCTATGAGCGGACTGTAATAGACATTAGGCTTGGTTCAGCATCGATAACGATTACGCCCGTGCCCGACCATCACCATGATCGCCATCTTTATGCTGCAACAGGGCATTTTGAACCCTGAGTTGAGGTCCAAAAGATCGCTTGCGACTTTCCATTGGTTTTAGCCCGATAGAGGGCCGTGTCGGCATTTACGAGAAGCTGCTCGAGCAAGAGGCCCTGCCGAGGCGCAATTGAAATACCGATGCTTACTGACACTTTCATAGCGACACCGTTAATATTGTAGGGCTCGCTTAAACGCCGAATGATCCTTCCGGCAAGCAACCTGGCCTCATCCTCGTGATAGAGACCAACTTGCAAAACTGCGAACTCGTCCCCACCCAGGCGCGACACGGTATCATTACTGCGCACGGTCGCTTCCAGCCGATGTGCAACTTGCTCCAGAATTGCATCCCCTGCCAGATGTCCATGCTGATCATTAATTTCTTTAAAGCCGTCTAGGTCAAGAAAGAACACAGCGAGCGATTGTCCCGTGCGCTGAACGGCTGTCAACGATAATTGGAAGCGTTCGTGCAGCAACAGACGATTTGCAAGCCCGGTCAAAGCATCGTACTTCGCAAGCAAGGCGAGATCGTGCCGCACTGTGAGATGCTCAATCGCCGATCGATATAGATGGCTTACTGTTTGTAGGCTAAGGCCAGTAATCATCGTGACAATTGCTGCCTCGGCTAAAAACATTTCTGGATGTAGCCTGTCAGAATGCTCGCTGAGTGCGTGAAAAATAAGTGCCCCGATGGTCGGTACAGCTGCAAGCATTAAGCTTATAACGCAGATCTTGGGCCGGATCGAAATGCGCGAGACAACGCCTGCTGCGAAGCCGAATGCAAGGCTGACCGTAATCAAATGCAAAAGCGGATCATGGACAGCGAGCGCCCGCACGTTGAGGCCGGCAAGAAGCATTGCAAAGGTATAGCTTCCAACAGCATAACGCTTTTCCCAACGCTGGAGGCATTCGACGTCAGCAGAATCAGTGATGTGCCGGTAGGCGTTCATTTCGCAAAGGCGCCAAATGGTCGTTAAACTGCCTGCTGATGCCAGTGCGAGATATGTCGCATCGCCTGATTGAAAAGCGGCGAGGACAGATATGCTCACGAAGAGCAAGCCCAATCCAAAGATGGGGAGCCACATGGCATATAACGCATCAATGAGATCGCGATAGACGGTCAAAGGAAGAGCTATCGAATCTGAATAGCGTATGGTGCGGATCAATTTAACATGCCGCCTCACTGCTGGTAGGCGGCGGTTTGCAACATCTGTTGAGTTTTTCTGGTTTGGACGCATAGCTCACACCTTGACGATCTCAAGAATGATTCCCATCCAGTTACGAGACGAATGAGTTTCAGGTTTAGCTGGTCCGTATTCGAGGCTGTACCGTAAGAGAGCTAACAGAATGATAATAGTAAGTAGGTGGATATAAGACCGCTGAACCGCAGCGAAGTCTATTTGGAAAGGACTGTCGACGGGCAGCTCTGAATCCGGTCGTTTATTGACTTTGCAACCCGAGTGAACAAACGACTGCTTTTAAAGGCCGATTCTTGCGCAGCGAACAACTGCAATTTTAGCGGGAGCGGACTGTCTGCTTCTGTGAGTGAGTCCATGAATAGCTTCCGTTTAGGCCGGTCAGAATGCTTGGCTGTTGCCGCTAACATTGCTGCCGTTCGATAGCCCTAGCCTTCGGCATGATGAAGTCAGCGCCGTCATTGGTTTCGACCGGCTTAGCACCGAACCGCTTGTGCTTGGCCGGATTTTCAACCCGTGAAGAACAGTGGCGATTATGATCAAGACGTTAGCTGCAGCCGAGGGTAATAATCCAAAGCTCACTTAAATTTCTTGCGACTGTTAACCTGATTTCATTTTTGGCTCATACGGGAACATTGCAAGCGCGTTTAGGTTATCTTTTCGAATGCACCCGTCCGCATGCTGACGCCCCAATTCGCCTTTGTCATCTGGACTGTCCAATGGAGAACCAAGATGAACAAAGCAATTCTGACAACCCTGATTGCCGCCACTGCCCTGACAGGCGGTTGCGCCACTTACGGTAACGGCTATGATGATGGCGGCCACGGCTATTATGATCGTTCATCTTATAACCGGTATGGCAGTTACGATTACAATCGGCCAGACCCCACATATAATGGTTATTATGCCGACCGTTATTACCGCGACGACCGCCGATATCGCGAGCGACGTCTGAATGACAATGACCGAGTTTACCGCGGTGAGAACGGGCAGTATTATTGTAGGCGATCCGACGGCACGACAGGCTTGATTGTTGGTGCAGTGGCAGGCGGTGTCCTCGGCAATATTATCGCGCCGGGTCGGTCAGACACTCTAGGAACAATTCTCGGTGCAATCGCAGGGGGCGCTGCCGGTCGCGCCATAGACAGGAACGACGTGCGCTGTCGCTAAAGAGTAACTTGGGCAGATTGCAAGTCGATCAGATTGGCAATCTGCGCCCTTACGTTAGCCGAAGACATCTCCCGAGGGGAATGACCCAGGGTGCTTTTTCAGCGATTTCCGAACGTCCTCGTTACTGGGCTTTTGCCATTGTACACCGGCCACTCGCCGCAACTGCTATAGCCACACTGCAAAGCATTCATAATGCGTGGGCAAGCGGGCTGCTGGCAAACCAACTAAAGGCAGCGGTGTGACCAAAGCAATTGTTCCAACCGGACTTTCATCGGCGGAAGCAAGAACCCGCCTTGCCGCCGACGGGCCAAACGAACTGCCGCGTCGGGGCACGCGGTCATTACTTAGGATTGCTGGGGACGTGGTGCGCGAGCCAATGCTTGCGCTGTTGCTCGGTGGCGGTCTGCTTTACCTACTGCTCGGCAATCTGACCGAGGCACTCATACTGCTCGCCTTCGCCACCTTCTCCGTGGTCCTGACGGTGGTGCAGGAAACGCGCACCGAGCATGTGCTGGAGGCGCTCCGAGACCTGTCTGCCCCGCGCGCGCTCGTCTTTCGGGATGGCAAACGAATTCGCATTGCCGGACGTGATGTGGTGAACGGAGACATCCTTGTGCTGGAGCAGGGCGACCGCATCGCTGCCGATGCACGGTTGATCGAAGCAACCGACCTGCAAGTCGACGAGTCGCTTCTGACCGGGGAGTCGCTGCCGGTGCGTAAGTTAGTGCAGGCGCAGGATAAACAAGTAAGCTCGCAGCGTGCAGGCGGCGAGGATCAGCCCTTTGTCTATTCAGGCTCGCTGGTCTCGCGTGGAACGGGGCTCGCGTATACGATCGCGACTGGTGCGCGGACCGAGATTGGCAAGATCGGGATGACGCTCGCCACAATGACGCCGGAAGCACCCCGGCTCAGAGCAGAAACCACACGGATTGTGAGACTGTTCGCGATTGGCGGCGGCATCATCGCGTTGGCGGTGGTGCTACTATACTGGCTGACGCGCGGCGGCTGGATAGATGCCCTACTCGCAGGGATTGCGATAGGGATGGCGATGCTACCCGAAGAGTTTCCAGTGGTACTCACGATTTTCCTCGCGATGGGCGCATCTCGCATCGGGCGGGCAGGCGTCCTGACGCGCCGCGCCTCGGCGATAGAAACACTGGGTTCTGCAACGGTCTTATGCACGGACAAGACTGGCACACTTACGGAAAACCGGATGGCTTTAGCGGCTGCGTGGCTTGCATCGGGCGAGACCGCCGATATTGGCGATCCTGCCAATATCCCGAATGCCTTTGGTGATCTTATGACAACCAGCATTCTGGCAAGTGCCGTCATCCCGGTTGATCCCATGGAAATCGCCATCCACGCCGCGGGGTCAAACGAATTGCCCGCTAGCGCACTCGTGCATAGCTATGGACTGCGCCCAGATTTGCTCGCGATGTCAAATGTATGGAAACAAGCCGACGATTTCATGATCGCGGCTAAAGGCGCGCCTGAAGCGATTGCAGCGCTGTGTAACCTGTCAGCGGCAGGTTTGAAAGAGATGACGCAAGCCGTTGACGCCATGGCCGCAAAGGGAATCCGCGTGCTGGGCGTTGCCACGGCCAAAGCGCCGAATACAAAATGGGCTAGGACACAAAGGAACTATAAATTCACGCTGTCGGGCCTCATCGGCCTTGCGGACCCCTTACGTGCCAGCGTGCCCGATGCGGTCAAACAGTGCCGCGCGGCGGGGATCAAAGTGGTTATGATCACGGGTGATTATGCCGCCACTGCAAGGGCGATCGCGACGAGCGCAGGACTTGCCGATGGCGACATCATCACTGGCCCCGAGCTCGAAGCTCTTGATGATGCCGCGCTTGCCAAGCGGCTCCCCGCCGTGTCGGTCTTCGCGCGGATTATGCCCGAACAAAAGCTGCGGATTGTCGAGGCTTACAAAGCTGCGGGCGAAGTCGTCGCTATGACGGGTGACGGCGTCAATGACGCACCATCGCTTAAGGCCGCGCATATCGGTATTGCAATGGGTGACAGGGGTACTGATGTCGCGCGTGAGGCCTCTGCGATTGTTTTGCTCGACGACGATTTCGGCTCGATCGTCAAAGCTATCGCGTTGGGGCGCCGCATTTATGACAATATTCGCAAAGCTATGGCCTTCATCTTCGCGGTGCATGTACCGCTTGCCGGGCTGGCACTGATGCCCCTGCTGTTCGGCCTTCCGCTGTTGTTCGGTCCGATCCATATCGCGCTCATTGAGATGATCATCGATCCAGTTTGCGCTCTGGTGTTTGAAGCTGAGGAAGGTGAAGCCAACGGGATGAAGCGCGAGCCGCGCGATCCAGAGGCATCGCTATTTTCATTGGCCATGATTGGCTGGAGTGTTTTTCAGGGGGCGGTTGCTTTTGCAATGCTTGCCGCCGTTTTTCTGACTGCGACACTTCAGGGCCTACCGGCGGCGGACACACGCGCGCTGACCTTTGTTTCGCTGATTATGGCGATCCTCGCATTAATTCTCGTCAACCGCTCCTTCGGCACCTCGCTAGCTGCGGCGTTTAAGCGCAGGAACGTAGCGCTTCGCTATGTGCTTGGCGCCGTTGCTGGTGTCTCGGTGTTGATCATGACCATCCCGGCGTTGCGATCATTGCTCAAATTCGGGTCGCCGCAGTGGTATCACTTCGCAATTGCGGCAACGCTCGGCGGGGTATTGCTGCTGCTGCTTGAAGCATTGAAGCCGCTCGCGAACAGGCTGGAAAGCGTGCGGACGTGATGCTGCCAACTGATGACATTATGACTCACCTGCCGATCCTGCTTCGGCCCGATCCGTCGCGTGTGGTGATCAAGCCTTTCGTCCCCGCCGAAGGCACACCAGGAAATGCAACCAAGCCTTTCCCTCGTGCGCAGCGGATTGCCGACCGGGTTCTGGCACTAAGCAATACTGATCTCAATACCGAGCTTGCGCGCGTTTTAGCAAGCCTGACCGATCGTTACCGTGACGTCGAAACGATCCTCATCCGGCGGTTTCAAGCCGTCAATGGCATCATCATTCGTAGCCGCACGGTTACGCATGACCAGAGCTTGTTGATCGGCGCTTACTTCAGCGAGGAATATGCGTTTGAGGCGGCCGCTCTGTTCAACCCCAGCATCGTCATTCATCCCGATCAATCAGGCATAGCGCCGGGTTCGCTGCGCTTTGTCCTGTCACTGCGCAGTGTCGGGGAAGGTCATCTGTCCTCGGTGACGTTTCGAACAGGGCTATGGCTGCCCGATGGAAGCGTTGTTGTTGATCCGCCGAGTGAGCGCGCGATTACGCCGCGGATCGAATTCTTCCCCAACGCCGACCCCGACAATCCCGGTGTGAGGCTATTTTGCGAAGAGAGCCATGACCTGTCCGAGGTGGTGATTTTCCCGATCACGCCAAGTCAGCGCCATGGCATCGAAGATGTCCGGCTCGTGAGATTTACCGACGATGATGGCACGGTTACCTATTACGGGACGTTCACCGCGTTCAGTGGGCAAAACATCCACCAGGAGATGCTGAGCACAACTGACTTTGCGACTTTTGAAATGCGCGCGCTGCACGGCGCTGCAACTTCCAACAAGGGAATGGCACTGTTCCCGCGCAAGATTGACGGTCGCTATGCGATGCTTGGTCGGCAGGATCATGAGACTATCTGGCTGCTTATGTCAGATGATCTGTGTCGGTGGGAGGAAGGACGCACGATCATAACGCCGCGTTGGCCTTGGGAATTTGTCCAGCTGGGTAACAGCGGATCGCCGATTGAGATTGAGGAGGGCTGGCTCGTTTTGACACATGGGGTTGGCGCCGTCCGCAATTATTGTATTGGGGCCTGCCTGCTCGACCGCGATGATCCAAGCAAGATACTCGGACGAACAACTTGGCCGCTATTGCGCCCAAATCCGGAGCAACGCTTTGGTTATGTTCCCAATGTTGCTTACAGCTGCGGCGCTTTGGTTCATAACCGAACGCTGCTGATGCCTTACGCACTTGCTGACAGTTTCACTACATTTGCGACCGTGCCGCTCGGTTCGTTGTTGGCGGCAATGTCATGAAACCCAAATTCGTCCACATGTTTAATCCGCAGGCAGATGGTCTGGCGCCGGCAAACTTGGTGGCAGCAGCGCGCAAAACGCCGACGTGCGCCATGGGTCGCTTTAAAATTGAAACAACTCGGTTGGTATCATGGTATTCGGGCAGAAAGAGGTGAGCTGATGACTATTTCGGAATCAATAATTATCATTTGCCCATCTTGCGCGACCGCAAACCGGGTTCCGAAGGATAAGCTTGGCGCAGGCGGCAAGTGCGGTCGATGTCGTTCAATGTTATTCCTGAAACAGCCTGTAGTTCTCACCGCAGCCAATTTCGAAACGCACACCACAAAAAGCGACATCCCGCTGGTCGTTGATTTCTGGGCGTCCTGGTGTGGCCCCTGCCTGCAAATGGCTCCCGCCTTTACTGTCGCCGCTAGTCAACTCGAGCCCTTAGTGCGACTGGGAAAGTTGGATACCGAGGCCGAACAGTCCATTTTTGCACGATACGGCGTCCGTTCGATCCCGACCCTTATTTTGTTTTCCAAGGGTCGTGAGATCGCCCGCCAATCTGGTGCGATGCCAACTCCTGCAATTGTCGCTTGGGTGCGACGAGCTCTGTCCGCTTAGTATTTTGCACGCGCATGATGGACTAATGAATGGCACTACCACTTGAGTTGGCATGGCCCGCGTGGTGGTTAACCGCGTAAATGTACGGCAGAGCTTAAAGAAGTGCGTTGGCCGATCAAACATCCGAAAAGGTAGCGGTGGCCGTCATTATCGTTGCAATCGCCTCGAACGTCAGCTTTCAGCGTAGCTGACGTAGTGGCTGCTTGTCCGGACACGACAACGATCCGATAATTCAATTCCGCACCGATGAACGTCAGGCTCCGGCGTTAACCGACGTTAAGCGAACCCGCCAGAAATGGCTGCATAGTTCCAAGAATGGGAACGCGTCGGCAGCTGAGACGAAACTTGAGCCGCCTTGAGGCAGGAGGAAACGTGGAGCTGGCAAAACGTATTTCCAGTTGTGTCTACTTTAACGGAACTACATTGTGCCCAGACAGTTTATAGCAGAGCGTAGAGTTTTTTATAAAATCGCTCTTGTCTTAAAGGCCACGATTATGATTTGGACAGTTGCATTAGTATTGTTTGTTCTTTGGTTGCTGGGATTTGCCGTATTCCATGTCGCTGGAGGCTTAATCCATATTCTTCTGGTACTCGTCGTCATCGCCATTGCCTATCAATTGGTCACTGGTCGAAGGACGTTATAGAGCAGTTGCGCGTTGCGGGACTGACTAATCGGGCCTGACTGCGAGGCTGACGCTGTATTGGAAGTTTTCAGGAGATCGTTCATGGCAACCACGGATGCACGGATTACGGACATTGGCCCAAAACCACAGTCGTTCGACGTCGAGCGCGCTACGAACCAAAATCCTGACTACCGCGTGGTCGCGTGGAGCGGCCGCTATTTGCAGTTGACGCTAATGTCGATTCCGGTTGGTGGCGACATCGGCCTGGAAGCGCATCCCGAAACCGACCAATTTCTCCGTCTCGAAACTGGCAATGGTCGCGTCCAGATGGGCGCTGCGAAGGATCAGCTGACTTTCGACGAGAAAGTTTCAGACGGATGGTGCGTGCTCGTTCCGGCAGGAACTTGGCACAACATCACTAATATCGGCGCGACGCCCATGCAACTCTATACGATTTATGCCCCCGCCCACCATACGCCCGGAAAGGTCCAGCCGACGGCAGCTATCGCGAGAGCCGATAAGGAAGATGCGCCAGCGGATTGGTCTGTGCAAGTCGACCAAGCATCTGACAAACATGGATGATTTGCAAGGTCTGCGTGCACAAAAAGAAAACCAACCAACAGTATATCTTGAAATCACTTCAAATCGCTCTGCTGCTTGGGATCAGCCTGCTGGGAGGATGTGCCATGGCGACTGAAGAACCATCGTTCATCGTGAGTCTTGCTCAAGGCGACTTCCAAATTCGTGATTATCCAGCGCTGGTCGTGGCCGAAGTGTCGGTAGCGGGCGACCGCAAGCAAGCAGCCAGCAACGGGTTTCGCCTCCTCGCCGGCTACATTTTCGGCGGCAATACCCGCAACCAGAGCATCGCGATGACAGCTCCGGTTATCCAGAAGGAGGCAACTAACGAAAAGATCGCCATGACCGCGCCAGTCATTCAGTCGGGCGGTGACGGCAATTGGGTGATCCGCTTCATCATGCCCGCTGGCGCTACGCTTGATACCTTGCCGCAGCCGAATGATCCGAAAGTGGCGCTTCGCATAATCGCGCCTGAACGCGTAGCCGTGGTTCGCTTCAGCGGACTTGCGCGGGAAGAGGCCGTCGCTTCCAACACTGCCGCGCTGCAAAACTTCATCGTCGCGCACCAGTTGCAGGCAACCGGAGTCCCGGCGCTGGCCCAGTACAACCCGCCCTGGACTTTGTGGTTCGTGCGCCGAAACGAAGTAATGATATCGGTTGCGCGGTAACCTGACAAAGCGCGAGGCTTCGCCCGCACCTCAAATCAATGCTCAGGATCGGACGATCCGACCATCAAGCAACTCGATCCGGCGCTGACAACGCCCTGCAATATGTTCATCGTGGGTCGAAATCAGGAAGCTGCTACCCATCGTTTGATTAATTTTGTGAATCAAATCCATAACGTGGTCGGCGGATTCACGGTCGAGATTGCCGGTCGGTTCATCAGCCAGAACCAGCACAGGGTTGTTGATGAGCGCGCGCGCCACCGCAACCCGCTGGCGCTGGCCACCTGACATCGCCGCCGGGCGAAAATCCCGACGATCCGACAGGCCGACAGCGTCGAGCAATTCACTGGCCCGCGCGCGCATCGTTGCGGTCTCCCGCCCTGCGGCACAGGCCGCCGGCATCATCACGTTTTCCAGCGCGGAAAGGTCGGGCAGAAGGTGGTGGAATTGGAATACAAATCCAAGGTTCTTGCTGCGGAACTCGGTGCGCTGCGCTTCGCTGGCATGCATCAGGTCCACCCCCAGCATTTCGTGTGTGCCTCCGGTGGCGCGCATCAGCGTGCCGAGGATGGTCAACAAGGTGCTCTTGCCTGAACCAGACGGGCCGAGCAGCGCCGCCATCTCGCCCGCCGCCATTGCCAAGTTAATGTCTTTCAACACATGTGTCTGGGTTTCGCCTTCGCCGAAGTCCTTGATCAGCCCGGTAACGGACAGGATCTGCTCTTTGGTCATGCTCCGATCGCCTCCACCGGATCAATCCGCGCGGCGCGGCGTGCTGGCAGAATCGATGCCAGCGTTGCCGCAAGCGTTGTCAGCGCAATCGCCAGCAGAAAATCACCCTGCTGGCGGTCGATCGGCAGATCTCCTCTTGTCACAGCACTGACCGGCGGGAGCGGCAACAGAGCCAACCATGCAGCGAGCGCGCCAGTTATCGCGCCAACAACGCCGATCAAGGTGCCTTCCAGAACGTAGATCGAGATCACCAGGCCGCGGCTGGCGCCCATCGCGCGCATGATACCGATCTCGGATTGCCGGCGAACGATCGAGAGCAGCATTGCGCTGGCGATTCCGACGATGATCGTGACCAGCGAGAATGCTTTGATGATGGTGCCGGTGCGTGCCTGCGCATCAAGTCCTTCGAAAAGCTGCTGGTTGTCCTCGGTCCAGGCCGTGGCCTTGAGGCCGGTCGATAGGCGCAGGCGTTCGGCTATGCCTGCCGCATCGGTTGCGGGCTGCACCTTGATCTCGATCCGCGAGATTCCGGTCGGCAGATCGAACAAGGCCCGCGCCGTAGCGAAGTTCATATAGATTGACTGACGATCGGCGCTGGCGATGCCCAAAGTGAAAATGCCGCCAATCCGGAAGCTGCGCGACCGCCCGCGATCCGAGGTTAGCTGCACGACCTGCCCAACCCGCAGCCCCAGATCGCGCGCCAAGACGCTGCCGATCAGGATGCCGTCCGCGGGCAGATTGCTTGAACCATCGACAATTGCTCCGTCAATTTCGGCGATGACCGATAACTTTCCCGGCATCGTGCCGATTACCCCGACGGGAGAGACCGCCTGCCCGCGCTGGACAAAAGCGGAGCCCCTGATTTGCGGAGAAACGGCGATAACACCGGAAGACTGTTCGATTATCGGGATCATTGGCTGCCAAATCGTGATCTGGCCGCGTCGGCTGAGGTCCTTTTGAAGCACCACTTGTGCGCCCGGACCCATATACAGAGTTGCCGGGTCGCGATCCGGCATTTCCAGCACTACGTGCGGAATACTGCCGACGGTACGCAAGGTCAGCAAAGTCGCCAACCCGCCAATCAGCGCGCTCATGAAGATGAACACGCTCACGCCAAGAGCCACACCGGCCATCAGCAGCGCGGTTTGCCCCGGGTGGGACAGCAAGTGCCGCATGGCCAGTTTGACGGCATAGGGATTCATTCTACTCGGCCACCCGGACTTTCTCGCCTGGCTGCGCTGCGTTCGGCTCTGTAAGTATACGATCACCCGGCTTGAGGCCGCTGGTGACAATCACCGATTCTGCCGGCCAATCTATGAAGGTAACCAGGCGTTCAATGACCAAATTGTTCCTTCCGATCATGCGCATTTTGCCCGAGTTGCCGGATGGTATTATGGCACTTCTCGGCACGCTGATGGCGCTTTCACGTCGTTCGATGAGCAGATTCACTGTTACGGTCAGCCCGGAGGCTGCATCGATTGCCGCGCCGATCAAGCCGAGACGCACCGCGCGCGCACCGGTTGCCGGATCGACACGGGGTTCGACGTGCAACACCTGGGCCGTTAGCGGATCTGCCTGTCCGGGCATCGTAACCGTTGCTTTCATTCCTGGTCGAATTTCAGCAGCATAGACCTCATCCACCTCGATGCTGACTTCCGGGCTGGAGAGATCGGCCAGGCGATAAATCACACTTTCAGGCCCGACAGCCTGGCCAGGGTCGACCGGACGCTCCAGAATGACCCCAGCAAAGGGTGCGCGCAGCACGCGGCGATCACGTAGTTCGCTCGCCTGCACCACAGCAGCCTGGCGACGATTGAGCTCACGTTCGCCTTCCAACACCGCCAGACGCCGCTGCTCAACATCTCGTTTAGTAGCAAATTGGCCCAACGCTACGAACCGCGCCAATTCCCGCCGGGCTTGCGCAAGCGTTGCCCGCTGCGTTGCCAGCGACGCTTGAGCTCCTGCAATGACAGCCTGCTCGGGAGCATCGTCGATCTTCGCGAGCATTTGTCCCGCCTCAACCCGGTCTCCGACATCGAACGGTAGGGCGACCAGCTCCCCTCCCAGCGATGGACGAATATCGACCTGCAGACGCGGCCTGATCCTGCCGTTTACGGCAAGGATCCGTTCTGCCAAGGCTCTTTTGACGACAAGGGTGGTTACTTCCTGGTTACGGGGCACCAGAAACCAGTACCCTGCGACTGCCAAGACGGCTGCGACTACCGCCACAAAAATGATTCGGCGCGAAGCTATTTTCATCTGTCAGGCACTTTAACCCGCTGCGGGCTGCGATGTTCCGATAAAGTGTCGGCTGACGAACTTAGCGGTTTGAATCATCCCCGACGCTGCTGCGTCGTATCCCTGCCAGCTTGACGAATCGTTCTTTTTATCAAGCCAATATTGCTCCGTGAACGGCAGCTTTGTTAGCGAAGGCTTGTATAACAATTCAACACTTCAGCCATAAGGGAGTGTGGGTGAACGACCGGCAGGTTTTGCAAAACGCGAAAGTACACTCGAACTTCTTCTATGGATGGCTCCCGCATTGCAAGTGCAAAATTGATAACGTGGCGTTGGTCGGGTGCAGTCTTCTGTCCGGCCTGTTGATGCAGCCGTGGTAGAGGCTACTGGCCCTGATGGTATCCGTGAACCTGGTCCCGTTCTGCAAAACAGGCTTTTACGCCTTGGACGTTCGCTGGGTTGTCCCTGTTCCCGGTCTGACCGGTACGCCATCGCTTCGTTTTGCTCTCACAACTCCTGAAGCGGGTTACAAATCGGATCAAGACGCAGGGTCTTGCTCATTATCAATTGATGAAGAAAATCCCTGGATTCTGGTCCGAACGGTTGTTCAATTTCCGGGGCATCGATGAAGGCAAAGCGAAACTGGATCCGCGGAACTCAAGCTTCGCGAATTGGGTTCCAAAAATCTGCGAGAAAGCCATCGCCATCGAATACCTTTACGACATTTGCTTTGAAAGCGTCGTCGAGGGTGGCTGGAGGTGGGATGTCTGGAGCAATTATCAGGCTAATTTGGTACCATCATTTCAGAAACACCCCTCTATTTTGTGCGCAACCACGCAAATCTTTCCGGGTCTTGAGCGATCAAAAACGAGCGAATTCGCTGTTGTTCGGAACTCGTGGCGCGGGCAATTAGCGCTCGCAAATCCTGATCTACTGCGTGTTTGTTCGCGCCAAGCTTCTCGGCTGTCACATACCATTTATGTCCAGCCACCAAGTCGCCCAATTCAATATGAACCGCTCCGAGTAACGTACATGGTCTGAAATCTTTCGGGGTTAAACGATGTGCGCTTAATCCCAATGCTTTTGCTTCATCAAGGCGGCGCATGTCGCGCAATGCTCCGCCGCGCGTTGTTTCCAGAGCAGAGTGGATTTTGGGGATCTTCCCTATCCTTGCCAGCGCTTCCTCTGTTAGCGATAGTGCCTCTTCCGGCTTTCCAGCCTTACGCCAATGACTGCTGCCATTTATCGCGTCCCATGGGTCACCGCCAGTCCGCCAAAGCCCAGTAAGCGCCTCGGCCTCCAGTGTATGCCATTCTTTTGCGAGTTGGTTTGTCCAGCAATCATCGGCCTCGGTCCTAAGCCATACAATCTCATCCGGTTGGAGACGCTGCCTGCAAGATATGCGCCGAAGCAACGACATAACTTGGGGATAGTGGTCGGGTTCGACATAGCCAATTCCAAAACGGTTGCGGAGTTCCTTGGCCTCACGCTGTCTGCGAAGCTTGGGATCGCGAGCCATTGCAGTAAAGTGCTTTTTCAAAGCCTCGGCTTGCTGTGCAGCTATTTCTGCATGTTTGGCCGCAGCATCTTCGGCTTTTTTGCGGACAACCTGTATGCGCTGCTTTGATTCAATTTTGGCTAGTTGTTGAAATGTCTCCCAGTCTATCAACCCGGTGGCAAGCGAATGCAGCGCATGAAAGCCTCGCGTTGCGAGAAAATCATGTGACATCCGACTCAATTGATCGCCCGAAGCAATTTTGACGAGAATTCCGTGTAGTCGAGAGCCAGCTGTTGCTGCGCTCGGATGATCATCGACATAGTATTTGTCTGCCAAGCTGCTTCGCATGCGCATCCCACGAGATTGTTCGCTTTAAGTGATACCCACGAGTTCTTAAAATATAGCTTCGCTGGCCATATTCGCCAACACAGCCGCCGTTTAGTTAGCCAATCGGGAGTCACGAAACCTGCCTTTAGTTCACCCTTCATTATTTACTCCCCACGACTGCTTCTTTGGATGAGATCAAGCGGTGCAAATGTCTTGAACGTTGTGGAAGGCAGAAAGGCCGCTTTTCGATTGAGACGTGGCAAGGCCGGCGCCGAATGCAAGTTCCGATGCGATCAAAGATAAGAGCCGTTCCGAGTATTGCAGATCTAAGAAATGAGGCGCAACAAGTGGGTCTAGGAAAGGAAATGAGAATGCCTTCATCAAAGATTATGTCGCTGGCAGTCGGACGAGCGGCTGGCAAGAGCGCTGGAATTCCAAGCGAAAGTCTAGGTAAGTTAACTATGGTAAGTAAGTCTGGTCCCGAGCGCCCTACGTCCAAGACAAAAAAGGTACCTCAAAAGTCCGAAGACGGCAAATCGAAGAGAACCAGGTAGTTATTTAGATATTCGCTTTTGGTTAGGCGCAGACTGTCCGCTGTTAAACGAGATAGACTACTAGCTGCGATCTGAACCGGCGCGGCTAAGTGCATCAGAAGGTCCTTTAATTATGACATCGCTCAAGCATGGACGTTATGTTGTATTTCTTGGAGTGCTTATAGCATCAACAAGTTTATTATGCTTGCGGCTTTCCCTTGTCATGTCTTTCGCAATTTCATTTAATGTCGCGGCTTTAGCATTCGTGATGTCAAGTATACCGCATTGGTTCGAAGGCGCCCCTCAAACTATCCGCGAGCAGGCAGTGCGCGATGTCGGAGGTCGATTTGCTATTCTCCTTTTGACACTAATCATTCTGGGTTCAGTCTTCTATGCCGTGGGCAGCCTAGTGCGCGAACAACAGCGTCCTAGCGTATATGGAACATTATTTCCCATCGGTACCATATGCATCGCCTGGGTATTTGCAAATCTGGTGATGGCGTATCATTACGCGCATCGCTATTATGATCAGGAAACGGGTCGACGAGATCACGGTGGTCTCCTTTTCCCTGGTAAAGACAGCCCCAGCTTTGCCGATTTTGTGAACTTTGCCTTTGTGCTGGGCATGACGTGCCAAACTGCCGATATTGCCATAACGCGTTCGTCAATCCGTCGGATGACGACAGTGCATGGCATTGTAGCGTTCTTCTTCAACCTTGGGATTCTCGCTCTAGCTGTAAATATCGTAGCAGCTACCGTTTGAATAAATTCAAACGATCTTCGGCTTAACAAGACAAACCCACCTCCACTAACGTTGGCCAAAACAGCTTTTTCTCCATTTACGACTATCGGAAACGTCGGTAAATCACGTCCTTAATTCGGCTAATCTAGGGTCTGCTTTAAGGAGCAGCACAGGGTTCCGAATATGTCTTCAATTGGGCGCGAAGCTGTCGTCGCCAAATCTGTATGGATGGCTGCTATTTGGCCTCAATCTCCTAAAAGCTGCCGGTCCGCCGCCCTCAACTTTCCAGCCATTGGCACCCCTTGATTTGTTCCACAGAAGCGGTCGTAGGTAGCCAGAAAATGTTAAGTCAACGAACGGCAGGTTTCGTGACGCCCGATTGGCTTACTGAACGGCGGCTTTGTTAGCGAAAGCTGTCGGCGAAAGCCCAACTGCAGCGATCAGTCATGTCTTCCCGACGGCGAAACCAGTCGTCACCAACAAGGCGGGAAATTGCAAGCGAAGTTGCCTAAATGGTACCGCTGGCGGCGCCTGATTAGCTACTACAAAGGATTGGCAATAGCAGGCGCTTGTTTCAGCGATGTTGATGGCTCCAGGATCGACAGTAAAGTGAGCAGCGATAACGGGGCCCTAAGCTTAATGTTCCCCGGCGACCCGCCCGTAAATGTACAGTGTCAAATAACTGACCGAGGGAACGGGGATGTTGTCAGATAGCGTCAGCTCAGTCCAAATTAATTTGTAATCAAAGGCGCTATGAATTCTGACTCATAAAAGTAAACATGCCAGCAATCGCAATGCCAAACGCCATGATCATAACTCCTGCGATGCGCAGGATGTACGTTATCGCATCTTCCCGGTTCCCGTCTTCGGCGAACTGAGTTGGTTTTAAAGGACGACCAAGTACACGCCTGATCGCACTTTGCCGAAATGTCATGCAAAATCCCAAGATTGCGAGCGTGAGGCCAAACACGGCGATAGCAATAACATAGTCAGACATGATCTCTCCTTTAAGCACCAGCGATCCCACCAGTAGTTTGTTAAAGGCAACCGGCCCCAAAAAATGTTCCGCCATTAACGGATAAATTCTCAAGGAATGTGTTGCCAAGGGTAGCGCTTTTGGATGGTCTGAGGCGATTGGTATCGCTTGATGTGGTACGTATAAACTGTTGTAGGCAGCGAAAAATGTCAGGTGAACAAAAGGCAGGTTTCGTGACGCCCAATTAGCTCAATAAACGGCGGCTTTGTTAGCGGAAGGAGCCATCTAGGCACAGCTGATTAAAGGGGATTGTCGCCTGCCCCCCGCATATGCTGGCAGATTGCTCCACTCCGTGGCCGACTTAACCAGCTTCGCCCAAGCTATTCCAGTGGAGCCAAATCGAGGTGCTCGAGAATGCGCTTGATTGCCGCGACATTATCTTGGTCTTCGGAGCTCTCGAGTGCATCATTTAGCACCGCGCGGATGTCGTCGGCTGTGACCCGCTCCATTTCCCAATCCGGATACAGGCGCTCGCGCCTTTCTTCACTCCAGTCCAACGAAACGACATCGCAATGGCGCGGATCGCATTGCAAAGTGGCGATCAGTTTCTGTATTTCGGCGGCTGACCCTTCAATCAATTGAAAGAACACGCCGTTGCCGAAAACCAGCACCCCAGTGATGCCCCGGGCAAGATTGCGGCGTTGAGCCGCTTCGACAATTCGGCCGACCTCGACGTCGTCAACACCTTCGGCGGCACGACTGCAATAGACAAAAGTGTAAAGCATTGGCACGCCGTCGTCTAAGTCAGCGCCGCCTGGAAAACCAGGTTCGTCGAACATGGGTATGCCCCTCTATCTATGGCAGGCAGGCAGCGCTACCCGGTGGGTGCACCTCAAATTAGCACATTAATTTTCTAGCCTTCCGCACGTTAGTCGGGAAGCATTATGTTCAAGTCAACTCTGTTTTGTTATCAACTCCGCGCGACAGGCCTATCTGGGGCGAACCTCGAAAGTGGTTGAAAGGCCAAGATGGTCGCGCAGCCTTTCAACCACCTGGGCCTGATAAGAGGCAATTATGACTCTTCGTCTCTGGAAAGCGGTCCGACCGGAAACCACCACTGCTGTCGGCAAAGCGTTTATGAACCAATGACGACTTTGAGGCGGGCCGTTTTGCGACTTTAAAGGCCGTAATGTTAGCGCCACCTGCCGCTTAACCTAACGCCCGATCTCGAACATCCGGTTCGCGCCCAATCTCGGGCATTCGATTTAACATCCCATTGAGATTCTCTGCTGACGGCTTTGAAGAACCTATTCGGTGTCAGCATGGAGTGCGTTCGATCTGTAAAGCTGAAGGTCCGCTTCCGGCCCATTTATAGCATTATCGTGGTGGTTAATGAATACTTTACTCGCGGATATGCGTGTGCAATCTTTACTTTTACCAGTGCTTGGGCCGTCGACGTTTTCCGTCAAAGCATTGGCTGTGATCCCCGGCAATGCCGGTAAACAACAGGCGCTTGGCCGGGCGGTCGACTGGTTGCCTTTGGAGGAGGAGAAGCAGATGATGAAATTTGGTCTAATGGCAGTTGCAGCGACATTTTTGATCGCCGCCCAACCGGCTGCCTCGCAGCAATATCCCAACCCCTATAAAGTCGGCGACATGTGGACCGTCTCCGGGATTCATGTGAAACCGGGCGGTACATTAAAGATTGCAAAAGACCTCGCGGAAGTTTGGCAAAAGCAACAAGATTTCGCGAAGTCCAAAGGCTGGATCAGTGGCTACAAGATCCTAGTCAATTCGTACCCTCGCGAAAACGAACCAAATATTTATCTGATCACTATGACGGATAGGCTGGCAACGCCTGACGAAGTGGACGCGCGTGGAGTGGAAATGCGTGCTTTTATGAAAATGACTGGCGAGCAGATGCAGGCGGCGGCAGCGGGTCGTGCTGAGTTCAGTTCCTCCGGCAGCACCACACTGCTGCGGGAATGGGTCAAGCGCTAAAGCGGATAGAGGCGGGGGCGGCGATCGCTGTCCCCGCTTGCCTTGACCGCAAGGGCGCGCGGCTTCCACACTTGGCAGCGAGCTGGTTGAACGAAGTATAACCGATCAACTTTTCGGGTCATAAAGATGTCTACCACGGCGCTTACTTTGAGCACTAGAGGAAGAAGGCGAGTGATTAGCATCTCGTGTCGGACAACTATGTCACACTAGCCTCCAAAGGGAGTGGTTGAATTTCTCAAGCACGCCGAGGAGGTCGGGCGCTCGGTTATAGCCGCTGCCAGCGCTCTTACGGGCAAACACAACAGATTTGTGGGCACCGTTAGACTGAGTTTATCGGAAGGATTTGCCACATGGGTGGTTGCGAAACATCTGCAATCGTCTCGGTCGCTCCATCCTGAAATCAATTTGGAGATCGTGACGACTAATGGTTTTCTAAATCCATCAAAGCAGGAAGCGGAACTAGCAGTCATGCTAGTGCGTCCCGTCAAAGGCCCTCTCATCGCACGGAAGCTCGCAAATTACGCACTGGGGCTCTATGCTTCTGGGGAATATCTCCACATTCACTCCCAGCCAAAAGCGGTCGATGATTTAAAACAGCATATTCTGATCGGCTACATTCCTGACTTTATTTACGCCGAAGATTTGCGATACCTGCCCGAGATTAATGATAGCCTCGTTCCGACTCTCAGCAGCACGAGCATAAATGTCCAGCATGCCATGACGCAGTCTGGGCTTGGCATATCTGTGCTACCCAACTTTATCGGAGCACTCGACAAGACCCTGCGCCCGATCTTGCCCGTGATTCAAATCCGACGTAGCTTTTGGGTTGTTGTTCACCGTGATCTTGCCGGAGTTACCAGAGTGCGTTCAGTAATTGACTGGCTAGACACGCTTGTTCAAGAATGTTCTTCTTCGTACGTAGTCTTTGATTAGGAATTCAAGATTCCGAACTCCAAAATGCTGCACAGACATGTTCTTCGAACTAACTCAACTCTCCCGGCAACTGAGCTTTGTGCAATCTATTTCGGTTAGCTAATTGGGTTAGATAAAGCTATTCTTCCCTACATTTTTGAGGCGTTTGTAAACAAGAAACCTGCAGGGTTGGGCATCGGGCTTTCAGTAGCGCAAACTATCATCAAGGCACATGGAGGGAAAATTAAGGCCCAAAATTTGCCGGAAGGAGGGGCTGTGATCTCTTTCACGATTCCCTTTATCTCACCGGAGCCAAAGTAATCGGATCAAAAGTAACAATGGCTTACGACCTCAATATACAACTATTGATTTGGCAAGCCATCGGATTGGAGAAACCCCAAAAGGATATTTGCGAGCTCGATTTGAGCCGTGAGCGGCAGCTTCGCTGTTTGGTCGCTTAACTAAAATCTCGCAATGTAGGCGTTACCGATGGTCTGCCATCGCCAAAAGCATCATCAATCCTGTAGACATGCCTTTGACGCTTTGGTTTTTTTCTACATCTATCCATTCATCGAGCGAATGCGCACGGCCGCCGCTTCCGCCGGAACCTATGGTCAAGGCTGGCACGCCCAAACTCATGGGGAGATTGGCATCGGTGGATGAAGATGCCAGTTTTGGTTTCAGTCCAGTTCCACGGATAGCAGCGGTTGCAATTTGCGTGATAGCAGCACTTTCGGCGGTGATTCCTGCTGGACGATCGCCGATAAGCTTGGTTTCGGCAGTAATGTTGCCATCACGTGTTGAGCGCGCCGCGTTTTCTGCATTCGCGCTTTCCTGTACGATTGACAGAAAACGTTGTTCGACTTTGTTAAGCTCCACAGGGTTTTCGGAGCGGAAATCAAATTCCATGAAAACTTCGTTCGGAATGGAGTTAACCGACGTCCCGCCGCCCGTGACCGACGCGGCATAGGTGGTTTTTGGTGAACCGGGGACCGTGATCTTGTACAACTCGGTGACGGTCTGGCTCATCGCGACCATCGGATTTACGAGGCCAAAAGCTCCGTAGCTATGGCCGCCCGGCCCTTTGTAGGTGATCCGATACCGCCGTGAACCGACGCCGCCGTTGACGACACGTTCGGGGTCAGTGCCATCCATTGACAAAAATGCCTTCACGCGATCTTTGTATGCACCCTTCGTAAGAAGAAAGCGCACGCCGCGCAGGTCACCGGGACCCTCTTCGCCAACATTGCCAACAAATAAAATGTCGGTGCGCGGACGAACATTATTGTCCTTCATGGCGCGCGCATAAGCGAGGATAACGGCGAGGCTTCGCGTGTCATCGCCAATACCCGGGGCATAAAGTTTGCTGCCTTCGCGGCGCACCTTCAATGGCGTTCCTTCAGGAAATACGGTATCAAGATGGGCTGCAAGAACAATCACCGGACCTCCGACAGGCGCCGATCCGCGATACAGGCCCATCGCATTACCCTCTGCATCGATCTCGACGTCCTTAAGGCCCGCAGCAAGCAGCATATCGCGAAATGCCTTCGCGCGTTCCGCCTCCTTGAACGGCGGGGCCGGAATTTCAACAAGCTTGATGATATCTTCAACGATGCGATCATGTTCGCGATCCAGTTGCTCGACCACGGCGGTATAATTCGCGCTTTTTGCAACACGCTGCACAGCTTGATCGCTTTTCGCTGGCGACATAGCCGCGCCAAATGAGGTCATCAATATTAAGACTGCGGTAAACTGCACGTGTCAAATCCTTACATTCTGTTCTTAGACCACAGCCTGAGCTGCGCAGTATTGAAATTCGACCTCAGTGTCGCTGAAACTCTAACGTATCTTGGCCGTCACTCTCCGATTTGTCTATCACCACGATTTCCTCAACATCGCCCTTAACCGCGTCGATAGTGACTAATGCTGTGGGGATGACGATTTGTAGCGAGAGGTTTAGTCCGCCGCTCAGGCGGGGTCACTGCGCTGCGGATATCAGGGTGATTTCGGTTTGGCGTCCATCGATGTAGCGTACACTTTTGCCATCAAAAAAAGCATTCTCCTCAGTCCGGAAATCTACGCGCTGGCCTCCCCATTCGGGCACCGTTGAGTAAGATGTAAGTTCGATTGACCAGGCAGTATTGGCGTTAATCGACCGGTCGCCGCGGTTATCGGAGCTCTGCTTGTCCCAAAAACCGATGGACGGCCCCGCACCATGGCCGTGCAAACCAATCGGGTGCGTGTAAATCGATGGGTCCAGCCCCGCCGCGATGGCATCCGCCCGGGCCAGCGCCAGCACTTCGTTTCCACTGCGGCCCACCACGAAATGGCGGGTGAGCATGTCCTGCACCCGGTTGCTGTTCGCCAAGCCTTGCCTAAGGCCAGCAGGCGCGTTGCTCTCGCCTGGTTTCAACACATAAGCGAGGTGCTGCGTATCGGTATTAAGCCTGAGGTACGTGATGCCAAAATCAGTCCACAGCAGGTCGCCCGGTTGAATCACTTCAGCGCCTTCCAGCATCCCCTTTGCGCCTTGCCGCTGGATCGCCACCGAAGGATGGAACCAGGGTTCTAGGCCAAGCTGGAGCAGCCGGTCGCGATACCACCATTGCACGTGCTCCGCTGTCGTCACGCCCGGGGTAATAACCGCGCGCGAAAACGCCTCGCCGATAACCGCATGGGCGGTGCGCACGATTGAAGGATACAGATCAATTTCCGGATGCGTGCGCGTTTCCAGCCAACGGATCGCGAGTGATTCCCCGCTTACAATCCGCTGGCGCAAAGGGGCAGGCAGCGCAGCAACGAAATTCTCATGCTGGCTAAGCGTCATGCCGTCGGCAAACTGATGGAGATCGGAGCTGTTGATCGCAATTTTGGCCGGATCGCGCGCGACGATGATCTCTGCGACCGCCTGCCACTGATCTGGCTGTTTAATCGGGTCCCACGCGGGCGCAAACAAACCGCCAAGCCCGTAACGACTCACCGTCAGACGCTCGACCGGTTTGCCATCACCCGGATCGTGGAAAATCAAAATCGTGCGGCGCCGTGCGTGCATATTTTCTGCATCGAGCATGGAGGCCACGACCGGTTCTTCAAAATATTCGCGAGCGACTAGCAACCACAGATCGATACCCTGTTCGCGCATGATCGCAGGGATAATCGTATCAAGCCGTTCGGCCAATATGCGGTTTTCGGTCGTCGCCCGTTCGCGTGCGGTGAATATTCGAGGAAGAGTCGGCGCCTGCGCTTCGGTTTCGGTCATGGCAATGGGCGATGGCGCCGCTGCAGCAGGTGAACCGATAAGTGATACCAGCAGCATTGCTCGTGATAATATGCGCTTTGCCATTACACCCGACCCCAACCATATTTTGCATCGGTACTGGCCCGCCTCAGCGTAAGGATCAAGCGCGGAGTGCCTCGGTGCGGGAATAGGGATGTATCAATTGACCTCGGCATTGTGATTTACCGCGAGTCCGCTTCCAATAGAACGACAAAAAGGCAGGCATCCTTATGAGCACGGTCAAGGCTCTGCTATTTGCCAACAGTCCAGACTTCGATAAAAATAATACGGAAAAGTAACCGAAGGCAGTTTTACAACATTAAGTCGACGTGTTGGCTATATCGGCAAAATCGGGTTGTGCTGATTAACTACCGCTTCACCATAATGTCACTGTTTTTTAATGATTTAATTGGCTCCTAAAAAGAGCGTACGTCTTGCACTATATGCCAAGACAATTAAAATATCCGTTGGTTGGTGACCTACATGAGCCGCAACGGTATCAGCCCAATCACATAATTTAACTGATCAAGTCCGGGTTCGCAGCTCATCATTGGCAGGGCCGAGAATCGCGATGGCGAACTGGAGGATATTTGTGCTTGGGGCAGAAGCCGCGCTGTCGATAGACGGCCGGACCGTGCACCTGCCTGATCTGTCATGGACGTTGTTGGGATGTCTTTTATAGTCCCCCGGCCATATCGCAAACCGGTAGCGTATCGCCGCCGCGATTTATTGCTGAACTTCAACTAAGCTTTCACCGCACAAATCAGGCCGGATGACGTCACGACGCCCAAGATTTCGGGATCCTGAAGCGACCTTGTGCGCTTCAGGAATTCGTCCACGGTCACTTTGCGCATATCCTGACCGCGCAGCTTTTTAAGGCCCGACAAGCGGTTAAGCTGGATTAGCGAAAGCCGATCGACCATTCGGTTTGCCATACAGGCGGCGATCGGCTTGGAAAGTCCCGCATCCGTCAACGCGGTACGCACGCGTGTTTCGGGCGTTGCGCAGGCCGACAGCAAAGCGACTGCCAGAACTGGACCGGCAATCCTGATCATTTCTTGTTCTCTTTTTCGCGCTCGATGGCTTCCAGAAGCACGCGGCGTGCCTCATCGGCATCGCCCCACTTGCCGACGCGGACCCATTTTTCGGGCTCGAGGTCTTTGTAATGTGTAAAGAAATGCTCGATCTGCTGCATCACAATCTGGGGAAGATCATCGCCTTCCGAAATGTTGCGATAATAAGGAAAGGTCGCATCGATAGGCACGCAGAGCAGCTTTTCATCGCCGCCATGTTCGTCTTCGAGATTAAGCACCGCAATCGGACGGCAACGGACGACGCAGCCGGGCATGAACGGCGAGCGCGCGATGACCAAGGCATCCAGCGGATCGCCGTCGGGCGACAATGTATGCGGAATGAAACCATAATTGGCGGGGTAGCGCATCGGCGTGTGCAGGATACGGTCGACGAACAATGCACCAGACGCCTTGTCGAATTCGTATTTAACCGGCTCGCCGCCAACGGGAACTTCGATGATAACGTTGATATTCTCGGGCGGATTTTCGCCGATCGGGATCATGTCGATACGCATGGGAGAATGCTTCCTTTGGCTATTTGCGGCGCGGCGCGAGCAGGCGGTCAATGGCCGTCTCGCCCGTGCCAGTTGGTTCGAGATGCGGATAGCGAAGCCCGCCTGAATATGCGATATCTATTTGCTCATATCGCTTGTTGCGCTCGACGAGCAAGCGGACGGGCGTTTTGCCATCCTTCGCGGCAGTGACCGCTTCGGTCAGGCGGTCCTTGGTGTAGGCAATGCCGCCAACTGCGATAATCTTTGCGCCATTGACGATATCGGCCTTGAACGCCGGACTATTCCAGAAAACCGACGTCACCTTGGCATCCTTGTCTACCGTTAGCCCGAGCGAATGCATGAGATTGAGGTTGCTACCCTCCTTCATGATCTCCTTGTCAAAGACATTGGGCTCTTCTTTCCAGACAAGTTTGTACCCCCCTTTGTCGATCCCGGTAAGCGGCGCAGGCTGGCCGGGCTGGCGCAATTTGGTGTCGAGGAATTTGGCCCAGTCATAAGGCTGCACCGCGTTCAACGTGCGCACGACCTCGTCGAAATCATAGGTCAGCACGCCCCAATCGGTATCGCGTACGCCGAAGAACGCCTTGGCGAAATCGTCGAGTGACTTGGTGCCGCGCGACAATTCGCGGATTGTCATGTCGGCGGCGAGCCAGATGAGCGAGCTTTCGTTATAATAATCCTCGCCGCGTGATTGGCTGGAAAACGGCTTTGGTTTGCGCGCGCCAAAGATCGGATCATGGGTGGTATCTTCGACACTGCGCCAGTCGCGGCCTGGCTGTTCGGCGTAAAATCCGGCATATTTAGCCCATTCGGCAATCGCCATTTCTTTCGACTGCAGGCCCGAACGAGCGCCCAAAACGATGTCCCAGTAACTTGTTTGGCCTTCGTAGACCCACAGCAGGTTATCGCGCATCGGGGTGGAATAATTCGGCGTCCACATCGTATCAGGGCGGCGGAATTTGCCGTTCCAGCTGTGGATGAGTTCATGCGGCAACAAGCCGCGTTCGGACATATTGTCGTTCCATTCGACAAAATAATCGGTCTCGCGGGTGTTTTCGCTCGAACGATGATGCTCCAGCCCGATGCCGCCGAGTTCCTCAGTCAGGCCAAGCAAAAATTCATAGCGGTCGAAATGTTTCGAGCCGAACAGGAGGACGGCCTCGTCGACCAATGCCTTGTGCGCTGCGATTTGCTCGGGCTTGGCCTCGAGGAATTTTGCTTCGTCGGCCCAAACGTTGAGCGTTACCTTGTTGCCCAGATCCCATTTGCGGTAATGCGGCCCAGCGAACATCGGGCTGTCCACCAAGGTCTCGAAGCTCGTTACACCATAATCGATCCGGTTGCCTGTGGTTCTCGCGCCGTCGAGCGCAGCCACACCGGTCCAGCCCATGGGGAGGGTGATTGACGGCTGCACCTGAATCGCGCGAGTAAAATGACCCGCTGGGTACAGCGCGACCTGTTCCCACTGGATGTTCATCATCGCTGGCGTTACAACGATGCGGCCTTCAGTGCCTTGCACTGGCGAGGTGAACTGGAATTCGACATCGACCGAACGAATGCCCGTGGGCGTATCAACATGGAAGGCGTAAACCTCAACCGGATCGCGAGTCCATTTGAGCAGCTTGCCGTTCGAGCGGATTTTGAGGCCAGTCATTTCTGCCAGCGCCCCGCGCGGTCCGTGCTTGCCGGGAAGCCATTGCGGATAAAGAAGGATTAGCGGCTTACCCGCTTCAACGGGAATGCTCTGTTTCACCCGGAAAATGGCGCGGGCGACGTCGGTGGCATCGACTTCCAGCTTCATTGATGCCGACAAGGGCCGGTCTTCGGGTTCGGGAACACGGTCGATGATCGGCACTGGTTCCGGCGCGCTCTGGGCGACGGCTGCGGTTGCGAGAGTTGTGGAAAGGGCGAAGGTGGCGAGGAGGCGCGACATTTTTTTGGATTTCATAGGTTCTGGTTTTGGCGAAAGCCTTGGGCGGCGTCCAGCCCTATTCCACTAACGCCAATTAGCCGCTAGGGCGCACCACAATGGCAAAGATACAAACCCCGCAGCCCGTTCGCGGCACTCAGGATATGTTCGGTGAAACCGAGGAACGTTTCGCGTATGTCGTGGCGACCTTTGAACGCGTGCGGCGGCTTTATGGCTTCAAGGGCCTGCAACTTCCGGTGATCGAACCGACGGCGGTGTTCTCGCGTTCGCTCGGTGAGGCGACCGATGTCGTGTCGAAGGAAATGTACACGTTCGAGGATCGCGGCGGGGATTCGATTTCGTTGCGGCCCGAATTTACCGCCGGGGTTGCGCGTGCGTATCTCACCAATGGCTGGCAACAATATGCGCCGATGAAGCTCTCGGTGCATGGGCCATTGTTCCGCTACGAACGCCCGCAAAAGGGCCGCTATCGCCAATTCCATCAGATCGATGCCGAGATTATCGGCGCGGCTGAGCCAGTGGCAGATGTCGAATTGCTGGGGATGGCAGACCAGTTGCTGAAGGAGCTAGGTATCAATAAGGGCGTGACGTTGCAGCTCAATACGCTGGGCGACACACAAAGCCGCGATGCTTGGCGCGCGGCATTGATTGCCTATTTCAACGACCATAAGGTTGGCTTGTCGGAAGACAGCTTGGCACGGCTGGAAAAAAACCCGCTGCGCATTCTCGACAGCAAAGACCCCAAAGACCGCCCCATCGCCGACGCCGCGCCAGCGATAGACGACTATCTGTCGGGCGAAGCGCAGGATTTCTTCGGCGCGGTGACCAGCGGGCTGGATGCAGCAGGCGTCACGTGGGAACGCAATGCGCGCCTCGTGCGCGGCCTCGATTACTACCGCCACACCGCGTTCGAATTCGTCACCGACCGTCTGGGCGCGCAAGGGACTGTTCTCGGCGGCGGGCGCTATGATGGGCTGATCGAGAATTTGGGCGGACCAGCAACGCCTGCGGTCGGTTGGGCTGCGGGCATTGAGCGGTTGGCAATGTTGGTAGATGTTTGGGAGAGTTTTCCTATAGAGATAGCTGTCGTTGCAGAACACGAATTGCGAGTTGAAGAGGCGATCAAACTAGTTGTTAAATGCCGAAATGCCGGATTTAGATCAGAGCAATTTATTTCCGGAAGCCCTCGAAAAAGATTTGATAAGGCACGTAAATCAGAACCGGCTATCTTGGTTTCGTTTGATATTAGAGAAGGCAAGGAAACCAATACGTTTGCTTGGTTCGACAATGGATCAACTCGGATCGAAGAAGTGAAAGCGTTTCTTCAGCAGTTTGAGAACGAGTCAGGTTTCTAGTGGCCAAAATCTCCCCGCAACGTATCGCGATGATTGAATCGCGTTTTGCTGAGCTTGAGGCGCGGATGGCTTCGGGGCAGTTGGAGGGCGATGCCTTTGTCACCGCTTCGAAAGAATATTCCGAGCTTGAGCCGGTTGCCAAGGCTGCGGCCAATGTCCGGCGGTTGCGCAAGGAAATCGAGACGCTTCAACATATGGTCAAGGACTCGGCTGACCCCGACCTGCATGAAATGGCAGTCGAGGAGCTGGATGATGTCACGCACCAGCTTTCCGATGCCGAAACGAGCCTCGCCATTTCGCTTCTGCCAAAAGATGCCGCCGACGAACGCCCCGCAATGCTCGAAATCCGCGCTGGCACTGGCGGCGATGAGGCGGCTTTGTTCGCGGGCGACTTGTTTCGCATGTACGAACGCTATGCCGCAGGACAAGGGTGGAAGATCGAGCCGATTTCGATCAGCGCGTCCGATGTCGGCGGGTTCAAGGAAGTTGTCGCCTCGATCAAGGGCAATGGCGTGTTCGCCAAGCTGAAATATGAAAGCGGGGTCCACCGCGTCCAGCGCGTGCCGGTGACCGAAAGCGGCGGCCGCATCCACACCAGCGCGGCGACCGTCGCGGTGCTGCCCGAACCGACCGAAGTCGATATCAACATCGAGGCGCGCGATCTGAAAATCGACGTCTACCGCGCGTCTGGTGCTGGCGGGCAGCATGTCAACACCACCGATTCGGCCGTCCGCATTACGCATTTACCGACCGGCATCGTCGTCACCTGCCAGGACGGGCGCAGCCAGCACAAGAACAAGGAACAGGCGATGCAGGTGCTGCGCGCTCGAATGTACGAAAAGGAACGCGAAGAGGCTCAAGGCGCCGAGGCCGAGGCGCGCAAGGCAATGGTGGGCAGCGGCGACCGGTCGGAGCGAATCCGCACCTATAATTTCCCGCAAGGCCGCGTGACCGACCACCGGATCAATTTGACGCTGCACAAGCTGCCCGAGATACTGGAGGGCGGCGGTCTGGGGGAATTGGTCGATGCGCTGATTGCCGAGGATCAGGCCGAGCGGATGGCTGGGTTGGGGGAGTGAGTCTTTTCTCCCCTCCCGTGAACGGGAGGGGTCGGGGGTGGGGCGAGCCGAAGGCGAGCATTTGACGTCTAGGGTGGGACTGCCCACAACTAACCCCTCCCGCCTGCGGGAGAAGAACTACGTCGGCCTAAACCTCCAAACGCCCATGCTGCAGCTTCGGCAGCACATAGCGTGCAAACATATCGCATTCGTTGATGTGCGGATAACCAGATAGAATGAACGCCTCAATTCCCACCGCACGATAGGCGTTGATTTTCGCCAGAACCTGATCTGGGTCGCCGACAATCGCCGCGCCGCAGCCTGACCGCGCACGCCCGATTCCGGTCCAAAGATTGTCCTCCAGATACCCGTCATTCGCCGCCGCCTGCTCGCGAAGTTCGGCCTGATGCGCCACGCCGAAGGTTTGTGTGTCGAGGCTTTTGTTGCGGATGGCTTCACCCTGCGCGGCATCAAGTTTCGACAGCAGCCGGTCAGCATAAGCCCGCGCCTCGGCCTCGGTTTCGCGGACGATGACATGCGCGCGGAAGCCGTATTTGAGGGTTCGTCCGAATTTAGCAGCGCGTGCCGTCATATCTTCGACAAGGTCCTTCGCGCCTTGCACCGTTTCGGGCCACATCAGGTAGACATCGCAACCCTCGGCAGCGGCCTCCTTGGCGGCTGGCGACAGCCCGCCGAAATAGAGCGGCGGGCATTTGCCGCTGACCGTCTTCATGCGCGGCGGGTCGAGATCGATTTTATAATGTTCGCCGTTAATCGACAGATGCTCGCCGTTCAGCAGGGTCTTCAAAATCTGCATCGCCTCGACCGTTCGGCGATAGCGTGGTTCACTGTCCATCTTGTCACCGGGCAGGTCTGACGAGATGATATTCACATTCAATCGCCCGCCCGAAATCTGGTCAAGCGTCGCGATCTGCCGCGCGAGTTGTGGCGGCCAGCTCTCGCCAACGCGGACCGCCATGAGCAATTTGATACGGCTGGTCAGCGCAGCAATCGCGCTGGCAAAGGCAGTGGTGTCGAGACCTAGCGCGTAGCCCGAGGGCAGCAGTATATTATCGAACCCGCCCTTTTCTGCGGCCAGCACGATATTGCGGCAGTGCTCCCAGCTTGAGGCAAGCATCGGGTCTGGAACGCCCAGAAATTCATAATCATCGTCGCATAAGGCGGAAAACCAGCTGACTTCGACGGGTTTCATGGCAGGGGAACTCCTCGGGCAGCGACCAATACGCTATACCAGTCTGCGCGGGTCCATTGAATTTTGAAAGCATCGGCGGCTTCCGCGATGCGCGCCGGGTTTTGCGAGCCGA
>LNFM01001113.1_pt1 | contig 62738 bp, 63 predicted proteins | sample 596031 | NCBI WGS metagenome assembly LNFM01 (sample SAMN04254537, study PRJNA301005) | activated carbon metagenome | isolation source: dual media filters at the Ann Arbor, Michigan drinking water treatment plant | place: USA: Ann Arbor
AGGGACCCAGACCATCGGGTCGCCTTCTCTTTGCTTACTTTCTCTTGGCGACGCAAGAGAAAGTGAGTCGCCCGCCGGGGCGAGACCCGGCTTGCTGGTCGACCAAACGGTATGAGCACACCAACATGGATCCCGGATCAAGTCCGGGATGACAAGCGCGTACATCCCCACAACTCACGCTGGGCGCCGCAGGTCCAGCATCACCCGCGCCTGTTTGCGCTGCATCATCACAGCAGCCCATCCTTCCCGGATAATCCATCCAAAACACCGGGAGCCGACCGTGACGGATGCCGACCAGCCTCTTTCCCCGCTCAATGCCGACTTGAGTCCGTCCAGCAGCCTGCTGACCAACCTGCGCCAGGAACTGATGCGGCATCCGCCGTTTGCGCAGATGCTGGCCGGCGATGTGGATTTTTTTCTGCGCCATTCCCACGAGAATTACTACGCCCCCGGTGAAGTGCTGATCAACCCGGACAGTGGCCTGGTGAAGCAGCTGTTTTTCATTCGCCAGGGCGCGGTCATTGGCGAGCGCGGCCTGGCCGAACTGTCGGGCGGGGCCTTTCATTACGAGCCGGGCGAGCTGTTCCCGGTCAGTGCCGCCGTGGCGCAGCGCGCGGTCACGGCCAGCTACAAGGCGGTGGCCGATACCTTTGTGCTGGCCCTGCCGCTGGATGCCATGCATGCGCTGGCGGTCCTCAGCCCGCCGTTTGCCGATTTCCTGAACCGGCGCATCCTGAAATTCCTCGACCTGTCGCGGCGCGCGCTGCAGGTGGCCTATGCCTCGCAGGCGCTGGCCGAGCAGTCCCTGGAAACCGCGCTGGGTGACGTGGCGCGCCAGGCGCCGGTCAGTTGTCCGCCGGACACGCCGCTGCGCGAGGCGCTGTCCCGGATGCACCAGCTGCGCATAGGCTCCATGCTGGTGACCGACTCGCAGCAGCGGCCGCTGGGCATCCTCACGCGTTACGACATCCTCGGCAAGGTCACGCTGCCGGGACTGTCGCTGGACACGGCCATCGCCGAGGTCATGGTGCAGCCGGTGCTGTCGCTCAGCCACGACCACACCGCGCTGGACGCGGCGCTGCTGATGAGCAAACACGGCATCCGCCACGTGCCTGTAACGCGCGGCGGCGCGGCCGTCGGCGTGGTGTCCGAGCGCGACCTGTTCGCGATGCAGCGCCTGAGCCTCAAGCAGGTGAGCACGTCCATCCGTTCGGCGGCGGACGTGGACACGCTCAAGATGGTGGCGCAGGACATACGCCGTTTTGCGCACAGCCTGCTCGGCCAGGGTGTGCATGCGCGCCAGCTCACCGCGCTGATCAGCCACCTCAACGACGTGTTGACCGCGCGCCTGCTGGAGATCAAGGCGGAAGAACACGGCATGGACCTGACACGCCTGTGCTGGCTGGCGCTGGGGTCCGAAGGGCGCAGCGAGCAGACGATTGCCACCGACCAGGACAACGCGCTGATCCTGCCGGACGACAGCACGCCGGCGCAGCGCGAAGCGGCGCTGCGTTTTGCGCACGACGTCAACCTGGCGCTGGATGCCTGTGGCTACCCCCTGTGCCGCGGCGGCATCATGGCCGGCGAGCCTTCGTGCTGTTTGACGCTGCGCCAGTGGCGCGAGCGTTTTGCCCACTGGATAGAACACGGCGCGCCGCAGGACCTGCTGCACGCCAGCATCTATTTCGACTTCCGGGCGCTGGCCGGCAACGAGGACCTGGCCGACAGCCTGCGCCGCGAGGTCAGCGAGGCGGCGCGCCGCGCGCCGCGTTTCATCAAACAGCTGGCGCTCAATGCGCTGATCCACAGCGCGCCGCTGAACTGGACCGGCAGCATCGCCGTCGACGACGCCGGCCTGATCGACCTCAAGCTGCAGGGTGCAGCGATTTTTGTCGATGTGGCGCGGATTTATGCGCTGAGCCACGGCATCACCGCCACCAGCACGCGCGAGCGGCTGGAGGCCATCGGCCTGCGGCTCGGCCTGGCCGCCCCGGAATACCAGGCCTGGGTCAGCGGTTTCGAGTTCCTGCAGACGCTGCGGCTGCGCATCCAGCTGGAGGGCACGGCGCCGCCAGACCATCCGAATGAGCTCAAAGTGGCGCGCCTGAACGACATCGACAGGCGCATCCTGCGCGAATCGTTCCGGGTCGCGCGTTCGCTGCAGCAGCGTCTGCAGATGGACTACGAGCGATGAGCTGGCGCGAGCGGCTGCGCGGCTGGCTGGGTGCCCCGGCGGCCGTGGACGAGACGCGCTGGGTGGTGCTCGACGTCGAGACCAGCGGGCTGGATCCACAGCGCGACCAGCTGCTGGCGATCGCCGCGATTGCCGTGCGGGTGGACTGGGCCGCCAGGCGCCTGAGCATCACGCCCGGCGACAGCTTCGAAGTGGTGCTGCGGCAGTCCGAAGTGGCCAGCGCCAAAGACAACATCCTGCTGCACGGCATCGGCCTGCAGCGCCAGCGCGAGGGCGAACCCATGGCGGACGGGCTGCGCGCCTTTGCCCGCTTTGCCGGCCACTCGCCGCTGCTGGCGTTTCACGCGCCCTTCGACCAGGCCATGATTGGCCGCTTTGTGCTCGCGCATCTGGGCGCGGCGCTGCCGAACCGCTGGGTGGACATCGAGCAACTGTGTGCGGTGACCCACGAAAAGGTCAGGGCGCGCGCGCTCGACGAATGGCTGGCGCACTTTGGCATCGTCTGTGCCAACCGGCACCAGGCGGCCGCCGACACGCTGGCCGAGTGCGAGCTGCTGCTGCGCATCTGGCCGCAGATGGCCGGGCAGTGCGCCAACTGGCGTGATGTCGAAAAGCTGGCCGCCCAGCAGCGCTGGATCGCGCGTGCCTGACGCGCACCCTGCGCCAGCGGCAGATAATCGCCGCATGAATTCGCCGGCTGCTGCGTCGCCGGTTGCCCTTCCGGTGCCTGAATAGCTATTGTTTTTATAGCTGGATAGGCTTGATGGACAGGGGTTACAGGCCAATTTGGCATGTAAATTCCGTGTGTTTCCTTACATGCGGCGCTGCCGGTGCCGCTGGTTGGCTGTTGCTATTGGAGTGTTCATGCAGTTTCTGCAATCCCTTCCCGTTTCCGCCCAGACCATAGGCCTGCTGATGCTGTCGAATGTCTTCATGACCTTTGCCTGGTACGGCCACCTGAAAAATCTGGCGACCTCGCCCTGGTACATCGCGGCACTGATCAGCTGGGGTATTGCCCTGTTCGAGTACCTGCTGCAGGTGCCCGGCAACCGCATCGGCTTCACGCTGTACAGCGTCGGCCAGCTCAAGATCATGCAGGAGGTCATCACCCTGACGGTGTTTGTGCCGTTTGCGGTGTTCTACCTCCATGAGCCGCTCAAGCTCGATTACCTGTGGGCCGCGCTGTGCATGGTGGGCGCGGTGTATTTCATCTTTCGCAGCAGCTGATTCAGGCGCGCCATCACGCGCGTGACGGCTCCAGTCCAGCAAGGGCCGCCCTCGCAGGTGGGCCATGCCGTGGGGGTTAAACTCCCGAAAGTCACAAAATTGTCATTGAATTGACACAAATTCCAGGAGTCGAAGATGCTGTTTGGCAAGCTGCTGCCCCGAGAAGGCAATTTTTTCGAGCTGTTCAACCAGCATGCCGACCGCATCGTCGAGGCGGCCCGCGCTTTTTCCAATCTGGTTGCCAACTACAGCGACATCGAAAAGCGGGAACACTACAACCGCGAGGTCGACAACGCCGAACGCGCCGCGGACCGGATCACCCACGAGGTGAACCGCATGCTGCACAAGACCTTCATCACCCCGATCGACCGCGAACAGATCCACTCGCTGATCAACACCATGGACGACGTGGCCGACCTGATCCAGGATTCGGCGGAAACCATGGCCTTGTACGACGTGCACCACATGACCGAGGAAATCATCCGCCTGACCGACCTCAGCGTGAGGTGCTGTGAGCGCCTGAAAGATGCGGTGGCGCTGATCGACAAGCTCAGCGACGCGGCCACGGCCGAGGCGGCGCTCAAGACCTGCGAGGAAATCGACAAGCTCGAGTCCGATGCGGACCGCGTGATGCGCTCGGCCATGAGCAAGCTGTTCCGCGAAGAACCCGATGTGCGGGAGGTCATCAAGCTCAAGGCGATCTACGAACTGCTGGAGACCATCACCGACAAGTGCGAAGACGTGGCCAATGTGATTGAGGGCATCGTCCTCGAAAATTCGTAAGCGGACGGATCCATGGAAACCGTCCAAACTGCCCTGTGGGTCGTGGTGCTGCTGGTGGCCCTGGCAATTGCCTTCGATTTCATGAACGGCTTCCACGATGCGGCCAACTCGATCGCCACCGTGGTGTCGACCGGCGTGCTCAAACCCGGCCAGGCGGTGCTGTTTGCCGCATTTTTCAACTTCATTGCGATTTTCATTTTCCACCTGAGCGTGGCTGCCACCGTGGGCAAGGGCATTGTGCAGCCCGGCATCGTTGACACCCATGTGGTGTTCGGCGCGCTCATAGGCGCCATCACCTGGAACCTGGTGACCTGGTATTACGGAATTCCCAGCAGCTCGTCCCATGCGTTGATCGGCGGCATTGTCGGTGCGGTGATGGCCAAGTCGGGCGCCGGCGCGCTGGTTGCGGGCGGCATCCTGAAAACGGTGGCCTTCATTTTTGTTTCGCCGCTGCTCGGCTTTCTGCTCGGCTCGCTGATGATGGTGTTGGTTGCCTGGGGCTTTCGCCGCGCCACGCCATCACGCGTGGACCGCTGGTTCAGGCGCATGCAGCTGGTGTCGGCCGGTGCCTACAGCCTGGGCCACGGCGGCAATGACGCGCAGAAAACCATTGGCATCATCTGGATGCTGCTGATTGCCACGGGTTATACCTCGGCCAGCGACGCTTCCCCGCCGACCTGGACCATCGTCAGTTGTTATGTGGCGATTGCCGTGGGCACCATGTTTGGCGGCTGGCGCATCGTGAAAACCATGGGCCAGAAAATCACCAAGCTCAAGCCGGTCGGCGGCTTCTGCGCTGAAACCGGTGGCGCGCTGACCCTGTTCCTGGCGACCGGCCTGGGCATCCCGGTGTCGACCACCCACACCATCACCGGCGCCATCGTCGGCGTCGGTTCCACCCAGCGTGCCTCGGCGGTCCGCTGGGGCGTGGCCGGCAACATCGTCTGGGCCTGGATCTTCACGATCCCGGCGTCGGCCTTTGTCGCCGCAATTGCCTACTGGATCAGCCTGCAGCTGTTCTGACGCTGCGTTTTCCGGTAGTCTGAATACCAGCCGGGGCCGCGGGTCCGGTTCCGCCGGCACGCAGCCCCCCGTGGGCTGGAGCCTGCGGCTTCACAGCTGCTTGCGCAGCTTGGGACCGGCGACAGAAGCGAAGCCTCTGGCGAGCGGCCTGCAAGGTGCAGAGAGCTACACGCAGTGAGCGAACGTGGAGGCCCTACCTCATGGGCTGGGAGATTTTCCGCGCTTCCTCGACCTGGTATTCGAAATAACGCTGGAAACTGAACACGATGCTGGACATCAGGGCAATGGTGCCAAACAGCAGCGCAAAAACAATCGCGCCCATGGTCAGCCAGTGGGTCCGGCCCGGCGCCGCGTCAGGCGCCGCTGCCGGGTTGTGCTTCGCATTCCATTTTTCAGGCGCCATCAAGCCGTAATAAATCGCCGTCAGCGCCGTGCCGGCCAGGGTGAAACCCAGCAGCGGTACCAGCAGCCAGGCGAGCTGGTCGTCCTGGCCATACATGCGCACGCGCTCGACGCCCCACCAGCCGAGCGCGGCGGAGATCGGGTGCAGCCAGGCGAGCATGTCGCCGATGCCGTAGAGGTAGAGGCGATGAATGCCCAGCTGGCCGCCAGCCAGGGCCAGCCAGGCGGCCAGGGTCTTGTTCTTGGTTTTCATGAATGCGGTCAGGACAGGGAAGAGGAAGGCGGCGCTTCGGTGAAGCCGGCGGGCGGCAAGGTATCCCCGGCGCCCAGTGTTTTTTGCATGATGACGATATCACGCCAGGCACCGAACTTCCATCCGCAGGATTCAACGATGCCGACCTGCGTGAAACCCAGCGCGCGATGCAAGCCAACCGATCCGGCGTTGGCCGAGTCGCCGATCACCGCCATGATCTTGCGGATGCCTGCACTTTCGCAGCGCGCCAGCAATTCGGAGAGCAGCGCGCGGCCCAGGCCTTTCCCGCCGGAATCCGGGGCCAGGTAAATCGAGTCTTCCACCGAGTAGCGGTAGGCCGGCCGCGGCTTGAACCAGTTGCCGTAGGCAAAACCGAGCACCTGGCCGGCCTCCTCGGCGACCAGATAGGGCAGTCCCTTGGACAGGACGTCGGCGCGACGTGCCGTCATGTCGGCGGTGCTGGGTGGCTCGGTTTCGAAGGTGCCGGTGCCATGCAGCACGTGGTGGGCATAGATGGCGGTGATGGCAGGGAGGTCTTGCTCACGGCTGGGACGTATCAGGGGCATGGCGGGGCTCGAAAAGAAGGCCGGGGGCCGGGTTGACGGGAAATCGCGGGGCGCGGGTTATAATCTGCGGCTTTGCAGCATTTCGCTGGCCGGGTGCCATGTCGTGTGTCTCAATCGCTGCAGGAACATTTTGGGGTGATATTTTTCGCCCCGCCACCCGAAGGATAAATCATGGTCGTCATTCGACTCTCGCGCGGCGGTTCTAAACACCGTCCTTTTTTCAACATCGTTGTGGCTGACAAACGCGTCCGCCGCGATGGCCGTTTCATCGAGCGTATCGGTTTTTACAACCCGATCGCCAAAGGTGGCGAAGAAGGCCTGCGCATCCAGCAGGACCGCCTGACCCACTGGCTAGGTGTGGGCGCACAAGCGTCCCCCACCGTGGAACGCCTGGTCAAGCAGGGCGCTGCCGCAGCCCCCAAAGCCGCCTGATTTTCCCGGTCGCCAGATGCTTCCGGGCTTAGAGTCGTCGGGCCTCCCCGACGATGCCATCGAAGTCGGGCGCATTCTTGATGCCTGGGGCGTCAAGGGCTGGGTCAAAATCCTGCCGCACAGCGCCTCTTCCGAGGCGCTTTTTTCTTCCGGCCGCTGGTTCCTCCAGCCGCCCGAGGCCAAACACCGACCCGGCTTTGACGCGTTTGCCGGCACGGTGATCCTGAACGTCAGTGAATCCAAAGTCCATTCCGGTTCCGTCGTCGCCAAGTTCGAGGGCATTGACGACCGGACGCCGGCCGAGGCCCTGCGCGGCGCGCGGATTTTTGTGCCACGCAGCGCTTTCCCGAAGGCCGGCAAGGACGAGTATTACTGGGTGGACCTGCTGGGCCTCAATGTCGTCAACCGGGAAGGCGTAGCCCTGGGATGCGTGCGCGACCTGATGGCCACCGGTCCGAATTCGGTGTTGTGCGTCGAGTACACCGACGGTGAACAGACGCTGGAGCGCATGATTCCTTTTGTCGCCGCCTATGTCGATGGCGTGGATCTGCCCGGCAAGACGATCACGGTGGACTGGCAACCGGACTATTAGGCTTCCGGCCTTCACCGGGACCGGCGCAGAATATCAAGCCATGCGTTTTGACGTCATCACCCTGTTTCCCGAGCTTTTTGAGCCGTTTTTGAAAAGCGGCGTGACGCGCCGCGCCTACGAATCCGGCCTGGTCGAGGTGAAGCTGTGGAACCCGCGCGAGTTCGCCGGAGGCAATTACCGCCGCGTGGATGACCGCTCCTTTGGCGGTGGTCCGGGCATGGTGATGCTGGCCGAGCCGCTGGCGCGCTGTCTCGAAGCCATCCGGGCGGAGCGCGCCGAGCCGGAGGTATCGCGTGCACCCGTGGTGCTTTTCTCCCCGATAGGCCGCACCCTGGACCACAGTGGCGTTGCCGCCTGGTCGGCCAGCAGCGGCGCGGTGCTTGTGTGTGGCCGCTACGAGGGCCTGGACCAGCGTTTTATAGACAGCTATGTGGACCAGCAGATCAGCCTGGGCGACTTTGTGTTGTCAGGCGGGGAGATCCCTGCCATGGCCCTGCTTGACGCGGTGGCGCGCCTGCAACCCGGCGTGCTCAATGATGAAGGCAGCCACCAGCTCGACAGCTTCAACCCGGCCCTGGACGGCTTGCTGGACTGCCCGCATTACACGCGGCCCGAAATCTGGCGCGAGCAGGGTGTGCCGGACACGCTGTTGTCTGGAAACCACGCCCACATCGAAGGCTGGCGCCGCGAACAGCGCCTCTCCCTCACCCGGCAGCACCGGCCGGAATTGCTGGAGGCAGCGCGCCAGAAGGGCAGTTTGACGGCCGCGGACGAAGCGTTTCTGCGCAGCCTGGTAGACAAATCCTCCCAGCAACCATAAATTGCTATAATCGTGGGCTTTTCGGTCCTCTGGCGGCCACTGCAACCATGTTGATCCTCCTTGAGAGCGTCCCTGGATTTGCGGTCTTTAGTGCAGCGCGTGTATGAACGAAAAAGATAGATGGAATAAATCATGAATCTGATCGAAACCCTTGAGCAGGAAGAAATTGCCCGCTTGAACAAGACCATTCCCGTGTACGCCCCCGGCGACACCGTGATCGTCAGCGTCAATGTGGTTGAAGGTACACGCAAGCGTGTGCAGGCGTTTGAAGGTGTGGTGATTGCCAAGCGCAACCGCGGCCTGAACTCCAGCTTCATCGTGCGCAAGATCTCCAATGGTGAAGGCGTCGAGCGGACCTTCCAGGTCTACAGCCCGCTGATCGCCAAGATCGAAGTCAAACGCCGCGGTGATGTGCGCCGCGCCAAGCTGTACTACCTGCGTGATCGCAGCGGCAAGTCGGCACGTATCAAGGAAAAACTGGGCGCCAAGGCTGCATAAAGCGGCTGGGTCCCGAAAAGCCGCTCTCTGGAGCGGCTTTTTTTTGCCTGCTACGCTGTGTCCCGCATGAGCTTCACCAAACCCCTGCCGACATTCGATCCGCGGACCATTCCGGTCATCGGAGTGGACACGCATCTGGCCGGCGTGCCAGCCCGGGATCTCACGCCACCGGCCCTGCGCCAGCGCTTCCGGCACCCGCCGGTCTGGACGCCAGAGCACAGTGTCGAGAAGAAGTTTTCCAACCGCGAACCGGCGCTGGCTGCGGTGCTGATTCCGCTGGTCATGCGTGACGAACTCACGCTGCTGTTGACCGAACGGGCCGGCAACATGTCGACCCACTCTGGCCAGGTCGCATTCCCGGGTGGCAGGACCGATAACACCGATCATGACGCGGTGGCCACCGCGCTGCGCGAGGCGCATGAGGAGATCGGGCTGACCCGCGACCATGTCGAGGTGCTGGGAATCCTTCCGACCTATGTCACCGGCACCGCTTTCATCATCACGCCGGTGGTGGCGCTGGTGCAGCCGGGTTTTGCCCTGCAGCCCAACCCCGCCGAAGTGGCCGACATTTTCGAGGTGCCCTTGCAGCACCTGATGAACCCCGCCAACCACCGGCGCCATGAGTTCGAGTTCGAGGGCGACGTCCGCCAGTGGCTCTCCATGCCCTACACCGGGCCGGTGGACAGCAGCGATACCAAGGAACGCTACATCTGGGGCGCCACCGCCGGCATGTTGCGCAACCTCTACCGTTTCCTGAGCGCCTGAGCCCGCCCGGAACCGAGCGCGCATATCAGCCGTTATGATTTGGTAGCAGGGCACTTCCAGAAATCCAGAATTTCGGGATGAAGTGCCAGGCGCACGGAGCGCACAACCGGAATGTACTTCCTGTGCATCAGGATTGCGAGCACCGCGCAACGACGCAATTCGCCCGAAAAATGGATTTATTGAAGTGCCATGAGTTTTTTTGCCGTTTTGTTCGCACTCATCATTGAACAGGCCCGTCCGCTGGCCCGCGGCAACGTCATTCATGCAAATTTGCGCCGCTGGGCGAAGTGGGCCAGCCGCAGCCTGGACGCCGGCAAACCTGTCCATGGCTGGGTGGCCTGGGGCATGGCGGTGCTGGCACCCGCCGTGTTGACGCTGGCCATTCACTGGCTGCTGTGGAGCGTCAATGTGGCACTGGCTTTTGTGTGGAGCGTGGCCGTGCTTTATGTCACGCTGGGATTTCGCCAGTTCAGCCACTATTTCACCGACATCCGCGACGCGCTCGACGACGGCGATGAGGTCACCGCGCGCGAACTGCTGGCGCAGTGGCGCCAGGTCGACGCGAGTGAACTGCCGCGCAGCGAAATCGTCCGCCATGTGATCGAGTATTCGGTGCTCGCGGCGCACCGCCATGTGTTTGGCGTGCTGGCCTGGTTTTCCGTGCTGGCCGCATTGGGCCTGGGCCCTGCCGGGGCCGTGCTGTACCGCCTGAGCGAGTTCGTGTCGCGCTACTGGGCGCACAAGAGCCGTTCGACGGGTGAGGGGGCCAGTCCGGCGCTGCAGGACACCGCCGCACGCGCCTGGCATGTGATTGACTATGTGCCGGCGCGCCTGACCTCGCTGGGCTTCGCGGTGGTCGGCAGCTTCGAGGATGCGATCGACGGCTGGCGCAACTATGCGCAGCGGCAAGCGGCCGGGCCGGAGAACCACAACGACGGTCTGATCCTTGCTGCAACGTCGGGCGCGGTCAACGTGCGGCTGGGCGGCGAGGCGTTGAAAGCCGTGTTTGCACCGGATGCCTCCCAGGGCTTTCAGGCCAGCGGTATCGATCAGCCGGGGCCGGAAGTCACGGAAAGCACGCCGGGGCGTGAGCCCGAGGTGGCGCATCTGCGCAGCATTGTGGGCCTGGTCTGGCGCTCGGTGGTGCTCTGGATGGTGCTGCTGGCGCTGCTCACGCTGGCGCGCCTGCTGGGCTGAAAGCAGCCCTCAGTACCGCGCGGGTTGTGACAACTCGGCGAACAGCTCGCTATACAAACGATAGCGGCTTGCACTTATTCCGTATGGGCTGGCGCCTGTTTTGACTTCGGAAATCACACCGCAGCCGGGTTCGTGCAGGTGGGTGCAGTTGTAGAACTTGCAGTCCTGCGCATGTATCTTGAGGTCCGGCATGTAATTGGCCAGGTGCATGGGATCGATGTGGTGCAGGCCGAATTCCTGGAAGCCCGGCGAATCGATCAGCGCGCTGCTGCGTTCGGCATCGATCCAGTACAGCGTGGTGCTGGTGGTTGTGTGTTTGCCCGAGTTGAGCGCCTGTGATATTTCCGCCGTCAGCACCTGCGCGTTCGGTACCAGCAGGTTGGTCAGGCTGCTTTTGCCGGCCCCCGACGGTCCCAGCACCAGGGTTTTTTTGCCGCGTAACAGCGCCAGCAATTGCTGGTACTGCGCGTCGTTGGCGACCGGTGCATCGGTTTTGGGCTTGATCGCCAGCGGCAGCACCTGGTAGCCCATGGCGCGGTAGGGTTCGAGTTTGGTCCAGGCGCGGCCAAACGGTTCGGCCAGGTCGCTTTTGTTCAGGGCGATGATGGGCGTGATGCGTTCGGCTTCGGCGGCGATCAGCGCGCGTGTGAGCTGGCTTTCGGAAAACTCGGGTTCGGCCGCGATCAGGATCAGCACTTGGTCCAGGTTGGCCGCAAACGACTTGGTGCGCATTTCATCCTGCCGGTAAAACAGGTTGCTGCGCTGCTCGACCTTTTCGACCGTGCCTTCATCCTGCGAGGGCAGCCACTGGACGCGGTCACCGACCACAGCCTGGCTTTTTTTCCCGCGCGGATGGCAGATCAGGCGCTGGCCGTCCGGTGTCTCCACCAGGCAATGGCGGCCGAACCCGGCGACCACCAGGCCGGGCAGGGTCCCGGCGGAAGAAACAGTGGTCAAGCTAGTGCCCTGTCCCACAAATAACGGCGATATGAAATCGCCCATTCAGCCGCCATGCGGCGTTACTCGTCGTTGCCATAGCTACGGCTATGTCGCCTCCTCGCGCCTTGCCTGACAGCTGACTGGACAATTTCATCGCATCACCTTATCCGCGGGTCAGGACACTAGCAACGCGTCAACTTTTGACGCGCAGAAAAAGTCGCTGACCGAAATGCCCTGCACATCATGAGTATTGAAACGCACCGTGCATTTGCTGTAACTCAGCGCCAGGTCAGGATGGTGGTCCTCGGCGTTGGCAATGAAGGCCACCGCATTCACGAAGGCGATGGTCTCGTAATAATTCCTGAAGCTGTAGGTTTTTTCGAGGGAGCCGTCGATCAGCCGCCAGCCCAGCGCCGCCTCACCGTTGAGCTGGCTGAGCTGGGTCACGATCTCGGTGGCGCTCAGTGCGCGTCGGTTCTGGTGAATCGGGTTCATGCGGATGCTCCGGTGTTGCCACCCAGGCGCGCCAGCCGCTCCGACGCCGGCGGGTGAGAGTAGTAAAACTTGACGAACAGCGGGTCGGGCGTCAGCGTGCTGGCGTTGTCCTGGTAAAGCTTGAGCAGCGCGCTCTGCAGATTCCTGCCGTCGGTCTGCGCGATGGCATAGGCGTCGGCCTCGAACTCGTGCTTGCGCGAAAACAGCGCAAAGATGGGGGAGATGAAGAAGCTGAATACCGGCACCACCAGCAGGAACAGCAGCAGCGCCAGCGCATCGTTGCTGCCTGTCATGTTGGGCCGCACGCCCAGGCCGGTATAAAACCAGACCTGCGTGGACAGCCAGCCCAGCAGCGCAAAGCCGGCCAAGCTCATGGCAAACATCGAGAGGATGCGCTTGATGATGTGTTTGTGCTTGAAGTGCCCGAGTTCGTGGGCCAGCACCGCATCGACCTCCTCGGGGTTGAGCTGCTTGAGCAGTGTGTCGTAAAACACCACACGTTTGGACGCGCCAAAACCGGTGAAATAGGCATTGGCATGGGCCGAGCGTTTGCTGCCATCCATCACGAACAGGCCCTTGGCCGCGAAGCCGCAGCGCTGCATCAGCGCGGTCACGCGCGCCTTGAGGGTTTCATCCTCCAGTGGCTGGAATTTGTTGAACAGCGGCGCGATCACCGTGGGGTAGAGAACCAGTACCAGCAGGTTGAACACCATCCAGGCGCCCCAGGCCCAGAGCCACCACCAGCTGCCGGTGCTGCCCATCAGCCAGAGGATCAGCGCGACGATGGGCAGGCCGACCAGAATGCCGACCAGCGTGGACTTGAAAAGATCACCCAGCCACAGCTTGAATGTCATCTTGTTGAAGCCGAAACGCTCCTCGATGCGGAAGGTGCTGTAGAGCGTGAAGGGCAGTTCCAGCAGGCCGCTGATCAGGCCGAACACTGCCAGCAGCGCCAGTTGCGGCACCAGGCTGCCGTAGTTGGCCAGGCTGGAGCCAGCCAGCGCCTGGTTCAGCGCATCAATACCGCCCAGCAGGGTCCAGCCGAGCAACACCGCAGCGGCCCAGGCCAGTTCCAGCAACCCGAAGCGGGCCTTGGTGATGGTGTAGTCGGCGGCCTTCTGGTGCGAGGCCAGCGTGATGGTGTCTGCAAATGCCGCAGGCACGGCGTCGCGATGGCGCGCCACATGGCGGATCTGCCGTGATGAGAGGTAGAACTTCGTCAGCAGCCCCAGCACCAGCGCGGCCGAAAACACCAGGGTCAGAAGCAGGGAAGGATCGGTCATGAATGGAAGTTTAGGCGATCAGCGAGAATCGCAAGATGGCTGATACAGAACCCCTGCTTAAAAAATCCGACCAGAACCTGGTCTGGCTCGACTGTGAGATGACCGGGCTGGACCCGGACAAGGAGCGCATCATTGAAGTCGCCGTGGTGGTGACCGGACCGCAGCTGACGCCGCGTATCGAGGGGCCGGTGCTGGTGATCCACCAGCCCGACGAGTTGCTGGACCAGATGGACGCCTGGAACAAGGGCACGCACGGCCGCAGCGGCCTGATAGCCAAGGTCAAGGCCAGTTCGGTGACCGAGGCGGACGCCGAAAAGGAGTTGCTGGCCTTTCTGTCGAAGTACCTGCCCAAGGGCGCTTCCCCCATGTGCGGCAACACGATTGGCCAGGACCGGCGCTTCCTCGTCAAGTACATGCCCAAGCTCGAGGCGTTTTTCCACTACCGCAACATCGATGTCAGCACCTTCAAGGAGCTGGCCAAGCGCTGGCGCCCCGAGGTTTACAGCGCTTTCAAGAAGCAGCAAAGCCACACCGCGCTGGCCGATGTCCATGAATCGATTGACGAACTGGAATATTACCGGACCCACTTTTTGAAATGAATTCGGCCTTCAGCCCTTTCCAGAAAAGGCCTGACAGCTATCAAAAGAGGAGCAATGCAGTTCGCCCGGAAGTAGTTGCCGGTCTTTCTGAGTCCGGGGACTGGTAGAAACCCGCAAGCCGTGGCATAATCGTAGGCTTGATGGATGCACAGGGTGCACCGCATTTGTACATCTACCTCACACTTTTGAGGCTCTACCAACAGAGCCATCGCTTCAGGCACCGGTTTTTCCGGAAGTCGCCCGAACCGAAATATTCGTTTGATGGTTGATGTTTTATTAACCATGAACGAAGCCTTCCGCTACGCGGCAGGTGCTAGTTTCCTGTTCGCCCGCCCACATCACAAGCGTGGCAGCGTGGACAGGTGTTTAGTGAGAAAAACATGACTGACTCTTTTGAGGCTCGCGGCGATTCTTTGGCCGAAGCAAACACCGACATCATTTCCGACAGCGACATCCATGTGCTGGCCGATGTTTCCGACGCACCCGTCGCTGAAACCTCGCTCGACGCCATCGCCCCTGAACCCAACGGTTTCGTGAAACTGGGCCTGGCCCGCGAACTGCTGCAAGCCGTGGCCGACATGGGTTTCACCCAGCCGACCGCCGTGCAGATGGCCACCATCCCGAAAGCCATGCAGGCGCTGGATGCCGACGTCAAAGCCGACCCCAAGGCCAAATTCACCGACCTGCTGGTTTCCAGCCAGACCGGGAGCGGCAAGACCGCCGCCTTCCTGCTGCCCGTGCTGCACACCCTGCTCAAGCAGCAGGAAGAAGCCGAGCGCACGGAACGCGCCGAGTTTGAACGCCTGAGCGCCGAAGCGGTTGCACGCGGCGAGCCGCCGCTGAAAAAACCCAAGCGCAAGGATCCGACCAATGCGCGCAACTTCAAGGCTGCCACACCCGGCGCGCTGATCCTGTGCCCGACCCGCGAGCTGGCCCAGCAGGTCTGCGCCGACGCGATCGACCTGGTCCGCCATTGCCGCGGCCTGCGCATCGCCAACGTGGTGGGCGGCATTCCTTACCAGCTGCAAATCGCCAAGCTGCAAAACGCCGACCTCGTCGTGGCCACGCCCGGCCGCCTGCTGGACCTGCAGCGCAGCATGCAGATCAAGCTCGACCAGGTGCAGTTCCTGGTGGTTGACGAAGCCGACCGCATGCTGGACCTCGGCTTTGCCGACGACCTGACCGAAGTCAACCAGCTCACCATCGAGCGCAAGCAGACCATGATGTTCAGCGCCACATTCGCGCCGCGCATCATGCAACTGGCCACGCGCGTCATGCGCCAGCCGCAGCGTGTCGAAATCGACTCGCCGCATGAAAAACATGCGTCGATCACCCAGTCGCTGCTGTGGGCCGACAACATGAGCCACAAGCGCAAGCTGCTGGACCATTCGCTGCGCGACACCACCATGAACCAGTCCATCGTGTTCGCCTGCACCCAGGTCGAATGTGACGGCCTGGCCAACGACCTGGTGCAGGAAGGCTTCAGCGCTGTGGCGCTGCATGGCGCCCTGGGCCAGGGCCTGCGCAATCGGCGTCTGATGGCTTTCCGCGATGGGCGTGTGCAGATTCTGGTGGCGACCGACGTCGCTGCCCGTGGCCTGGATGTTCCGACCATCACCCACGTGATCAACTACGGCCTGCCGATGAAAGCCGAAGACTACGTGCACCGCATTGGCCGTACCGGTCGTGCCGGCCGCGAAGGCAAGGCGATCACGATTGCCGAGTTCCGCGACCGCCGCAAGATCCAGGACATCGAACACTACACCCAGCAAAACCTCAAGCCCAGCGTGATCGCCGGTCTTGAGCCGCAGCAGCGTTTTGCCCCGACCTCGGAGCGTCCGCGCGGCAATTTCGGCGGTGACCGCGGTCCCCGCAGCTTTGGCGGTGGCGGTGGCGGCCGTTTTGGCAATGACCGTGCGCCTTCGGGTGGTTTCGGTGGCGGCGCCGGCGGCGGATATGCTGGCAAGAAGCCTGCCTTTGGCGACCGCGGCGCTGACCGCGGTGGATTTGGCGGCAACCGTGACGACCGTGGCGGCGCGCCTTTCCAGGGCCGTCCGGCTCCCCAGGGCAACAACTACGCAGACCGTTCCGGTTTCAACGACCGCGGCGCGCGCCGTGACGACCGCGGCTTCGGCGGCGGCAACGGCAACAGCGGCGGTTTCGCCCAGCGCGATGACCGCGGCGGTGATCGCGGTGGTTTCGGTGGCGGCCGTCCGGAAGGTTTTTCATCCGCTCCGCGTGGTGATTTTGCCGACCGCAAACCGGCGTTCGCCAAGCCGGCCGGCAAGGTGTTTGTGCCGCGTGACGCGCACAAGCGTCCGACCCGCCCCGCACGTTGATTCGTGCCGGCAACAAAAAAGCCCGCAGCTTGCGGGCTTTTTTATGGGCGGATGAGCTCAGTTCATGCCGTTGCGGCTGGCCAGTTCGACAAACAGCCCCGAATGATCAAGGTCGCTGAGGCCGTGGGCTATGCCCTCGGCATACAGCTGTTCGAACAGTGTGGTCACCGGTGCGTCGAAGCCGATTTCCTCGGCGGTCGCTAACGCGTTGCGCATGTCCTTGAGCTGGATCGCCATGCGCGCGCGCGGCGCGAAGTCGCGCGTCACCATGCGCTCGCCATGCACCTGCAGGATGCGGCTGTCGGCAAAGCCGCCGGTGATCGCCTCCCTGACCTTGGCCATGTCGGCGCCGCCTTTGCTCGCAAACAGCAGGGCCTCGGCCACCGCGCCTATGGTGATGCCGACAATCATCTGGTTGGCAAGCTTGGTGAGCTGGCCCGCGCCGTGGGAGCCCACATGGGTGGCGCGCCCGAAGATGCGGAAAATGGGCAGGACGCGTTCAAATTCCGCCGCCTTGCCGCCGGCCATGATGACCAGCGTGCCCTGGTCCGCGCCACCAGTGCCGCCCGATACCGGTGCGTCGATGTGGGCGATGCCCATGGCGCCCAGGCGCGCCGCATGGTCGCGCGCCTCGCGTGGCTTGATCGACGCCATGTCGACGAACAGCGCGCCGGGCTTCATCGCAGCGGCCACGTCCTGCGCAAATAAGACGTCCTCCACCACCGCGCCGTTTTCCAGCATGCCGACCACGATGTCGGCGTCCTTCACCGCAGCTGCAGCGTGCGGGTGCACCACAGCGCCCAGAGCGATCAGCGAATCGGCCTTGGCCGGCGTGCGGTTCCATACCTGAAGGGCAACACCGGCTTCGCAGAGGCGCCTGGCCATGGGCAGGCCCATGCTGCCCGTGCCCAGAAAAGCGATGCGAGGCAATGAGGTTGTTGTGTCGGCGAGGCTCATGGGTGTCCGGAAAATGGTGTTGCCACCATCATGCGGCACACTGCGAGGTGAAGGCTGTCAGGCAGCTTTCTTCAAGGAAGGCGCGAACATGTTTTCCATCTCGTTGCGCACCTTGTACGCAGCGGTGGAAGTGTCCATGGCGACATCGGCCCAGCTCAGGCTCTGGCCTTTTTTGACGGCGCGCACGACCTTGACGTTGTGCGCCAGGCCCAGCGGCAGGCCGCCCATCTGCATCGAGGTGTCGGCCGGCAGCAGCTTGCCCCAGACCGTGTAGCCGCCTTCGCCGTCGAGCATGTCGCCGGGTTTCAGGTCGCGTTTGGCGGTGGCCACCACGTCGGCGTTCCAGCAGGTTGCGACGCCGGTGGGCTCGCCGCGCAGCGCCACGCTGGCCACCGACACGCCGACTTCGAGGCCGATCAGGTGCCAGCGCTTGTACAGCGTGAAGTAGCGCCCGCTCGGGTCGGTGTGCGCGTTGTATTCCTCGAAGCAGTTCTTGATGTAGTCGGTCTCGGCCTCGACCGTGACCCACACGCCCATGCGGATGTCGTAGGGGATCTTGCGGCCGTTGGCTTCCAGCGAGGAGATCACCTCCACCATGCCCTTGCGCTCGAGTACGCCGCCCTCGGATATCGGCCGCGTGACATAGGGAATGTCTTCGACGCTGGCCGGCGGGTACAGCAGGCCGTTGCTGGGCACCGTCAGGCCGGTGGCATTGGCGACCGCCGTCGATTCGATGGAGGGCTTGGAGCCGTCGAGAAAACTGTTGAACATCTTGGGGTTGAGGCCGCCGCGCTCGGCCTGTTCCGGGGTCAGGCCGTAGTTGCCCCAGACGGTTTCCGGTGTCGATTCGGAAAAATGCGGCAGCCACTTGTGGCCGCGCCCGGCGGCCACCACCGGGAAGCCGCAGGTGCGCGCCCAGTCCACCAGGTCGCAGATCAGCGCCGGCTGGTCGCCGAAAGCCAGCGAATACACCACCCCGGCCTCGGCCGCCTTTCGCGCCAGCAGCGGCCCGCAAAAGGCGTCGGCCTCCACCGTGACGTTGACCACATGTTTGCCATGCGCAAACGCCTGCAGGCAGTGCTCGACCGCGGCCACCGGGTTGCCGGTGCACTCGACAATGATGTCGATCTGCGGATGGGTGACGACGGCGTTCCAGTCGTCTGTGATCCAGGTTGCTCCTGTTTTGATAGCTGCTTGGGCAGATTCTGCCTGGGTCAGGGCCGGATTCCATCCCACACGGGCGAGGTTGGTACGGGCCGCGTCAGGTGACAGGTCGGCGATCGCAACCAGGTGCACGCCCGGTGTTTTCGGGATCTGCGCAAGGTACATGGAGCCGAACTTGCCGGCGCCAATGAGGCCGATGCGAATGGGCTGGTTGGCGGCGGCGCGTTGCTGGAGTTTTGAATACAGGTTCATTGGGTACTTCCGTAAATCCATTTTTCGGGCGAATTGCGTCGTTGCGCGGTGCTCGCAATCCTCATGTACAGGAAGTACATTCCGGTTGCTGTGCTCCGGGCGCCTAGCACTTCATCCCGAAATTCTGAATTTCCGGAAGTACCCGAGGCGCTGGCGTCGATTCGGTGTTCAGGCGGCCTTGCGCTCCGGCACGATTTCTTCCATCGAGGTCTGCAGCGCCGTCGCCGGCACGCCGTCTTTCCAGGGCAGATCGACCGGGTAGTCCTTCAGCAGGCAGTCGTCGGGCAGGCATTCAATCGGCGTGAAGTCGCGGTGCGCAATGTACTCGGGGCGCTTGTGGCGGCGGATGTGGTTGCTGACCGCACACAGGCTCAGGTAAACGCTGACGCGGTTAAAGGGCGACAGGTTGCTGCCGGAGGCATGCACCAGGCAGGAGTGGAACAGGATCATGGAGCCGGCCGGACCCTTGGGGCTGACGATGCCGCCTTCCTTGCCGCCGGCCCGTTGCACCAGCTGGCGGATCAAATCATTGTCCACTGTCCATAGCGGGTAGCTGGTGGTGGTCAGGTCGTGTTTGGCATCCACCACGCCCTTCTTGTGGCTGCCGGGAATGAACATCAGCGGGCCGTTGTGTTCGGTCACGTCGTCGAGAAAAATGGCGACATTCATCGCGCGTTCGGTCGGCATCATGTCGTCGTTGAGCCAAGTGCCGTAGTCCTGGTGCCACTGCCAGACGTCGCCCTCGAAAGCCATCTTGCCGTTGATCTTGAACTGGTGCATGTAGAGCTGCTCGCCGAGCAGGTCTTCCACCGGTTCTATCATGCGCGGATGCCGGCCAAGTTTGGCAAACGGTTCGCTGTACATGTGGGCGGCGAAATTGGTGCGCACCGCGTCCTTGCCTTTTTCGCGGACGTTGTAGTCTTCGCGGCGGCTGTACAGCTCGGGCACCGCGTCATTGAGGATCCGGGTTTCCTCCGGCGTGAACAGGCCGGGGAAAAACAGGTAGCCCTCGCGGTCAAATTGCGCGAGCTGGTCGGGTGTCAATTTCATGCTTTTGTCTCCTTGGATGGGGTGGCATTCGGGTCAGGCGGAGGGGGTGTTGCTGGCCGCAACAGGCGCGAGTGCGCTGTTCAACAGGACAGCCAGGTTGCGGCTGGCGTCTTCGCCGTGCTCGCGGATCAGGGTTTCGGCCGTGTGTGTATCGCCTGCCGCGATGGCCCGGGCGATGGTCTCGTGTTCGTCCCAGATTGATTCGCGCATGGTGGACACCTGCAGCACGGCACCCATTGCGCGGCGGATGTGGTGCCAGTGCAGCTGTGCACTTTGGGCAATCAGCGGGTTGCCCGAGGCGGCATAGATGGCGCCGTGGAACTGCGCGTCGGCAGCCATCATGGCCTTGACGTCGCTGCCGCGCGCGGCGGCCCGCCCCCGGGCGATGAGGTCCGGATCGATCTGGAAACGTGCCTGCGCCGCCAGGCGTGCCGCCAGCGCATCGAGCGCACTGCGCACCTGGTAAATCTGCATCAGCCAGCCCACGTCCAGCGGCGCGACCAGCACACCGCGGCCTGGCGCGTCGAGCACGAAGCCGTCTTTCTTGAGCAAGCGCAAGGCCTGCAGCACCGGCTGGCGTGACACGGCGAGCTGTTCGGCAATGTCTTCCTGCATGATGCGCGTGCCGGGGGGCAAGGAGCCCTCGCTGATGGCGTCGAGCAGACTTCGGTAGACCTGATCGACCAGGTCGGGCGCGGATTCGATTTTGATGAGTTGCAAGGACATGTCTGTACTCTGTATACAGAATACCGGACTTCCTTTCCGACGGCCAGCGGGTTTTCCCGCGCCTGCCATCGTGACTGCCTGACTGTGCCAACATCAGGCCATTGACTTCACAGGAGAGACCCATGACCCGTCCCGACCCCGCATGGCTGGACCGCATGTACAACAACCGCGCACTGGTGCCCGACCACGGCGACTATTTCAGCCGCTGGGCGGAACGTTCCGGGCAGGCCAGGCGCTCGCAAGCCTGCAGCCTGGACATCGCTCATGGCGCAAGCCCGGGCGAGAAACTCGATGTCTTTCCTGCAACCCACTCAGCGCCAGGCGACGCACCGGTGCTGGTGTTTATCCACGGCGGTTACTGGCGCTCGCTGGACAAATCGGAGCATTCCTTTCTCGCACCGGCCTTCACGGATGCCGGCGCCTGTGTGGTGATGCCCAACTACGATTTGTGCCCGGCAGTGACCATTCCCGGCATCGCGCTGCAGATGGTGGCTGCGCTGGACTGGACCTGGCGCAACATCGCGCGTTTCGGCGGCAATCCGGGGCGCATCACGGTCGTCGGTCATTCGGCCGGCGGCCACCTGGCGGCCATGCTGCTGGCCTGCGACTGGAAAAAACACGCGCCCAACCTGCCTGCCGACCTGGTCAAGAACGCGCTGTCGGTGTCCGGCCTCTATGAGCTCGAATCGGTGATGCATACGCCTTTCCTGAAAGACTCGCTGCGCCTGACCCCGGCGCAGGTGGCGCAGGCCAGCCCGGCCTGGTTCCCGGCACCCCGGCGCGGCGTGCTCTACAGCGTGGCGGGTGCCGATGAAAGTGAAGAGTTTCTGCGCCACAACGCGCTGATCGAACACGCCTGGGGCGCCGGGGCGGTGCCGGTGCGAGAAGCCCTGCTGGGGCTGAATCATTTCAGCGTCCTGGAAGCCCTGGTGCAGCCCGGCCACCGCCTGCACCAGCTGGCGTTGCAACTGATTGCTGCGACCGCCTGACGCCCGACGTTTCTAGATGTCCACGTCGTAACCCAGCGCCACATCCGAGGCCGGCTGGCCGCCGCGTATCGCCCAGTTGTCACGCGGCGCCTCGCGCAGCAGGATCTTGAGGTGATCGGCCGGAATGCCGCACAGGCCCAACTGGTGGGTGATGGCCTGGTACAGCAGGCGTTTGGTTGCGAGGGACCGGCCGGTGAAACAGTCCAGCGTGACCAGGGTGTAGCGATCGCCCTTGTCCGCCGGGCCGGCAAAACGCCGCGCTTCATGCACCAACAGCCGGACCGAGAGGGTCCAGGGCGGAACCTTCAAGGCCTCGACCACGGCGATCTGCATGGCAGCGATCAGGCCGGTTTCTTCCTCGGGCGAGCAGTTGCGGCGGATTTCAATGGCGACAGTGGGCACGGCTGCGGATTTGGTGTGACGGGATCAATCACTTTACCCGCCCGCCACCACGCCGCACAAAGTCTTACATCAGCAGGTGTTCACCGGCGTTGTCGCCGCCGAGGATGACATAGTTGACCTTGCGGATATCCATCAGCCGGGTGCCGCCTGCATAACTGATGGCGCTCTGCACGTCTTCTTCCATCTCGCGCAGCGTGTCCTTCAGGCTGCCCTTGACCGGCTCCAGGATGCGTTTGCCTTCGACGTGTTTGTACTCGCCCTTGTTGAAGTCCGAGGCGCTGCCGTAGTACTCCTTGAAGAGCCGGCCGTCGACTTCAACGGTCTGGCCCGGGCTCTCCTCGAGGCCGGCCAGCATGGAGCCGATCATGACCATGGTGGCGCCAAAACGGATGGATTTGGCGATGTCGCCGTGTTCGCGGATGCCGCCGTCGGCAATGATGGGTTTGGTCGCGACACGTGCGCACCACTTGAGCGCGGAGAGCTGCCAGCCGCCGGTGCCGAAGCCGGTCTTCAGGCGCGTGATGCAGACCTTGCCGGGGCCGATGCCGACCTTGGTCGCGTCGGCGCCCCAGTTCTCCAGGTCGATGATGGCTTCGGGTGTGCCGACGTTGCCGGCGATCACGAAGGAGGAGGGCAACTTGTCCTTGAGGTAGGCAATCATGCGCTGCACCGTGTCGGCGTGGCCGTGGGCAATGTCGATGGTGATGTAGTCGGGTGCCAGGCCTTCGGCCACCAGCTGGTCCACCGTGTCGTAGTCGGCTTTCTTGACGCCCAGCGAGATCGAGGCATACACGCCGGCTGCGGCCATGCGCCTGACAAAGGCCAGGTTGTCGAGGTCGAAGCGGTGCATCACATAGAAGTAGCCGTTTTGGGCCATCCAGATGCAGATGTCCTCGTTGATCACGGTTTTCATGTTGGCCGGCACCACCGGGATGCGGAAGCTGCGTCCGCCCAGCGTGACACCGGCGTCACATTCGGAGCGGCTTTCCACGCGGCATTTGCGCGGCAGCAGCAGGACGTTGTCGTAGTCGAAAATTTCCATGGATTCCAGGCTCCTGAATTGATTAACAGAAGGCGCTTGGATTGGACCGGCTTTGCTGCCTGGGGCGCAACAAAAAACTCTCGCGAGAGAGTTTCAGCGGAGGCTGACAATTGCCCGTAGGGCTTGTCATGCCGAAGCTAAAACCGGGCGCAATTGCTTGGGCCCGGTGACTGATTCTAGGCGCTTGCGAGCCGCGCCGTCACACGGGCTGGCATATAGCCGATATATGGGCAGGCCCATGACGGCCGGCGGGCAGCCGGCGCCGTTTCAGCGGGCCGGTGTGCAGCGCGACTGCGCTGCGGCGAAGACCCGGCCATGGGCATCCTGGATCCAGCCGATCACCGCCAGCCGCGCGGGATCGGCGCCGGCCGGAATGTCCATGGCGCGTGACTCCAGCATCTTTGGCTGCTCACCTTTTGATAGCTGCTTGCGCACATCCCATATGGGCTGGATCAGGTTCCGGACAAGATTCCGGGGCACCGGCGAAGCCTCGGTGCCGGCCGGGAGGACTTCGACCAGCGCCAGCCAGGCGATCCAGGGGCCTGGGACCGCATGCTGAGGGATGTGCTGTAGCGCCACCGAAGCGCCGATGTAACCGGAAACCGGCAGGCCGTGCGCCACGCGCAGGCGGCCCTGGTCTGCAACGGCCGTGGTCCGGCTGCTGCTGCCGGCGGGCAGCGCCTGGCCCAGTGCCTGCAGGCGCTTGAGGCCGTCGCGGCTGGCGACGGCCGACAGCGGCGCGTCTTCCCCCTGGCTGCCGGGCAGTACCCAGTCCAGCGCGACTTCGCCGCGTCGGGTCCCGGGGGTGGCAGCATCGCTCCAGCAGTCGCGGCAATCGGCGTTGATAAAGCGCTCCACCAGCGCCACAGGCCTCGCCTGGCCGTCGCTGGAGCAGGAGGACTGGGCCTGCGCGGCCGGTGCGAGGCAGGCCGCCAGCAGCAGGGGCGCGAGCGTGGGGACTCGCCGGGGAAACAAAAGGGGCATCGAGGGCTTTCTACAATGAGGGATGTTCTCAGAAGTCGCACCGAGCTCCCCGCTCTTACAAAATCTTAATCCGGAACAGCTGGCGGCAGTCACGCTGCCCAATACCCATGCCCTGATCCTGGCCGGCGCGGGTTCCGGCAAGACCCGCGTGCTGACCACCCGCATCGCCTGGCTGCTGCAGACCGGCCAGGTCTCGCCCGGCGGCATCCTCGCCGTGACCTTCACCAACAAGGCGGCCAAGGAGATGATGGTCCGCCTGTCGGCCATGCTGCCGGTCAATGTGCGCGGCATGTGGATAGGCACCTTCCATGGCCTGTGCAACCGCTTTCTGCGCGCGCATTACAAGCTCGCCAATCTGCCGTCGACCTTCCAGATCCTGGATACCCAGGATCAGCTGTCGGCGATCAAGCGCCTGTGCAAGCAGTTCAACATCGACGATGAACGCTTCCCGCCCAAACAGCTGATGTGGTTCATCGCCGCCTGCAAGGAAGACGGCCAGCGCGCCAAAGACGTGGAGGTACGCGACGAGGAAACCCGCAAGAAGGCCGAGATCTACGCGCTGTATGAAGAGCAGTGCCAGCGCGAAGGTGTGGTCGATTTCGGCGAGCTGATGCTGCGCAGCTACGAGCTGCTGCGCGACAACGCGCCAGTGCGCGAGCATTACCAGCGGCGCTTCCGCCACATCCTGATCGACGAGTTCCAGGACACCAACAAGCTGCAGTACGCCTGGATCAAGATGCTGGCCGGGCAGGGCGACAACGCTGCCGCCGGCACGCATGCCATGCCGGGCGGCTCGGTGGTCGCGGTCGGCGACGACGACCAGAGCATTTATGCGTTTCGTGGCGCGCGCGTCGGCAACATGGCCGACTTCGTGCGCGAGTTCGATGTGCAGCACCAGATCAAGCTGGAGCGCAACTACCGCAGCTTCGGCAACATCCTCGATTCGGCCAACGAGCTGATCAGCCACAACAGCAAGCGCCTGGGCAAGAACCTGCGCACCGAGGCCGGCCCCGGCGAACCGGTGCGGGTATTCGAAGCCACCTCGGATTTTGCCGAAGCCCAGTGGTTTGTCGACGAGGTGCGCGAGCTGGTGCGCAGCGGCACCGAGCGCAAGGAGATCGCGCTGCTGTATCGCAGCAATGCGCAAAGCCGGGTGATGGAAACCGCGCTGTTCAACCACGGCATTCCTTACCGCGTCTATGGCGGCCTGCGCTTTTTCGAACGCGCCGAGATCAAACATGCGCTGGCTTATCTGCGCCTGATGGACAACCCGCATGACGACACCAGCTTCATGCGCATCGTCAACTTCCCGCCGCGCGGCATCGGCCTGCGCAGCATCGAGCAACTGCAGGATGTGGCGCGCGCCGCAGGCTGCTCGCTGCATGACGCGGTCAGCGCCGTGCCCGGCAAGGCCGGCGCCAACCTTGGCGCTTTTGTCGCCAAAATCGATGTGCTGCGCGAGCAGACGCCGGGCCTGAGCCTGCGTGAAATCATCGAGCTGGTGCTGCAGCACAGCGGGCTCGAAGAGCACTACAAGCTTGAGAAGGAGGGCCAGGACCGGCTCGAGAATCTCGGTGAACTGGTGAATGCCGCCGAGTCTTTTGTCAGCATGGAAGGATTCGGCCGGGATGCCGTGGCCTTGCCGGTGGATGAGCTTGGCGTGCCCCTGTCGCAATCACCGGCCAGCCAGGGACTGGACCCCTCGGCCCCGCTGGGTGACGAGCCGCTGCCGGAATTGCTCGCGCCCGACCAGGAAACCGGCGAAACCCTGTCGCCGCTGGCGGCTTTCCTGACGCACGCCGCGCTGGAGTCGGGCGACAACCAGGCCCAGGCGGGGCAGGATGCGGTGCAGCTGATGACAGTGCATTCGTCCAAGGGCCTGGAGTTCGACTGCGTGTTCATCTCCGGCCTGGAAGACGGCATCTTCCCGCATGAAAACTCCCTGAGCGACGCCGGGGGCATCGAGGAAGAGCGCCGCCTGATGTATGTGGCCATCACCCGTGCCCGCCAGCGCCTGTACCTGAGCCATTCGCAAACCCGCATGCTGCACGGCCAGACCCGCTACAACCTCAAAAGCCGCTTCTTTGACGAGCTGCCGGAAGCTGCGCTCAAATGGATCACACCGAAAAACCAGGGCTTTGCATCGGCCTATGGCGGTCACAGCGGCGCCTGGGGCGCCAGCAATTCAGGCGCTGGTGGAGGCCGTGGGGACTGGGCTGCAGCCGCTTTTGCTTCTCGAAATCCGGGGAGCGACAAATTTGCCAGTCCGCCGGTGCCGGCCCAGCGCAATGCGCCTTCGCATGGCCTGAAGACCGGCATGGAAGTGTTTCACGCCAAGTTCGGCGAGGGCCGGGTCATGATGCTCGAAGGCAATGGCGACGATGCGCGGGCCCAGATCAACTTCACGCGGCACGGCGTCAAATGGCTGGCGCTCAGTGTGGCCAAATTGACGGTTGTCTAGCCGCCTTGGTTAAGATGGCCTGGAACGACTTACCGCCCCCGGAACAACAATGAATGAGACAGAAACAAGCCAGGCAGCCGACGACCCCACCGTCGAGGTGAGCCACCAGGAATTCAGGATCGGCCTGCCCATGGGCCGTTTCCGCCTGATCGTCAACCCGGAGCGCGCCCAGAAATATGTCAAACACCGGCTCTTCGTGATCGGCATTGCGCTGCCGCTGCTGGGCATAGGCGCTGCGCTGGCCGTGTCCGGCTACGTCTGGTGGGGCCTGCCGCTGGTGGCAGCCGGCGCCTTGTTGCCCCGTGTGATCAAGGCGCACGCCCCCAAAATCCTGCTGCACCTGGCGCTGCAGGATGCCCGGACCTACCGCGAAGCGATCGAGTACGAAATCCTGGAAGTACGCCGCGCTATCTGAGCAGCCTGCCGTCGCGCCCGATCACGGTCACTTCGACAAATTTCGAGCCAACACGGTTTTCGGGCGAGAAGCTCACCTTGAAGCCGCCCACGTCGTAGCTGTTCATTTTTTCGAGCTGGCTGATGATTTTTGCGCGCGTCGGATCGGCACCGCTGCGCCGGATGGCCTCCACCAGGATTTTGGCGGCAATGAAAGACTCCATGCTGGCGTAAGACACGACCTTGTCCGGCTGGTACTTGGCCATCAGGGTCTGGAACTCGCGTGCCACCGGCGCCAGCGTGGAATACGGGTAGGGCATCACTTGTGAAATCCCGATGCCGCGGGCATTGTCTTCACCGGCGTTTTTCAGCAGCTCCTTGAAGTTCACGACGGAAATGCTGAACAGTCGGGCCTTGCTGCCTTGCGCCCGTATTTTTTTGATGAACGCGGCAGAAGCGCGGTTGACCGACACCATGATGATGGCGTCCGGATTGGCCGGTGCAATGGCGGCTACCGCGGCATCGACTTCCTCGGGTTTGGTGCGGTCGTATCCGCCTGTCGCCACGGCTTTCATGCCGAGTTTCTGCAGTGCGGTTTCAGCCCCGGCCAGCCCGCTTTTGCCGAAGGGATCATCCTGGTACATCACGGCGAAGCGGCGCAGGCCAATGGTGTGCAGGTGCTCCACCATGCGCGCGGTTTCATCGGTGTAGCTGGCGCGGATGTGAAAGATGTGCGGGTTCATCGGTGAGCGCAAATCCTGCGCGCCGGTGTAGGGTGCCAGCAGCGCGATACCTGCATCTTCGAGCACCTTGTTTTTGTTCAGTGCCAGCACATTGCCGGTGCCTACAAACCCGAAGAGTGCCAGGGGCTTGTCCTCGGCGAGCATCTGGCGGGTCAAGGCCAGGGTCTGGTCCGGCTTGTAGCTGTCGTCCTTGATGGCCACGCGGATCTTGCGGCCGTAAATGCCTCCGCCATCATTGATGTGCGCGAAATACGCTGCGCCACCGGCGACGTACTCGTTGCCGGTGCCGGCGATGGTGCCGGTCAGTGGCGCCACCTGGCCGATCACGATGTCTTCACGTCCAGGCGCTGCCTGCGCCAGGTGGGCCATCATGGCAATAGCGATGGCTGCGAGCCAGTGCTTGTTCTTCCGGGTCATGGGTCCTACTCCTCATTTTTGTTGAGTTCTGCATTGCAGAATATGGGCCACGGCTGTGGCGGACGTATTCTGTGGGGTCTCTGCAAGGCCATATCCAAGGGAATCCCCGCGAAGTGGCGCGCAGGCGACACCGCAGCAAGCCCCAATTGAGTTCATAATTCCGCCATGCAGAACTATGAAATGACATGAAAACCAAAGTACTCGAAACTCCTTCTGTCCCCGGGTCGAAGCCGGCGCAGGCCAAGGAAGACCGCCATTTCGTCACCGCGCTGGCACGTGGTCTGGATGTGCTGAGCGCCTTCCGCTCGCGCGACCGGATGCTCGGCAACCAGGAACTGGCGCGCCGCTGCGGGCTGCCCAAGTCGACGATTTCGAGACTGACCTACACCCTGACACGCCAGGGCTATCTGGTGCCCGCGACCGACGGCAAGGGCGCGACGGGCTACCGTCTCGGCAGCGCCGTGCTCGCGCTGGGCGGGGCCATGCTGGCGCGCATGGACATGCGGCAGATGGCGCGTCCGCTGATGCAGGACCTCGCCGACAGTTCGCAGGCCATGGTCTCGCTGGGCATACGCGACCGCCTCAGCATGATTTATGTCGAAAACTGCCGCAGCGAGTCGGCGCTGACCCTGAGCCTGGACGTCGGCTCACGCATCCCCCTGGCCCAGACCGCCATGGGGCGCGCTTACCTGGCCGGCTGCAGCGACAGCGAACGCAGCGACCTGATGGAGCGGATCCGCGCGCATGACGAACAGGCCTGGCCGGTCACGCGCGCGGGTATCGAGCTGGCGCTGGTGCACTACCGCGAGCACGGCTGCTGCGCGTCCTTCGGCGGTTGGCAAAAGGACGTGAATGCGATCGCCGCGGCCTTCCGGCCGGAGGGCGGGCGTGCGGTCATGGTGGTCAGTTGCGGCGGACCCGGGTTCAATCTGTCGCCCCAATTCCTGATGAACGAGGTGCGGCCGCAGCTGGTGAGCCTGGTCCGCAAGCTGCAGGGTGCCTCGGGCGAAGCGTACTAGTAGGTCATTCGCCCGCTGCCGTCCTTGGTGCCTTTGCGGCCCGCAATCTGCCAGGCCGTGCGCTGGGCTATCAGGCCGGCCAGGAATTCCAGTTCCTCGTCGCTGTGGTTCAAGGCACGCGCAGGGCTCAGGAACTTGCCGTCGCGCGCAGTGGCGTCGGCCCAGAAGGCCTGGTGATAGTCGGCCTGCGAGACCTGTTTTTCGTTACCGGCGTTCATGTCCACCGTGCCATAACAGTTGCAGAAGTAATTGCGGTCACCCTGGTCCGCAAAAATTTCGGAATAAACGCCGGTGCCGCGTATGCCGGCCGTCAGTGTCGGCATCACGATGCTGCGGTTGACACCTTTGCCCCAGACGCTGGCAACGGCGCCGGTCAGCAGGCGCAGCAGGCTGACCGCATTGAGCGTGTTGCCGCGCTCCACCGCCAGCCGCGAGTTCTGGCGTACCTGGAAAGAGGCGTTGCCGATCACAAAAACCAGGTTGCTGCCGGGGCCGGTCTGGATCTCATCACCGGTTTGTATTTGCTGCTGCGGGCTCAGGCGCGTGCCGTTGATCGTGGCGTCACCGGTCAATTGCACGATGTTGCTGCGCTGCTGCGCCAGGGCGGCGGGCAGTCCCCCCATGGCCACCCAGGCCGCGGCCGCCTTCAGCACCTCACGCCGCTGGTACCACAGGAGTTCTTTTTCTTGCCGGCCTTGCAACAGGTGCTGGGTCATGGAGTGTCTCCGGGAGGGATGGGATCGTCGGTGGGGGTGGCTTCAAAACTGTCACGGAAAGTGAAATAAATCGATGCCGAAAACATGGCGGCCATCAGCAGGGCCACCGGCATGATCATGGCGGTGGCGGCCTCGGGACTGGCCAGAAGGCTGGCCAGCACAGTGACCACCAGGCCGATCGCCATCAGCACCACCATCCAGGTGATGCCGAACACGGTGTAGGCCCCGGCGTTCCGCAGTACCACCACGGCGCTGAAAAACAGGCTTTTGACCGGTGTGACGCCGTGCCAGTGGACCAGTGCCGGCGCATGCCAGAACAGCACCGACACCGGCAGGTACAGCACCATCACGAACAGCATCACGCCCTGCATGCCGGGCGTCAGTGCACTTTCGCGGCTGACCGGCGCATCCACAAACAGCGGCACGATGGACACAATCAACAGGCAGGCGGCTGCATACAGGAAACCGAGCACCATCATGGCGCGCGCGCGTTGCTGACCGGCGCGGAAGGCGCTGACCAGGATGGCCGGCATGGGGAAACGCCCCTTGGTGGCTTCCAGCGTGGCGGCCATCAGGCCCAGGGTGGCGGCCGGCACAATCGCCAGCGCCAGCACCACGCCGACCAGCGGAATCAGCGATGCCAGCGTGGCTGCAGCCATGTACAGGAAGAACAGGCCCGCCAGCGCGAGCGGCTGTTTGAAAAAAGTCTGGATGCCGAGCTTGACCCATGTGATGCCGGTGCGTGCGGGGACGATGTTGAGTTTCATGAAGAGGATGGCGGGTTGAGGGGTTCCGGGCGCATGGGGTTCACGGATGGCCGTTGAAAAAGGGCGATTGGGTGAACAATTTAACGCCAGCGCTCGAGTTTGCTTGAAAAAATGAGACGCCCGCAGGTTTTTGCAGGCGCATGAACGGCCCGCTCAGTACGGCAGGCCGCGGGGATGGGTGGCACGCTGGCGCAGCACGCGCTCGAAATGGCCGGGATCGTGCGCCTGCAGCAGCGCGGCTTCGCGCGGCAGGTGAAAGTCCCACAGGCGGGAAATCCAGAAGCGGAGGGCGCCGGCACGCAGCATGGCCGGCAGCAGCGTGCGTTCCTGTGCGGTGAGGCGCCGCACCGACTGGTAAGCCGCGAGAAAAGCGTCCGCCCGCGCTGCGTCGTGTGCGCCGCTGTCCAGGTCGATACACCAGTCGTTCAGGCTGACGCCGATGTCGAACAGGAAGGTGTCGCAGCCGGCGAAGTAAAAATCAAAAAAGCCGGTGAGTTCGGGCGTGCCTCCCGTGCTGTCAAACATCACATTGTCGCGAAACAGGTCGGCATGGATGGGCCCGCGCGGCAGGCCGCGCCAGCCGGACGAGGCCGCCACGTGGTTCTGGTAGGCCAGTTCGGACAGGATCAGGCGGGATTGCGACGCGTCCAGGTAGGGCAGCACCACCGGCACGGTCTCGTTCCACCAGGCCAGGCCGCGCAGGTTGGGCTGGCTGCGCGGGAAGTCGCGCCCGGCCAGGTGCATGCGCGCCAGCGTTTCCCCGACGGCGGCGCAATGCCCGGGCGTGGGCGCCAGTTCGCTGCGGCCGCGCAGGCGGTTGACCACGGCGGCGGGCTTGTCCTTCAGGCACAGCAGGATTTCGCCGGCCTGGGCTCCTGCCTGGATGGCTTGTGGCTCGGGCACCGGGATGCCGTGCTGCGCCAGGTGTTTCATCAGGTGCAGGTAAAACGGCAACTGCTCGAAGCTCAGGCGCTCGAACAGGGTCAGCACATAGCGGCCCTGGTCGGTGTCCACGAAATAATTGGTGTTTTCGATGCCGCCGGCGCAGGCGGTGATGCTCTGCAGTTGGCCCAGTCCGAGCGACTGCAAAAGCGGGGCGGCCTCGTCAAGCGAGACTTCGGTGTAAACGGCCATGCCTGAAACTGGAACCCGGAAGCTGCGAACGAAAGGCTTAGAACTTCAGCACGTTCCAGACACGGCTGCCGGTGGCGCCAGGACCCGATTTGGACGGGCCTGTGCCACCGCCTTTGGTGGCTTCGGAAGGCAGTACCTCATAGGCCGGGACGCCGGCCTTGGGCTGCACCGTGATGCTCTGAGTTTCACCGCCGACGCGCAACTCGTCGATGCGGGAGCCGGCGTCTTCCGTGCGGATGCGCTGGATGGCCGGGTCCGGGCGGCTGCTGGCCGGGCTGGTGCCGGGTTGCAGGGCAGGAGCAGGGGCGGGCGCTGTTGCCGGGGCTGGCGCCGCCGTCTGGGCCAGGGCCGGGGCGCCGGCCAGCGCGGCAGCGGCGCCGGCGAGCAGAAGGGAGCAGATGGGGTGGTGCATGGCAACATTGTAGGGGGCCTGCAGGGCTGTGGATATAGCTGACAATCACCGCCATGAGCACCGACAAAAAAACCTTGCTGCTGGTGGACGGCTCCAGCTACCTGTACCGCGCCTTCCATGCCATGCCCGACCTGCGTGCCGACCCCGGCGACCCGGCCAGCCCGGCCACCGGCGCGATCCGCGGCATGGTCAACATGATGCAAAAGCTGCGCAAGGACGTGCGGGCCGACTACGCCGCCTGCGTCTTTGATGCCAAGGGGCCGACTTTCCGCGACGCGCTGTATCCCGAGTACAAGGCCCAGCGCTCGCCCATGCCCGACGATTTGCGCAGCCAGGTCGCGCCCATCCATGAGGTGGTGCGTTTGCTCGGGTGGAAGGTGCTGGACGTGCCCGGTGTCGAGGCCGATGACGTGATCGGCACGCTGGCCTGCATGGCCTCGAAACAGGGCATTGAGGTCATCATTTCCAGCGGCGACAAGGATTTGAGCCAGCTTGTTGACGAACACATCACGGTGATAGACACCATGAACGACAGGCGGCGCGACCTGGCCGGGGTCGAAGCCGAGTTCGGCGTGCCGCCGCGCCTGATGGTGGATTACCAGGCGCTGGTCGGTGACGCCGTCGACAACGTGCCGGGTGTGCCCAAGGTCGGCCCCAAGACCGCCGTCAAGTGGCTGCTCGAATACGGCTCGCTGGACGCGCTGGTGGCGCGCGCCGGCGAGATCAAGGGTGTGGTCGGCGACAACCTGCGCCAGTCGCTGGACTGGCTGCCCAAGGGGCGGGAGTTGCTGACCATCAAGAAAGACTGCGAGCTGGGCGACTACATCGACGGACTGCCGGCGCTTCAGGCCATCGCCATGGGTGCGCAGCAGACCGAAGCCCTGAGGGATTTTTACGAGAAATACGGCTTCAAGGGCCTGGTCAAGCAGATCGATATCGAAACCACGCCGCCGGAGCTGATCGGCGGGCCGCAGGGCCGGCACGAACAGCCCAAGGCCAGGGCCGGGGCCGCCGGCACCGCCTCGCCCGGCCTGTTCGATGAGCCGGCCCCCGCCGCGCACACGCCGCCGCTGGCGGAACGTACGACCAACCTGCGCTACGACACGGTGCTGAGCTGGGACATGTTCGACGCCTGGCTGGAAAAAATCGAGGCTGCCGAACTGGTCGCGCTGGACACCGAAACCACCTCGCTCGACGAAATGCTGGCGCAGATCGTCGGCCTGAGTTTCAGCGTCAAGCCCGGTGAGGCGGTCTACATCCCCCTGACCCACGACTACCCCGATGCGCCTGCGCAGTTGCCGCGCGAAGAGGTGCTGGCGCGCCTGAAACCCTGGCTGGAGAACCCGGCCAAGGCCAAGCTCGGCCAGCACGTCAAGTACGACCGCCATGTGTTTGCCAACCATGGCATCGAGGTCCGGGGTTATGCCCACGACACCATGCTGCAGAGTTATGTGCTCGAAGTGACCAAACCGCACGGCCTGGCCAGCCTGGCCGAACGCCATGTGGGGCGCAGCGGCATCAACTACGAGGACCTGTGCGGCAAGGGCGCGCACCAGATCAGCTTCAACCAGGTCGACATCGCCAGGGCGGCCGAATATTCGTGCGAGGATTCGGACCAGACGCTGGACGTGCACCGTGTGCTCTGGCCGCAGCTGCAGGCCAACGACAGGCTGCGGTTTATCTATGAACTCGAGATGCAAAGCAGTGAAGCGCTGTACCGCATCGAGCGCAACGGCGTGCTGATCGACGCACCCATGCTGGCCACCCAGAGCCATGAACTCGGCCAGCGCATCCTGCAGCTCGAGGCCGAGGCCTACGAGATCGCCGGCCAGCCCTTCAACCTCGGCAGCCCCAAGCAGCTCGGCGAAATTTTCTTCGACAAGCTGGGCATGCCGGTCATCAAAAAGACGCCCAGCGGCGCGCGCAGTACCGACGAGGAGGTGCTGGAAAAACTCGCCGAGGACTACCCCTTGCCGGCCAAGCTGCTGGAGCACCGCTCGCTGTCCAAACTCAAGGGCACTTACACCGACAAGCTGGCACAGCTGGCGCATCCGCGCACGGGCCGGGTGCACACACATTACGCACAGGCCGTGGCCGTCACCGGCCGGCTGTCGAGCAACGACCCCAACCTGCAGAACATCCCGGTGCGCACGCCCGAGGGCCGGCGTGTGCGTGAAGCTTTTGTGGCGCCTGGCGGCAGCGTGATTGCCAGCGCCGACTATTCGCAGATCGAGCTGCGCATCATGGCCCACCTCAGCGGTGATGAAGCCCTGCTGCGTGCCTTCACCGACGGCCTGGACGTGCACAAGGCCACGGCGGCGGAGGTCTTCGGCGTGGCGCTGGACCAGGTCAGCAGCGAGCAGCGGCGTTACGCGAAGGTCATCAACTTCGGCCTGATCTATGGCATGAGCAGCTTCGGCCTGGCGCGCAACCTCGGCATCGAGACCAAGGCTGCTGCGGCCTACATCGACAAATACTTCCAGCGTTACCCGGGCGTGAAAAATTACATGGAGCAGACCGTGCTGTTCGCCCAGGAACACCGTTACGTCGAAACCGTGTTCGGCCGCCGTCTCTACCTGGCCGAGATCAATGGTGGCAACGGCCCGCGCAAAAAGGCCGCCGAAAGGCAGGCCATCAACGCGCCCATGCAGGGCACGGCCGCTGACCTGATCAAGCTCAGCATGGTCAAGGTGCAGGAGATGCTCGATGCCGAACAACGCGCGACCAAAATGATCATGCAGGTGCACGATGAGCTGGTGTTCGAGGTGCCCGAGGCCGAGGTCGAGTGGGTGCGCAGCGAAATCCCGCGGCTGATGGCCGGCGTCGCCGAACTCAAGGTTCCGCTGCTGGCCGAGATCGGCGTCGGCCCGAACTGGGAACAGGCGCACTGAGATCCAATGGCAGTCGCTGATGAGCGGGCCGCACAGGTCCGGCAACTCTTCGAACAGGGCTGGGCGCTGCACCAGAAACAGCAGTTGCCCGAGGCCCTGGCGCTGTACGCGCAGGTGTTGCAGCTGCAGCCCGCGCACTTTGACGCGCTGCACCTGTCGGGTATTGTCGCGGCCCAGGGCCGGGACCTGCAACGCGCGCGTGAGTGGCTGACCAAAGCCATCGCCGCCCAGCCGCAGCATGCCGTGGCCTATGTGAATCGCGCCGCCGTGCTGCAGGACCTGAGGCTGTGGCAGGCTGCTCTGGATGACTACGACAGCGCGCTCGCCAGGCAGCAGGGCCAGCCGGGCGAGGCCGACAGCCACAATCACCGCGGCAACATGCTGAAGGAACTCGGGCGTTACCCGGAGGCACTGCAAAGTTATGACAGGGCCATCCAGCTCGAACCGGGCCGCGCAAACTTCCACAACAACCGCGGCATCGTGCTGCGCGTCGCCGGCAACTACCTGGACGCGCTGGCGGCCTTTGAGCGCGCGCTGGCGCTCGAGCCGGCTTATGCGCAGGCCTTCAACAACCGCGCCAACACCCTGAACAACCTGGGCCGGCCGGAGGAGGCGCTGCAAAGTTACGAGCAGGCGATTGCGCTGCATCCCGACGCCGCCACCTTTCACACCAACCGCGGCAACATCCTGCAGGAGTTGCAGAGGCCGGAGGCCGCGCTGCAAAGCTACCGCCAAGCCACGCGGCTGGACCCCGCCGATGCCCACGCGCTCTGGAGCCTGTCGCTGGGTCTGCTGCAACTGGGACAGTTCGACGAAGGCTGGAAGGCCTATGAGTCCCGCTGGGACCGGCCGCAGTACCGCGAGCGCAGGAGCCCGCATTTTCTGCGGCCGCGCTGGAGCGGCGGCCCGGAACTGCAGGGCAAAACCATCCTGATACATGCCGAACAGGGCCTGGGGGACACGCTGCAGTTTTGCCGTTATGCGACCGGGGTGGCAAGCCGCGGCGGCAAGGTGCTGCTGGAGGTGCAGGCGCCGCTGCGCAGCCTGCTGCAGGGACTGCAAGGCGTGGCTCAGGTGCTGTCGCCAGGCGAGCCGGTCCCGCCCTTCGACCTGCAGTGCCCCTTGCTGAGCCTGCCCCTCGCCTTCCGGACGGGCCTGGACAGCATTCCTGCGGCCGTGCCGTATCTGCGTGCCAGCCCGGCGAAGATCGCGCAGTGGCAGGGCGCGCTGGGCTCGCGCATCCGGCCGCGTGTGGGCCTGGCCTGGAGCGGCAGCAGCAATCACCAGCACGACCACAAACGCAGCATCGCGCTCGCGGAATTCCTCACGCTGTTGCCTGCGGGCGTGCAGCCGGTGAGCCTGCAAAAGGAAGTGCGCGATTCTGATCTGCCGGCGCTGCGGGCGCGGCCCGACCTGCTGCATTTCGGCGAGGCGCTGGCCGACTTCAGCGATACCGCCGCACTGTGCGCGCTGGTGGATGTGGTGGTGTGTGTGGACACCAGCGTCGCGCACCTGGCCGGCGCACTCGGCAAACCGGTGTGGCTGTTGTTGCCGGTGAATCCCGACTGGCGCTGGCTGCTGAACCGCCGCGACAGCCCCTGGTACCCGTCGGCCCGCCTGTTCCGGCAGACCGTGCCCCGGCAATGGGGCGATGTGTTGCAGGACGTCCGGCGGGCGCTGCCGGACCTGTAGCACAGAGAAGGCCCGATGGCCTCAGGCCACGGGCTGCCGCGGCGCGTGATGCCGGGCCTGGCCCGAGCCGAGCACCCGCACGCGGGTCCATTCGGGCGCTGCCCGGTCCAGCCGGCGCGCCAGGGCCGGCAGGTGGTTGGCCGGCACCGCCGGGTAGAGATGGTGTTCCACGTGATACAGCAGGTTGACCGTCAGCCGGTTGACCCATGGCCGCCGCTCGGTGCGCGCGAAGACGCCATTCGCATCACATCCGTGGTGCACACTCCAGACGGCAAAAAAACCGACCAGCGCGTTCGAGAGGATCATCGCGCTCACGTGGTAACGCAGCCAGGATTGCTCGCTGGCTGCAGCGGCTCCCGCGATGGCTGCGATCAGCAGCAGTTCCGCACAGACCCAGGCGCGGGTGCGGCGGCTGCCGGTGCCCAGGGCTTGCGCATGTGTGCGTATGCTGAACAGCAGTCCCAGGCACAGGGCGCGCCAGGCGGGCTGGCGCGCCCAGCCGCCTTCCTCGTCGCCTTGTCCGAGCGGGTGGCGATGGTGCACCAGGTGGGTGTGGCGTATGGCGTGGGTGGCGCACAGCATGCCTGCGGTGAGCATCAGCAGCACGAAGTCCAGCCACCGGCGCGGAACGCCGATGCTGGCGTGATAGCTGTCATGCGCCTGGCGCAGGGCAGTCAGAAAAAATGCCGCGGAGCAGGGTACCGCCAGCAGGTACAGGTCCCGGTCCGCCGCCCACAGGGACCCGGCCAGCCAGGGCAGCGACAGGCCGAGGTTCAGCGCGACCTCGTGGCGGCGCAGCGGGACCAGGTCTTGCCAGGGCACCTCGGGACGTGCACTGCGCAAACTGCGGGCCTGGTGATCTGTGCGTGGCGACATGGCGGCCTGCGGGGCTGGGACCTGTGTGCGGACATCTTCAGGCCGACCCTCGGGTGGCGGGTTCCGGGTGGATGGCCGACTCGGCGGCGCGGGCCGCGGCCTCCACCCGCTGCGCCGTGACCCATTGCCTGACCTGCGTCCAGACGTTGCGCGAAATGATGGCCACGGTCAGAAAGACCCCGGCCAGCACCAGCCACAGCGAACGCCGCACCGTATCCACGATGTCGTGGCTGTCCTTGAACTCCCCGAAGCTGAGCATCAGCAGCAGCGTACCGGAGACGGCCAGCAGGTAGGCACAGCGTATCCAGAACTCGGCCCCGCCTTCGGCGTCGCACAACATGCGAAGCACCTTGTACAGGATGGGGCGCAGGTAGCTGATCGCAATGATGGGACCGACCAGGGCAATCAGCAGCGAAACAAAGAAGAGCTTGGCATTCATGAGAGTGTCCTTTCTTGAAGTGAGCAGGTTCCGGAGTCGCAGCGTGCACGCGCCGCGCGTTCGGCCGCGCGCCGTGCCGCACCTTCAAAAAGCAGGCCGACAAGCCGGCGGGGAATGCGGTGCCGGTTGCGAGCCAGCAGGGGGTAGACCCATTCCGCCAGCCGGCCCAGCACGGGCAGGCGCATGGCGGAACTGATCCCTTTCAGTCCCACAGCGTCATAGGCCAGCCGGAACACCTCGACGCCCTTGATCACACGCCCGTCAACGGTGCGCGCATGAATCAGGTCGAGCAGATCCTGTTTCGTGGTGCCGGCCGGAACGTCTTTGAACGCCGGTGCCGACACATCGGTAAAACACAGGAGGCCTTCCGTATTGCGAAGCATGAGGTTGGTCATCTCTGCATTGCACAGGGGGCAGGCCGATTCGTAGTACAGCGTCAGGGGATAAGTTGCCGGCTGCCGATGGGCCAGGAAGCTGTCGTAACGTGTGTTGCCTGTGGCTGTGAGGGGAATGGGATGCGTCATTTTCTCTCCTTTAGAAATTTCAGTACAAACAGAAAATAACTTCCAAAAAAAAGACCTTGTCCTCAAAAAGTGGGCGGCAACAGCTCGGACGGGTCCATCGGCTTGGCATCGCTGCCGGTGCGCACAAACTTCTGCACGCTGGCACCGAGTCGCAGCACTTTTTCCAGCGTGGCGGGCGACAGGCGCAGCATTTCATCGGCCCACAGGCCCAGCGATTCCATCAGTTTCAGGGTTTCACGCACGCGGTCCTGGGCATCCGCGGCTTCGGCGTCAAAACCCTCTTCCTTCACCAGCTCGCGCAGCATGCGTACTGTCGGGTCGAACTCGCGTTCCTTGCGTTCGCGCACCACGGTGCGGAACAGCTCCCAGACATCCACCGATGTTTCGTAATAGTCGCGCCGGTCGCCCAGCACCTGGGTCGTGCGTATCAGGTTCCAGTTCAGCAGTTCCTTGAGGCTGGTGCTCACATTGGACCGGGCCACCGCGAGCGTGTCGGCGATTTCTTCCGCGTGCAGCGGGCGGCCATGGAAGAACAGCAGGGCATGGATCTGCGCCACGCTGCGGTTGACGCCCCAGGCAGTGCCCATTTCTCCCCAGTGGACGACAAACTTGCGGGCGACGGTGCTGAGTTCCATGGCTCCGAATATATACCGTCTGAAATTTCTGTCAATACAGAAATTTCAATTTTCCAGATGGCCTGGATGGGCCGCCGCTTGCTCGCCGGCAGGCGCAACGCAATACCCTGCAGTAATTACCTGCACTGGCAGTAAACTTCGCGACCTCCTAGACTACGACGGTTTGTTCAACCACCACCTTGAGGAATTGTCATGCTCAACAACGACCAGAAAGCCGAATTCAATTCCCTGCTCCCGGGGCAAAGCACTGAAAACGGCGCCACCCGCCGCACCGCGCTGAAGGCGGCGCTGGGTGTGGGTTATGCGGCAACGGCCCTGCCCATCATGGCGCAGACCGCCATCAAGACCTCCTCTGATGGCCTGAAGGCCGGCGAGACCAGCTTTGAAGTCAACGGGTTCAAGGTGCCGGCCTATTACGCCGCGCCTGCGGGCAAGACCAATTTGCCGGTGATCCTGGTGATCCAGGAAATTTTCGGCGTGCACGAATACATCGCCGACACCGCGCGCCGTTTCGCCAAAGCCGGTTACCTGGCAATTGCGCCCGAGCTGTTTGCGCGCCAGGGCGACCCGACCCAGTACGGCGAGATGGCCAAACTGATGGCCGAGGTGGTGTCCAAGGTGCCTGATGCCCAGGTCATGGCCGATCTCGACGGTGCGGTGAAATGGGCCGGTGCCAACGGCGGCGACACCGGCAAGGTCGGCATCACCGGCTTTTGCTGGGGCGGCCGCATCACCTGGCTGTACTCGGCGCACAATCCCGCCGTCAAGGCCGGCGTGGCCTGGTATGGCCGGCTGGTCGGCACCAGCACCGACCTGACCCCCAAGCACCCGGTGGACATTGCCCCCCTCCTGCACGGCAAGGTGCTGGGGCTGTACGGCGGCCAGGACACCGGCATCCCGCTCGACACGGTGGAAAGGATGAAAGCTGCGCTCGCGGCCGGCAGCCCGGCGGCGAAGGCCTCGCAGTTTGTGGTGTATCCTGAGGCCCCGCACGCCTTCCATGCCGATTACCGGCCCAGTTTCCGCAAGGAACCGGCCGAAGACGGCTGGAAACGTGCGCTGGCGTGGTTCAAGGCCAACGGCGTCGCTTAAACTCAAGCCAACTCAAGCCCGCCCGGCAAGGAGCCGCCCCACAGCGATGTGCGGCGGCTTTTTCGCGCGTTGGACGGCGCGGCGGCCCAGCCGCTTTTATGGACAGACTTTGGGGCACCAGCCCATACAGATCGGGCGCAAGCAGCTATGACTTTGATAGCAATTTTGACCGGAACCCTGGCCGCCGGCATCGGCAGCGTGTGGCTGGCCGCGCTGCTGAGCTTCGGCATCCTGGCGCGTTACACCACCCACATGCTGAGCCTGGCTGCCGGCGCCTTGCTGGCGACCGCCTTCATGCACCTGCTGCCCGAGGCTTTCGAAAGCCAGGCCGGCGCGCAGGAGCTGTTTGCGACCCTGCTGGTCGGGCTGGTGTTTTTCTTCCTGCTCGACAAGGCCGAGCTTTACCACCACGGTCATGAACATCACAGCCCGGAAGCGGGCCAGCCTGAACCGGGCGGCTTGCTGGCACCGGTGCGCACCGGCAATCCGGTGCAGGCCGAACACGTGCATACCTCGCCCGGCGCGCTGGGGCAGGGTCACCACCATCATCACCATGGCGGTCCGGTCCGCTCAGGCAGCTGGGCGGTGCTCACCGGCGACAGCGTGCATGCCTTCGGCGACGGCATCCTGATCGCATCGGCCTTTGTGGCCGACATGCGCCTGGGCGTGATCACCGCACTGGCCGTGCTGGCGCACGAGATCCCGCACCACATGGGTGACCTGGTGGTGTTGCGCCAGACTTCCAGCAACCAGCGCGCCGCGCTGGTCAAGGTGTCGCTGGCCGGCGCGGTGACGGCGCTGGGCGGGCTGGTCGGCTACGCGCTGGTGGACCTGCTGCATGACTGGCTGCCTTACTTCCTGGTGGTGGCGTCCAGCAGTTTTGTCTATGTGGCGCTGGCCGACCTGATCCCGCAGCTGCAAAAACGCCTGAGCGCGCGCGAAACCTTTGCCCAGATTGCCTGGCTGGCGGTGGGCATCGCGCTGGTGACGGTGGTCAGCGGGCTGGCGCATTCGCACTGAACGATTCGCGCCGCCTGCGGGCTGATAGCTGTGTCAGCCGGACACTGACACGGACAGGGCATTGCCACCTATAAACCCGTCGCGCGGGCGTGGCCATCATGGAGGCATTCAACCAAGGATGCGCCATGAAACTGCTCACTCCCCAACACCGTCCCGCCAAACCCCGCCGCGCCCGTCGCCTGATGGCGGCCTGGATTGCCTACTTCACCACCGTGTGCGCCAGCATGGCAGCCGCTGCGGCGGTGGTGACGGAAACCGCGCCCATCCTGCTGGTGGGCGGGCTTTGAGCATGCACGCCGAACCCCAACCCGCCCCGGCAGAGGACACCGTCCCGCCCGGTGACGACAGCAACACCGACCCGACACCGCCCCTGCCCGCCGACCCCGGCCGCAACGGCGGCGAGCGCAATCCTTCAACCTCGATGGCCGGAACCGCGCATCCGCCGGTGGACGAGGAGCCTGAGCTCCATACCGGTGAACGCGACATCCCTTCCGACGGACGCGACCGCGAGGGGGAGGGCATGATCCGCGACCTCGACAAACCGGTCGAACCCGGCAGCGAAAAACCCCAAGGTGTCATCCATGGCCACTGATCCCAACGTGCCCCCGCCCGAGCCGGTGCAGCCGCTGACGAGCCCGCCCAATCCCGGGCAAGTCCAGCCCACACCCCAACCGATGTGAGTGCAGCCACCATGCCAGCAGATCCGACACGCGATGGGGAGGGCACCGTGGACAAGCCGGGGGTCCAGCCCCTGCCGCAGCCTGCGCCGGATGAGGGTGCGCAGGATGCCGTCAGGTCGCTGGTTTCCCCGGACATGGAAGAGCCGGCCGAGACCAGCCGTCCGCCGCTGGGCAACTAGCCATGCGTCCCGTCCAGCCACTTCCTGACGCAGACCACAAAGCGGCCGATGCCGATCTGCTCGGCGAGGCCGTGACATGGCCTGCGCCTGGCGCCGCTGGGGCAGCCCAGCCGGCGGCGCCCGCCGCAGAAGCGATGCCGGAGCCACCACCGGCCGAGGATGAGAACCAGCCCGGCTTCATAGGCGAACGCAACCGGCCAGCCCGCTGAGCACGTTGCAGCACTTGCGGCTGCTCATTTTTTGATAGCTGTTGGCGCTCGTCCGGCAAGGGCTGGAGACCGATTAGGCTTAAAACCCCGCGGCCAGCAGCGCGTCCCGTGAAGGCAGCCCCTCGCTATCGCCCGGCACCTGCACCGCCCGCGCGCCTATCCATGCACCACGCCGCACCGCGGCGGGAACGTCCAGGCCGGCCAGCAGGCCGCTGATCACACCGACGGCAAAACCGTCGCCGGCACCGACCGTGTCGACCACCTTTTCCACCGGAAAGCCCGGCACGTGGCCCGCGCCGCTCATGCCATCGAAGTACGCGCCCTGCGCGCCCAGCTTGACCACCACCAGTTTCGCCCCGCGCTGGCGGTAAAAACCGGCAATGCCCTCGGCTGTGTCCTCGCCGGTGAGCAAGCGGCCTTCCTCGAGGCCAGGCAACACCCAGTCGGCACGCGCTGCCAGTTCGTTGATGGCCTCCACCATGACGGCCGGCGAGGCCCACAGCGCGGGCCGCAAATTGGGGTCGAAGGAAACGCTGCGGCCCGCGGCGCGCATGAGGTCCATGCTGCGCCTGGCGAGCGGCAGGGTGCTGGCCGAGAGCGCCGGGAACACGCCGGTCGCATGCAGGTGCCGGGCCGACAGCAGCCAGTCCCTGTCGATGTCATCCGGCCCCATCTGGCTGGCGGCCGAGCCTTTGCGGTGGTACTCGATGGGCGGGTCGCTGCCGTCGCTCACGCTGCCCTTGATCATGAAGCCGGTCGGTTGCGACGCGACCAGCGCGACCTGTGCGCAGTTGATGCCCTCGGCCGTCATCTCACGGATCAGGTAACGCCCCATCATGTCGGTGCCCAGGCGGCTGGCCCAGCCGACCTTCAGGCCCAGGCGGGCCAGGCCGATGGCCACATTGGTTTCCGCGCCGGCGGTGTATTTGTGAAAGGCGCCGGCGTCTTCCAGCGGGCCGGGCCGGTCGGCCACCAGCAGCATCATGGCTTCACCAAAGGTGACGACGTCCAGCGCGTGGGTCATGCTTTTCAGGGGGAGAGTACAGGGTGCGCGAATCGTAGCACCCCGTTTTTGCTATCGTATTGATAGCTGTCTGCCCATGCCGGACAAGGGCTGGAGGCCGATTTCTTGCTCAAGGTCCGACACTGCCGGTGATCGGCAGCACGATGCCGGTGATATAGCCCGAACACACCGGCGCGGCCAGGAACACATAAGCCGGCGAAATTTCCTCGGGCTGGGCCGGGCGTTTCATGTCCGTCTTTTCACCAAAGTGCTGGATGTCCCTGGCGGACTTGTCGGCCGGGTTCAGCGGGGTCCAGACCGGCCCCGGCGCCACAGCGTTGACACGTATGCCCTTGTCGAGGAGGTTGCTGGCCAGCGACTTGGTGAAGGCGTGGATTGCGCCCTTGGTCGCCGAGTAGTCCAGCAGCTGGGCGCTGCCTTCTAGACCCGTGACCGAGCCGGTGTTGATGATGCAACTGCCCTTGCGCAAATGCGGTACCGCCGCCTTGGCCATGTGGAAGTAGCCGAAGATGTTGGTGCGAAAGGTTTCCTCGAAACGTTTCTCGTCGAGTTGGTCCAGGCCCTCGGCATGTTCCTGGAAGGCGGCGTTGTTGACCAGGATGTCGAGCTGGCCGAAGGCCTTGAGGGTTTGGGCCACCGCCCTGGTCGCAAAGGCCGGCTTCTTGACGTCGCCCGGGATCAGCACACAGGATTGCCCTTCGGCCTCGATGCAGCGCCGGGTCTCGCGCGCGTCCTCGTGTTCGTTGAGGTAGGCGAGCGCGATGTCCGCGCCCTCGCGCGCAAACAGCACGGCCACGGCGCGGCCTATGCCGGAATCGCCGCCGGTGATCAGTGCCACCTTGCCACGCAGCTTGTGGCTGCCTTCATACGCGGGGGCCAGAAAGTTCGGCTGCAGCGCCATGTCCGCTTCCCGGCCGGGCTTGCGCAGGTGCTGACACGGCAAGGGCGTGGCCGGCTGCACGCGGGCGCCGGCCTGCACGGCTTTGGGGCTCGGTGATTTTTTAGTCGTACGCGCATCGGCGGCATCCTGGGCAGCCTGGATGGCGCGCTGCTTGCGCACGGTGGCGGCGGGCTGGGTCTTGCTGGCAGGGGATGGGGTTTTGCTGGCCATGGGTGTTCCTGAAAAAAGAGGTGATCAGCAGAGCAGGGCGGCGCTGCTGCGCGTGTCAACGCGGTGAGCATTTGGCCGTAGGACAACACAGGGCCATGAACGCCCCGGCGCATTTCGTCCTACAACAAGATCAACGGCGTCCCACACGGCTGCGCAGGGCCGCTGCCTAGAGTCGTTTTTGTGTCCGGCGGCCCTGACTTCAAGAAAACCTCCGGCACTGTCACTGACAACAACCCATCACCCCAAAGGAAGCCCACCATGAGCAAAGCACCCCCCAAGATGAATGACGCCGTTGACCTGCTCGACGCTGACCACATTGCCGTCAAGAAGCTGTTCACCCAGTTCAACAAGCTCAGCGAAGCCGAAGCGCCGGCCGAAGAGCGCAAGGCGCTGGCCGACAGGATCTGCAAGGAGCTGACCGTGCACGCGGAGATCGAGGAGCAGGTCTTTTATCCTGCAGCCCGCGAAGCCATCGGCGACGACGCCCTGATGAATGAAGCCGAAGTTGAACATGCCAGCGCCAAGGACCTGATCGCCCAGATCTCCGGCATGGATGCCGATGAAGAACTGTTCGACGCCAAGGTCATCGTGCTGGGCGAATACATCGACCACCACGTGGAAGAAGAGCGCGAGGAAATGTTCCCCAAGGCCCGCAAAAGCGATATGGACCTCAAGGGCATGGTCGCCGAGCTGAAGACACTCAAGCAGGAGTTGCTGGCCAACTACGAAGTCCCGGCCTGATGCAGCTGGCCGGTTCTGTCGGCCGTGCGCAGAGCCCCGGCGACGGGCAGGCACGCCCTGGGCAAGCCCAGCGTGCCGCGTCTGCCGGCGAAAGCATAGAGCAGCTCACCCGCAGCAATATCGAGGCGATATTGCAGCTCGAGCGCGAGCGGCAGGCACGGCGGCCTTGGGCTTACCGTGTGGCCGCCAGCATTGCCGGCTTTTGCGGAACGGCGCCGGTGTTGTGGTTGCATGCCATCTTTTTTATGGCCTGGCTGGCCTTCAATTCCAGCCGGCTGGCTTTTGATCCCTTTCCCTTCACCTTCCTGACCATGGTGGTGTCGCTGGAAGCCATTTTTTTGTCTTTCTTCATCATGATCGGGCAGAACATTGCCAGCCGTGAAAGCGAACGCCGCCATCAACTGGACTTGCAGATCAACCTGCTCAACGAGCGCGAGATGACGGCCATGCTCCGGCTCATGGCCAAGGTCGCCGACAAGCTCGAGATCAGCGCGGCCGACCAGGCCGAGGCTCGCACCTTCGGACACAACACCGATCCGCTGGTCCTGCTGGACCAGATCGTTACCGCCGAACGCGCCGCGCGGCAATCGTCCTGACAGGCCGCCTTGCGATGCAGGGAGCGAGCGGCTAAGCTGGGCCCCATGTCTTCCCTGCCTGCGCTGAGCACCCGCTGCTGCATTGTCGGCGGCGGCCCCGCCGGCATGATGCTGGGCCTGTTGCTGGCGCGCGCCGGCGTCGATGTGCTGGTGCTCGAGAAACATGCCGATTTCCTGCGCGATTTCCGCGGCGACACCGTGCACCCCTCCACCCTGCAGGTGATGCATGAGCTGGGCCTGCTCGACAGATTCCTGGCGCGACCGCATGACGCGGTGCAGGTCCTGCGCGCCGTCATCGGCGACAGTGATGTGGCGATTGCGGACTTTTCACGCATCCCTGCGCATTGCCGTTTCATCGCCATGGTGCCGCAATGGGAGTTTCTGGATTTTCTGCGCGACGAGGCCGAAGCCTTTTCCTCGTTTGGCCTGATGCAGAACGCCGAAGTGACCGGCGTGTTGCAGACACAGGGGCGGATCCGGGGGGTGTCGGTGAAGACCAGCGGTGGTGAACGCCAGGTCATGGCCGACCTGGTGGTTGGCGCCGACGGCCGGCGTTCGGTGGTGCGCCAGTCGGCCGGGCTGCGCGTGCGCGACCTGGGCGCACCCATCGATGTGTTGTGGATGCGCCTGCCCCGCTTGCCGGAGGATTCGCCAACCACCGGCGGCCGCATAGGTCGTGGCCTGTTCCTGGCCATGATCAACCGCGGCAGCTACTGGCAATGCGCTTATGTGATCCCCAAGGGCGGGCTGGCTGCGCTGCGCGCGCGCGGACTCGAGGCCTTCCGCGCGGATCTGGTGCGGCTGGTCCCGATGTTCGCCGATCGTGTCGGGCAACTGGCCAGCTGGGACGACATCAAGCTGCTGACAGTGACCGTGGACCGGCTCGAACGGTGGTGGCGGCCGGGGCTGTTGTGCCTGGGCGATGCCGCCCATGCCATGTCGCCGATAGGTGGTGTCGGCATCAACCTGGCGATCCAGGATGCCGTGGCCGCAGCCAATCTGCTGGCCGGGCCGCTGGCCGATGCGGAAGTGTCTGCCGAGGCCCTGACCAGCCTGCTGGCCAGGGTCCAGAAGCGCCGCCTGCTACCGGCACGCATCACACAGGCGGTGCAGGTGGCGATCCAGAACCGCGTGCTGAGCCCCGTGCTGGCCAGCGCTTCCGGCCAGGACAGCACCCCGCTGACCGTGCCCTGGCCGTTGCGGCTGATGAACCGTTTTCCTGCCTTGCTCGCCTTGCCGGCCTATGCGGTGGGGATAGGCGTGAGGCCGGAACATGTGAGGTCGCCTCACGTGTAACAGCCGATGGCGGTGCGCTTGCCACCTCCCCCTCGTTGCTTGGTCTGCGGGCAAGCCGGGGGTTGCCCGGCGGCAACTCACTTTCTTTTGCTTCGCCAAAAGAAAGTAAGCAAAGAAAAGGCGACCCGATGGTCTGGGTCCCCTTCGCTGGCGCTCAGGGGCAACCGGCGGTGCTCGCCGAAAGTGGGGCCGAGCTCGAACTCGCCTTCGGCTCAGACAATCGCTCGTCCTGATCCACTTTCAGCTGCGCTCCTCGGCCCAGCCCGACGGGTGGTGACAAATGCGGGGACAAAATCCGGAGCAGAGAAGCGCTTAGCGCTTCTCTGCGGGACTCCCAACGAACGCTCATGTTTGCACGCGAGCGCAGCGCACGCGGCCAAATGAGGCTCCCTTCCATCGCCCAGCGGGGCGAGGGAAGGGCGGGGGGTTGGGAGTGGGGAGTCAGCCCCACTGTCGAATGCGGACCGCAGGCGCCGCGTGATGGCGGCGCAGAGACGCCTCCGTCTCCTCGGTCTGCGAATCAGGCCGCCGGACCAAAGCGGGGATCAAAGGAAAAATAGAAACTGGCCCCGGCCCCAGCCGCCGACTCGCCGCGTATGGTGCCGCCGTGCCGCTCCAGGATGCGGTGCACCGTCGCCAGCCCGATGCCGCTGCCCTCGAACTCGTTGTCATGGTGCAGCCGGTGAAAGGGCTTGAACAGGCTGCCGGCATGGGCCATGTCGAAACCCGCGCCGTTGTCGCGCACGAACAGCATCCTGCGCCCGCCTTCGCGGGCCGGCAGGGTGCCGAAACTGATGGCCGCGCCGTCCTTGTCGCGCGAGTATTTCCAGGCGTTGCCCAGCAGGTTTTCCAGGATGATGCGCGCAAACTTGCTGTCACAGCGCGTATGGATCCCGTCCTGGATGCTCACCTCGACCTGGCGCTGGGGATCGCGCTGGCGCAGCTGGGCGATGACCTGCCCGGCGATGGCACTGAGGTCCACTTGCTCCAGCACCAGTTTGCCCTTGCTGGCGCGCGCCAGCGCCAGCAAATCGTTGATCAGTTCGTGCATGCGCACAACGTTGATGCGCACCCGGTCGAACAGCCGCTCTTCCTCCTCGCTGAGACGGCCCTTGAGCCGGCGCGCGAGCAGCACGCTGAAGCCCTCGATGCTGCGCAGCGGCGACTGCAGGTCGTGCGAGACCGAATAACCAAACGATTCCAGTTCGGCATTGGTGGCGCGCAGCTGGTCGGTGCGCTCGTTCACGCGTTGTTCCAGGGTTTCGTTGAGGCGCTGGATCTCGCGGTCGCGCCGCAGCCGCACCAGCTCGGCAGCGATGCGGCTGGAAAAAATCTGCAGCAAGGCGCCACGGTCCGACGAGGCTGCCTGCGGCTTGCGCCAGAAGGCATTGACAATGCCGATGGTGCTGCCGTCGGCATCGCGCAGCGCCGCGCCGGCATAGGCAATGTAGCCGCCGTCCACCAGGAACTGATCCTGGGGAAACAGTTGCTGGATGCCGTCGGTGTAGACGCACAAATCGCTGCCGGCGATCGCCTGGTCGCAGGGCGTGCCGGCCAGTGCGTAGCTGATGTTGGGCTGCAACTCGCCATCCTGCATCATGGCCAGCGAAATCACGCTGCCGTCGGGGCCGGCTTCACCAATCATCACCAGGTCCGCGGCGATGGCCTTGCCCAGGTGCTGGACCGCCGAGCGGAAAAAGGCCTCACCGGTTTCGCCCGAGAGGCCGCGCGCCAGGTCGATCAGCAGGGCTTCACGCCGCTTCTGGTCGGTGATGTTGATGGTGGAACTCAGGATGCAGGATTCGCCCGCGATATCGACGATGACCGACCATACCCGGCAGTCCACCAGGGCTCCGTTCTTGTGCCGCATCTGCGCCTCACGGCTCACCACGCCACCGTGCGCGCGCAGGTCGTCGATGAACTCCGTGCGTTCCTGGTCGCTGGCCCAGACACCGGCCTCCACCGAGGTGCGGCCCAGCAGTTCGGCGGGCGTGAAGCCCTGCACCGAGTCCTCTGCGGAGTTGACCGCCAGGAAGGTGCCGTCCGCGACCCGCGTGATGGTCATGTTGATGGGGCTGAAGTCGAAGGCCTTGGAAAACAGCTCGGCCGATTGCCGTGCGGCCTGGCGTGCTTCGGTCTCGGCCGTGGCGTCGGTGATGGTGGACACCACGATGCGGCCGTGTCCCATGCCTTCGATTTCCGTCGACAGCAGCACATGCAGGCGCCTGCCATCCCTGGCGCGACCTTCCACCGGCAGGTTGAGCGAACGCCCGGCCACGGCTATCTGGCGCTGGAAAGCCCTGCGTTGCTCGGGGTCGCGCCACAGCTGCGCGTCGGTGCGGCCAAGGATCTCCTCGCGGGTGTAGCCGTACAGGCGCTCGAAAGCCGGGTTGACATCGAGCACTGTCATGTCTTCGAGGGACTGGACGACGATGGCGGCCGGGCTGCTGCGGAAGATGCGGCTGAAACGGTCTTCGCTCAGGCGCAGTTCGTTTTCGGCGTTTTCCCGCCGCACCAGTTCCGCGTGTTGTTCGCGCAGGGCCTTCAGCGCCACCTGGCGGCTGGTGTAGACGCTGCCCGCAATGCCGATGAGCAGCAGGACGCTGACCAGCCAGAACCGCAGGTCCACCGCAAAATCCGGCTTGACCAGCAGTCCGGCCCGCTCTGACCAGCTCAGCAAGCCAAGGATCAGGGCACTGGCCACGAGGGTCGTGATCAGGGACTTTTTGCCCATCATCATTCCGGCGGCAATGACGGCACCCGCAAAACCCAGCAGCAGCGCACTGCGGACCGATCCGTAGGACGCCATCCCTGCCGCCGACAGGCCGATCAGGGAATAGACAAGCAGATAACTGATTGACTGGTAGTGCCCGCGCTGCAGCAGCCAGTAGCCCAGCACGGTCAGCAGGAACGCGCTGGTGATCACGCCAATTTGAACGTCGTCGATTCTCTGGGCGAGCGACAGGCCCAGCACCACAGGCAGGCAGATCAGCAACAGAACCATCAGCGAACGCAAACCGCGCGTATAACGCTTTTCTATCAGTTCTGAGGCGAGCAGTCGGGTCGATTCGAATCGGGGAGTGTCGGACATGGTGGGCTAGCGAATACTAAAGCATTGCATGTCGCCCGCTGGATGTATTTGCTGCTAGCCCTGGGCGACGGGCCGCGCCGGATCGCTGCACCAGTCGCTCCAGCTGCCGGCGTAGAGGCTGCTGCGCCCCAAACCGGCGATTTCCATGGCGATCAGGTTGGGAATCGCGCTGACGCCGCTGCCGCAGTGGTGCACCACGCTGGCCGGATCGCGCCCGGCCAGCAGGGCTTCAAACTCGGCCCGCAGTTCCGGGGCCGGCTTGAACTTCCCGTCGGCGGCGATGTTCTGGCTGAACGGGCGGTTCAGGGCGCCCGGGATGTGGCCGGCCACCGGGTCCAGCGGTTCGACCTCGCCGCGAAAACGCGCCGGGGCGCGGGCGTCTATCAGGGTTTGCGCCGGCCGTCCGAGCTGGCTGGCCACCTGGACAGCGTCGACCAGCACGGCGCGTTCCGGGCCGAGTTCGAAGCTGGACTGGAAGTGCGAGGCTTCCTCGCCGCTGGCTACCGCGCCGCCGGCGGCCTGCCAGGCCTGCAGCCCGCCGTCGAGAATGGCCACGCCTTCGTGACCGGCCCACTTGAGCATCCACCAGAGCCGGCCGCAGTAGTTGGCGCCGTTGCGGTCATAAACCACGGCCTGCATGTGGTTGGCAAAACCGACGCTGGAGAGCCAGGTCGCGAATTTTTCGCGGTTCGGCAGCGGATGGCGCCCGCCCGAGGCCGGGTGGTCGGCGCCGCCCGCGGTGAGCACGCCGTGCGCACCGGGCACGCCGTGTTTGGCACTGAGGTCGGTGTCGAGGTTGGCATACACCGCGCCCGGGATATGCGCCTGCAGGAACTGCTCTTGCCCGGCATGCGGTTTCATCAGTTCGAAGCTGCAGTCAAAAATCCGCAGCGGCTGCGCGCTGGCCATCAGGGCCTGCAACTGTGGGGCGGAAATCAGGGTGGTGTACATGGAATACCTTCAGGAAAGGAGCCGGGCTTTTGCCGGAACGGGGATGCGAATTCCTGCAGTATGGCGCGGCGCGGCGGGGGCCCGCAAGAACTTTGAACAGCGCCCGGCGCCGGACAGGGGCGCGTGAGCGGCGCTTCAGTCGCTCAATGTTCTTCGGCCGGGGCGCCCGGCGCGGCGCGGGCGCGCAGCACGGTGGCCGCGATGCCGCTGGCCATGATCAGCGCCATGCCGGCCCAGCCGATCAACGGAAGCCGCTCGCCGAACAGCAACAGGCTGTAAATCGCACCGAACACGATGCCGGAATACTGCAGGTTGGCCACCACCAGGGTGGCGCTGCGGGTTTTTGCCAGGCTGTAGGCCCGCGTCATGCACAACTGGCCCAGCGAGGCCAGCACACCCAGCGGAAGCAGCCACAGCGCCGGTTTCCAATGCCACTCGGAAAGCCCTGTGAGCGTCATGGCCAGCCCGCCGGCCACGGCCGAGCCCACCGCGAAATAAAACACCGTGCGGGTTTCCGGCTCGCCGACGCGCGCCAGCGCCATCACCTGCATGTAGGCAAAAGCCGCCAGCAGGCCGGACATCAGGCCGACCAGGCCGGCGAAGGCCTGGTTTTGCTCGATGGTGGGCCGCAGCATCATGATGACGCCGATGAAGCCGGCGATCACCGTCAGCACCAGGGGGCCCTGCGTCATGCCGGCCGCCGGAATCGCCGGCCGATCGCCGCGCGCAGGCAGCAGCCCCATCAGCAGCGCGCCGCCGACCAGGAAGGCGGCAATCCAGACGCTGCTCATGTAATTGAGGGTCATGGCGGTGGCCAGCGGCAGGTGGGCAATCGCGTAAAACCAGGCGCCCAGCGAAACCACGCCGACCAGGCTGCGCCACATGTGCATGCCCGGGAACCGCGTGGCCAGTGAGATGCCGCGCGAGCGGGCCAGCACCCACATGAAAAACATGCCCAGCAGGCCGCGGTAAAAAACCAGTTCGGCGCTGTTGAAGTGCTCGGATGCAAACTTGACGCAGACCGCCATGCTGGCAAAGAAAAAGGCGGCGGCCAACATCCAGAGGGCTTGCATGGGATCGGGTCTTTAGAGGTAAAAAGTGGCCTCAGCCCATGTCGGACGGGCGTGAACAGCTATCAAATCAGGAGCAGGAGGCGCCAGGCGGGAGGGGTCTCACAACATCTGCGTGGTCTTGCTGGCACCCATCTCGCGGCGGTACCACTCGTGGAAATGCTGCATGCCGTCTTCCATCGGGCTCTGGTAGGGGCCGAACTCGTTGTCGCCGCGCTGCATCAGGGCCTTGCGGCCGGCGTCCATGCTGAGCGCGATCTCGTCGTCCTCGACACAGGTTTCCATGTAGGCCGCCTGCTGCGCCTCGACAAATTCGCGCTCGAAGGCGCAGATTTCCTCGGGGTAATAAAACTCCACCACGTTGAGCGTCTTGTCCGGACCCTGCGGGTGCAGTGTGCTCACCACCAGCGCATGCGGGTACCACTCGACCATCACGTTGGGGTAGTAGGTCAGCCAGATCGCGCCGTATTTGGGCGGCACGCCGCCGCGGTACTGCAGCACCACGTCGTGCCATTTCTTGTAGACGTCGGTGCCGGGCTTGCCGAGCTTGTCGGAGACACCCACGGTCTGCACCGAGTAATGCGGCGTCAGTTCCCAGCGCAGGTCGTCGGTGGTGACAAATCCGCCCAGCCCGGGGTGGTAGGGGCCGACGTGGTAGTCCTCGAGGTAGACCTCGATGAAGGTTTTCCAGTTGTAGTTGCACTCGTGCAGGTGGATGTTGTCGAGCTGGTAGCCGGTGAAGTCGAGATCCGCCATGTGGCCCAGCGGAGCCATCTCGGCAGCGATGTCGCGGCCGTTGTTCTCGAACACCAGGCCGTTCCAGACACTGGTCTGGTAGCGGTTCAGGTTCAGGCAGGGATCGACCTGGAAATGCGGCGCGCCTATCAGCTCGCCGGTGGTGTTGTAAGTCCAGCGGTGCAGCGGACAGACGATGTTGCTGCCGGTGTTGCCGCGGCCCTGCAGCATGGTGGACTGGCGGTGCCGGCAGACGTTGGAGATCAGTTCCACGCCGGTGGCATTGCGCACCAGCGCGCGGCCGCCGAGTTCCTGGGGCAGCGCGTAGTAGTCGCCCAGGTTCGGGACGGCCAGCTCGTGGCCCACATAACGCGGGCCGCGCGCAAACAGCTTTTGCTGCTCCCGCTGGTACAGGCCGGCATCAAAATAGCTGGAAACGGGGAGCTGGCTGGTGGCCTGCAGCAAGCGAAGGCTGAGATCTGACATGCATTTGCCGGAACAGGCTATCCCGGGGGTAGATGGACAGGCTGGCAGCCTGCCACCAGGGCGCGGCTGCGAGGACGGAAACCAGCGGTGATTGTAGCGCGTGCCCTTTGCGCGGCGGCCGCGGCAGCACATGGCGTGGGCGGCGCCGGCCGTCCCGCCACACCCCGGAATGAGGGGGCTGCCTCACGCTGCGGCGGGGCCCGGCCTGCGGGTCCCGCGCAACGGCCTAAAATCAGTGTTTCCTGCAAATACCATGGCCAAAACTCCCCCCGCTCCCATCCCTGCCGCCCCTGCCAGTTACGAAGCCGCGCTTGAAGAACTCGAAGGCCTGGTGGCGCGGCTTGAATCCGGCCAGCTCCCGCTGGACCAGCTGCTCACGGGCTACCAGCGCGGTGCCGAGCTGCTCAAGTTCTGCCGCGACAAACTGGAGGCCGTCGAAGGCCAGATCAAGGTGCTCGAAGGCGGCGAACTCAAGCCCTGGAACCAAGAGTAATTCATTGACCGCGCATACCTCATTTGCCCTGGACGCCTGGAGCGCCCGCCAACTCGCAACTGTTGAACAGGCCCTGACACGCTGGGTGGCGCCGCCTGAACCCGTGCCGGCACCGGCCGGCCTGGGCGATGCCATGCGTTACGCCGTGCTCGATGGCGGCAAGCGCCTGCGCCCGCTGCTGGTCATGGCCGCCTGCGAGGCGGTGGACGGCAGCCCGGCCGCGGCCCTGCGGGTGGCCTGTGCAGTCGAACTGATCCATGCCTATTCGCTGGTGCACGACGACATGCCCTGCATGGACAACGACGTGTTGCGCCGTGGCAAGCCGACGGTGCATGTCAGGTTTGGCGAGGCCCAGGCACTGCTGGCCGGCGACGCGCTGCAGGCGCTGGCCTTCGAGTTGCTGACCCCGGATGACGGCTCGGTGGATGCCGCCACCCAGGCCGCGCTGTGCCGCATGCTGGCGCAGGCCGCCGGGTACCAGGGCATGGCCGGGGGGCAGGCGATCGACCTGGCCAGTGTCGGCAAGGCCCTGTCCTCGGAGCAACTGCATGACATGCACCGCCTGAAGACCGGCGCGCTGTTGCAGGCCAGTGTGATGATGGGTGCGGCCTGCGGTGGCGTCACGCCGGCGGCGCACAACGCGCTGCGTGACTATGGCGCGGCTGTCGGTCTGGCCTTCCAGGTGGTCGACGACATCCTGGACGTGACGGCCGATTCCGCCACGCTGGGCAAGACGGCCGGCAAGGATGCGGCGCAGGACAAGCCGACGTTTGTTTCCCTGCTGGGGCTGCCCGCCTCACGCAACTACGCGCAGGAGCTGCTTTCGCAGGCACACCACAGCCTCAAGGCCAGCGGACTCAGGCACACCGACGCGCTCAGCGCGCTGGCCGACATGCTGGTCAACCGCCAGGCGTGAGGGGTCAAAATCCAGGGACGAAGCGCGCAGCGCCCGCAATAACCAGGTCACCACGATGTACCCACTGCTAGAAACCATCAACAGCCCCGCCGACTTGCGGCTGCTGCCGCGTACGCAGCTCAAGACGCTGGCCGACGAACTGCGCAACTATGTGCTGCACAGCGTGTCGCAGACCGGCGGGCACCTGAGCTCCAACCTGGGCACGGTCGAGCTCACCGTGGCCCTGCATTACGTCTTCAATACGCCGGAGGACCGGCTGGTGTGGGACGTGGGCCATCAGACCTATCCGCACAAGATACTCACCGGCCGGCGCGAGCGCATGGGCAGCCTGCGCCAGCTCGGCGGTCTCAGCGGCTTCCCGCGCCGCGATGAGAGCGAGTACGACACCTTCGGCACGGCGCATTCATCGACCTCGATTTCGGCCGCGCTGGGCATGGCCATGGCGGCCAAACAGAAGGGCGAGAACCGGCACGCCGTGGCCATCATCGGCGACGGTGCCATGAGCGCCGGCATGGCCTTCGAGGCGCTCAACAATGCCGGCGTGTGCGACTGCAACCTGCTGGTGGTGCTCAACGACAACGACATGAGCATCAGCCCGCCGGTCGGCGCGCTGAACCGTTACCTGGCGCAATTGATGAGCGGCCAGTTCTATGCCTCGGCCAAAAACGTCGGCAAGCAGGTGCTCAAGGTGGCGCCGCCGCTGTTCGAACTGGCCAAGCGTCTCGAAACCCACGCCAAGGGCATGGTGGTGCCCGCCACGCTGTTCGAGAATTTCGGCTTCAACTACATCGGCCCGATCGACGGCCACGACCTGGAGTCGCTGATCCCGACGCTGGAAAACATCAAGCACCTCAAGGGCCCGCAGTTCCTGCATGTGGTGACCAAAAAGGGCCAGGGCTACAAGCTGGCCGAGGCCGATCCGGTCGCCTACCACGGTCCCGGCAAGTTCGATCCGGCGATGGGGCTGCAGAAGTCCACCGCGCCGGCCAAACAGACCTTCACCCAGGTGTTTGGCCACTGGCTCTGCGACATGGCTGAGAAAGACAGCCGGCTGGTCGGCATCACGCCGGCCATGCGCGAGGGTTCGGGCATGGTCGAGTTTCACCAGCGTTTCCCCGAGCGTTATTACGACGTCGGCATTGCCGAGCAGCACGCCGTCACCTTTGCCGCGGGCATGGCCTGCGAAGGCCTCAAGCCGGTGGTGGCCATCTACTCGACGTTTTTGCAGCGCGGCTACGACCAGCTGATCCACGACGTGGCCCTGCAGAACCTGCCGGTGGTGTTCGCGCTGGACCGCGCCGGACTGGTTGGCGCCGATGGCGCGACCCATGCCGGTGCCTACGACATTGCCTTTTTGCGCTGCATCCCCAACATGAGTGTGGCCTGCCCGGCCGACGAGAACGAGTGCCGCATGCTGCTCAGCAGCGCGTATGCGCAGAACCATCCCGTGGCCGTGCGTTACCCGCGCGGTGCCGGCGCCGGTGTGGCCACCCAGGCCCACCTCAATGCCCTGCCTTTCGGCAAGGGCGAGATCCGCCTTGAAGGCGCGGGCATTGCCATCCTGGCTTTCGGCACGCTGCTGTACCCGGCGCTGCAGGCCGCGGAGAAACTCGGTGCGACGGTGGTCAACATGCGCTGGGCCAAACCGCTGGACCGGGAGCTGCTGCTGCAGGTCGCAGCCAGTCATGAGGCGCTGGTGACGGTCGAGGAGGGCGCCGTCATGGGCGGCGCCGGCAGCGCCGTGGCCGAGGCGCTGGCCCGGGCCGGCATCAGCAAACCCCTGCTGCAGCTGGGCCTGCGTGACGAATTCACCGAACACGGCGATCCGGCCAGCTTGCTGGCGCAGCAGGGGCTGGATGCCGCCGGTATGGAGCAGGCCATCAGCGCGCGTTTTGCCGCCCTGACGGCGTCGGGCAAGGCGTCCAGGCCGGCCTTGAAGTCGGTGCGTTAACCGGCAGCACCGGCGTGGGCTCCGTCCCGCGGCGCAGTGAGATCGGGTGATGCAACTCGCGGGAAAACCCGTGAAAGTGCGCTCTCCCGGGCTTTTTACAATCGCGCAAGGCGATCCATCGCGTTGATCATGGCCTGCCCACACAAGCCGGCTTCCCCTTTTCGGAGTGTTCCATGAATCGTCGAGCCCTGATCAGACATGCCGGTATCTCCGGCGTGCTCGCGGCCGGCGTGGCACCCGCCGTGCTGGCGCAGGCATCGGTCCGCTGGCGCCTGGCGTCCAGTTTTCCGCAGTCGCTGGACACGATTTACGGTGCGGCCGAAAGTTTTGCCCAGCATGTGCGCGCGGTGTCGGGCGGCAAGTTCGAGATATCGGTGCATGCGGCCGGCGAATTGATGCCGGCCTTCGACGTGGTGGACAACGTGCGCCGGGGTTCGATCGAGGCGGCGCATACCGCGCCGTATTATTTTGCGGACAAGGACGAGACCTTTGCCATCGGTGGTGCGATTCCCTTTGGCCTGAACAGCCGGCAGATGAGCGCCTGGACCTTTGAGGGCAATGGGCTGAGGCTGATGCGCGAGTTCTACGCAGGCTACAACATCATCAACTTTGCCTGCGGCAACACCGGCGCGCAGATGGGCGGGTGGTTTCGCAAGGAAATCCGTTCACTGGCCGACATGAAGGGCCTGAAATTCAGGGTGGGCGGTTTTGCCGGCAGGGTCATCGGGCGACTCGGTGCCCTGCCGCAGAACATTCCTGGCGGCGACATCTACCAGGCGCTGGAGCAGCGCGCCATTGATGCGGCCGAGTGGATTGGCCCCTACGACGACCAGAAGCTGGGTTTCAACAAGGTGGCGCCCAACTACTACTATCCCGGCTGGTGGGAGGGCGGGCTGCAGCTGGACCTGTACATCAACCAGAAGGCCTACGAAGCCTTGAGCAGCGTGAACAAGGCCATTGTGAAAATTGCCAGCGCCGCAGCCCATGTGGAGATGCAGGCCAAATACGATGCCAGGAACCCGACAGCGCTCAAGCAGCTGGTCGGGGCCGGCGCCAGGCTCAGGCCCTTCCCTGCGGACGTGATGAACGCCGCATTCAGGGAATCCATGCAGCTGTACAGCGAGCTGTCGGCCAGCAACGAGAACTGGCGCAAGGTGTATGCCGACTACGCGCGTTTTCGCGGCGACCAGAACCTCTGGTTCCGTTTCACAGAGTCCACTTTCGACCGATTCATGCAGGGCCAGAAGCTGTGACCTTGCAAGGGCCCGAGGGGCTGACAGCAGGCTGACTGGACAAGGGGCGACGAGTTCGCGCAGGGAAAACCCGCCCTTGGGTGACAAGGCGCGAGTTTTACAATCGAAAACAACTTTCAAAAGTTGGTGACCCGGCCACGAGCCGCGTTTTTTTTAATCACCTGGAGTGAATTTCATGGATCGTCGTTCCCTAGTCAAGACAGCCGGTATTGCCGGCGCATCGATGGTGGCAGCTGCTCTGGCAGCCTGCGGCAAAAAAGCAGAGGTTGCGGCGCCTGCTGCTGCCCCGGCTGCTCCCGCAGCGCCTGCCGTCCACACCGGAGAAACCGTGCGCTGGCGTCTTGCATCCAGCTTCCCCAAGTCGCTGGACACCATATTCGGCAGCGCCGAGATGCTCTCCAGGACCGTCAAGGCACTGTCCGGCGGCAAGTTTGAAATTTCGGTTCATCCCGCCGGTGAATTGATGCCCGCCTTCGGCGTGGTTGATGCGCTGCAGGGCGACACCATCGACATGGCCCAATCGGCCGCCTACTATTTCACCGGCAAGGACCCGATTTTTGCGTTCAGTTGCGCGGTGCCGTTCGGTCTGACCGCACGCCAGAACACGTCCTGGAAGGAATACGGTAACGGCCGCAAGCTGCTGGATGCTTTCTTCGAGAAGTACAACTTCCGCACCGCGAGCGCCGGCAATACCGGCACGCAAATGGGTGGCTGGTACCGCAAGGAGATCAAGACCGCTGCAGATCTCAACGGCTTGAAGATGCGCATGGGCGGCGGCGTGTTCGGCGAGGCCATGGCCAAGCTGGGTGTGGTGGCGCAAAACATGCCGGCCGGTGACGTGTACCAGGCTCTCGAAAAAGGCACCCTGGACGCCGCAGAGTTTGTCGGCCCTCACGACGATGCCAAGCTGGGCTTCAACAAGGTGGCGCCTTACTATTACTACCCTGGCTGGTGGGAAGGCGGCGCGGACCTGGAGTTCTTCGTCAATCTGAAGAAGTTCAACGCCCTGTCCGCTGAAAACAAGGCCATCCTCAATGCCGCCATGGCCGTGGCTGCCACCGACATGACCGCCAAATACGATGCCTACAACCCGATTGCGCTGAAAAAGCTGGTCGGCGAAAAGACCCAGCTCAAGGCCTTCCCCAAGGCCGTGATGGACGCCGGCTTCAAGGCCTGCATGGAGGTTTACGCCGAGCACAATGCCAAGTCGCCAGAGTTCAAGAAGATCTATGACGACATGCGCAGCTTCCAGCGTGACCAGATTTTGTGGAATCGTTTCTCGGAATACCCGTACAACCAGTACATGAACGGCGTCGAGATCTGACAGGACACCGATGAGCCCGGTCCGCAGGACCGGCTCCTGAACCAGAAGAGCCGCGCCTGTCGCGGCTTTTTTCATGGGGGCTGGCAAGCGCTTCATTCATGGATGAGCCATGGGCTTGCAACTGTGCTTTTCCGGACTCCGGACTGGCACCCGGAAAAAAAGGCCCCGCAGGGCCTTTGTTTCAGCGCGGAGTGTGTATCACCGCCAAGGTCGCACGGCTTTCACCTGGCCGGCTTTTTCAACGCCTCCTGCATGGCTTTGAGGGGATCGTCTGCGGCAGGTGCCTCATTGTTTTCCGGGGGGGTGGGGACAGGCGCACCGGTCGATTCGGCGGGTGCTTCGCTGGCAGCCGGCTTCTCGCCGTAGGCCTCACCTGCGCTGCTGGGCCCGCTCAGCGAATCCCGCATCTGGTCGCCAATGTTTTCCATGTTGTATTGCACCTTGGCATCCAGCGATCCCGTCACGATCTGCGGGAAGGCAATCAGGATACCCACCATGGTGAGCTGGATCAGCAGGAAGGGAATGGCGCCACGGTAGATCTGCATGGTGGTGACGGGCTCCATGGTCTTGCGCGTCACCCGGTCGATGTAGGGTTTGTCGGGCGCGACCGAACGCAGGAAGAACAGGGCGAAGCCAAACGGGGGGTGCAGGAATGAGGTCTGCATGTTCACCGCCAGCAACACACCGAACCAGATCAGGTCAATACCGAGTTTGTCCGCCACCGGCGCGAGCAGCGGCACCACGATGAAGGACAGCTCGAAGTAGTCCAGGAAGAAGGCCAGGAAAAATATCAGGACGTTCACCGCGATCAGGAAACCGACCTGGCCGCCGGGCAGGTTGGTGAGCAGATGCTCCACCCAGATCGGTCCATCAGCGGCCTGGAACACCAGGCTGAACATGGTGGCGCCGATCAGGATGAACATCACGAAGCTCGACAGCTTGGTGGTGGTGGCGAGGGCCTGCTTGAGCAGTTTCATGTCCAGGCGTTTGCGCAACCAGCCCATGATCAGCGCACCCATGGCGCCCATGGCGCCGCCTTCGGTCGGGGTTGCGATGCCCAGGAAAATCGTGCCCAGCACCAGGAAGATCAGCAGCAGCGGCGGGATCAGCACGAAGGTGACGCGCTCAGCCAGCCGGGACAGCAGGCCGAGTTTGAGGCCCTTGTTGACCAGCGCGATCACCAGCGCGACAAACACGCCGCCGCACAAGGCCACGACGACCTTTTCGTCGGTGGGAACCGACGTCACGTCCTTGTTTTGCCACCAGCTGTGCACCTCGGCCATGTGGCGGGCCAGGAATATCGACACCGTTGCCGACAGGGCGGTGAGGATGGCCAGCGAGGTGTAGCCGCTGCCGCCGTCGGGCTCGCGGTAGGTGCGCGCCTCGATCGGCAGCGCCGGCACCTGGTGCGGCTTGAAGATCGCCAGAAACACGACATACAGGACGTACAGCCCCATCAGCATGAAGCCCGGGATAAAGGCGCCCTTGTACATGTCGCCCACGCTTTTGCCGAGCTGGTCGGCCATCAGGATCAGCACCAGGGACGGCGGGATGATTTGCGCCAGCGTGCCCGACGCCGCGATCACCCCGCTGGACAGCCGCCGGTCGTAGCCGTAACGCAGCATGATGGGCAGGGAAATCAGGCCCATGGAGATCACCGACGCGGCGACCACGCCGGTGGTGGCTGCGAGCAGGGCGCCGACAAAAATCACGGCCAGCGCGAGCCCTCCGCGCATCGGGCCGAACACCTGCCCGACGGTGTCCAGCAGGTCTTCGGCCATGCCGCTGCGTTCAAGCACCAGCCCCATGAGTGTGAAGAAGGGCACCGCCAGCAGGGTGTCGTTGGCCATGATCCCGATCAGCCGTTGCGGCAACCAGGCCAGCACCGAGCTGGGAAAGACACCCATTTCGATGCCCACAAGGCCGAAGAACAGCCCGCAGGCGCCCAGGCTGAAGGCCACCGGAAAGCCCAGCAGCAGAAACACGATCAGCCCGGCGAACATCAGCGGGGCGAAATTGGTGGTGAGGAATTCCATGTTGAAGGTACTCCGTGGGCTCAGCGCGTGGCCGTGGTCGGTGGAGGGGTGCCGGCAGATGCCGCAGCAGCTTCCTGTTGCTGGCGCAGGATTTCAGCCAGCTCTTCCTCGGAAGACTTGTCGAGCAGTCGCCCCATGGGATCGGGGCCCTCACCACGCAGGAAGGCGATCCGCTTGATCAGCTCCGACCAGCCCTGCAGCATCAGCAGGGTGAAACCAATGGGCAAGGCCACCCACACCGGCCAGCGGATCAGCCCGCCGGGGTTCCCGGACATCTCGCCGGTCTGGTACATCTGGACCACCAGCGGCCAGCTCAGGTACAGCACCAGCAGGCACAGGGGCGTCAGGAAGAATGCAAAGCCGAGGATGTCGATCCAGACCTGAACACGTTTGGGCAGGCGGCTGTTGAGCACGTCGATGCGAACATGTTCGCGGCTGAGCAGCGTGAAGCCTGCCGCCACGAGAAATGACCAGGCGAACAAATACCACTGCGCTTCGAGAAAGGCATTGGAACTGTTGTCGAAGACCTTGCGCACGATGGCATTGATGGCGCTGGTCGCGGTCGCGGCAAAAATCAGCCAGATCACATATTTGCCCACCTGGGCGTTGAGCCAGTCCACAGCCTTGGAAAATTTCAGCAGGGCGCGCATTTTTTGTCTCCAGGAAAAAAGAGTTTGCGCACTGGCCTGTCACCGGCATCTGCTGTTGAAGCTGCCGGCACACGTCAGTGCGCGGGGAGAATTTTATCGGGAACCGGAAGGCCCAGGCTGACAGGTCCGTGACGCCGCGCCGGGGCCGCAGTCCGGCGAACCCCGGCGCAGGGCTCAGATCACGCGCAGGCCCTGGCCTTCGGTCATGCGCCCGATGACCCGGGCGTCGGGGAAGTCCTGGCTGTGAAAGCAGGCCAGGACCTGCTCGACGCTGTCAGGGCTGCACGAGACCAGCAGTCCGCCGCTGGTCTGGGGGTCGCTGAGCAGCGCCTGCTGTGCCGCGCTGATTCCCGGGGAGAGGGTGACCTCCTTGCCGTAGCTGGCCCAGTTGCGGCCCGAGGCGCCGGTGACCATGCCGCGGGCTGCCAGATCCAGCACGCCCGGGAGCAGCGGGATCCGGTCCCACTGCAGTTCCATGCCGAGTTTGGCGCCGCGCGCCAGTTCCAGGCCATGGCCCAGCAATCCAAACCCGGTGACATCGGTCAGCGCGTGCACGCCATCCATCTGTGCCAGCGTGATGCCCGGCTTGTTGAGCTGGGTGGTGACGGCAATCATGCGCGCATAACCCTCGGCATCGAGCGCGTCCTTCTTCAGCGCGGCCGACAGGATGCCGACACCCAGCGGCTTGCCGAGGATCAGCACATCGCCGGCGCGCGCGCCCGAGTTTTTCTTGACCCGCGAG
>LNFM01001114.1_pt1 | contig 62736 bp, 58 predicted proteins | sample 596031 | NCBI WGS metagenome assembly LNFM01 (sample SAMN04254537, study PRJNA301005) | activated carbon metagenome | isolation source: dual media filters at the Ann Arbor, Michigan drinking water treatment plant | place: USA: Ann Arbor
GAAGGAGGCCTGCTGCGGCATGCCGAAACTCGAGATCGGCGACCTCGACGCGGTCGAGCAGTTGAAGAACATCAACGTGCCGCAGCTTGCCCGGCTGGCGCGCGAGGGTTACGCGATCCTGACGCCAATTCCTTCCTGCACGCTGATGTACAAGCAGGAACTGCCGCTGATGTTTCCCGATGACGCCGACCTGAAAGCGATCAAGAAGGCGATGTGGGACCCGTTCGAGTATCTGGTCACGCGCAACAAGGACGGCTTGCTCAAGACCGACTTCAAGGCGACCCTCGGCACGGTTTCGTATCACATCCCCTGTCACGGCCGGGTGCAGAACGTCGGCAGGAAGACCGAGGAGTTCCTGAAACTCGTGCCGAACACGACGGTCAACACCGTGGAGCGGTGTTCGGGACACTCGGGCTTGTGGGGGACGCGCAAGGAGTTCCACGGCATGGCGATGAAGATCGGCAAGCCGGTATTCAAGCGCATGGCCGAAGCGCGGCCGGATTACATCAGTTCGGACTGCCAGCTGGCCGGCCACCACATCGAGCAGGGCATTGCCAATTTCAGTACCGAGGCGCTCGGTGGCAAGGTGCCGACGATGGCGCATCCGCTCACGCTCGCGCGCATCGCCTACGGGCTCGACTGAGCGTCCGTTGCGATTTCGATCAGTTGTACTCACCTCCTTGAAAGGTTGCCGGAGATGACAATGGCCCAGATATCTCGCGATTCGCTGCTGACCCTCGAGTCCTACGCCCGCCAGCGCAAGGAGTTTCGCGCGAAGGTTCTCGATCACAAGAAGAACCGCAAGCTGCACCTGGGGCAGCACGTGACTCTGATCTTTGAAGACGAACTGACGATTCGCTACCAGATCCAGGAGATGCTGCGCATCGAGAAGACTTTCGAAGAGGCCGGCATCCAGGACGAACTCGACGCCTACAACCCATTGGTCCCCGACGGCAGCAATTTGAAGGCGACGATGATGATCGAGTATGACGATGCCGCCGAACGCAAGATCGAGCTGGCACGACTGAAGGGCGTCGAGGACGCGGTGTACTTCCAGGTGGACGACCATCCAAAGGTCTATGCGATTGCCGACGAAGACCTGGAGCGCGAGAACGAGGAGAAGACGTCGTCGGTGCACTTCCTGCGCTTCGAGTTCTCGCCCGCGATGATTGCCTCGTTCAAGGGAGGCGCCGCCGTGGCGATCGGGGTCGATCACGTGAACTGCAGCTATCGGGTCGACGAGATCGCGCCTTCGGTGCAGACGTCGCTGGCGAGCGATTTCGCCTGAGGGCAGTCGGCTTGGCATGGCCTTGAAGCGGCCGCCTGTCGGGTCAATCTCAGCCGTGACCGTGGGCGCCCCGTCTGCTAACGCGGCGCCCGTGTTCTTGGTGAAGCGCAAAGGACGAGGCGCCGTTACCAACTTGCCGCACCGGTTCGAGTCGACCTCGCGCGAGGCGGACGGTGACACGCTGGACGCCGAACGCGCGGCAGCCGAGGTGGGCGACGACGACTCGTTACCGCCGCCACAGACGACCGTGACTTTCGAGCAGGCGCGTACCGTGCTCGCCTACAACGACTCGCCCGACATCCCCTTTGACCGCTCGATCAACCCCTACCGTGGGTGCGAACATGGTTGCATCTATTGCTATGCGCGGCCGACGCACAGCTACCTGAACCTGTCGCCAGGCCTGGACTTCGAAACGCAGCTGGTTGCGAAGGTCAACGCGGTCGACCGCCTGCGTGCTGAATTGGCGGCACCAGGCTACCGGCCGGCGGGGATCAACATCGGATCCGCGACGGACGCTTACCAGCCTATCGAACGGGACTTGCGGATTACCCGCGGCCTGCTGGAACTGCTGTCACACACCCGGCATCCGTTTTCGATTGTCACCAAATCGAGCCTGGTCGAACGCGATCTCGACCTGTTACAGGCGGGAGCGGCGAACGGCCTGGTTGCTGTTTTCATCAGCCTGACCACGCTCGATCCGGCGATCTCGCGCACGCTCGAGCCGCGGGCGGCCAGTCCGGCGCGCCGCCTGCGCAGCATCGCCACGCTGGCCCGGGCGGGGATCCCGGTGCATGTCAACACCGCGCCCGTCATCCCGTTCGTCAACGAACCGGAACTCGAGGCGCTGCTCAAGGCTGCTCGCGAAGCGGGCGCGTGTAGTGCGCACTACACGGTGCTGCGGTTGCCGTGGGAGGTCAGTCCGCTGTTTCGCCAATGGTTGGCTGCCCATTTTCCCGACCGCGCCGAGCGCGTGATGAATCGTGTGCGCGAGATGCGCGGCGGTGAGGACTACGACTCGAGTTTTGGCAAGCGCATGAAGGGCGAGGGCGCCTGGGCAGACCTGATTCGGCAGCGTTTCGAGAAGACCTGCGCGCGGCTGGGCTACGTGCGCGCTAGCGCCGCGCTGCGTACGGACCTGTTTGAGCCGCCCCGTCCGGCCAGCCCGCAACTGGATCTGAACTTATAGCGCGAGGTCTCGGCCGCCCGGTCAGCGACCCAGACTCAAGCTGTACTCGAAGTAGGTCTGGAACAGCAGGACCAACGTCGTCGTCAGGACCGTTGCGCCGATCATCAGGGCGGCGATGGCGACGAGGACGGCATCCCAACCGCTGCCATTGCGGCGCGCAGCATCGGCATTGAAGCGGGCATCGAATTTTTCGTCCGGCATCAGCGCCAGCACCAGCGCGTGGATGAAGCCAGAGATCACCGGCACCATCAGGATAAAAAAGGCGGGCGTCTGATACCAGTTGCGGACGCCGATCAGCAGCGGCGCCATGGCCCCGGTGATCGCCAGAGGTAGCCACCACAGACGCTGTCCGAGGTAGAGCCGGTCAATGCCCAGACTGCCAAAGAGGAAGGCCAGCAGTGCGGACAGCGATTTGCGGCGAAACGGGGTCGGCATCTTGGGAGAAGCTGCGTGGGGAGGGCGTCGATACGCAGGACGACTCGAATCCGAATCATACGGACCGGGATGCCGGGTACCGGGAGCCAGGAAGCACAGGTGGGTGGCGGCTTGCCCGGCAGTCACCCGAAAGATACAATCGCGGGCTTTTCACGGCCGTGGCGGAGGTTCGTCTTCGCTACATGGGTTGTCTGTGCAGCAGTTGCGCGCGCGATCCGCCTTTGTCCAGGGGCCGCAATAGCAAAGACCTGTGGCTTCGCCTCAGGTGAAAGAGGATTCAGCGATGGTCGTGATTCGTCTCGCCCGAGGCGGTGCCAAAAAGCGCCCCTTTTTCAATATCGTTGCCACCGACTCCCGCAATGCGCGTGATGGTCGGTTCATCGAGCGCGTGGGCTATTACAACCCGGTCGCCGCCGATGGCGAGCAGAAGTTTCGCTTGGCAACCGACCGCTTGACCTACTGGACTGGCGTCGGTGCGCAGTTGTCGCCCACGGTCGCTCGCCTGGTCAAGGAGTTCACCAAGGCCACTGCCGCCGCATGACGCACGATGGGCTGGCGCCTGCGCCGGCCGATCTCGTGGAGTTGGGTGCCGTGCGCGGCGCCTACGGATTAAAGGGCGAAGTCAGGATCCAGCCCTTCGACGCAGAAGCGACGGTGCTGCGTTCGGCGTCCCGCTGGTGGCTGCTGGGAAAGCAGGGAAAGCAGTCCGTCGACGTCGTAGGGATACGACAGCATGCGGACTTGCTGCTCGCCAAGTTTCACGGCTGGGACCTGCCGGAGCCTGTCGAGGCGATCAAGGGCGTGCTGGTCGCGGTGCCGCGCTCAGCGTTTCCGCCCTTGCCTGAAGGCGAGTACTACTGGTCCGATTTGATCGGATCCACTGTGGTGAACCGCGACGGCCTGCAACTTGGACGCGTGGCGCAGATGAGCAATAACGGCGCGCAGGACCTTCTGAACGTCGATGGTGAGTACGGTTTGCTGTTGGTACCGCTGGTACCCGCGTATCTGGATGCGGTCGATGTGCCGGGACGGCTGATCTGCGTCGATTGGCAACCCGATTGGTCTTGAAAGGCGTGGTGCGTCGGCGCCATGAACGGGGTGAAGGACGGGAGGCGGCGTGCGATTCGACGTGATCACGCTTTTTCCCGAGATGCTCGATGTCTTGCGTGCACATGGCATCACGCGGCGCGCCCATGAAGAAGGTCGCTGGGCGCTGCAGGCGTGGAATCCGCGCGACTTCACGAGCGACAACCATCGCACGGTCGATGATCGGCCGTTCGGCGGAGGCCCGGGCATGGTGATGCTGGCTGAACCGCTGGCGCAAGCGGTTCAGGCCGCGCGGTCGGCGCAGCAGGCGGGCGGTGTCAAGCGAACCCGGGTGCTGGCGATGGCGCCCACCGGAGCGCGCTTGACGGACGCGAGGGTGCGGGCGTGGGCGGCCGATGAAGTGACCGGCCTCGTTCTGGTGTGCGGGCGGTATGAGGGCATCGATCAACGTTTCCTCGAACAGTGTGTGGATGAGGAAGTGTCGATCGGCGACTTCGTGTTAAGTGGCGGCGAGATCGCTGCAATGGCAGTGATCGATTCTGTCGTGCGGCATCTGCCGGGGGCGTTGAAGGATGCCTCGGCGCAGGATGAGTCGTTCGCGCAAGGTCTGCTCGACGGCCCGTACTACACGCGGCCAGAAGTGTGGCGGGGTGCGCAGGTGCCGGGGCCGTTGCTGTCGGGCCACCATGCGCAGATTGCGCGCTGGCGTCGCGACCAGTCGTTGCGGCGCACGCTCGCGTGTCGGCCGGAAATGATCGAGGCGGCGCGCGCGCGGGGTGAATTGAGTCGGCAAGACGAAGTGGTGTTGAGCGTGGCAAGTGAAGAATTGCGCCAGGTGGCGCAAACGTCGACGGAGCGATCCGGCGACGCATGACAGGCCCCATCCTCTGGGACGGCGAAAACACATCGATGCCGACCAAGATGGTTCAAGGAGCAGGCAATGAACCTGATTCAAAAGCTGGAACAGGAAGAGATCACCCGCGTCACGGGGGGTAAGAGCGTCCCCGAGTTCGCGCCCGGCGATACGGTGATCGTCAGCGTCAACGTCGTCGAAGGCACGCGCAAGCGTGCGCAGGCTTATGAGGGCGTGGTGATCGCCAAGCGAAACCGCGGCATCAATTCCTCGTTCATCGTGCGCAAAATTTCGAGTGGCGAGGGCGTGGAACGGACGTTCCAGTTGTACTCGCCGTCAATCGCCTCGATCGAGGTCAAGCGTCGCGGCGATGTACGTCGTGCCAAGCTGTACTACCTGCGCGATCGTTCCGGCAAGTCGGCGCGCATTCGCGAAAAGTTGGCGCACAAGGGCAGCAAGGCAGCGGTGGCAGCTGCCGTCGCCGCCGCCAAGGCGGAGTGATGTTGGACGTGGCAGCGCCGGCGGCGCCGCCATCGTGATGCCGCAGGGATGGCCGACGCTGCACCCCCGTCCCCCGCGGCGCGCAGCGCGCGCGGGCCTTTGTTCGATCCCGAGTCGATCCCGCACGATCCCGCGTTTGCAGATGTTGCTGCACGTGGTGAACCAGTTGTTTCCGAACGCTTGCAGCCGGCATCGCTGCGTTCGCGTTTCGCCGCACCACCGCCCTGGACACCGGAGATCCGCACCGACGATCGCTGGCGCGCGCTCGACGTGCCGATCCGGCCTGCAGCGGTGTTGTTGCCGCTCCTGACGCGTGGCGAGCAGCTGAACGTGTTGCTGACGCGTCGCACGGAGCATCTGTACGACCATGCCGGGCAGATCAGCTTTCCTGGCGGCCGGGTCGACGTCGGCGATCGCGATCCGGCCCACACCGCCCTGCGGGAAACCGAGGAAGAGACCGGTCTGTCTGCTGATGCTATCGACATCCTGGGCATGCTCCCTGAGTACGTGACCGCTACCGGCTATGCGGTCACGCCGGTGGTTGGCCTGATCGAACGCCCGTTCGAACTGAAGCTCGACTCGTTCGAGGTGGCCGAGGCGTTCGAAGTGCCACTGGCGTTCCTGATGGATCCGGCCCACCACGAGCGCCGTCGCATTGTTTTCGAGGGCGCCGCTCGAACCTTCTACGCGATGCCGTGGACGGCGCACCAGCGCCGCTACTTCATCTGGGGCGCCACGGCCGCCATGCTGCGAAACTTCTACTGGCTGCTGCGGGCCTGAGGGCACGCGCCGACCGCTTCAATAGAATGCGGCAGCCCGTTCGCCCGCACCGGCGCAGCAGTCATATCGGAACCGCATGGGATTCGTCGCACTGATCATCACGTTGCTGCTGGAGCAGGTGTGGCCGCTGCCCGCTCGCTCCGTCATCGGCATGGCCGCAGAAACGGTGGCCGATGGCGCGGAACGCAACCTGAATGCGGGCAGGCGTCGTCATGGCATGTATGCATGGCTGCTGGTGGTGGTGGGCTGTGCATTGGCCGCGGCAGTCGTCTATGCACTCGCGTGGCAGGTCTCGGTATTCCTGGCGCTTGCCGTCAATGTGGTGGCGCTGTACCTGACCATGGGGTTTCGCCAGTTCAGCCATCCGATCACCGCGATCGAACGCGCGCTTGCCGCTGGCGATGTCGACACGGCGCGGCGCGAATTGACCGCCTGGCGCAGGCAGGATGACCCGGCGTTCGATGCGACCGACATGCCGGTCGACGAATTGGTGCGGCTCGCGATGGAGGCGGGTGCGCTGCTGTCACATCGCCATGTGTTCGGGGTCTTCTTCTGGTTCGTCGTGTTGCCCGGCCCGACCGGGCCGATCATGTACCGGGCTGCCGAGTACGTCGCGCGGCGCTGGAATCGGCCGCCGGTCGCAGGCGGCACGGTCGATCGCTTTGGCACGTTCGCGCAGCGCGCCTTCGCGTGGATCGACTGGCTCCCCACTCGCTTTACCGCGCTGGCATTCGCAATCGTCGGCGATTTTGAGGGCTCGATCTACTGTTGGCGGCAGGCGGCTCAAGTCGCAACGCCCACGCCAGGCCTGCCCTCGCCCGATGGTCGCAGCCTGTTGTTGTCGGCCACCAGTGGTGCACTCGGGGTCAGGCTCGTGACGGCAGCGGAGTCCGCGCGCATTTTCGATGAGCCGGGCCACGAAGGCGGCGGCTTGGCGGAACCTGACCCGCGGCGACTTCAGTCGGGTATCGGATTGGTCTGGCGTGCGCTGGTGCTCTGGCTGGTCCTGTTGCTTCTGCTGTCGCTGGCTTCCTGGACAAACTTCTAGTCGTTGATGCACTAGTCGCTGCGCGCGGCACCGCATCGCCAGCATGCGCCAAACTGCGGCTCGATCGACTCGCCGCACACGCAGATCCACGCTGGCCCGTCCACCGGCTGCTGCAAGGCGACGATCAGGTCGCGCGCCCGCGATTCATCCAGTGCCGACTCGATCCATAACTGCGGCGCACACTCCATGAACGGAATTTCGCCCAGCGCGCCGGCCAGCGAGGTGTTGCGCACGTCACAGCGGATCCCGGCAGCGCGCAGCACGTTGGCATAGTGCTCGGCTTGCAGGCGGTTGTCGCAGCGCTGAAAGAGTCTCACACAGTCTCCGCTGCCAACTCGGCATAGAACGCATAACGCTGCTTGCTGATGGCGCCGGCGGCGACCGCGGCGCGCACCGCGCAATCAGGTTCGTTCACGTGTCGGCAGTCACTGAATCGACAGCGCCCCAGATAGGGCTCGAGGTCGGGCAGTGCTGCGGTCCGCTGCTGCAGTGACAGGTGGGCGAGCCCGAAGGCGGTGAAGCCCGGCGTATCGATCAGCGCGCCGCCGCCGTCAGTCGCTGCGACATCGAACCAGCGCGACGCGGTGGTGGTCTGCTTGCCGACGTTCAGGCGGGTCGAGTACTCCTGCGTGCGCGCATTGGCATCGACACGCAGGTTGAGCAGGGAACTCTTGCCCATCCCCGATTGACCCACCAGCAACGTGGCGCGTCCGGCGGTCGCTGCGCCGAATCGCCGCCTTGCATCGTCAGGATCGCCTTTCGCCGACAGTGCCAGCGTGTCCACCCCCAGGCGCGCGGCCTGTTCAAGCGCTGCACGGGCCAGCTCGATGCCATCGGCCATGTCGGTCTTGTTCAGCACCACTAACGCTTCGATGCCGGCTGCCTGGGCGGCGGCCAACGCACGCCAGATGAAGTGCGGATTAAATGGGGGCCGTGGCGCAAAGACCACCGCAACGAGATCGATGTTCGCCGCCAGTTCCTTGACACGGAACGCGTCGGACCGGAACAGCAGCGAACGACGCGGCTGGATCGCCTCGATGGCGGCCTGCTCGCCCGCGACGCTGCAGTCAACGAGGTCGCCGACCACGACATCGCCGCGCTTGCCGCGCCGTGTCGCGCTAATCAGCGGCGCTTCGCTCGAGGCTGCGTCGCGCACCAGCGAGTGGCGGCCGAAGGTCGCGACCACCCGCGCGGTCAAGCGCGTGCCGACGGGCACGGACGTGGCCGCAGGGTCCCGGTGAGCCTCGCGTGGCCGGGCGCTCAGACGGCCGCCCAAACGATGGTCAAGCGGGTCGCCATCCGCTCGACGTTACAAGGGCGCTTCAAGCGCCGCAGCCTTCCGACGAACGCGACAGGGCATCCACTTTGGCAGCGCAGATGAAGTCGTTCTCAGAGATGCCGCCCACCGAGTGAGTGTTGAATCGCACCTCGCAGCGGTTGAACGACACCACCAGGTCCGGATGATGATCTTCTGCGTGAACGATGAAGGCAAGCGCGTTGACGAACGCGATGGTCTCGTAATAGTTGCGAAACCGGAACTCGCGCACCAGGGTGTCGTCGACGTGATGCCACGCGAGTCCGGCGGCCTCCAGCTGCGCAGCGACCCCTGCCTCGTCCATGGCCGGTCCGTCGATGTGACGACAGGTGCGGGATAGCAGATCGGCGCAAGTCAGCATCGAAGTGGCGGAGAAGCAGGCATCGTCATGCCGCGGCGGGCAGCGCCCGATGCGCCGAGGACGCCGCGAGCAACCGCTCGATGCGCACACCGGCGGGTGGATGCGAATCGTAGAAGGCGGAGTGCAGCGGATCGGGCGTCAGCGTGGAGGCGTTGTCCTGATACAGCTTGACGAGCGCGTTGACCAGATCTTCCGCATGCGCATGCGCGGCGGCGAACGCATCGGCCTCGAACTCCTGCTTGCGCGACAGCAGGCTGCCCAGCGGCGCGAGCACGAACGTGAACACGGGTAGCACCAACACGAACAGAATCAGCGCCAGACCATCGTTGCGCGCACCGCTCATCGCAGGCTCCACACCCAGTCCAAGGTAGAACCAGGGCTGCTCGATCAGCCACCCGAGGATGGCGAGGAACGCCAGGCTGGCGACAAAGGAGAAAGCGAGCCGTTTGGCGACGTGCTTGAGCTTGAAGTGCCCCAGCTCGTGCGCCAGCACCGCCTCGATCTCGGCGGGCAGCAACCGTTCCACCAGCGTGTCGAAAAAGACGATGCGCTTGGCGCGGCCCAAGCCGGTGAAGTAGGCGTTGCCGTGCGCCGACCGGCGCGAGCCGTCCATCACGAACACGCCCCGACTGGAGAACCCGGTGCGCGTCAGCAGCGCGTGGATGCGCTGCGCGAGCGAGGCATCGCTCAGCGGCTGAAACTTGTTGAACAGCGGCGCGATCAGCGTCGGATACAACACCAGTACGAGCGCATTGAACGCCACCCACACCGCCCATGCGAACAGCCACCAGAAGTCGCCGGCCGACTGCATCAGCCACAGCACCGCGGCGGTGATCGGCAGGCCTAGCGCTGCGGTCAGCAGCAGCGACTTGACGTTGTCGGCGATGAACAGGCCGAGCGTCATGCGGTTGAATCCGAAAGACTGCTCGACACGAAACTGGCGGTACCAATCGAAAGGCAGGTCGAGCAGGCTGACGAGGACCACGACCGCAACGACGATGGCCACCTGAAATGGCAAGCCATCGCCGATGATCATCGTCAGCTGGTCGGCCATCCATTGCAGACCGCCGAGCAGCGTCAAGCCCACCAGCACCAACGCGCCGGCGGCCGTCTGCACCATGGCCAGTCGCTGCTTGGCAATCGTGTATGCCGCCGCGCGCCGATGCGCATCGAGCGTGATCTTCTCGGTGAACTGGACCGGCACGCGGTCCGCATGCTGGCTCACGTGACGGATCTGCCGCAGGGCGAGCCAGTATTTCAGTCCCACCATGAGAAGCAGGAACGTAACGAACAGCAGAGAAAAGGTCATGACCATGGATTCGAACTTGCAGATGGGGAGCCCAGGATGGACCGGACGCGGCATCCTGCATTCAGGAGGCGATGATATCCGCCATGCGAGAATCGTTCGTCCACCGTCCTCGTCCGTATTTCTGACTGCTCTCCAGTGAACCCAACTTCCCGCCACCCCAGCTTCGACGACAACAACCTTGTCTGGATCGACATGGAAATGAGCGGTCTGAATCCCGACTCCGACCGCGTACTTGAACTGGCGGCGGTCGTGACCGACGCCCAGCTGTCGGTGATCGCCGAAGGGCCGGTGATCGTCATTAGGCAGGCAGATGCGGTGCTTGCGGGCATGGATTCATGGAATACCGCCACCCATGGTCGGTCCGGGTTGACGGAGAAGGTCCGTGCATCGCGGGTCGATGAGGCCGCTGCGCAGGAGCAGATGATTGCTTTTCTCGCCCCCTACGTGGCGGCCGCCAAGTCGCCCATGTGCGGCAATTCAATCTGTCAGGACCGCCGTTTCATGGCGCGTTGGCTCCCGGGGCTCGAGGCGTACTTCCACTACCGCAACGTCGACGTCAGCACGCTCAAGGAGCTGGCCCGTCGTTGGGCACCGGAGGTGGTGCGTTCGTTCGAGAAGAAGAGTCGGCATGAAGCCTTGGCCGACATCTACGAGTCGATCGACGAGCTCAAGCACTACCGTACCCACCTGCTCAAGGTGTAGCGCGCCCCCGCCACTATTCGGGTACACCGGCCTTGCGCAAGCCGGCCTCGATATGTGCTTCGTGCTGGCGCCGCTCCAGCTCCGATGCCCTGCGCGCGGACGACTTCAACCAGCTGATACGAAACTGCGGCCGCAGGCGCAGCAACTCGGCCTTCGCCTGAGTGGCTGACTTGGCGTCACCATGCATTGCATAGGCTGCGGTGAGCAGAACGTAATCGAGCCACTCCGGCGCGAATGCCGTGGCCCGGACACACGAGTCGATGGCTGCCTCGTACTTGCCGAGGTAAAGGTAAGCGCGACAACGATTGTGAAGATGCACGCCGACCAAGGGTCCGCCGGGATACAGGCGCAACGCGCGATCGAATGCAGCGACGGCTTCTTCGCTGCGTCCCGCGGCGATCAGCAGCAGACCGCGTTGCGCATGTGACTCTGTCGTGTTCGGATCGAGCGCCAGTGCGCGGTCGATCGCTTCGTTGGCTGACGGCAGCTGACCGCGCAGATACAGGATCGTCGATCGGACCAGCCAGGCGAACGCATTGTTGGCGTCGAGACTGATCGCCCGGGTGGACAGTTCGTCAGCCTGTGTGAGAAGCGCGAAACCGCGAGTCTCATCCTCGGCCGAACTGCCCTGGTAGCCGATGGTCATCGCCAGGCCGCTGAGCGCGGTCACGTCGTCCGGCTGCAGTTCGACTGCCCGCGCGTACAGTTGCCGGACCTCGTCGAGCGCCTGATCGGTGGTCGCGTTAGGCAGCATGGCGGCCGCCCGCCATGACAGCGTGTAGGCATCGATCGTGGTGCCGGCGGGCAGCGGCCGGGCGAGTTCCGCCCGGCGAATCTCGCCAGCCAGCGTGTTGCTCAGTCGTCCGATAACGTCCGTGGGAACACGGTCGTTGATGCGATCCTCCGGCTCGGTCGTGATCGTCCACAACTGTGCGCCGCTTTCGGCACTGATCAGCTGCGCCGAGGTCCGAATTCGGTCTTGCTCTGCGATCACGTTCGTCTTGACGATGAAGCGGACGTTCATCTGCGCGCCTTTGTCGCGTGCGTCCACGCGCGCGCCTTTGTTCATTCGGTCGGCCATCGGTGGAGCGACCACGACCCCTGACAGCGTCTTCGTCAGTGCCATGGCCAACTGATGCGCGAGATCGTCGGCCAGCGCCGCGAGGGCTTCCCCGTCCCCGCGCACGGTGGCCGGCAGCACGAGTACCGACTCACGTGGCGCAGGTGCTACTGGTGGATCGGGCGGCAGCCTCCAGAAGGCGAGTGTGGCGAGGGCGGTGATGCCGAGCAGGGTGGCGATCAGCGCGGGGCGGCGCAGTCGACGCAGGACCTGACGGGTCTTCGCACGGCGCACCGCACCGGCGTCGGTGCTCACCTTGAATACGCGAATCGGCCGCGAGATGTTCTTGACGCGATGATGGCCGACATCCACCAGCCGCACGCCGACAAGCTGCCGCACCTGCTCTCGCACCGCCTGCGAGATCGCCACTTCGCCCGGTTCCGCCAATGATTCGAGACGCGCCGCCACATTGACGCCGTCGCCGGCGATCTCTGCGCCGTCGATCAGGATGTCGCCCAGATTGATGCCGATGCGAAACTCGATGCGCGAGTCGGGCGCCAGATCGCGATTGCGCTCGGCCATCGCCCGCTGGATCTCGACGCCGCACGACAAGGCCTCGACGGCGCTGGAAAACTCGACCAGGAAGTCGTCGCCCTTGCTGCGCACGATACGGCCATGATGCCGGGCGATCGCCGGGTCGGTCACGCTGGCGCGCACTTCGCGCAAGCGCAGATGCGTGCCGCTCTCGTCGCGTTCCATCATGCGGCTGTAGCCGGCGACATCCGCCAGCATTACGGCAGCAAGTCGTCGCACGGGCGACGCGGCGGCGCTGGGCGGATCGTCGGTCGCAGACACGGTGTGCTTCGGCTCGCTTGATATGCGCAAACGGGGCGCAGTGTGTCGCGGTCGCCACCTCGCCGCAAGTCTGCGGAGTTGCCAAAAAATTGCCTGTTGCTTCCTTCCGAGCGGCGCGGGCAGCAGGGTGTCGCTTGTGATTGTCAGTGCTGCGATCGTGCTGCCTCGAATGTGCTGCCTCGTATACTGCCCACGCCCGTGCGATGTTGCACGGGCGTTCACCGCAGCAGCCTGCCCTCGCCGTAGTTCAATGGATAGAACGGGGTCCTCCTAAGACTCAGATGCAGGTTCGATTCCTGCCGGCGGGACCACGCCGCGCGCGCTGAGACAACTCTTATGCGCTGGCGCAAGTGTTCGGTGCATCGGCTGCTTCCAGCCCGGCTGCCCCGATTCGTTCGTATCGGCTTCGCGCGCATTGCACATCCTGGGCCGCGCCGGAATCGCGCAGGCAGTGCTCACGGAGCGTGCATCCCAGCGAGAGCCTTATGGCTGCGCGGTTTGCGCGTGACGGCGCGGTGTTTATCCACAAACACTGTGGATAAAATCCGCGCCCCGGTTCGGCGTCGACTTCCTTGCGCGCCGATCGCGACAACCTTTCCGGAAGCAAGCTGATGGCAGTCACCCCTCGTTACCGTTCACCTCGCGCTGCTTCCGACTATGGCGAAGGGTCGATTCGTGTGCTAAAGGGGCTCGAGCCGGTCAAGCAGCGGCCCGGCATGTACACGCGCACCGACTCGCCGCTGCATGTCGTGCAAGAAGTGATCGACAACGCCAGCGACGAGATCCTGGCCGGCTTTGGCACCCGCGTCGATGTCACGCTGCACGCCGACGGCAGCGTCAGCGTGGACGACGATGGACGTGGCATTCCCGTCGGCCTGCATCCGCAGGAGCAGGCGCCGGTGGTGGAGATCGTGTTCACTCGGTTGCACGCCGGCGGCAAGTTCGACAAGCGCTCTGGTGGCGCCTACTCGTTCTCGGGCGGGCTGCACGGGGTTGGCGTCTCGGTCACCAATGCTCTCGCGGCACGCCTGGACGTCACCGTCTGGCGTGATGGCAAGAAAAGCACCATCGGTTTTGCCGATGGCGATGTGCGTGAACCGCTGGTTACCAAGAGTGCGCGGGGTGAGGAGAAGTCCGGCGGCACGCGCGTGCAGGTGTGGCCCGATCCGAAGTATTTCGACTCGCCCACGGTGCCGGTCGATGAACTGGAGCGGCTGCTGCGTTCAAAGGCGGTGCTGCTGCCCGGGACCGAAGTCACCCTGATGGTGGAGAAGACGGGCCGCTCGATGCGCTGGCGCTACGACGGTGGCCTGCAGCAGTACCTGCTCGGTACGCTCGGCGTCGACCCGCTGCTGCCGCCGTTCGAGGCCGAGGGCTATGCCGATGAGGACGACGAGAGTTACGCCCAGGGCGAGGGCGCCGGCTGGGTCCTGGTCTGGACCGAAGATGGCCCGCTGGTGCGTGAATCCTATGTCAACCTGATTCCAACCCCGGCCGGCGGGACGCACGAGGCGGGTCTGCGCGAGGGCATGTTCAATGCAGTGCGCGGCTTCATCGACGCCCATGGCCTGCAGCCCAAAGGCGTGAAGCTGCTGCCGGAGGATGTCTTTGCACGCGCCAGCTTTGTACTGACGACGAAAGTGCTCGATCCGCAGTTTCAGGGTCAGATCAAGGAGCGCCTGAACAGCCGCGATGCATTGCGCCTGGTCGCATCGTTTGTGCGGCCGCAACTGGAGATCTGGCTGAGCCAGCATCCGGAGTACGGCCGCAAGCTTGCCGACCTTGTAATCCGCCAGGCCCAGGCGCGCGCCCGTGCGTCGCAGAAGGTGGAGAAAAAGAAGGGGTCGGCGGTGGCGGTGTTGCCGGGCAAGCTCACCGATTGCGAGAGCACCGATCTGGGCCGCAACGAGATCTTCCTGGTCGAAGGCGACTCGGCCGGCGGCTCGGCAAAAATGGGCCGCGACAAGGAGTTTCAGGCGATCCTCCCGCTCCGCGGAAAAGTGCTCAATACCTGGGAAGTGGAGCGGGACCGCCTGTTTGCCAACGCCGAGGTGCACGACATCGCCGTGGCGATCGGCGTCGACCCGCACGGCCCCGGCGACACGGTCGATCTGTCCGGGCTGCGCTATGGCAAGGTGTGCATCCTGGCCGATGCCGACGTCGATGGGTCGCACATCCAGGTCCTGCTGCTGACGCTGTTCTTCCGCCACTTTCCGCGCCTGCTCGACGCCGGTCACGTGTACGTCGCCCGGCCGCCGCTTTATCGCGTCGATGTACCCGCGGCTGGCAAGCGACCGGCGCGACGCATCTATTGCCTGGACGAGGCCGAACTGGACGCGACCCTGGTAAAGCTCGCAGACGAAGGCGTTCGGGAGGGCAGCTGGAGCATCGCGCGCTTCAAGGGTCTGGGGGAAATGAGCGCCGAGCAGCTGTGGGAGACGACGATGAATCCGGACACCCGTCGCCTGCTGCCGATCACCCTGGGGACATTGGCGGTCGATCAGACCCGCGGCACGATGACGATGCTCATGGGGCGCGGCGAGGCGCATGCGCGGCGCGCCTGGCTCGAGGAGCACGGCAACGAGGTCGAGGCGGACATCTAGCGCCCCGGGCGGATCGTAGAGTTGCGTGGTTTCGCGCGCGTCTTTCGAGGGAACTCCTGACGCGATTGAGGCGGTTCTCGGCGATACTTGCCCTCGTTCAAGTGAGATGCCAAGACAGGCCCGTGACACAAGACCCAACCTCCCAGCATTCTTCGACCCCTGACGCCGCGCCCAACGCGGTTGCGGGGCAGCGGCTGGATCGTCCGTGCGCCGTCGTTCTCGGCATGCTGGCGGTGGCGGTTGTCCTGCTGGCGGTCGATCTGGCCGGGCTGGTCGGGACCAGCAGTCAGATACTTCGCATCGTGGCCCTGCTGACACTGGCGATTGCGATGGTGGTGTTGCTGAACCTGCGCAGCGCCGCAAGACGCACGAGCGGTGCGACGGGCAGTGTCGACCTCGGCATCGAGTCCGTGGGTGTGGGCGTGGCGCTGTTCGACGCCAACGATCGGCTGGTCCGCAGCAATGGTGCGTATCGCGCGTTGTTTCCGGAGATTGCCGACCGCATCGAACCGGGTGCCACCTACGACGATTTGATGCGCGCCTACTACCCGCTGGCGGCGCCGGAGGTGATCGACGGTCGCACGCTGGAGTCTTTCGTTGCCGAGGAGCGCGCTCGTCGCCACGGCCAGGCGGCGAGCGAGATCGTGGGCCGAAGCCGCGAAGGCTGGCTGCTGATGACGGATGCGCATACCGCCGACGGCGGCATCCTGAGCTTTCGCGTGCCCGTGCTCGAGCAACGCGTGATCGAAGTTGAATTGCGCCAGCGCCGCCGCGTGGTCGATGACATGGCCGATCTGACGCTCGACTGGTTCTGGCGAACCGATGCGGACGGTCGCTTTGTCGAGCTTTCCGATTCGATGGAGCCGATCTTCAAGTACGCACCCGAACGCTTGCTCGGCAAGCGCATCGAGGAGGTGCCGGGATTCGAGCCGGACGGTGAAGACGCTGCCGCGTTGCACGCCAGTCTGCAAGGCACGCGGGCGTTCTCGTGGATGCGGTTTCGCTGTCTCGACGGGCAGGGCAGGCCGATCTGGGTGGCGCTGTGCGGCCGACCGATAGTCGATGCCGAAGGCCAGTTCAAGGGTTACTACGGCGCCGGTCGCGACGTGACCGAACGCGAGGCGACGATTGCCGAGATGCGCCGCTCGGGCGAGCGGCTGCGTGCGCTGGCCGAGCTGGCCACCGAGTGGTACTGGGAGACTGACGCCGAACTGCGCTTCACCAGCCTGCGCGGTCCGGGCGAAGTCGCCAAGGTGATTCACGAGCGACTTCACGGCAAGACCATCAGCTTCCTTGGCACCCATGCGCGTTACCGGTTCGACTGGCCGGCGCTGGAGAAGGTGATCGCCGCACGCGAGGCGTTCCGGCGCGTTCGCTTCGTCACTTCCGCGCCAGATGGCCGCACGGCGTACTTCGAGGTATCGGGCCTGCCGGTGCTTGAGCGCGGCCGCTTCATGGGCTATCGCGGGCTGGTGTGGGACGTCTCCGAGCGCGAGAGCCTGCTGGCCCGCGTGACGGACAGCGAAGCCCGCTTCAGGGCGCTCACGGCCCTGTCGTCCGACTGGTACTGGGAAATGGACGGCGCGCTGCGCTTCACCAGTGTCCAAAGCGGTGCTGCAAGCAGCGCAGTGAGCAGCGCCGAGATCCTGGGCCGGTCGCTCTGGGACAGCAGCAACTACGAGCCGGCGGAGCCGGGCTCCTGGGACGAGCTGCGCAAGCGGCTCGACCTGCATCGTCCGTTCCGAGATGTTTTGTTGCGCCGCTTGCGCACGGCGGGCGGACCAATGCAGTTCACGCTGATCAATGGGGATCCGGTGCTACTCGCCGACGGCACCTTTGTCGGCTATCGGGGCGTGGGCAAGGACATCACCGAGCAAGTTCGTTCAAAGGACCGCTTCGAGCGTCTGGCGAAAATCGATGCCCTGACGCAACTTGCCAATCGTCAGTCGTTCGACGAACACGCCCAGCAAGTGCTGACCGATGCGTTCGCGGCGGACAAGCAGTGTGCGCTGCTGTTCGTGGACTTGGATAATTTCCGCCTGCTCAACAACGGCTATGGCCATCGCGTTGGCGACCGCGTGCTGACGATGGTCGCCAACCGCATGCGATCGGTGGTCGCTGAGCCCAATTTGCTGGGGCGCCGGGGAGGCGATGAGCTCGTCGTGCTGCTGACCGACGTGCCTCGGCCCGAGATCGCAGTCGAAGTCGCCCAGCAGCTGATCAAGTCGATCTCCGAGCCGGAGCGCGTACTCGGCATGGAAGTCAGCGTCACGCCGTCGATCGGCATTGCATTTTTCCCGGCGGACGGTGCCAATCTCGACTTGCTGCTGAACGCGGCCGATGCGGCGATGTACCAGGCCAAGGACGCCGGCCGCAAGACCTACGCGTTCTACACGGCGGCGGTGGCCCGCCGGGTCGATTTGCGGCTGCGGCTCGAGCAGCGCCTGCGCATGGCACTGGAGTCGCGCGACTTTCGCCTGTTCTATCAGCCGCTGGTGTCGCTCGCCGATGGCAAGATGGTTGGCGCCGAGGCGCTGATCCGCTGGAAGGATGCCGAACTGGGCGATATCTCGCCGGTCGAGTTCATTCCGATTGCCGAGGAAAGTGGCCTCATCATCGGTCTGGGAGACTGGGTGATCCGAGAAGCCTGCCGTGCGCGCCGCGTATGGCGTGGCCTCGGCCTCGATCTACCGCCCATCGCGGTCAACTTTTCGAGCGTGCAGCTGCGCCAGATTGGTTGTGTCGAAAGCTTCCTTGAAGTCTTGAGCGAGTTCGAGGTGCAGCCCGGCGATATCGAGATCGAGGTCACCGAAACCGGACTGCTCGACATCTCGAGTGTGGCGCGAGAGAACCTGATCCGGTTGCGCAACGCCGGCGTGAAGATCGCGCTGGATGACTTCGGTGTGGGATTCTCCAGCCTGTCGCACCTGCGCGACCTGCCGATCAATCGGCTGAAGATCGACCGAAGCTTCACGGTGGAGTGCATGCGCGACGCGCGCACCCTCACGATCGTCAAGGCGGTGATCGAAATGGCGCGTTCCCTCGGTATCGCAGTCACCGCCGAAGGCATCGAGACCCAGGCGCAGCAGACCTGGATGCAGCATCTGGGCTGCGATTCTGCCCAGGGCTTCCTGTTCTCGCGGCCGATTCCAGCCGACGACTTCCTGCGGATGTTTCTCGACAAGCGCGGCGTGGGCCGCGAACGATCGCTGATGCATTGACGCGCCGTCGTAACGGCGCGTGGCAGGCACGCGTGCGCCTCGCAGGGGCTACAGCAGGTACTCCACCTGTCGCGCCATCCACTCCTTTGCCTTCAGCCAACGGCTGCGCTTGAGCCACTGGTCCAGCGTGACCTGCCTGCAGGCGACGACGTCGGCGTCGAACAGCTGCTCCAGATGGCGCGCAAAGCCCGTGTTGACGACGATGACGTTGCACTCCGCGTTGTGAAGGAAGCTGCGCCAGTCCATGTTGTGCGATCCGATGCTGGCCCAGGCGCCATCGATCACCGTTGTCTTGGCGTGGAGCAGCGCGTCGCAGTGCTCGTAGACGCGGGCGCCGGCCGCCAGCAGGCGGCCATAATGGGATCGTCCTGCGTGCACCGCAGCCGGGACATCGGAGAATCCGGGGAGCACCAGGCGCACATCGACGCCGCGCTGCGCGGCTTTCACCAATGCGCGCATCAGCCGACGCGTGGGCACGAAGTAGGCGACGGTGATGAAGATGCGACTGCGCGCTTCCTCGATCGCCGCCAGCAGCGCAGGGTAGAACCGCCCGCGACGTTCACCGGCGTTGCGTGCGGCCACGGCGATGCGCTGCGCACCGACGGCGAGCAGTTGTGGGAAGTAATGTGCCGCTGCGACCGGGTTGCCCGTCTGCTGGCGCCACTGATCCAGGAACAGCTGCTGCAGCTGCGCCACCACCGGTCCTTCCACGCGAACATGCGTGTCGCGCCAATGGGCCGCGTTCGGGTCGGGCGCGCTGCGTGGCGTCTGCTTCAGTGCCGCAGGCGCCCCTGACGAGCCGGAGGAGTACACGCTGCTGATGTTCACCCCGCCGGTAAAGGCGATGCGACCGTCGACGATCAGCAGCTTGCGGTGGTCGCGCAGGTTGAACGACCAGGCCAGAGGATTGATCAGGTTTCGCCACGGCAGGATCGGGTTGAACTCGCACAGCGCGACGCCGGCGTCTCGCAGTCGTTCGAAGTAGCGTCCCGATGTCTGCCAGGAGCCCCAGCTGTCGTAGATCATGTTGACCCGCACGCCGCGGGCCGCCTTGTGACTCAGCAGGCTCGCCAGCTCCTCGCCCGGTCCTTCTGCCTCGATGGTGTAGCTCTCGATGTTGATGTGATCGCGCGCCGAGCTGATTGCTGCGAACATGGCTGCGTAGGCTTCTTCGCCGTCGACCAGCAGGCGGGTGCTGTTGCCGCCGATGGGTGAACGATCGAGCTCGACCGACAGCCGGACCTCGTGGCGCGCCAGCGCGGCCAGCGACGTCTGCCAGGCAGGCTCGGGCTCAGTGGGCGTGCATGCACTGCTGGGCTGGGTCGGCGCCCGGCGTGGTTGCACCGATGCCGCGGCCTTCGCGGCGATCACCATGGCACGCAGCATTCTCGCTGCGTCGTCACCCGGTGGTGCCGGATCGTGCGTCGGTTCGCGAGGTGGAGGTGCTGACGCCATAAGCCCTGCGCCGATCAGCGACGACCGGCAGCGCGCCTGGCGTCCGGATCGGACGCAGGCAATGGCGCCTGAGAGTCGCCTGTCGTGTCTGAGTGTGACGTCTGCCCGTCATCGCCCTGGACAGCCGTATTGCGCTCGAGGCTGCGCTCAAGTTGGCTGGCTCCGTCGCCGTCGTCAGACTCCTCGGGCGTGGGCTGCCGGCCCGACACAACATCGTTCGACACCGATGCTCCGTGCACTGAGCTCATCGACATTGGTGTTACCTCGGCCGCGCAGCGGATCGTGGCGTCGATGGCAGGCGCCGCGGCGAATTGCGCACTGCCGTCGGATGCGGCCCTCGCGGCTCAGGCGTCGGATGTTCGGGGCCATCGCGGTCGAGTCGATCACTCGGATCGATCAATGCAAGTTTCGGCTGCGGTGACGGGTCGAGTCGTTTGCCATGCGTGTGAACGTTCATGGGTTGAAGCGCAGTCGCGCGGTCGGTTGCTCTGTCGAACTCCTCGGGGCAACCGTCGTACCTGTCCAGGCTGGCAGCTCTGCCCCCGCGTAAGGCATGCCGCTTGCCGTCAAGGGCTACGTGGTTCGTGACGCGCGTCCTGCAGAACCCGCGCCTTTGAACCGAGCTTTTTTCAACCACCGGAGTTCACAATGAAATTGAAGCCTTTTGCCGCTGCCGTCGCGATTGCAGCTGCGTTCCCAATGCTTGCTCAGGCACAGAGTTCACCCGGGCGTACCCCGATGACCAGTTCCACCGCTGAGAGCTACTCGCTGCTGCCCGGAACTACCCGCGGCTATGTGGCGGCCAACATCGGACGCGCCGAGTTCGATACGTCCTGCGCGTTCAACTGCGATGACCCGGACATTTCCGGCAAGTTCGTGACCGGGGGTTCATGGTCGAACATCATTGGTGTGGAGATTGGCTATATCTATTTTGGTAGTGCAACACGCAACGGCGGCGACACCGACGCGCAGGGTGTGAACTTGTCGCTGGTCGGCAACCTGCCGATCGGCGATGTGTTCAACGTCTTCGCCAAGGTCGGCACCACCTATGGCTGGACCGATGTGTCGGCGGCGCCCGGTTTCGGGTTTGCATCCGGTTCCGACAGCGGCTTTGGCTTGAGCTACGGTGCTGGGGTGGGATTCGATCTGAACCGCAACTGGACCTTGCTTGCCGAATGGGAGCAGCACCGGCTGAAGTTCGTCAGCGGACGGGATGAGGTTTCGCTGTTGTCGGTCGGCGTGAAGTACCGCTTCTAGCGCAGGACAGCCGGGTCGGATGCCTTGTCCGGCCCGGCGGTTTCAGTCGCAGCGTGTGCAGCAGGTCGCACCGCATAGGCGCCCGTCATGCTGGTCGAACTTGCTAGGTCGTGAGCAGGTGGAGCTGCGGCCGCGGGACGGGAGACCGCTTCTCGGCGTCGTCGCCACCAGTGATGTGCCGGCTCGGCTCGAACCAGTCCCTGGATCGTCTTGCCCGTGGGCATCGGCCGCTCGAGCCAGGCGCCGACGGGTCGCAGGCTGCGTGAGTAACGACAGACTTGGCGGCCGGCAAGCAGCATGGGCACCGCCACCAGGGTGCCTGCCACGCCCCACGCCCAGCCCCAGAACATCACGCTGGCGAAAACGAACACCGGGTTCAAATCCAGTCGGCGGCCGACCACGAGCGGATTCACGAGATAGGTGAGCAGCGCATTGATCAGCAACGCCAGCAACGGCGGCGCCACCATCATGCCGAAGCTGTCGAACGTCGCCACACCGGCCATCAGCAGCAACGCCATGAGTACCAGCGGCCCGAGGTAGGGGACGAAGTTCAGGACCGCCGCCAGCGCGCCCCACAGCGTTGGATTCGGCAAGCCAAGCAGCCACAGCGCGATCGCCGTGGCCACCCCCAGCAGCACATCGAGCAGGGACATCGTGATCAGGAAATGCGCGATGTCTCGCTGTACGCAGCGGCCCAATGCCAGGCCGCGCAGCCGCCCCCTGCGGCTGCGCACACGCTGGATCAGGCGCACCAGCAGCCAGTTCTCCGAAGAGAGCAGGAAGTAGAGCAGGATCACCGTGGAGGCGGTGCCGAGTGCCAAGCCGGTCGCCTGATCCACAACCAGGCGAGTCAGGCTGACGCCCTCCGTTGCCAGTTTCTCGTTGATCGCCGCGACCTCGTCGCCAGGGGGTGGCACGTTGCCGACCGCGGCCGCATGCAGCAGCGGGGCGGCTTCGCGCAGTCGCTCCAGCAGCCGGCCGAGATCCGCCGCGCTGGCCGGCGCACGTTCGAGCCACGCGCTGGCCGGATCAGCCAACGCCAGCAGGACGACGCCGACCACGAGCAACACGGCGGCGACCACAATCGCCGCGCCGACGGGTTCGGGCAGGCCGATCCGATGCAGCGACGCCACCGGCCCGGCCAGCACCAGCGCCAGCAACACGGCAAGTACCACGGGAAGCAGGAACGGCTTGGCAAACGGCAGCAGCGCCACGACCCCGACGATCGCGAGCAGGTGCAACGTCCAGTGCACGCCTGTTGGGAAGGGACGCGAGCCGGCTACGTCGTCATGCCCGTCGTCCGCCGGATCTTCAGAAACACGGTGCCTGCCGACGTGGGCTCCGCCAATGGGAGACGGCGGGGAGCCCTGCTTACAAGCCATCGGTGCCTTGCGAGGTGTCACCGGATGCAGCGCCGGCGGTTCGCCTCCGCTACCTCGCGGGTCGGACCGTCGGCGCAGCGGGCTCGGCTTAATGGGTCATCGCGCCGCGGCGGCCGCCTGATCGTCGGAAATGATGATCTCGACGCGGCGATTCATCTGACGGCCCACTGGGGTGGTGTTGTCGGCTACCGGGTAGTCCTGCCCATGCGGCTGGATCTCGATGTTCCGCTCGGGGACACCTTCGCGCGCCAACGCCTCGCGCACCGATTCAGCGCGGCGCCGCGACAGTTCCATGTTGTACTCGGCGCTGCCGGTGCTGTCGGTGAAACCTTCCACCGTGACCTTGCGGTCAGGATGCTGCTGCAGTACCTCGGCCAATCGCTGCACCGAGCGGCGCGCACCGGGCCTCAGTTCGGCCTTGTTGACGTCGAACAGCACGTCGCTGCCGAGCGTCACGACCGAGCCCCGGTTGGTCTGCTTGGCATTGAACTCCTGCAACTGTCGTTTCAGTTCCTCCGCGCGACGCTGCTGTTCCTCCGCGGCCGACTGCGCCTGGCCGACTTGCGCCCGCGCGCGTTGTGCCTCCTGCTGCGCTTGTTGCGCCTCCGCTTGAGCCTGTTGCGCCTGAGTCTGCGCCTGCTGGGCCTGCGTTTGCGCCACGGTGGCGTCGCGCGTGCGGGCCTCCAGGATCATCTTCTCGCGCACCACGTTGGCCTGCTGCAAGCGCTGCTCGGCGCTGCGTGCGTCGGCTTGCGATATCGCCGCTGCCGCCAGCTGCTGCGCCACATAGGAGCGGTGGGCCACTTCATCGCGGCTCAGTTCGCTCAGCGCCGCCGCTTCGGCCCGACGAAGTGCATTTTGCGCCCGGGTGGACTCGACCGCGGCAAATCGCGAGACCAGCGGATCGCGTGCCATCTGGTCCACGGCGTCGCGCGCATTGATCAGCGCCGGGTCGGATCGCGTGGTCGCACAGGCGGCCAGCGTCAGGGTCAAGGCGATCGCGACGGTGCGCGCTACACGTCGTGGGATAGTCGGTTTGGTTGTCGCGCTCATTGTGATTTCCTCTGCAGTTCATCCTGAAGAGCCTGAAGGCTGCGTTCGACCTGGGTCGCCGCATTGCGCGAGCGGACTGAACTGGCGCGCGCTTGGGCCAGGCGAGCGTCTGCCTCGGCCGCTTCGGCCAGGCGACGCGCCAAGTCGTTGTCACCTCGAGACGAAGCTTGCTCAGCCTGGGCCAACTTGTTGCGTGCCGCTTCCAGCTCTGCGCCAGCGTATTCGCGTGCACCGCTGGTCTCGGCGCCCTCGAGGGCAGCACGGCCGGCGGCCAACTCGGCCGACGGAGGTGGCGTGCTGGAGCAGGCCGCAAGCATGACGGCAAAGAGGCCGCCAGCGAGCACGCGGCTCAGTGGGTGTCGGACCGACATCAGTGGAGCACTGCGCACTGACGTCCGCGACCGGTTCGGGTTGACCATGGGTGTCCCCTGACGTTTAGGTTGCAGCGAGTGAGCACGAGATGTGCCCGCGCAAACCATCCCATGACGGGGAAAGGCACGGAGCCTGCAGGTTGGCCTCCCTTTCGTCACACATCTCCTCATGCATCTCGTCTACACAAGGGGATTCGAATCATGATCGACCTGCGCCTGCCTCGCGCACAGTTGAGTCGTCTGTGGCCCGTGCTGCGCGAGGTCGGCGAGCGCTGGATCGCGCATAACTGCCTGAGCCTGGGCGCATCGATCGCGTTTTATGCCATCTTCGCCCTCGCCCCGTTGCTGTTGATCGCGATCTCGATGGCCAGCGCGGTGTTCGGCGCCGACGCCGCACGCGGCGCCATCTTTGCGCAACTGCAAGGTTTGGTCGGCGACGAGGCGGCACTGGGCGCACAAGCGCTGCTCGAGTCGGCCTGGCGCGAACCCCACGGTCCCTGGGCCACGTCGATCGCCGTGGGCACGCTGCTGATCGGTGCGACCGGGGTGTTCGTCGAGCTGCGCAACGCGTTGAACACCGTGTGGGAGCTGCCGGAATCGGCTGAGCGAGCGGCGTGGTCACTGCTTCTGCGGGCGCGGGTGGCCGCCTTCGCGCTGGTGCTGGCGATCGGCTTCCTGTCGATCGTCTCCTTGCTGCTGTCGGCGGCCCTGGCCGCCCTGGGCGGGCGGGTGACCGGCGAGACCGAGGTCTTCCGCCTGGTATTGAGCATGATCGAAAACACGCTGTCGATGGCATTGCTGACCGCGGCGTTTGCGCTGCTGCTGCGCTGGCTGCCAGCGAAGCGGCCCCCACGAGTCGCGGTCTGGGTGGGTGCGGTGGCCAGCGCGGTCTTGTTCTCGATCGGCAAGAATTTCATCGGCCTGTACATCGGCCGCGCCAGCATCACCTCGGCCTACGGCGCTGCGGGCTCGTTCGTGGTGCTGATCCTGTGGGTCTATTACTCGGCGCAGCTGCTGCTGGTCGGTGCCGAGCTGGGGAGAGCGGCAGCCACTCAGGCCGCACCGTCCGCTTGAGCGAGGGGGTCAAGACGGGAAGCGGCCGCGGATCATCCACGCACCGAGCAGCATCAGGCCGACCCCACCAATGGCGAGAAAGCCGATGTTCCAGGGCATCGGGTCGACCACTTCGCGCACGTTATGCAGCTTCAGAATGTGGTGATTGACGGTGCCCTCGACGCTGTTGAACAGTCCCCAGCCGAAGAGCAGGCTGCCGATGAACTCGCGCGATGACGGCAACAGCAGGCGGCGACGCGCGCGCAACCACAGCACCAGGATGCCGAGCAGCGTCACCAGGTACGCGCCGGCGTGAAACAGGCCATCGGCCAGCACATTGGAGCGCAACGACGCCGCATCGGTTGGTGGCACGACCGTCGACAACATGTTGTGCCATTGCAGCAGCTGGTGGAACACGATGCCGTCGAAGAAGCCACCCAGGCCCACGCCAAGCAGGAGAGGGCCGGTCAGGGCGCGCAGCGGCGCCCGCGGGGGATAGATCGTTCGAGACATTGCCGATTGCTGGCAACCCCCTTGCCCGATGGACCGGCGCCACTCGCGTACGGCATTGCGCTTGCCACGCGTTGCACGTGCCACTTCGAGTGACCGCCCGGCACGTACGCTTTCACCTCAGGACAAACCAATGATCCTTAACTTGCTCGAGCCCGGCGGCACGCCCATTGATCAGCAGCGCTTCACGTGGAAAGAGATGGTTGGCGAGCCGATCAGCAAGCTCGACGACGATGCCTTCACTCGGGTCCGCGTGATCCTGATGAACGGTATCGAGCAGGAGGCTCTGCGCTTTTCCCACATGATGGCGCGCATGAGTCCGCCGGCGCTGCGCGAGGTGCTTGCCCAGGTCAGACGCACCGAGCACATGCAGGCTGTCACGATCAACTGGTTGCTCGGTCCCGACCACTCTCCGCTTGAGACCACGATCGCCTACGAGCAGGTGGCGATCGAAGTGACTGCGGCGATCGCCCGCAAGGAACCCGATCCCTATCTCGCGCAGGTGTACCGCTTCGGCCTGCTGGAGGACTTCGATCACTTGTACCGGTACTCGGCGCTGCTGGATCGACTGGAGGGCAAGGACGCCAACAACATCACCCAGGGCTACACCGACATCGTGCCCGGCCGACCGACGATCGATGAGCACCGCGCACCCGAAGACGATCTGCGCACGCCGTATGCGATCGACGCCGATCCGCTGTCCAAGCTGCACGCGATCACCATCACCGCGGCCGAAGCGCAGACACAGAACTACTACCTGAACATCGGACCGCTGTTCTCCGATCCGCTGGCGCGCCAGTTGTACGCGGAGATCGCCACGATCGAGGAGCAGCACGTCACGCAGTACGGTTCTCTGATCCATCACGACGAGAGCTGGCTGACGCAGTGGGTGCTGCATGAGGCCAACGAGGCCTATTGCTACGCGAGCTGCGTGGCCGCCGAAACCAACCCGCGCATCAAGGCGATCTGGCAGCGCTTTCTCGACTACGAACTGGGTCATCTGGCACTGGCGCAGCACTGGTTCAAGGAACTGGAGCGGCGTGATCCGGCGCAGATTCTGCCGGCCGTGATGCCGAGCACGATTGAATTTGCCAGCCAGCGGGAGTTCGTGCGCAAGGTGCTGCGCGAAGAGGTGAACCTGCGCGCCACCGGAACTCAGTTCGTGCCGCGAGAGCAGGAGTCGCCCGGATCGCGCGAGTATCGACGCCATCTGAATTCGCAAGGTTCACCGTCGAATCTGGTTGCCGCCGGCTATCGCTGGTCACCGGGTACCGAGCTGTCACGCCAGCCCGACCTGGCCACGGTCGACTAGCAACCCAGGCCTGGGCCGCGCAGCCGTTGAACAACCGCATCACATCAGGCAGGCAAACACGATGGACGAATCATCCAAATTGGGTCTGAACCGCACCGGAGCGCAGATGGCGCCGCTGAACACGCGGGCGATGCGCGAGGAAGCCGATCGGCTGGGCGCCGACCCGGCGCAAGGCGACGCGATGGCCGCTGCGGCCATGCGCGGCCAGTACACCGAGGAGTCGGGCACCGTCGGTTCTGTCCCGGTGCCCGGGACGGTGACCGGCGTGCTCAAGACCGGCATGCAAAAGCTGATGGGCCGCGCGCCGGAGGCGTTTGTCGACAAGCTGGGTGAGCGACTCGCGTTCGAGCGAACCGGTGTTCGCTTGTACGAAGCCCTGATCGTCAAGTGTCAGGCGCTGCAGGGCACTCAGAACGAGCTGCCCTTGATGGACCTGCGCAAGTATCGCGATGACGAGGCGCGGCATTTCAAGCTGGTCGAGCGGGCATTGGAGAAGCTGGGCGCGGATCCGACCGCGCAGACGCCATCGGCCGACATGGCGGCCACGGCCGGCATGGGCGTGCTGCAGGTGATCAGCGATCCACGCAGCACGATCCCTCAGGCGCTCAATGCCTTGCTCACTGCGGAGCTGACAGACAACGCAGGATGGGAACTGCTGATCAAGCTGGCGCGTGAGCACGGAGAAGACGACATGGCGAACGACTTCGAGCAAGCGTTGCAAAGCGAGACACTGCACGCGGGCGAAGTCAAGCGCTGGCTGGAAGTTCAAGTCCTCGAGCCAGCCTGATCGGCTGGCGTGGCGTGCTACTCGTGCTGGCGCAGGCTGCGACGCCGCGCTTGCGTCAGCGCCCGCACAAGCTCCACGACGATGCCACTGAACGCCTCGTCGAACCAGGGCTGGGCGCCGCTTGCGGCAACGATCAGTCCGTCTCGGCAAGCGCTGCCCCAGAGCAGCGTGTCGCCCGCGCGCAGCAGGTGCGGAGCGTGTTGCTGAACCTGCCGTGTATCAAGCGATGTACGCCAGGCCAGCCGCGCTTTTGCCCGGGCAAAGCCGCGATAGTCCGCGCCCCATGCGGCGGTGTCGCCAAAGCTGCGTTCCGCAAGTACAGCCTCTTCGAACCGCGACCGCGATTGCTCGGCCACCACGATGTGCAGTACGCGCTCACCGCTGACCGCGGGTTCGTCCAGTGCGGAAAAGATCAAGGGCGCTGCCATGTCCAGGGCCTGCTCGACCAGTGCGGGGTCGAGCAGCGAGGGCAGATGAACGCTGAGCGGATCGGCCGCAGCCCGCGCAGCGGCGGGCAAGGTATTTGTCGTCATCAACTCGCTTCCGCAAATTGCCGCACGTAGCGGTCAAATGAACGAGTCAGAGTCCATGTCAGCAGGCTGCGCGCCGTCTGCGCGCAGGCTGCCGATGGGTTTGCCTACTGAGGTGAACGCACGATGATGTCGTCGCGCACGTCCTTCACCCCCGGCACTTCGCGGGCAATCGAGACGGCCTTCGATTTCTCCGAGGCGCTGGTAGCGAAGCCGGACAGCTGCACGACGCCCTTGAGTGTCTCGACGTTGATGCGCGTGGCTGCCACGTCGGCGTCCGAGGCATAGCGCGCTTTGACCCGCGTGGTGACCGTTGCGTCGTCAACGTATTGACCCGTACTTGACTGACCGCTGGTGACTGCGCAGCCCGTGGTGCCGAGGACGGCGATCATGGCAAGCGCGGAAAGAATGTTCTTCATGTGGTTCTCCAGTGAAATTTAGCGCCGACTCAACAACGGGCGCGGCGATCCGAGGTAGCAGGCAAGGTGCCGGCAACGTCGATACCGTCACTCTCACGGCAAAGGGCATACCTGCCTTCCCCGGGAGGGTTCATGTCGCGAGCCTTCATGCCGTACCGGTTCAGCGGACCCGCGCCGCCGTGGGTTCGTCGTGCGGGCTGGCGGCCGCTTCAACGCCGCCAGCCTGCGCACGCAGCGGTGTCACCACGTTCCCGTCCTGGCGTGCGCGCGTGACGGCCGCCGGCGCGACCTTCGGTCGGCGCGCGTTCACTGTGGCCGCCTGCAGCGCCACGCGGATGCTCTCGACGGTCGCGTCCCAGCTCATCGCCGCCACCATGGCGCGCATCCGCTGCACTCGCTCAGCGCGTTGCTCGGCGCTCTCGTCGAGCGCCCGTCGACAGGCGGCGATGAACTGGTCGGTGTCGTGCGCGATGGCCACTGACTGTCGGTACAAGCGTTCGACATCCGTGATCGCGGTGCTGACCACCGGCTTTTCGGCGGCCATGTATTCGAGCGTCTTGGTCGGGCTGATGAATCGCGTCGACGCGTTGCGGGCGAACGGGACCAGGCAGACATCCCAGCCAGCCACCCAGTGCGGCAGTCGCTCGTAGCTTTGCTGGCCAAACCAGTGGAGGTTGGGCCGGGCGGGCAGGTCGGCGACGTCGATCTTTACCACCGGTCCGACCATGACGATCTGCCATGTCGGATCGGCGTCGGCCAGCGCCGCGATCAGATCGCGATCCAGCCGCTCGTCGATGACGCCGAAGAATCCCAGGCGTGGCCCACCGATACCGGCGTTGATGCCGTTCAGCGCGTCATCGGCGCGCCCTTCGCGCGGCAGCGCTGCGGGCCGCGGCCGGTAGTGCTCGGCGTCGACGGCGCTGGGTAGACACAGGACGTTCGGGTGTAGCGCCCGCTTGGCATCGAACAGGCTGGGGCCGCCACACAGGACGAGATCGGCCTGCTTCAAAAGCGCGGTCTCGCGCTGCTGCATCTGGCGCGGCGCGTCCTTGAACGAGGCGAGCGCGTCCATGCAGTCGTAGATCACCAGGCGCGGCTTCAAGGCGGCGAGCAAGGGCAACGCCATGGGTGTGTAGAACCATACGTCGTAGGAGTCGATATCGAAGTCGCGCAGGTAGTCGGCGATCAGCGGCTGCAGGTACGGCAACTGGTCGTCGTGGAACCCGGGTGCGCTCGCAGGTGTGTAGGGCCGTAGCACCTCGACATTGGCGCAGGGCGTGAATCGCTCGAAGTACGCGGTGGCCGTGCCGTTGACCGGTTCCTCGATGAAGATCACCTGGCGATCGCGGGCCAGGCGGGATAGCAAGTGCTGCGGTCTCTGGTGGACGAAATCCCAACGCAGATGGCAGAAGACGATCAACGGGGGTTGTGCGTTGGCGTGCTGCATGGCGGATCCTGCGAGAGGCGCACCTTCTTCGCGTCACGCGGGCGGCAGTTGGTGCGCAATGGTCAATGGTCGGGGGACGAGCAGGGCTGGACCACGGACGAATCCGGGGCGCACTGTCGGACCAAGGCGCGGCGTCCTGCCTGAGCAGGGGCCGCGGCATGTCCAGTTTCTCGGGCAGCGCTGTGAAGAGCGCTTTCCGGGTCGCTGATTCGCTATCCGATCGTCTCGCGTCGGCCGCCACGTTCCTTGCCGCTGGCGGCACCTTCATCGCTGTCAGCCATGCCCGCCGGCTGCGCCAGGCCATTGCCCTGGTCCATGACCTCGTCGTCCTCGGCCAGGCCGAGTTCCGTTTCGAGCTCCATCCGGCGGTTGGTCATCTGCTCCAGCAGAGCGGACCAGTCGACCTTGGCGCGCTGCGCCTGTTCGAACATCTCGCCTTCTTCTTCCTTGATATGGTGCTTCACGTACTCGCCCAGCACCTTGAAGGTCGCGGCGAACTTCGGGTCATCGGCATCCAGGCCGTCGAGCTGCTCGATCAGCTGCTTGGCCGACGCATGCTCGATCTCGGCTTCTTCAAGCAGGTCCTGCTCCTTGAGCGAGCCGCGCATGGCCGGATAAAAGCACTCCTCTTCGAGCTGCGTGTGCAGTTTCAGCTCCGCGCAGGCAAGCGATACCAGCGACTCGCGCTCCTCGGCGTCCTCCGCTGAAAGCTTTTCAAATTCCCGAAACATCTTCTTCGCACTCTTGTGGTCCTCGATCAGCATGTCGAGCACCTCCTTGCGTGCCGCCGATGCGTTTTTGCTGACTGCCATGGTGATCCTTTCCGGTCCGGTAATGGGGCGGCCCGTGCCGCGCGCTGCTACGCAAGGCAATTGCCATTCCACAAAACTTTGACAAATGCAGACGGGCGGCACGAAAGCTGCCCTACCGGCCCGCCGAGGGGGAGGATCAATGGCCAGGGGTTCCGTCAAACAGCAAGGTTCCCACCCGCAGGGGAAGACACAGCGGCGGCGAACCGCAGGCGCTGACGCTCCTATGCCGCGCGTGCCGGCCGAGCGCGATGAGTCCGCCGACACCCAGGTGGCGGGTGCCCCGGCGCCGGACACCGATCCACTCCGGGCTGACATACGGCAGGCACGCGAAGACCTCGCGCAAGGACAGGTCGATACCGACCTTCATGGGCGTGCGGCGGACGGCTTGATGGATCGCTTGAAACGCAAGAACACGAGGAGTGGCACCGAATGAGTCTGTTCAAGAATCTGATGGCCGGGGTCAACGGGACATCTGCCGTTGATGCCCAGAACCCGCCGGTCGCGGTCGAAGGCGGCGAGGATCCCCGTGCGACTTTTCCGCGCGTGCGCAAGGCGGTGTTCCCGGTGGCCGGGCTGGGCACGCGGTTCCTTCCGGCGACCAAGGCGGTCGCCAAGGAAATGCTGCCCGTGGTCGATCGGCCGCTGATCCAGTACGCGGTCGACGAGGCGCTCGCAGCGGGCATCGAGGAGATGATCTTCATCACCAGCCGCAGCAAGCGTGCCATTGAGGACCACTTCGACACCGCCGTCGAGCTCGAGCAGGAACTGCAGCGCAACGGCAAGGACGCGATGCTGGAGGAATTGAAGCGCCTGATCCCACCGAACATCAAGTTCTCGTTCGTACGTCAGTCTTCGCCGCTGGGCCTGGGGCATGCTGTGCAGTGTGCAGAACATGCGGTCGGCGGCGAGCCGTTTGCGGTGCTGCTGCCCGATGACCTGATCGACGCACCCCGCCCGGCGCTCGCGCAGATGATTGAGCAGTTCAACCTGCGGCCCGCCAGCCTGCTGGCCGTGCAGAACGTGCGTCCCGACGAGACCCACCGGTACGGCATCTGCGACGTGGTGGTCGCCGATGCGCGGTTGTCACGTGTGCGAGGCATCGTCGAGAAGCCGAAGCCGGCGCAGGCACCATCCACACTCGGGGTGGTCGGCCGCTACGTGTTCACGCCGGCGATCTTCGATTGCCTTCGTTCCATCACGCCTGGGGTGGGCGGTGAACTGCAGCTCACCGATGCAGTGGCCAGGCTGCTCGAGATCGAGCCGGTGTTTGCCTACCGTTTCGCGGGCCAGCGCTACGACTGCGGCTCCAAAGACGGAATGATGCAAGCGACCGTGATGCTCGGTCTGCGCCATCCGGAGATCGGCAACTCGACGCGCCAACTCATCCTGCAAGAAGCCGCCCGGATTCTGGCGGAGGGCCACGATGACGCCGATGCGACCACCGGCCGCACCGCGGCCTTGACGCGCCGCGCGTTCAGCCTGGTGCAGTCCGAGTAACCAGGCGTTGCGCCCGGCGCCGCGCAGCGGATCTGACGCGGCGAAAGACTTCCTCAGGAGACCCGCTTGGCGGCTCGCATCCTTGTCACTGGCGTGGCCGGCTACATCGGCGCCCACGTCGCCGTCGCTCTGGCGCAGGCCGGGTTCGATGTCATCGGCCTTGATCACCTGCCAGCCAGCCGGCGTGCCACGCTCGGCCGGTTGCAGCACGTGTGCGGCGAGCAACTGGTCTTCGACCGTGTTGATCTGCGTGAGCCGAGCGACGTCCTCAAGACCTTGTCGCGGCACAAGCCCGCGGCAGTCATCCACTGCGCTCTTCTCGGTCCGGGCGTGGCATCTCCGCTGGCCTACTACGACAACAATGTGCACGGACTGACGACGCTGTTGGCGGCAATGACGGCTGTCGGCGTGCGCACGCTGGTGATGGCCTCGTCAAGCGCGGTTTACGGCATGCCGGCTGTACCGACGGTGTCCGAGCGCAATCTCGCGGCACCGTTGGGCGCCCACGGCCATTCACTCGTTGCGTGTGAAAACCTGCTTGGCGACCTGCGCGCTGCTGACCCGCGCTGGCGACTTGCCGTGCTGCGCGTGTTCGACCCGCTGGGCGCGCACGACAGCGGCATGATCGGCGACTACCCGCCCGGCGGGCGCGACATCCTGGCGCAGGCGTTCGATGTCGCCGCCGGGCGTGCGTCCCGCGTCGAGCTCGACGGCGGTGACTGGCCAACGCGTGATGGCACGCGCGTGCGCGATCTGATCCATGTGATGGATGTTGCGAACGGCTTCCTGCGCGCGCTGGAGGCGCTTGCGCGCGGTACCGGCTCGTTCACCGTCAACATTGGCAGCGGCCTCGGTTGGTCGGGACTGCAACTGCTCGCAGTGGCCGAACGCGTGCTGCGCCGGCCTATTCCGTTTCATCTGGGCAGCAGGCAGGAAGGAATTGCGGAAATAGTTGCCGATTGCAAGCGCGCACGGACGCTGCTCGAGTGGTCAGCACCACTGAGCGTCGAACGTATGTGCACTGACGCATGGCGCGCGCGCAGGCTCGATCGGCGCGGTTCGAGCGCGCCTGTACTCACGATGGCGCGTCCCGAGCCGGGGGCACGGGACGCTACATGGCACGGATCGTGAAACCTTCCCTAGAGGCCGAAATATAGATTCGTCACGAGGGAGAAAACTGGCATGGATTCGCGACTCCGACTGGAACAACGCCAAGGTCAGACACTGACGCCACGTTTGCAGCAAGCGGTACGCCTGCTGCAACTTTCCACATTGGAATTTACTCAGGCCGTGCAGCAAGCCTTGTCCTCGAACCCGTTTCTGGAGACCGAGGAGACCGACGAGGATGACTCGCCCAACGCTGCTGATGGCGCGCTCGGTCCGCTGACAGATGCGACCGTGCAGACACTCGATCCGATTCCGGAAGGCTCCAACGATCACCAGGCCGAAGAGGCGGGTTGGGAAGACTGGGGCGGAAGCGGCGGCTCGCGCAACTCGAACGATGATTCGGACGTCGATGCGACCGATCTGGCGGCGGCGAGCGTCTCCCTGCGGGAGCAGTTGCAGAACCAGCTCAACATGCTGAGCCTGAGTGACCGCGATCGCCTGCTGGCCGGCACGGTGATCGAAGCATTGGATGACGACGGCTACATGCGCCTGAAGTTCGATGAACTCAATCCACTGCTTGACCTCGATCCGACCGCCGACGAGACCGAGTGGATGATCGCGTTGCGGCTGGTGCAGTCGCTGGAGCCGCGTGGCGTGGCGGCGCGCGACCTGCGCGAGTGTCTGCTATTGCAGCTGGATGACGTGCCGATGAATGCACTGGCGCGCCGCATTGTTTCCGATCACCTGGATCATGCCGCGCAGCGCGACTGCGAGCGCCTTGCGGCGATGATGGGCCTGGACCGCGTGCAGGTCGACGAGGCTTGCGCCAGCATCCGCCGACTCGATCCGCGGCCGGGCTGGCGCTTCGGCGGCCCGGACGTGCGCTTCCTGATCCCCGATGTCGTGGTACGCAAGGTGCACGGCAAGTGGATCGTGCGCCTGAACCAGAGCGTGGTCCCACGCGTGCGCGTGAATCGCGTCTACGCTGACCTGTTCCACAGTCACCGCGACGGTCGCCATGGCGAACTGGCGAGCCATCTGCAGGAGGCGCGCTGGACGGTGCGAAACATCGAGCAGCGCTTCTCCACCATCTTGCGCGTGGCGCAGGCGATCGTGAACCGGCAGAAGCACTTCTTCGATTTCGGCGAACTGGCGATGAAGCCGATGGGCTTGCGAGAGATCGCCGATGAACTCGGTCTGCACGAATCGACCGTCAGCCGGGTCACCAACAACAAGTACATGGCCACGCCTGCCGGAATCTTTGAACTCAAGTACTTCTTCTCCCGCGCCTTGCCTACCGCCACGGGCGGAACCTGCTCGACCACGGCGATTCGCGGCGTGATCAAGGATCTGATCGCCGCAGAGGTCGAGCACGCCCCGCTGTCGGATGCCGAGATTGCCCGCCTGCTGCATCGGCAGGGGCTGCACGTCGCGCGTCGCACCGTGACCAAGTATCGGCAAATGATGAAGGTGCCGGCAGTGGAAGCGCGGCGCCAGAAGGCAGCGGCTGGGGCGGCCGCTGCTGCAGCGGCCTCCAGCAGCAGTTATGCAAGGGAGAGCGCCACGACGGCGTAAGCGCTGCCCGCTCGATCATCTGCTGATCGAGCCGATGACCCGGCGCCGATCGACGCCGTGTCTCTTGAATCGCAACCGGGCGGCGGCTGGGTAAAGCGATCAGTGCAGCGGCGCCGCCGGTTGCTCTTCGCTGTCTTGCGGCGTCTCGGTGTGCACCGAATGCCCGGACGGATTGGGGAACATCGGCGCGCCGCAATCGTCGCAGTACTCCAGCGGAAAGCGTTGCGCATGCACTGTGACGCGCGTGACGCCGTTGGCTCGCAGCGCGTTCTCGATGTCCTCCTGGGCCTTTTCTTCTTCGTCGCCCAGCAGGGGCCAGACGACGCCTTCGACCACGCTGTCGTCGTCGTTGCCTGCACTGATCCCCACGCGCAACTCGAACTCGCGTCCGGCGCGCTTGTCCTCGAAGGCGGCGACGGTCGCCTGCAGGTCCTTGGCCGACAGGTCGAACGTGAGCTTTAGGTATGCGATCGCGGCTTCGAGCGAGAACTCGCGCAGCTCACGATCGGCCTGTCGCAGGGCGGCGTGGAAGGCATTGGGCGACAGCATGCGGTAGCGGCAGCCCGTCAGCAGCGGCTGCAAGGCCGCGCCGGCCTGCTCGCGAAAGGCGGTGAGCGCGCCGATCTTGGCGTCGGGATCGACGCCGGTCTCCTGCCAATGGAACAGGGCCTGGCTCTGGGGCCCAACCACGGCGGCGAGTACGTAACGGGTATCGGCAAGCATGGCGACCGGTTCGCGCAGCGACTTGGTGTCGATCTTCATCCGCGTGCCTTGCGCGGCGGCTTCGATCAGCTTCTGGGCGACGTCGTAGACCTCGCCGAAAGACTCCGGCATCTGGTCGATCGAAAACAGGTAGTCGGCCACCGCCACACGGGTGCCCGCGGCCGCCAGGTGACCCGACAGGTGCGCAGCCAGGCTGTCGACCAGCGCGTTCGACAGCGACGTGGCTGGCAGCTTGTAGCGCGACCACGCGAGCATCGGGATCGCCAGCAGCATCGCATCCTGCGGCTTGCCATCGATCTGAACACTGGCACTTTCGGCGCAGGACTCGGCCAGATCGGCCAGGTCGTCGTAGGCACGCGGGCTGGTCTTGGCCAGTTCCTCGAGGGCGACGTCGATGTCGCTGTCGAAGCCGCGTGCCAGGCGGTCATTGAGCAGTTCAACCAGCCGGCGTTCCCACAGTCGGTCCTCGAGTCGGCTGGCGGACTCGGACAAGCGGCGCGCCAGTTTGCCGAGGGTGTCGGCGTCGCCGGAGTGACGGGCGCGGGAGATGAATCGATTGCGGCGCATGCAAGCGCTCCGTGGATCAGACAATCGTCGATTATCCCACTGCACCGGCGCGAGGCCGACCGGCCGGCGGCGCGCGCGCTTCAGTGCCGCTCAATCGACGCGGTGAATGCGCGGGCGGCGGTCGGGCGCCAGCGTGTCGGCACCGCTGCGCCGCAGATGCTCAGCCAGCGCCTCCACGTCCAAGGGGCCGCCGCTGCGGTCGGATGCGTCGCGCAGCAGCGCGAAGCCGTCTCCGCCGGCAGCCAGGTAGCTGTTGACCGTGATCCGATAGCGCTGCTGCGCGCGGATCGGCTCGCCGTTCAGTTTCATCGATCCAGCCACGATGCGCTCGCCCCACGGTCTGGCCGGGGACCAGGCGTAGGTGAAACCGTGCGACGGCTGCAGCAAGCGCACCTGGTCGCTGCGGCGTCGCCATTGGCTTTCGAGCAGCGCCTTCAGTTGCGCACCGTTGAGCGTGACCGTGACCAGCGTGTTGCCGAACGGCTGGATGCGAAAGGCATCGGCGAAGGTGACGGTCCCATCGCCGGGTCGGGCGATCAGTTCGCCGCGCACTCCGCCCGGATTGGTGAAGGCGATCTGTGCGCCGTTCATGCGGGTCGCCGCCAGATGGGCGTCGGCGATCAGCCGGCCGGCGGCATGGTCGCCGCCGGGGCCAGGACGGCGATCGAAGGTCGCGCTGATCCGCCCGAGCGGGCGCTCGGCCAGCGGCGCGGCGCGCTCGCGATAATGATCGATCAACGCGGCGATCCTTGGCTCGGGTGCCAGGGCGGGGTAAGCGAGGCGGACCGATGCTTCGATCGACAGGTCGCTGCCGTTCGGCACGGGCACGTTGCGGGCGCGCACGCGCTCGCGAATCACATCACCGCTGGCGCGGTCGATTTCCAGATCCACCACCGACACCAGGCGACCGAACGAGGCGCCCTGGATCACCACGCGGCCGTCGATCAGGCAGTTGTAGGCGCGATGTGTATGGGCGCTCAGCACGATGTCAACCGCCGGGTCAAGCTGCCGGGCGATTTCGAAGATCGGTCCCTGCGGGTTGTCGCAGGCGTTGATGCCGGCGGACTCTGTCTCGCCGCCTTCGTGGATGACCGCTACCAGCGCCTGCACGCCTTGCGCACGCAGCGCGGCTGCCTGCGCATTGATCGCCGCTGCTTCTGCCTTGAATTGCCACCCGCGGATCCCGGAGGGCATCACGATGCTTGGGGTGGAACGTGTCACCGCGCCGATGAAGCCCAGCTTCACCCCATCGATCGACTTGACCCAGGTCGGGGGCAGCAGGCCGCGATCGCTGCCGTCGACCACGTTGGCGGCAATGAACGGAAAGCGCGCGCCAGCGTAGCGACCGTCGGGATGCGCGCAGGTCGCCACCTCGCCGCGCGGCGTGGTGGCGCAGCCGCCGTCGATCATGCGCCGCAGCTCGGCGACGCCTTGGTCGAACTCGTGGTTACCAACCGCATTGAGTTCGAGCCCGAGCAGATTCATGGCCTCGACGGTGGGCTCGTCGCGAAACAGCGCAGACACCAACGGTGAAGCGCCGAACAGGTCGCCGGTCGAAACGAACACGCTATGCGCCGCCTCGGCGCGCAGCTGCTGCACGCGGGTGGCCAGCGCGGCCACACCGCCGGCGCGCAACGTCACGGTGCGATCGGGATCCTCCGGGTGAGGCAACGCGATGCTGTTCTCGCCTGCTTCGAGATGCCCGTGCAGGTCGTTGATCGCGATGATTCTCACCGCGATGCGTTCCGCCGCATCCGCCTCTGGGTGGGCTGCGAAAAGTGCAGCGACGAGTGCGCCGGTGAGCGCTGCTCGAAAGCGAAGAGCGCATAGGTGAAGGATCGGCATGTCGATCATTATGCGGACACGGCCGGTCTGCCTGATGACACGACGCGCAGGCTTGCCACTGCCACATCCTGGGTAAGAGCAGGCGCAGGGCGCTCTGATAGATTCGTCGCATGAGCTCTGTTTCGCTGGCGCCGCACGGCGCTCCGGTTCCAGACGCGCCCGAGCGCGATGCCGAAGTCATCGGCCTGGTTGGGCTGGCGCATGGCGTCTCTCACTTCTTCCACTTGCTGTTGCCGCCGCTGTTTCCGTGGCTGATGCCGCAATTTGGGCTGTCGTTCACGCAGGCCGGCTTCCTGATGACGGTGTTCTTCATCATCAGCGGGACCGGACAGGCGCTGGCCGGGTTCGTGGTCGACCGCGTGGGTGCCCGTCCGGTCCTGCTGTTCGGCGTGTCGATGTTGGTGCTGTCGGCGATCGTGCTGGGCTTCGCGCAGAGCTACGCGGGACTGATGGCGGCCGCTGCGGTGGCCGGGGTCGGCAACTGCATCTTCCATCCGGCCGACTTCACGCTGCTCAATCGACGCGTTTCAGCCAAGCGCCTCGGTCACGCGTTCTCGGTGCATGGCTTGTCCGGCAATCTCGGCTGGGCCGCCGCGCCTGTGTTCATGGCCGGCATCGCGGCACTGACCGACTGGCATGTCGCCGCGTTCTGCGCGGCAGCACTCGGCGCCTGCGTCCTTGCGCTGCTGCTCGTGCGTCGCGCATCGCTGCACGATATCGAGCGGGTGGTCGCACCGTCGCCGACTTCGGTCGAGGCGTCGCCGTCGCGCACAGGCCAGCTTGATTTCCTGCGCTCGCCGGCCGTGTGGACATGCTTCCTGTTCTTCTTTCTCGTCACCTGTGCCTTCGGCATCCTGCAAAGCTATGGGCCTGCCATCCTCGGCAACGTCTACGAACTGCCGCTGGCGCTGGCCACAGGCGGATTGACCGCGTACCTGCTCGGCAGCGCTGCCGGCATGATCACCGGTGGGTTCGTGGCCGCACGCCGATCCGACAGTGACCATGTGATCGCGTGGTCGCTGAGCGCGGCAGCGGTGATGGCGGTGTTGCTGGCCAGTGGCCTGCTGCCGGCCTGGCTCGTGCTGCCTGTGATGGCGTTGATGGGCTTCGGCGTCGGAACGGCCGGCCCGAATCGGGACCTGCTGGTGCGCAAGGCCGCCACCGCACAATTCGGCAAGGCGTCATATGGGCGCGTCTACGGTTTCGTCTACTCCGGGCTTGATCTCGGCCTGGCGCTTTCGCCGATCGTCTTCGGTCCGCTGCTCGACGCCGGGCACTTCGCGGCGGCGATGGGCGGTGTCGCCGTGATGCAGATCCTTGCCCTGCTCAGTGCGCTGTGGGTGGGCCAGGGGATGCGGCAATCGTCGGTTCGGAGCAAGGCGACATGATCGATCACTCGCCCGCGATCAGCACGACCGATCTGTGCGATGACCATGAGACGCGTCTGCTCGATGGCAGTCTGCAGGTCATGTCCCCAGGGCTCATCTCGCTCGGCGCTCGCGTGAGTTTCGCCGGGGCAGCGGTGACATTGAGGCTTTTCGAGGACAACTCGCTGCTCGCCGAGACCGTCAAGACGCCCGGCAAGGGGCGGGTGCTGGTAGTCGATGGCGGGGGCAGTGTTCGCTGCGCTGTTCTCGGCGGCAATCTGGCTGCATCGGCTGCGTTGAATGGTTGGGCGGCGATCGTCATCCATGGCGCGGTTCGCGACGCTGACGAGATCGATGCTTGCGATCTGTCCGTGCGCGCGCTTGCTCTGAATCCGCGTCGATCGGTCAAGCGCGGCGTCGGTGAGCGCGATGTGCCGGTGACCATGCTTGGCGTGACAGTCCGGCCGGGCGACTGGGTCTATGGTGATCGGGACGGCGTGCTCATCTGTACCGAGCCGCTCTAGCTATTTCATAGCGTCGAACCAATGTTTCGTTATACGGAAAGCGCCTTGTGCGGGGCACAAGGCGCTTTTTCATTTACTTGAATTAGTTTCCGCAATGCAGAACGAGATTCTTAAGCAATTGATTTTATTGATTGCCGTTGTCTGTCTTCTATAAGACAAAAGAGTTGCTGCGGCGCGTCCACGCTCCTACGATTGCCTCCAACGCTGCGGGAATTCCCTTGCCCAGCCAGCGGAGCCAGATTTCTCGCGATCAACCCATACGGAGTGGACAGATGAGCGCACGCAAGGTCGAAGCCCAACGGCTGCAAAAGGAATGGACTGAAAGCCCTCGCTGGAAGGGCATCAAGCGCGGCTACACGGCCGACGACGTCGTCCGTCTGCGCGGATCGATCCCCATCGAACACACGCTGGCCAAGCGCGGCGCCGAAAAGCTCTGGAAGATGCTGAACGAGGAGCCCTTCGTCAACGCGCTCGGTGCGCTCACCGGCAATCAGGCCATGCAGCAGGTCAAGGCCGGCCTGAAGGCCATTTACCTGTCTGGCTGGCAGGTGGCGGGCGATGCGAACATCGCCGGGGAGATGTATCCGGACCAGTCGCTTTACCCCGTCAACTCGGTCCCGATGGTGGTCCGCCGCATCAACAACACCTTCGCGCGCTGCGACCAGATCCAATGGTCGGAAGGAAAGAATCCGGGCGAAGCAGGTTATGTCGACTATTTCGCGCCGATCGTGGCGGACGCCGAGGCCGGTTTCGGCGGCGTGCTCAACGCATTCGAACTGATGAAGGCGATGCTCGATGCAGGCGCGGCCGGCGTGCACTTCGAAGATCAGCTGGCATCGGTGAAGAAGTGCGGCCACATGGGCGGCAAGGTTCTGGTGCCGACGCGTGAAGCAGTCGAAAAGCTGGTGGCGGCCCGTCTGGCCGCCGACGTGATGGGCGTGCCAGCGCTGGTCGTTGCGCGTACCGATGCCGAAGCCGCCGATCTGATCACCAGCGACGTGGACGACAACGACAAGCAGTTTTGCACTGGCGAGCGCACCCCTGAAGGCTTCTACCGGACCAAGCCCGGGCTGCAGCAGGCAGTCTCGCGTGGCCTCGCCTACGCGCCGTATTCCGACCTCGTGTGGTGCGAGACCGGAAAGCCCGATCTGTCCTTCGCAAAGGCCTTTGCCGAGGCGATCCACAAGCAGTTCCCGGGCAAGATGCTGTCGTACAACTGCTCTCCGTCGTTCAACTGGAAGAAGAACCTCGACGATGCCACCATCGCCAAGTTCCAGAAGGAACTCGGTGCGATGGGCTACAAGTTCCAGTTCATTACGCTGGCTGGCTTCCACTCGCTCAACTACTCGATGTTCAACCTGGCGCACGGCTATGCACGCAACCAGATGAGCGCCTTCGTGGAACTGCAGGAGGCTGAGTTTGCCGCTGCCGAACGAGGCTTCACCGCCGTCAAGCATCAGCGTGAAGTGGGAACCGGTTACTTCGATGCGGTGACGCAGACGGTTCAGCAAGGCCAATCGTCTACGACAGCACTCAAAGGCTCCACCGAAGACGAGCAGTTCTTCGAGAAACGCGCGGCGGAATAGGGCGGCTCGAAGTGCGCGTCACGGCATTCACGTAGCAGACACGCGCGTGTCCGCAGCGCAACTTCGCTGCGTTGCAGCTTGAGGTTAAGGTTCACTGGTTCCTACACTGCAGCCGTTGCGCAGGCAGGAGTGCTGGAGGACGACACGAGGGGCATAGCAAAAGCAACATCAAAACACCCCCGACACACGAAGAAACAAGTACACAGGGCCGCGCAAGCGGCCCTTTTTCTTTGCGGCGCCTTTGCCCTCGCCTGCGTGAGCGGCGTCGGCTTCGACAGCTGCGTCAACTGCGTCGTGCGCGGCGAGGTGCGGCTGGCACAACGCCGCCGAGCACATTCGATAGCGGTGCGGTGGCAAACGACGCCTTCAAGTGGTCGACGAGCAGCCGAACCCGCAGCGGCAAGTGTTTGCGCGCCGGAAACACGCAGTACACGCGCGTCTGCGGCGCTGCGTAGCGGTCCAGTACGCTGACCAAGCGTCCGGCGGCCACGTCTTCGCCCACCTCCCAGAACGAGCGCCAGGCAAGCCCCATCCCTGCCAGCGCCCATTCGTGGAGCACGGCACCGTCATTGCAACTCAACGGGCCGCCCAGGCGCACACCTTGTGTCTGGCCCTCGTCATTGAACTGCCAGCTTCGGGTTAAAGATGCCGCAGCGGTGTCGCCCAGTGTCAGGCAAGCATGGTCCGTGAGGTCGCGCGGATGCGAGGGTGTGCCGGCGCGTTGCAGGTAACTCGGCGCGCCAACCACCATGCGCCGACTCTCGCCAAGCGGAATTCTGACCAGCGCGCTGTCGGCTTCATCACCGAACCGAATGGCGCAGTCGAACCCTTCGGACACGAGGTCGCAGATGCGGTCCGACAGGTCGAGTGCCACCGTGACCTTGGGATGCAGGCGGGCAAACTCGGCCAGCAGCGGCGCCACAAACTTGCGGCCAAAACCGGCCGGCGCGGTAAATCGCAGATGCCCGCTGGCTTCGGTTCCGCGCGCCGCGACCGCGCTTTCGGCGTCTTCGAGTTCGCGCAGGATGCGCTGGCAGTCTTCTACAAAGGCGCTGCCTTCGGGTGTCAGCGTGACCCGTCGTGTGGTCCGCTGCAGCAGCTTGACGCCCAGACGGGCCTCCAGTGCATCGAGCCGCCGGCTCACCACCGCCGGCGCGATCCCTTCGTGGCGTGCCGCCGCCGTCAGGTTGCCGCGCTGGACCACGTTGACGAACGTGCTGATTTGCTTGAACTGGCTCACGGAGTGATATCGCTTGTGCGCGGCGGTCAAAGATGCATTGCTAGCGGCGGCTGATTTGTCACATTGCAGCAAATATACTTGTCGAAAGAACAAACTTAGGGAGGTCAGGCCATGGCGCTGCGCGCAATCCTGTTCGACGTCTTTGGCACGTTGCTCGACGTGCACTCGGTGGCTTCGCGTGCCGATACGCTCTTTCCGGGCCAAGGCCAGCGGCTGTCGCAGGTATGGCGCGACAAGCAGCTCGAGTACACGCGCATCCGAAGCTTGTCCAATCATTACGTGCCATTTACTCAGGTGACCGAAGACGCGCTGTGCTGGGCCGGCGAATCGCTCGCACTGGACATGGACAAGGCGGCTGTCGGCTTGTTGATGCACGAGTACACGCAGCTCACGCCGTTTTCGGACGTCGTACCCGCGCTGGATCGTCTGCGCGCGGCCGATGTCACGCTCGGGGTGTTGAGCAACGGCGATCCCGGTCTGCTCGAAGATGCGCTGCACGGCGCGCAGATCGGCGAGTACTTCGACCTGCTTCTTTCAGCCGACACGGTCCGCGCCTACAAGACCAGCCCGGCGGTTTACGAACTCGGTCCGCGCAACCTGAATCACCCGGCGTCCGAGATCCTGTTTGTCTCCAGCAATGGCTGGGATGCTGTTGGCGCCCAGTGGTACGGCTATGTCAGCTTTTGGGTCAACCGCAGGGGTGCGACCGCAGAGCGGTTGCACATCCAGCCTGCCACCGGCCCGTCGCTCGACGCAGCGGCAGATTTCTTTCTTCGCTCCAATCAAACCTAGAGGTACACGATGAGTCACCCGCAAGGCGTCCAGATCAAGGCGCCGATGAAGCCTGGCTTCGAGCAGATCCTCACAAGCGACGCGCTTGCCCTCGTGGCGAAGCTGCATCGCGCGTTCAACCCGCGCCGGCAGGAGTTGCTGGCGGCACGCGTCGCGCGTGCCCAGCGCCTGGATGCCGGCGAGCGTCCCGACTTCCTCGCCGCTACGCAGACCGTGCGCCAGGGCGACTGGCGGATCGCGCCGCTGCCGAAGGATCTACTGTGCCGCCGCGTCGAGATCACGGGGCCGGTGGAGCGCAAGATGATCATCAATGCGCTGAACTCGGGGGCCGATGCCTACATGACCGACTTCGAGGACAGCAATGCGCCCAACTGGGACAACCAGATCACCGGGCAGATCAATCTGATCGAAGCGGTCCGTCGCACCATCACGCTGACGCAGGGTGAGAAGACCTACCGACTCAACGACAAGACCGCCACCCTCCTGGTGCGCCCGCGCGGCTGGCACCTGGACGAGAAGCACGTATTGGTCGATGGCCAGCGGGTGTCCGGCGGCATTTTCGACTTCGCACTGTTCATGTTCCATAACGCCAAGGAACTGCTGGCGCGCGGCTCGGGCCCGTACTTCTATCTGCCCAAGCTCGAATCGCATTTGGAGGCGCGCCTGTGGAACGACGCCTTCGTGATGGCACAGCAGGAGCTCGGCATCCCGCAGGGCACGATCAAAGCCACGGTGCTGATCGAGACCATCGTCGCTGCGTTCGAGATGGACGAGATCCTTTATGAGTTGCGCGAGCATTCGGCCGGACTGAACGCCGGCCGCTGGGACTACATTTTCTCGTGCATCAAGAAGTTCAAGGTCGATCGCGACTTCTGCCTGGCCGATCGTCCCAAGGTGACGATGACGGCCCCGTTCATGCGGGCCTATGCGTTGTTGTTGCTGAAGACCTGCCATCGGCGCCATGCACCGGCGATCGGCGGCATGAGCGCGCTGATACCGATCAAGAACGACCCGGTGAAGAACGACGCCGCGATGGCGGGCGTCCGCAGCGACAAGCAGCGCGATGCGACCGACGGTTACGACGGTGGCTGGGTGGCGCACCCGGGTCTGGTGCCGATCGCGATGGAGGAGTTCGTCAAGGTGCTCGGCGAGCGCGCCAACCAGATCGACAAGCAGCGGCCCGACGTCAACGTGACGGCCGCCGACCTGTTGAGCTTCCAGCCCGAGACGCCGATCACCGAGGCCGGCTTGCGCATGAACATCAATGTCGGCATCCACTACCTGGGCTCATGGCTGGCCGGCAATGGCTGCGTGCCGATCCACAATCTGATGGAAGATGCGGCGACGGCGGAGATCAGCCGCTCCCAGGTATGGCAGTGGATCCGCTCGCCCAAAGGCAAGCTCGAAGACGGTCGCAAGGTCACCGCCGAGGTGGTGAAGGCGTTGATCCCCGAAGAGCTGGCGAAAGTGAAGGCGAGCGTCGGGGGTGCCACGCCCACCTACGATCGCGCTGCGCAGATTTTCGAGCAGATGAGCACGCAGGAGGCGTTCGCCGAGTTCCTGACGCTGCCGCTCTACGAGGAGATCGAATAGAAGCTGCACCCGCGCGCTTTACAAGAAAGGGGCGATGCGAGATCGCCCCTTTTTGTTAGAAGGCGTTCCGCGACGGTAAATCGACGCCACCCTGCTACAGGCGCGGCCGCCACTACAAAGCTGCCGAGTACACGACGAGCGTTGCTAGCCGGATCCTTTGGGTGGATCGTGGCGCAGCCACGCAATTAGCCACGCAATTAGCCACGCAGTTAGGCGCGCAATCCGGCCGCTTGCAGCCGATACAACACGTGCGGCTGAAGCGGATGGGCCGCCATGCTCGGGTGCAGGAAGTCATCGGCCGGGTCTCGGGTCATGCCGAGGCGCTCCATCACGCGCCGAGACCGCAGGTTGTTCACGGTGGTGTACGAGACGATCTCCGCCAAGTGCAGTTGATCGAAACCGTAGCGCAGTGCCAGCTGCGCGGCCTCGGTCGCATAGCCGCGGCCCCAGGCATCGTGCGCCAGCCGCCAGCCAACTTCGACACAGGGCATGAACGGCGCATCGAAGCGGGGAATACCCAGCCCGGTGAAGCCGATGCAGCGGCCGTCGACTTGCAGCGCCCACATCCCCCAGCCGCGCTCCTCGATGGCACCTTGCGCCCGGGCGATCATCTGTGCGGCCTCATCGCGCGAGAGCAGGGCCGGCAGGAACTCCATCACTCGTGGATCGGCGTTCATGAGTGCAAACGACTCGACATCGTCGGCGCGCCACGGTCGCAGCGTCACGCGAGGTCCTTGCAGGGTCATCGGCCGCCTCCACCATCGCCACCCGGGCCGGTATTCTCGCCTCGATGCTGACCCAGGTCTTCGCCCACCGCGCGCGCGGTGCCACCCTGCGCAACCTCGGTGCGCTGCTCGGCATCGCGCTCGCGCTGGCGGCCTGCCGCGTGTTGCCTGCCGGCGAAACGGTCGTGCATCGTGAGCGCTCGGCGTGGCAGACGATCGTGGTGGTCGACGATGGCGTGCGTCGCTGCCTGCGCTTCGGCGAGGGGGCGGTCGGCCTGAACCAATCGTGCATGTCGCTCCAGCAACCGCAGCGCCTGCAGTTTGCGTACACCCGCGCGATGGTGGCGGCCACGGTGCTCTGGCAGCCGCAGCCACGCCGGGTGCTCGTGATCGGCCTCGGCGGTGGCTCGATCCCGATGGCCTTGGCCACGTTGCTGCCGCAGGCTCGGATCGATACCGTGGAGATCGATGCCGCCGTGATTCGCGCGGCCGAGCGTCACTTCGGCTTCACTCCTGGCCCCCGCTTGCGCGCGTTTGCGCAAGACGGGCGCGAATTCGTTCGCGAGGCGCGCGCGCGCGGCGAGCGCTACGACGCCGTGCTGCTCGACGCGTTCGATGAGGACGGTATTGCACCCGCCCTGTTCACCGTGGCGTTCATCGAAGACATCTGGCACGTGCTGACCGACGAAGGCGCATTTCTCGCCAACACCTTTGGCGGCACGCCCACCCACGCGTCCGAACTCGCCGTGACCGGCCAGGTGTTCGGCCAGTTCCACGCGATCCGCTTTGGACCAAGTGAAGCCGGCGGCAACCGGCTGCTGATGGCGGCGCGCGGCGCGCTGCCGGCACCCGCCAGGTTTAGCCAACCGGGCATCCATGCAGCTAATCTTGCGCGCGTGGGCATCGAAGTCGACGGTCTGAGAACCTGGCGCTTTACCGAGCCGACACAGGCCCCCGAGCGATAGCCCGTCAGGGCAGCACGAGACCGACCAGCGTCGCTGTCAGGCAGGTGGTCAGCAGACCGGCCAGGACCGATTTGACGCCCAGTTGTGCGATCTCGCGGCGTCGGTCGGCGGGCAGCATCGCATTCAGGCCGCCGAGCATGATGCCGAGGCTGCCGAGGTTGGCGAAGCCGGCCAGCGCGTAGGTCAGCAGCAGGCGGCTGCGCGCGGACAACTGATCGGGCGGCAGCGCCGCCAGATCCAGGTAAGCAAGGAACTCGTTGAGCACCGTCTTCTTGCCGAGCAGCGCCCCCGCGGTCACGGCCTCGCTCCATGGCACCCCGATGAGCCAAGCGAGCGGCGCGAACACCCATCCCAGCATCCGTTCCAGTGACAAAGGCGCGCCGGCCACCGCAGGCAAAGTGCCGAGTGCCATGTTCAGCAGCGCCACCAGTGCCACGAAGACCAGCAGCAGCGCGACGATGTTCAGCAGCAGGTGCAGGCCGTCGAGCGTGCCGCGCGTGATCGCCGCGACGGCGTTCGGATCCTCGCGCGGCAGGTCGATGCGAGCGTCGTCGGTCAGCGCGCTCGGCACCATCAGTGCCGCCACCGCCAGGGCCAGCGGCGTGGCGACGATCGAGGCGACCAGCAGGTGAGTCAGCGAATCGGGCAGCACCGGCCCCAGAATTGACGCGTACAGCACCAGCACGGTCCCGGCAATGGTGGCCATGCCGCCGTTCATCACCATGAACAGCTCCCCGCGCGACAGGCGCGCCAGGTAGGGCCGCACCACCAGCGGCGCCTCGATCATGCCGACGAACACGTTGGCTGCCGCGGCCACGCCGACGGTGCCGCCGACGCCGAGCGTGCGGCTGAGCAGCCAGGCGAAACCGCGCACCACGATCGGCAGGATGCGCCAGTGAAACAGCAGCGCTGACAGTGCCGAGATCACCAGCACCAGCGGCAGCGCGCGCAGCGCCAGCACGAAGCTGCCCCCGGGACGCGTCTCCGTGTACGGCAATGCACCGCCCCCCAGGAAGCCGAACACGAACGAGGTTCCGACCTGGGTGGCGCGCTCCAGCGCATTGACCGCGTCGTTGAGGCCGGACAAGGCTGCCTGCAGCGGCGGCAGCTTGAGCAGGGCAGCGGCCAAAGCCAGTCCGAGCAGCAACCCGGCCACCACGGGGCGCCAAGCGATGTCTTTCCTTCTCTCGGAGAGCACCCAACAAAGCAGGAGCAGCCCGGCGGCGCCGGCCAGATGGTGCAGCGTTTGCATGGTTGTCCGTAGGGTGAAACCCAGGACACTGTGCAGCATCGGCCGGGCCGCAGCAAGGCGATCGGCGCACAACGCGGCGCGCGCCTTGCACTGACAACGGTCCGACGACGCTGTGACCCTCAAGGTCGGGATGGGGCACCTGCGTCTGGCTCAGCCCATCGGTTAGACCGCCCGCTCCATGACCGGAGCGGCCCGTGCGGCTAGGATTGACTGACCTCTGGAGATCCTCATGGAAGTTGCTCTGCCCGCGGCACAATTGCAGACCGCGTTCGAGCGCCAGCGCGCCGCCGTCGCCGTGTCGTCCTTTCCGGTCTGGTCGGTGCGGCGCGATCGGCTACAGCGCCTGCGCCGTCTGCTGATCGTCAACGAGCGCGCCATTGCACAGGCGATCGACGCCGACTTCGGCGGGCGACCGGCGTTCGAGACCGAACTGGCGGAGCAATGGCCCAGCTTGCAGGAGATCAAGGGCGCGCTGCGCCACGGCGAAAGGTGGATGCGTCCGCGACGCGCCGGCGTCTCGCCCTGGTTCCTGCCTGCCGGCGCTGAGGTGCTGCCGCAGCCGCTGGGCGTGGTGGGGATCATCGTGCCGTGGAACTACCCGCTGTTCCTAGCCGTCGGGCCGTTGGTGGCCGCGTTGGTGGCCGGCAACCGCGCGCTGATCAAGCTGTCGGAATTCACCCCGAATTTTTCACAGCTGTTCGCCCAGCTTGTTGCACGCGACTTCGAGCCGACCGAGGTGACGGTGATCAACGGCGGTCCCGACGTCGCCGAGGCGTTCTCGTCGCTGCCTTTCGATCACCTGCTTTTCACCGGCTCGACCAGCGTCGGCCGCAAGGTGATGGCGGCGGCTGCGGCCAACCTCACGCCGGTCACGCTCGAACTCGGTGGCAAGAGCCCGGCAGTGATCGCGCCAGGCGCCAACCTGGAACACGCGGTCGAACGCATCCTGGTTGGCAAGATGCTCAATGCCGGGCAGACGTGCATCGCCCCCGATTACGTGATGCTGCCGCGCGCCGACATGGAGCGCTTCATCTCGCTGGCAATGTCGCTTGCCCAGCGCATGTATCCAGCGGGGCTCGACAGTGGCGACTACTGCAGTGTCATCAATGCGCGCCAATACGAGCGGCTGACGCGGCAGTTGCAGCGCGCCCGGGACACCGGCGTCCGCACGGTCCCGCTGTTCAGTGGCGCCGTCCAGCATGATGCGCGCCACCGCCTGGCGCCCGTGCTGCTGGTGGACCCGCCGCTGCAGGACGAACCGATGGCCGACGAGATTTTCGGCCCGCTGCTACCCGTGGTGCCGATCGACGGTGCCGACGATGCGATCCGGTTCATCAACGCTCGGCCGCGGCCGCTCGCGCTGTACTGGTTCGACCACGATACCCAGCGCATCGACCACGTGCTGCGCGAGACACATGCCGGTGGCGTCACCGTCAATGACACGCTGCTGCACGTGGCGCAGGACAGTCTGCCGTTCGGTGGTGTGGGTGCGTCGGGCATCGGCCAGTATCACGGCCGCTGGGGCTTCGAGACCTTCAGCAAGATGAAGCCGGTGTTCCGCCAGGCGCGCATCAATGGCATGTCACTGTTCATGCCGCCGTATCGGCCGGTTGCCAGGCGGCTGCTCGGGCTGATGAAGAAGATGTAGCCCGACGAAGGGCGCAGGCACGCGGTTCGCCGCCCGCAGGTTCCTGTCAACCGCGGAGATTCCGACCATGCGCCTCAGACTGAAGAACCTTGCCGAGCAGGTGATCGTGATTACCGGTGCCAGCAGCGGCATCGGACTGGTCACCGCCCGCATGGCGGCGCGACGGGGTGCGCGCCTGGTGATCACTTCCCGCAGCGAGGAGTCGCTCAAGCGCCTGGCCGCGGAGTTGACGGGGCAAGGTGCCGAGGCGGCCTATGTGGTGGCCGACGTGGGCGACGAGGCGCAGGTGCGCGAGATCGCACGCGTGGCCACGGACCGGTTCGGCGGTTTCGACACCTGGGTCAACAATGCCGGCGTGTCGATCTTCGGGCGCTACGAAGACGTGCCGATGCCCGATCAGCACAAGCTGTTCCAGACCAATTTCTGGGGCGTCGTACACGGCTCGTTGTTGGCTGCCGAGCACCTGAGGCAGCGGGGCGGGGCGATCATCAACCTGGGCAGCGAACTGTCGGACGTGGCCATCCCGCTGCAGGGGATGTACTCGGCATCGAAGCACGCGGTCAAGGGTTTCACCGACTCCTTGCGGATTGAACTCGAACATGAGCGCTCGCCGGTCTCGGTCACGCTGATCAAGCCGGCGTCGCTCGATACGCTGTTCATCCCGCATGCGAAGAACTACATGAACGTGGAGCCGAAACTGCCGCAGCCGGTGTATGCCCCGGAGCTGGCCGCCGAGGCGATTCTGTACGCCGCTGCCCACCCCCGCCGCGACATTTTTGTCGGTGGCGCTGCGCGCCTGACCTCGGTCGGCGCGCGCATGGCACCGCGCACGACGGATTGGGTGATGCGCGCGCTCGGCTTCTCCGCCCAACGCAGCGATCAACCGGCCGGTGACCGCGAAGACAACGCACTGCATGAGCCGGGTCGCGCGCTGCGCGAGCGCACCGGCAATCAGTACGTGTTCGAGAACTCGCTGTCGACCCGTGCCGAACTTCACCCGAAGACCACGATCGCGCTGCTGGTTGGCGCGCTGGCGCTGGTGGCGATATGGCAGATGGGCAAGCCGCGGCGGGTCGACATGGGGCTGAACCGCCTCACCTAGCGCCGCCGATGACGCGGCGCAGGGGCAAACAGCCGCTGCGCGCTGATCGCCAGGCCGCTCACAACGCTGGCATAACGGTCGCCGCGCACCGGCCGCGCCGACGGAAAGGCGGCGGTCAGCGCATCGGTCAGCAGATCCAACCCGGTGGAGCCACCGGTCAGGTAGATGGCATCGAGCGCGTCACCATCGAGCTGCGCCATGGTGACCGTCTCGCGCGCGGTGGTCACGATGCGAGCCACCGCGTCACGCAGTGCCGTTTCCTGATCGCTCACACCGAAGTCCAGCGAGAGATCGGGCTCGATGAAGCGCAGGTCGATGCGCGCAGTGCCGGTCGATGACACCGCGATCTTGGCTGCCTCGGCCCGTGCCGTCAGGTCATGCCCGCGCTGTTGCGTCAGCACGCTCAACAGGCGCTGATGCGCGCGCTGATCGGCATACATGTGGCGCATCAGGCGCAACTCGATGATGCGGTTGGGCGTGTAGGTCGTATTGACCAGGTGCCAGGTGGCCAGATCGAAGTAGATCTTCGAGGGAACGGCAAGGCCGCCCCGACCCATACCGTTGTATCCGAGCACCGGCATGATGGTCGACAGGTTCACCGCGCGGTCGAAATCGGTGCCTGCCACATGCAGTCCGTGGTTGGCCAGGATGTCCACACGACGATCGGTGCGGTTGTGCGCGGCGGCGCTCGCCCGAACCACCGAGAAGTCGGAGGTACCGCCACCGATATCTGCCACCAGAACCAGTCGCTCGCCGTCGACGGGTTTCAGTCGCGATTCGAAGTCCAGTGCGGCCGCGATCGGCTCGAACTGGAACGCGACGCTGCTGAATCCGGCCGCGTGGGCGGCGTCTGCCAAGGTCTGCTGCGCGCGGGCATCGCGCCGTGGATCGTCGTCGACGAAGCACACCGGGCGGCCGATCACCGCGTGCGTCAGTTCCACTTTCCAGTGCGCCTGCGCCTGCTGTTTCAGATGACGCAGGTAGGCGATGACCACATCGATGTAGCGTAGCGGCGCAGCGCCGGGCAGATCGGTCGCCTCGTCCATCAGGTCGGAGCCGAGGATGCTCTTGATCGAGCGCATCAACCGACCCTCGAAGCCGTCGACATACGCGGCGATGGCCGCACGCCCGAAGCTGCGGCTGCCCTCGTCGGTGTTGTAGAAGACGGCGGTCGGCATGCTGGTCGCGCCGTCTTCCAGGGGCGCCAGGTCGACATGTGACGAAGCGCTGACGCGGTTGCCGATCATGCGGGCCACCGCCGAGTTCGACGTACCGAAGTCGATCGCGCACGCGGTCGCAGCTGGGTCACTCATGAGCCGGTCCTGCCGCCGGGGTGGCGCGGTCCAATAGGGGCCGGCAGTGTGCCTGCAGTCCGGAGTCAATGTCGACGGATTGCGACCCGATGCGGCGCGCGTTGGCACCCGGGCGCGATCCCCCACTTCAATGCGGTTCGTCAAGCGCGGGTGGGCCTGGATCTTGGAATAATGCGGCGCACGTGGCTCCCATGAATCGTCCAGCCCATCCCCCCACCGCCGCGCCGGCTTTTGAACCTGTGGTTCGCCGCATTGATGTGTCACGTCCATGGGTCTGGCTGCAACTGGCCTACCGCGACCTGTCGGCGTCCCCCGGACCGAGCCTGCTGCATGGCCTGCTGATAGCGCTGGGCGGCCTCATCGTGCTCACGCTTACCTTGCGCGTGTGGCAACTGATGCCCGGAGCGCTGAGCGGTTTCCTGCTGATCGGCCCGATCATCTGCACCGGCCTGTACGAGCTCAGCCGGCGCCGCATGCTGGGCGAGCGGCCTGTGCTCTCCCACGTGGTCGGCGCGTGGCGACGCGGCACGCGGCCGCTGGTCGCCTTGGGCATCCTGCTGTTCGGGGCGGCCACCGCCTGGGTGGCGGTATCGGCCCTGTTGTTCTCGTTGTTCGTGCGCTCGACGATCGACAGCCCGCTTGACCTGCTGCGCTATGCGGTAGCTGACCAAAGCACGCTGCTGTTCGGTCTGTGGCTGTTGGCGGGTGCGTTGGGTGCCGCGCTGGTGTTCGCGCTGACGGTGGTGTCGGCGCCGCTGCTGCTGGACCGCCGCGTGTCCCTGCGCATCGCGCTGCTCGCCAGCGTGCGCGCGGTGGGCGATAACCCGCTGCCAATGGCGATCTGGGCGGCGTTCATCATGCTGACCACGCTGTTGTCGATGCTCACGATGATGATGGGCTTCATATTCGCGGTGCCGCTCATTGGGCACGCTACTTGGCATGCCTACCGAGACCTGCTGGACGTGAGCGCGCTGCCGGAGCGCGGCTGATGGAAGGCACGGTCTTCGGCTTCACCGAAGCGCAAATCTCCGAACTCGGCATGACCTGGGGCGTGGGCGGATTCATCGCGCTCATGCTGTTCATCATCTGGAAGGTAGCGCGCGAATCGAAGGCCGGCCGCTTCGGCACCTTCATCATGTTCTTCGTGCTCGCCTTCGGCATCTTCGGCTTCGTGATGAAGTCGGTGATCCAGTGGTGGATGGGGCTGTGAACGCACCCGTGCAGATGCACCCCTGAGACTGCGCTCGTCAGCAGTTGGCGTCGCTGGCTGGACGCTGCCAGGTGAACACCCGCACCGGCGGGACGTTCAGCCACTCCCACTGCTGCACAGGCTCTCCCAGGTGGGGGCTGGCGTAGCGTGCCACGTGCGAGCGGACCTGATAGGCGACGAAGCGGCCACCGGGGGCGAGAACGTGCGCCACGGCAGCGGCCACGCGATCGGCGACCTCCGCCGGCATGGTGGAAAACGGAATGCCTGAGATAACCGCGTCGGGCGCCGGCAGGCGCCGGGCGGCCAGGAATGCCTCGATCTGCTCGGCGCTGCCCAATTGAGTGATCAGCCGCGGGTCGCGGATCCCGGCGCAAATGCGCGCGTGAAACGTCGGGCTCAGTTCGATCGTCAGCAAGTTTGAAGAGGCCGGCATCGCACGCAGGAAGGCGCGGGTCGTGCCGCCGGTACCCGGCCCCAGTTCCACGACACAGCGTGCCGTCTGCAGCATGGCGCTGCGCACCAGCCGCGACTCCAGGAAGCTCGAACTCGGGATCACCGATCCCACCTGATCCGGGTGTTGCAGGAACCCGCGCAGGAACGCGATGCTGTCACGCGCCGCCTGGCCGGCGCCCGCCGGTCGCTGCGCGCGGGGCTCGATCCGTTCGTCGACGCCCTGCGCCGATGGCGCGCGGGCTGCGGTGACGCCGGAGCGTCCGGCTGGCTTGACACCCTGTCGCATAATTTGCTTCCTTGCTCGGTGTGCGCTGCAAACATCGCGCCGGGACGCGCGCATGCCGGCGGTCCCAATTTTCAACTGGCCGGGTTGTGCCGACCCCACCTGACTTTCGATGACTGCCTTGCCTGCCGCCGCCGCAGCCGTGCCCGAGTCTCCTTGGCGTTTTTGCGTTGCGCCGATGATGGACTGGACCGACCGACATTGTCGAACGTTCCACCGGCAGCTTTCATGCCGCGCACGGCTGTACACCGAGATGGTAACCACTGGCGCGCTGCTGCATGGCGACGTGGGGCGCCACCTCGACTTCGATCCGGTCGAGCACCCGGTGGCGCTTCAATTGGGTGGCAGCGAACCGGCCGATCTTGCCCGCTGTGCCCGACTTGGGCACCAGTGGGGCTACGACGAAATCAATCTTAATTGCGGCTGCCCGTCGGAGCGAGTTCAGCGCGGCGCCTTCGGTGCCTGCCTGATGGCCGAGCCGCTTCTTGTGGCCGACTGCGTCAAGGCGATGTGCGATGCGGTGCCGATCCCGGTGACGGTCAAGCACCGCATCGGCATCGACCGTGAAGAGGACTATGGCTTCGTGCGGGACTTCGTCGGTACCCTGGTGCAGGCGGGCTGCGGCGTGTTCATCGTCCATGCGCGCAACGCCTGGCTCAAAGGACTGAGCCCGCGGGAAAACCGCGAGGTCCCGCCTCTGCGTTATGCCGTCGTCACCCGCCTGAAGCACGACTTCCCCCAGGCGACCTTCGTGCTCAATGGCGGGCTGTCCACGCTGGCACAGGTATGCGCCGAGCTGCCGCGGGTCGATGGGGTGATGCTTGGCCGCGCCGCGTATCACGACCCGTACCTGCTGGCCGAGGTCGATCGTCAGGTGTTCGGTGATCCGCATCCGGTGCCGACACGCACCGAGGTGTCGCAACGCATGGCCGCTTACATCGAACGCGAGATCAAGCGTGGCACGCCGCCGCGTTCGATCCTGCGGCACATGCTCGGGCTGTATCGCGGGCAGAAGGGTGCGCGACAGTGGCGGCGGCTGCTCAGCGACCCGGCCTTTATCGCACAGCAAGGTGCCCAGGCGCTGGTGTCCGCGCAGTCCGTATTCGCTACGGCGGCCGAACTTCGCGACGCCGCCTGAGATTTGGCGCTGCCCATCCTGGGCGGCTCAGCCTACGCGTACTCAGTGATCACTTGCCGCAATCAGCGGCTTGCTGCTCGGTCAACCGCTGCAGCCGGCGCTCCAGGGCATCGCGCCGGTTATGGGCGGCGCGGCCAAGATCGTTCTGCGTCTGCGTCACCTGCACCGCGAGCTTGCGGCAACCTCGCTCACGCTCAGCCAACTCCTTGTCGCGTGCCGCGCGGGCCCGGGCTGCCTGCTCCTCCTCGGTCCGGCGCGCACGGTCGATCTGGCTGACGCGCTGCTGATCCTGCTTGAGGCGATCACGCGCTGCCTTGACGTCATCGGCCGCCGGGTCGCCGGCCGCGGGCAGCGTGCGTACCACCTTGCTGTCGTCGGGGCACGCGGTGTTGGCGTAAGTGACCTTGCCGTCGCGTGACTCGCAGCGGACCGTCTGGGCTGCAGTGGCCGTGGCAGCCAGGGTCAGCGCAACGGCAAGGGCGCCGTGCGCCCAGCCGACCAGGCCGCGGCTCACCGCGGACACACCGTGCGGGCTTCTTCCTGCAAGCGGCGCAGCGCCAGTTCGGCGGAAGCACGATCGCTGCTGCTGGTGGCCTGCAGGTCGGCCCGGGCGTAGTCCACCTTGCGGGTCAGCTCGGAGCACTGTCGTTGCTGACGCGCGCGCAACTCGTCCAGCCGCTGTATCTCCTGTTCGGGGGTGCCGGCGGCAACGATGCGACCGGCGCGCAGTTCTCCGCCGGCAGAGGTGCCCTTGTCGGCGGTCGAGCGTGCGGCGCCGGACTTGGCGACGTCGCCCTTCGCCGCTTCACCCTTTGTGACATCGCCCTTGGCGGCGTCGCCCTTCGGGTCCGCGGCGTCCTCCTTGCCCTCGCCGACGGGTCGCGGGGCGCTGTCGCGCACCTGCACGGGCGCCGAGTCGTCGACCCGACGTGCGCTGCGCGCGGTGGGCGGACAGGGTTCGTCCGTGTAGGTGACCCGGCCATTGCGATCCTCGCATCGGTTGACGGCCAGTGCGTCGGTTGCAAGCGACGCGAGCACCGCGGCGCACAGCACCAGGGCCACGCCGGAGGCGACCCGATCCACGCTCCGGCGGGGCAGGGCACTCGATGTTGTCTGCTCGTGCATCGCTTTCTCCGATGTCCGATATGGGGTGGGAACCACGCTCCAGCGTTCCACGACTGGCCGCAACGGATGGAGCGTACTGCGGCGGGCACCGGCTCAAGGCGCCGTCCGGCAGGCCGGATGCGCCGCTACAACAGCTTGCCCGGATTCATCAGGCCGCGCGGGTCGAGTGCGTCCTTGATCGACTGCATCAGCTGCAACTCGAGCGGCGACTTGTAGCGACGGATCTCCTCGCGCTTCATCTGGCCCAGGCCATGTTCGGCGCTGATCGAGCCGCCGGCCGATGCGACTGCATCATGGACGATGCGATTGATCTGCGCTTCCTGCTCGAACGCCAGGGCAACCGGCATGCCGTCCTGCACCGCCATGTTGTAGTGCAGGTTGCCATCGCCAAGATGACCGAACACCACCGGCTGGATCCAGTCGAACCGCGCTCGCAGCGCAGCGTCGGTCTGTGCGACGAACGCGGGGATGGCCGACACCGGCAGCGCGATGTCGTGCTTGACGTTGCCGCCAGCACGCGCCTGCGCCTCGGGGATGCCCTCGCGGATGTCCCACAAGGCGCGTGCTTCGGTCAGCGACTGTGCAATCACCACGTCGATCGCCTCGCCGGCATCGATCGCATCGCCGAGCAGCCGTTCGAGCAGCGCGTTGGCATGGGCTTCGTCCTCGTGGTCCGACACTTCGAGCAGAGCGAACCAGGGCGCGGTCGCGGGCGGCAGCGGCAGGCGCAGTTGCGGCATCTCACTCGCGACGCGTCGCAGGCACTCGCCGGACATCACTTCAAAGCCGGTCAGCGTGGCACCGGCGGCCGAGCGGCCGCGATCGAGCAGGGCCACCGCGGCCGCGAGTGTCGGCACGGCGGCCAGCGCGGTCAGCTGCGCGCGTGGGAGCGGATAGAGCTTCACCGTGGCTGCCGTGATGATGCCCAGCGTGCCCTCGGCCCCGATGAACAGGTGCTTGAGGTCGTAGCCGGTGTTGTCCTTGCGCAAGCCGCGCAGGCCGTTCCATACCTCGCCACTGGCCAGCACGACCTCCAGCCCCAGCGTGAGATCGCGGGCGTTGCCATAGCGCAGCACCTGGGTGCCGCCGGCGTTGGACGACAGATTGCCGCCCAGCGTGGCGCTGCCCTCGGCGGCGAGGCTCAGCGGGAACAGCCGGCCGGCGTTGTGCGCGGCGGTCTGGATCGCCTGCAGGATGCAGCCGGCCTCGGCGGTCAACGTGTCGTTGGCGGTATCGATCGTGCGCACGCGGTTCAGCCGCGCCAGGCTCACGACAACCGCGTCACCGCTTGCGTCCGGGGTGGCACCGCCCACCAAACCGGTGTTGCCCCCCTGCGGCACCAGCGGTACGCCGGCCTGCGCGCATACGCGCACGACGGCCGCCACCTCGGCCGTCGTGCCGGGGCGCACGACCGCCTGCGCGCGACCGGTATAGCGCTGGCGCCAGTCCGTGAGGAACGGCGCGGTATCAGCCAGGTTCGTGAACACATGAGCCGCGCCCAGTTCCGTCCTCAGTGCGTCAACCAGTGCCATAGATCAACGCTCGGCGGCGGCGCGCGCCTTGGCAGCTCGCTTGAATGGGCGCAGGTAGACAATCGCGGCAATGAAGAAGACGGTGACGATCAGCAGTTCGATCCATGCCATGGCGCCGTAGCGCCCCGGCTCGAAGACGCGTACGGCACCCTCGAGCACGTAGGCCAGCACCAGCAGCAGCGCCCATTGGAACGACTGGGTGTTCCCACGCAGCAGGCCGCGCAACGGCAGCAGCAGCGGCAGCGCCTTGAGCGCCAGCCACGAGCCGCCCGGACGTATCGGCGCCAGCCAAAGTTCCCACAGCAGGCAGAAGAGGAACAGGACGATCCAGGCGCCGATGGCGATGGTTCGGGCCAGCAACTGCCGGCTGTCGAGGGTGTCGTTGGCTGGAATCATGTCCGTTGCCCGGGGCAGTCGCAGGTCGCGATCATGCGCCCAGCTTCAGCGCGGCCTGCGCCAGCCGACGGCCTAGCGCCACGGCGAGGCGTCGCTCCTCGTCGGTCACGCCGCGGGCGGCGTTGTGGGGCGCGTAGTGACTGGCACCATAGGGCGTGCCGCCGCTGCGGGTGGTGGTGAGGTCCGGCTCGCTGTATGGAATGCCGACCATCAGCATGCCCTGGTGCAGCAGCGGCAGCATCATCGATAGCAGCGTCGCTTCCTGGCCCCCGTGCAGCGAACTGGTCGAGGTGAATACCGCCGCCGGCTTGCCGGCCAGTGCACCGTTGAGCCACAGCGTGCTGGTGGAGTCGAGAAAGTGCTTCATCGGCGCCGCCATGTTGCCGAAGCGTGTGGGCGAACCCAGCGCCAGGCCGCCGCATTGTTCGAGGTCGGTCAATTCGGCGTACGGCGCGCCGGCGGGCGGCACAGGCGGCGTGGCCACTTCCACCGTCGCCGAGACCGGCGGCACCGTGCGCAGGCGCGCAGCCGCGCCCGGCACCGCATCGATACCCTGTGCAATGCAGTCGGCCAACGCGCGTGTGGCGCCGTTGCGCGAGTAGTACAGAACAAGGATATCCACGAGTCGGTCGGCCGTTGAAAGCGGCGGTCGGCGAGGGTGTTGAGATAATCGCGGCGCTGCATTCGTTCAGGGGGCAACCCCACGCTGGCAGCAAGCGACCTGCAGCACGCAGTTTACGTTCAGCCCACCGCGGCGCATTCCGCCATTTCCCTATACGTCACAGGTCTTGATGAACTGGCTTGATCGCCTCGCCGACCGCATGGCGCACCGGGCACCGTGGCTGCACGGTCGTCTCGCGTTGGTGGGCCCGCTGATCGAGAGTGCGCGCGAGGTCTTGAACTTCGCGTCACATCGGGCGCGCGACGTGCGCGTGGCGCAGGTGGCGGGCAGCCTGACGTTCACCACCGTCCTGTCCCTGGTGCCGTTGCTGGCGGTGCTGCTGGCAATCTTTACCGCGTTTCCACTGTTCGCCGAGTTGCGCGCGGCCTTCGAGAAGAACGTGTTGCGGGAGATGCTGCCCGACCAGTACGCAACGATGATTTTGCGTTACCTGAACGACTTTGCCTCCAAGGCGGCGCGACTGACCGCGCTTGGCCTCGGCTTCCTGGTGTTTACCGCGCTGGCGATGATCCTCACCGTGGATCGTGTGCTCAACGACATCTGGCAGGTGCGGGCACGCCGACCCATCGTCCAGCGCGTGCTCATCTACTGGACGCTGCTCACCCTGGGTCCGCTGCTGCTCGGGGCCAGTCTGAGCGTCACGTCTTACGTGCTATCGGTGTCGCCGACCGCGCTGCGAAAGGGACCCGACCTGCTGCGCACGTTGCTTGACTACCTGCCGTTCCTGCTGTCGGGCTTTGCCTTCTCGCTGCTGTACGTGATCGTGCCTGCGCGGCGCGTGCTCTGGCGTGACGCGTTGATCGGCGGCTTCATTGCTGCGCTGCTGGGCGAGTGGCTGAAGGATCTGTTCGGCGTCTATATCCGAACCGGAACGATTGCCAACATTTACGGTGCCTTCGCCGTGGTGCCACTGTTCCTGCTGTGGGTGTACCTGTCGTGGTTTGCGCTGCTGTTTGGCGCAGCGATTGCCGCGACCTTGCCTCGCTTGCGTTTCACGCGGTTTTCAGACGAGCGGCGTGCCGGCAATCGCTTCATCACCGCGGTTGCGCTGTTGCGGATGCTGCTGGCAGCGCGCGCCGGCGGTGTCGATGGCGGGCGTCTTCGGCTCGATCATCTGGCCCGGGGCGTGCGCACCTACCCGGAGGAGACGGAAAGGCTGCTGGTGGAGCTGGAAGCGCTGGGCTACGTCTCGCCGGTGGAAGCTTTGCAGGAGACGCGCTGGCTGCTGGTCTGTGATCCGCAGTCGACCTCGCTGGTGCCCGCGTTCAGTCGACTGGCGATCGATCCGACCAACACGCTGCTGACCCGCGCCGACAGTACCCTGGGTCAGTGGCTGGCACGCGGCATGGCGGCTGACTGGGTGACGCAACCGCTGGCACAGCTGCTTGACTCCCCACAGGCGGCGCAGGCTGTGGCGCTGCAGACGGGATCGGCGCCGCCGATCGCGATGCAGGCTGCGGCGGAGCGCGCCGGCTAGGTCGTAGCCGCGTCGCGCGCACGGTCAGGCTGCGGTCACTCGAACACGCGCGCGGCGAAATCGCGCAACGTCGTGCACACCGCATCCGGCGCCTCGGCCATCAGCGCATGGCCGGCGCCGGGCAGCGTGACCACCGTGCAATCGGCGCAAGCCTCGATCAGGCCGCGCGCCGCCTTGGGCGGAGTCATCTGGTCGGCGCTGCCGCTGAGCACGAGCACCGGGCAACGCAGTGCGCGTGCCGTCGCCAAGCCGCCGGTGTAGCTGTTGCATGCAGCGAAGTCGGTGGGCAACACCTGCGCGCCACGGGTGCTTGCGATGCGCTCCATCAGCCGCAGGTTCTGCCAGACGATGTTGAAGCCCGGACCCGGGTTCGATGGCCGTGCGGCAAACGGCGCGATCGAGGCGCTGTGCGACCAGATGTTGATCATCTGCATCGCGGCGGCCGGATCGTCGCGCGTGGCGGCCAGCAGGGCGTCCGACACCTTCATCGGCAGCGCGCTGCCCAGCAGGGCGACCCCGGCCACGCGCTCCCCCAGCGCTTGTGCAACCTCCAGCGCGATCAGCGATCCCATGCTGTGCCCGACCAGCAGCCAACGCGCGGTGGCCAGCGAGGCGAGGGCGACGGTGATGCGTGCCGCATTGGCCTCGACCGACGATTGCAGCGGTCCCGCGCTGCGGCCATGGCCAGGCAAATCGAACGCCAGCACCGCATGACCGTGGTGGGCGAACCAGCGGCTTTGCAGGATCCACGGGCTGTGGTCATGCTGGGCGCCGTGCAGGAAGACGACGCCGGGCAGGGCGGGATCGAACGCCTTGCCACCGGTGTAGGCGAAAAGATCGTCGATCTGCATCACCCCACCTTGCTGGCGGCCTTGAGCGCGCGCGCGAGATCGTCGAGCAGGTCGGCCGGGTCTTCCAGGCCGATCGACAGGCGGATCGTCCCTTCGGTGATGCCGGCGGCCGCGAGGTCGGCATCGGGCACGCGAAAGTGGGTTGTCGAGGCCGGGTGGATCACCAGCGACTTTGCATCGCCCACGTTGGCCAGGTGCGAGAACACGGTGAGCGACTCGACGAACTTGCGACCGGCCGCGCGCGAGCCCTTGAGGTCGAAACTGAAGACCGCGCCGCAGCCCCGCGGCAACAACTGCTGTGCCAGCGCGTGGTCGGGGTGGGTCGGCAGCTCCGGATAGGCGACCGACGCCACGGCGGGCTGGGCGGCGAGGTAGGCGACGATCTGGCGCGTGTTGTCGACATGGCGCTGCATGCGCAGCGGCAGCGTTTCGACGCCCTGCAGCAGTTGGAACGCGGTATGCGGGCTCATGCAGGCGCCGAAGTCGCGCAAGCCTTCGCGCCGGGCACGGAGCAGGAACGGCGCCACCGTGCTCTCGTCGGCGAAGGTCATGCCGTGAAAGCCGGCATAGGGTGCGGTCAGCGTCTCGAACTTGCCGCTGGCATGCCAGTCGAAGGTGCCGCCATCGACCAGCAGGCCGCCGATGGCGACGCCGTGGCCGCCGAGGAACTTGGTAGCCGAGTGGTAGACGAGATCGGCGCCATGCGCGAAGGGCTGCAACAGGTAGGGCGTGGTGAAGGTGGCATCGACCAGCAGCGGCAGGCCGTGCGCGTGGGCAACCGCCCCGACGCGCGGGATGTCGAGCACGTCCAGCCCCGGGTTGCCGAGCGTCTCGCCGAACAGCAGCCGGGTTTCGGGCCGGATGGCGTCGCGCCAGGCGTCCAGGTTGCGTGGGTCGACGAATGTGGTGGCGATGCCGAAGCGCCTGAGCGTGTAGGCGAGCAGGTTGTGCGAGCCACCGTACAGCGCCCGGCTGGCGACGATGTGGCCGCCGGCGCCCATCAGCGTGACGATCGCCAGGTGCAACGCCGCCTGCCCGCTGGCGGTGGCGATCGCGCCCACGCCCTGCTCAAGGGCGGCGATGCGCTCCTCCAGCACGGCCACCGTGGGGTTCGAGATACGGGAGTAGACGTGGCCGGCGCGCTCCATGTTGAACAGCGATGCCGCGTGCTCGGAGTCGTCGAAGCAGAACGACGTGGTGGCGTAGATCGGCACCG